>Ga0070689_100002813_pt1 | contig 11440 bp, 7 predicted proteins | sample KBSS23HmetaG_FD_64669 | JGI IMG/M metagenome (GOLD analysis project Ga0070689, IMG submission 64669) | Switchgrass rhizosphere microbial communities from Kellogg Biological Station, Michigan, USA - KBS S2-3H metaG | ecosystem: Host-associated > Plants > Roots > Rhizosphere ... | reverse complement strand
GCGGAGAGGCCGTCGATCAAACCGGCCGGCATCAGCGAGAGCGTGCCAACCCGGCGATTGGCAATATTGTTCTTGGCGATGGTGATTTCCTTGGCGGTGGCGTCCCGCAACACAAGTTGCTCACCCGTCTCGCGAACAAGGACGCCCGCGTATTCCTCTCCGTCCTTCGTCTCCACTGTGACCGCATGGAACCCCTCCTTGATCTTCTTGTTTGGAAACCAGACCGATTCGATCAAGTAATCGACAGGAGCACTCGCCCCAATGCTGGTCATATCCGGCCCGACCCGTCCGCCTGCGCCGCCGATGGCATGACAAGAGACGCAAGAAAGCTCCTTACGACGATAGACCTGTTCACCACGCGCGGGATCTCCTTTCCGGGCGACGTCCGCCGCCAGTTGTTTGAACTCTGCCTCGGTCAGGCTGACTTCACCTTCCTCGAGTCCGCTGCCCCGGGTGAGGGCAAGCACCAGCTCGGGCTCGCTGCGACCTCCTTCTCGAGCGGCCCGCAAGCCGGCTTTCGCCACCACCGGAGGAATTCCCATTTTCGGCAAGGCCCTCGACAAAGTCGGGCCGGAGCGTTTGACATTAAGCAGGGAACGCCACAACGCCAGCGACTCATTCTCATCCTGCGTATTTAGGAGGATGTCGACGGCTGGCGTCACCGCGCGGGCAAAGTCAACCGTAGCCAACGCTGTCAGCGCCTGCCGTCGCACCGGCAACGGCGTTTGTGTTCCAGTCAAGGAGGCCAGGGCATCGGCAGCGGTTTTGCCGCCCAGATCCCGAAGGGTACCGAAGGCCGCTTCACGCAAGGCGGAAGAAGTGTTCGGGCCACCCGCGAGTTGGACGATCTGGTCCAGGTGGGTTCCGCCAAGTTTCCAGGCGCCGAGCAGCCGGACCGTGGCAACCCTTACCGGCTCGGCCGGGCTTTGGAGGAAAGAGCCGATTGGATTGAGATCTCCGGACGGGCGAAGATTGCGAACCCGGGCAGCGTGGTTTAACGCGCCGAGGGCCGTGGCGGTGGCGTTGTCGTCGAATCCGCGGCTGACAACCTGATTGAACAAATCCTTGAGCTCTTTGGCGGTTCCGGCCTGGGCAATTAAATCGATCCAGGGACCAGTACCATCCTTTGGCAGTGGTTTCTGTCCGAGGAACTGTCCGAGAATTTCGCTGGCCGACGCCGGCTCGATGGCCTTCAGGGCGAACTCCAGCTGTTTCTCGCGGCCTTCCGGTTTCCAGTCACCGGATTTGACCGCGGCGATCCACGGCCGCGCAAGATCGTTGATGGTCAACCAAACCGCATACTCCGCGTATTTGTCGAGGGTCCGATCCGCGGCGGTCAGCGCCAGTTCTGCGGCCTTGGCGTTGGGGATTCGTGCGAGGCCGCGCAAGGCTTCCACGACGACGCGCGGGTGCGGGTCGGCCATCGCGGCACCGAGCAGCGCGAGCGCTTGGGAGGTGGAAATCTCCTTCCGGTGGGCCAGCGGCAATGGCGCGGTGGGCCAGCCCGATGCGGCGCGCGCGATGATTTCAGGGCTGGTGGTGCCGCCTTCGCGGCCGGCGAGTCGTTCCTGCCAATGCCCGAGGACGCGAACGGCGGCGGCTCGAATTTGCGGCGTCTGACTCTTGAGCAGGCTTTCGAGCAGCGGAGGATTCACCTCATCCATTCCTTGATACATCCACAATGCCTGGAGGCGCGCGTCGTCCGTGGTTTGTTTTTCCGTCCACGCCTTGAGTTGGGGCAGGATGATCTTTGGATCCCGTTCCAGCAGGACCCGCCGGGCTTGTCTGACCACGAAATCATTGGGCGAGAGCAGATCGTCCAGCACGGCGGCGTGGGGTTTGCGGTTGAGGTTTTCCTTTTTCACCAGCGGGCGCCCTTTGTAGGCGATGCGCCAGATGCGGCCATGTTCATGATCGCGCCGCGCGTCACGGAAGTCGACTTCACCATGCTGAATGATCGGATTCGACCAGTCCGCGATATAAAGCGCGCCGTCCGGGCCGACTTTAATGTCGATGGGCCGGAAGGCGACGTCCTTGGTTCGAGCGATGTCGGGCAACTCCCGGGTGACGTAGGCCGAGTCTTTTTCGTCGACGGCAAATCGCACCACGCGATGGGCCCGAAAATCGCAGGTGACAAAATTGCCCTGCCAATCGTCGGGGAAATGCGTGCTCTTCAAATACTCGAGCCCGCAGAACTTGGGATGGCTCGGGGGACTGATGCTATCGAGGATTCGCCGCGTGCGTTCGTAAGTGAAGAACATCCCCTGGGGAATGACCCAATTGAGACCGCCCCGCCACGGATCGGCCGAGCTGGCCCCATCAGTCGCAAACGATTGGCCGTACCGATCGAAAGCATGGCCCCAGGAATTGACCAGGCCCTTCATTAAAATGCCCAATTCCATCGTGCCGGCACGATAACCGAGAATGCCGCCCGAATTCAGGCGGGTGACACCGTGCGGCGTTTCCGTATGGGTGTGAATGTAGATGGACTGATTCATGTAAAGCGGCCCGTCCGGACCCCACCGCAAAGTGTGAAGAATGTGATGAGTGTCCTCGGTCCCAAACCCTGAGAGCACGACTCGCCGTTGATCGGCCCGGCCGTCGCCATCGAGATCCTTGAAGTGAAGCAGCTCGGTGCTCTGTCCGACGTAGACGCCGCCGTCTCCGGGTTCGACCCCGGTCGGTATTAGCAATCCATCCGCAAAAACAGTGGACTTCTCCGCCCGGCCATCGCCATCGGTATCTTCCAGGAGGAGCACTTTGTCGGTGGCGGGCTGGCCTGGTTTGATTTGTGGATAGACCTCGGAGCTGGCCACCCAAAGACGGCCTTGCGGATCGAAGTTCATGTGGATGGGTTTGGCGAGGAGCGGATTCTCGGCGTAAAGGCTGACCTCGATGTTCTCGTCCGTATCGAAGTTGGGGTGGGGCAGGGGCGTTTTATCGCGAGCTGGCTCCGGTCGTTCGGCAACCACCGGGGCAGGGGCGGGGCGAACCTTGGAGGGAACGATTTCGATGACGTGTTTCCGCGGTTTGCGGAGCTCGGCGATTTTCTTCTCGTTTTCTTCGATCAGCGGATCGAACTGCGGAATCTCCCGGGCGTTCTGGCCTTGTTCGTGTTTGCGGAAGAGGAACAGGTAAGTGTTGTTTTCCGGGCGGTAGCGATGGAAGAAAAGCTCGTTCTTTTTCAGAATCGTCTGGCGTAACGACTCGGCCTGGTCGTACTGCGGTCCTTGATCGATCGGGATGGACGCTCGCAAGGTTGCGTGATCGACGTCCTTGATGAAGGTGCCATCGATGAGCAGGTCGTAGATGCCGTCGGTCATGGAGGCGACCTGCAGGCGATTACGTCCGGAAAACCTGGGTTGCATCTGCCCCACCTGCAACGGGGGCGGATAGACCAATTGTTCCGTGAGAATCTCCAGCCGGGTTTCCTTTGGTTTCAGGTCCTGGGTTAAGAGCTTCACGCCCCAGCTTCCTTCGCGCACGGTGCCGTTGGCCCGGAGTCCGAGCTGCCAGTTGTGGGGTTCCCACTGGAGGGCATTGGCCACGGCCTCGGACATCAGCCGATAACCGTAATCGTTGAGGTGAATGCCATTGTCCGTCAGTTGCGGCGTGGTCGCGGGGAGATTGGTTCGGTTGAGGGTTTTGAACAGGTTTACGAAGTGCGCATTTTCCTTCTCTGCCACCTGTCGGACCGTCTCGGTGTACCGCGCCAATTGGGTGTTGTGACTGGCCGGGTCCGGGGCCGGAACGGGTAAAGATTCGTGAGGGATGGGGCTGAGGTAGATGAGGCGGATCTCTTTCCCGGAGGTTTGTCGCAGGGTGTCGGTCAGCTTTTGCAATTGCGCCTTGAATTCCTCCAGTCCGGCTTCGCCGTTGAACGACGCCGCCATGCCGTAGCCGACGATGGCAACTGTTGGCTTGACCAGGGCCAACTGGTTTGTGAGCTGAGCGAAACCCTTATCTGGTGTGTCAAAACCCGCTCGCGAGGCGCCCAACGGGGTGTCTGCGCTCCAACCCAGGTTTCGAAAAATGACGTTCCGCTCGGGATAATGCGTGGTGAGGACGTATTCGAGGTGGCCGAATGCCTGTTCCCGCTCGATGAGTGTGTCGCCGACCAGGACCACACGATCCCCGTCACGCAAGTCGAATGGCTGCGCGTTCTGGGTTATGGCCGGGGGGACCAAAGCGAGGAACAACAGCGATAACGGGGCCAACAGAGCCAGGGGTTGCGGGGCTAGTCGTCGATGGATTCCACGAGGGAGGAATCGATTCAGGGTCATTATGTTCATGGTAAAAAGCATTCCTCGGACGGCGCCGGCTTAGGCGGCATTCGTTGGCGGTCGTCCCGGTGTGTGTTTTCGGAAGGCTAGCGGGCGCTTGAATTGCGGCAAGTCTGGAGGATTAGTATTGAAGGCCTTGGCCGGTCGAGTACATTTTACGCAACCGTGATCGCAACAGTTTCCATCAGTGCGGTGCTGGCGGATGCCGGCGGAAAGCTGTCTTCGATTAAGTGGCAGGAAAGCGACCTTATCGCGGCGATGTTGATTCTGGTGCTGGGCGTCGTTCTTGGCATCGGCGTGACATGCCTGCTCCTCGTTCTGCATTTCTTGCGAAAGAACCGGACGATCAATCGGCCGATGAGCCGGCGCCAGGAGTTTTTCCCGCGGGAACGGCGTTACCATGCGCCGGTCTTCAACCTCCCGGCCCGATGGCTGGCGGTCCGCAGTGCCAACCCGATGTTGGTGCAGGCGGCTTTGGGGCTTCATAATCCGACCCCGTGCTCCTGGGAAGAGGGACTTTCGGCTGCCCACGACCACAAGCTTTTCATTTCGCCGCCCATCCAGGGATGGATATTGATCATGGGCTCGCACCTGCCAGAACCGGGAGACGACGTCGATCGCTGCTTCCGTTTCGTCCTTGAGCTCAGCCGCAAGCTGGGACACGTGCAATTCTTCAGCATTAATCGCCCCGTCAACCATCACACCTGGGTGCAGGTGGATCAGGGGCTGGTCGCGCGAGCGTATTCGTGGGCGGGACGAACTCTTTGGAACCAGGGCAAGCTGACACGGGCGGAAATCGAGCTGAATCTCAAGTGCTACGGCTACGGAGAAGGAGAGGAACGCATCGATTTCGGTCGTCCGGATCCTGCGGCCATCAACACGGAACGGTTGCCGTTGTTGGCGGCGCGATGGAGCATCGACCCCACGTCGATTGACGCGCGGATGCTGAAGGAAAACAACGGGATTGCCGGCCAGCTATCGCGTTCCAAGGCCTGAGACCTTATGTCACTTGAAATAGTCATTTGGGAGTATCCGAAGGATCTGACGCTGAAGAGCGGCTTCAGTTGTGTCACCCGCTTGCTCGAAGCGACGGATGAGATGGCCTTTCACGAGTTTTTCCTCGCCGTGCCTCCGGAGGAAAAGCTCTTCATCAAGCATCGAGTCACCGATCCTGCGGTCATCCATGAGTGGTGCCAAAACATCGACTATGGCCGCAACCTGCCCTTGCTCGCCGTGCTCGACGGGCAAATCCTGGCCTGCGCCACCCTCCACCAGCAGTTGGGCGGATGGAAGCGACACATCGGACGCATCAGCGTGATGGTTCACCCGAAGTTCCGCGGGCGCGGCCTGGCCAAGGCTCTCGTCACAGAAATCAACGAAAACGCCCGCCATCTTGGCCTGGAAAAGCTGGAAGCTGAATTCATCGGCGAGCAAACCACCGCCATGAAGATGTTCGGCTTGCTCGGCTATCTACCCCTCTGTCGCCTTTCCGATTATGTGAAGGACATGGACGGGCAAGTGCACGATTACTTCCTCCTCGGCCTGGATCTCAAGACCGACGAAGAATACACCGGGATGGGATAAGGGATTTTTGATTTTCGATTTCGGATTTCAGATTTCAGATTTCGCTCCAATCCGCTCGATCGTTGGTATTCTAAATGGAGCCAACCCGTGCTCGCCACCGTTCGCACGAAAATACTGTCCGGCAAATGAAACCCGATGTCTGTCCCCATTGCGGCGCGGTCGTCCCCGACGAAGCCCGTGCCTGCCCGGAATGCGGCTCGGATGAAGAAACCGGCTGGTCCGACCGTGCCCAGTCGCAACGCCTCGATCTTCCGGATGACGAATTTGACTACGACGAGTTTGTTAAAAACGAGTTTGGTTCCAAGTCTCCCTCACCACAGATCAAGCCGGCCGGCTTGAGTTGGTGGTGGTGGATTGCCGGCATCCTGCTTCTCCTGGCGTTTGCCTACGCATTTTTCCGGCAGTTGCTTTGAGTTATCACAGAAACGGCGTGAACAAGCGGGCTACCCCGTCGCGCAGTCGGATGAGCAAGGCCCGTCCGTCGACCTGGTTCAACGTCACTTCACGCGCTGTCGCCCGCCGGGCGTCGAACAGCGCGGTGAGTTGTCCGGCCAGGGTGGCGTCATAACACTCCACATCCAGCTCGAAGTTCAGGCGAAAGCTGCGCGGGTCCCAGTTCGCCGATCCTACAAGCGACCAATGATTGTCTACCACCATCAGCTTCGTGTGATCAAAGGGCGGAGCCGACAGAAAGATGCTACAGCCATGGTCCAGCACCTGCCACCACATCGCCTGCGACGCCCAAGCCACCAGATGCAGGTTATTTTTTTCCGGCAAAACGATCTCAACGCGGACGCCGCGCAATGCCGCCAGGTTGAGCGATGAGATCAAGGCCTGGTCGGGAAGAAAATACGGCGTCATAATCTTGACGGACCGCTGCGCCGCCGCGAGCGCGGCCTGGATCGTCCAGCGCAACGGGTCGGGATCTTCGTCCGGCCCGTCGGCAATGGCCCGGGCGGCGGCGGGCCCCACCGGGTCCAGTTCCGGGAACCACCGTTTGCCTTGGAGCGACTCGCCTGTCGTGAACAACCAGTCCTCCGCGAAAACCTCCTGCAAATGCGAGATGACCGGCCCTTCGATCCGGAAATGCAAATCCTGGATCGGATGCCTCGAGTTCTTGGAGTGCCAGTGCCCGACCCGGATATTCATGCCGCCGGTGAATCCGATCCGACCATCCACCACCAGGATCTTGCGATGACAGCGCAGATTGATGGAAAGCAGGCGCCAAAGTGGAAAGGTGGGAAGGAAGCGCGCGTAACGAACTCGTTCCTTTCGAAGCACACCCAATATCGGCGGCCACGAATAGCGCGTGCCCGTCGCATCAATCAAGACCCGCACCTCCACTCCGCGGCGAACGGCATTGCCCAGGGCCTTGGCAAACGTCACGCCGGCTTCATCCCGATCAAATATGTAAGTGGAAAGGGTGACTGTGTGCTGGGCGGATTCGATGGCGGCCAACATTGCGGGATACGCTGCGTCTCCATTTTGCAGAGGGATGATTTGGTTGCCGCGGAGGAGCGGGCGTTCGGCGACCCGCCCGACGGTGTTGGCCAGCGCGCCCAGATGACGGGCGTCCTCGGGCAGCCATTGTGAAGACTCATCGGCCGTGGCCCGCGGCGGCATCCGGACCGACAACATGTGAACGAGTCCGCTGCGGAGAAGGATGGCGCGGCGTCGAATTCGGTTTACGCCAAGAACGAAGTAGAGAGTCGCGCCGATGAGGGGCACGAGCATGATGACGCCAACCCAGAGGACAGCGGCCCGTGATTCACGCCGGTAAAGAACGGCGTGTCCGGCGGCCAGCAGGGCCAGCACCACGGTCAGAACGATAACAAGCCAGTTCCAGATCTTCGCCAGTTCGCTCTGCCATTCCACGCGTTATGAGTTCTTACCTGTTTTTTCTGCTTCCGACGCCTCGAGCACTTTGAGGCGCTTTTGATAATCCTGCACGAACAGGCGCTTGCCCTTCTGGATGACGATATGTCCTTCGGCTTGCAGGCGCCGTTTTAGCGCGGCCACCCCGCCCGGATACTTGGGATTGAGTTCGCCCTTGGGCTTCAAGGTGCGCCAGTATGGCGTAATTTGTCGCCGGCCTTCGGCTTCAGCCTCGGCCGCCGCATGCGCCGCGATCCAGGCGAAGATTCCAGTGGTGATCGGGCAGGAAATCGTGGCTCCGTGCCGGCGGGCTAGAGCGCGTCGAATTTCATCCAAGGTGGTGACCCGCCCCTTACCGACACGGCGCATCAGGCCATCGACTTCCACCGGTGCAGGGATGACGAACGTGCCCGTGCCCCATCGTTTGCTCACATTGTCGTCGATGGGATAGACCTTGGGGTAGCCTTTGTCATCGGCCAGTTTCTCCCGCCATGACTTCCGTTTTGAACCCATAGGAACACGACCGGCCCCGATTCTACTCGAAGACCTGGCAAAGCGGAAGAACCAAGATGCTCAGGAAACGATTGACCGTCGGCGGCGCCTCCACCACCGTTGAGCAACGTCCATCCGAGATGAAGCCCCGCCTACATTCGGAGAACCAGGCCCGAGCTTTCGGGATCCTTCGGTGGACTCTCCTGAATTTCCTGCTTCTCCTGTCCGCACGCGTCAACGCCGGAACGCCGGGCGATGCTCTGACTGCCTGCACGAACGTGTTGCGTATCGCGATTGAGATGGATGAAGTCGAAATGCAGGCCTTGCGCGCGCCGCGAGCCGAGAGCGAGAGGCCGCGGGGACGGGCGACCGTAACGGAAGGGAGCCGGCGCTACACGAATGTCAGCGTTCAACTCAAGGGGTTCACAACCTATCGGTCCATCGATGACCGGCCTTCGCTGACGTTGAAATTCGATCGCCATGCCGTGGGGCAGACCTTTCATGGACTAACGAAGATTTCCCTGAACAATTCGCTGCAGGATCCGACGCGTCTGAACGAATTGGTGTCCCGGGAGCTCTTTGAGGCCGCCGGCGTGCCCGTGCCCCGTGCTTTCCATGCTTTGGTGAAGCTGAACGAACGGGATCTCGGTCTTTATGTGTTGACCGAGGGATACGACGAAATATTTCTGGCCCGATACTTCTCCCGAACCGGAGGGACGCTGTATGAGGGCGGCACGCTGCAGGACATCGACTCGTCGCCGCGACTGAGTTCCGGCCGCGCGCACGTCGAAGATTCCGCACTGGCGCAATTGCTGGCGGCGACACGGGAGCCGGATCCGGAAAAGCGGTTTCGCGCCTTGGGCCAGATTCTGGACATGGAGCGGTTTTTTTCCATGACGGCAATGGAAACAATCCTTTGCCACTCGGACAGCTATTCGATGAATCGAAACAACTACCGGTTCTATCGCGATCCGGCCACCGGCCGGTTCGTCTTCATGCCTCATGGCATGGACCGGGTCCTGGGCACCCACCGCAGCGGCCTGGACCTTTCGATTGTGCCACCCCAGTTGGGGATGGTGACGCGAGCAGTCCTTTCCACAACTCCGGGCCGCGCCCAGTATCTCGATCGGCTGGGAACGCTTTTGACCAACGTCTTTCGACCGGTCCACGTTTGCGCTCGAATCGGGCAGGTGGACGGGCTGATCGCGACGGAGAAAGTAAAGAAGCGCGGGACTGCGCGGAGCCGCGCGGCGAGCAACCAGGTGATCGGCCAGGATGCCGACGAGCTCTGTCAGCGGGTCGAGGAGCGTTTTGCCGATCTCGTTCTGCAATTCGCCTCGGTCCGGTCCTATCTCGAACGTCCCAGATTTCCCGTCTTTGATTCAAACCACGTCCAGCCTTTGCACGACTGGATTTTGCGACCGTCGATGGATGAGCGCGGGAGCGTGCTCCGCTGCGAACGGAAGGATGGCCGCACGCTTCTTCGAGTCACGTCGACGAACGGCCCCGTGGCGGCTTCCTTGCGGAACCGGCTGACATTGCCGGCGGGCCGGTACCGTCTGGTGGGCGAGATTATCGCGCCCGGCGCCCCGGAAGGCACGATGGTCTCGCTCGCGTTGAATCGGTGGTCCGGCGGACGGTTTCAGCTGCGCAAGACGAACCTCAACCGGCAATCCATCGATACGCCGGTGGGTGTAGCTGAGAGCTCCGCTCCCGAGGAAGTCGAACTGGTCTGCGACGTTCAATCTAAAGGCCGGGAGTTTCTGCTGGACATCAGTTCGCTGCGGCTTATTGAGGACCGCGCATTCAGGCCCGACGGTTCTTCGCCGTGAATGTTCGCGGCGAGCGGGCGAATGGATGCTGTCCACGGATGAAACAAGAGTCTGATTCTTACGGAGCGCTCGAAACGCCGGCGGCATCGCCGGCGCTCTGGCCGCTCGATCCCTCGGTCAACTTCCTGAACCACGGCTCGTTTGGCAGTTGTCCGCTTTCGGTTCTGGAATATCAGAATCAGATTCGCCGCCGGTTGGAGCGTCAGCCGGTTCGATTTTTCGTCCGGGATCTCGAGGAGTTGTGGGACGATGCCCGCCGGCAATTGGCGGCCTTTGTTGGAGCGAAGGGAGATGATCTGGTGTTCGTGCCCAACGCGACCGCGGGCATCAATACCGTGCTTCGTTCGTTGATCTGGCGGGCCGGCGATGAATTGCTCGTCACCGATCACGAATACAACGCCTGTCGAAACGCCTTGGATTACATCGCCTCCCGTTCCGGAGCCAGGGTGGTCGTCGCCCGCGTGCCATTTCCCATCAAGAATTCCCAGGACGTCATTGATGCCATTCAGTCCTGTGTCACACCGCGAACGCGTCTGGCGCTGATGGATCATGTGACCAGCCAGACGGGCATGGTTTTTCCCCTGGTGGCCATCGTGCAAGCGCTGGCCCGGTCGGGCGTGAATGTGCTGGTCGATGGAGCCCACGCTCCGGGGATGGTGCCGCTGGATTTGGAGAAGATTGGCGCCGCGTATTACACGGGCAATTGCCATAAATGGCTGTGTGCTCCGAAAGGGGCGGCGTTTCTGCATGTGCGCTCCGATTGCCAGGAGGCGATCCGGCCATTGGTTATCAGTCATGGCGCCAACTCATCGCGAACAGACCGCTCGCGGTTTCTCATCGAGTTCGGCTGGATGGGAACCGGCGATCCATCCGCCGCGCTGAGTGTCCCGGAAGCCATCCGGGTCGTGGGCTCGCTTCTACCCGGAGGTTGGCCTGCGGTGATGCGACACAATCGAGATCTGGTCCTGGCCGGACGAAGGGTTCTTTGTGAGGCGCTGGGGATTGAACCACCTTGTCCTGATGAATGGATCGGCTCGCTGGCCTCCCTGCCGTTGCCGGATGCAACCACCAGCACGCCGTCGAAATCACCCCTCTACCTGGACCCGCTTCAGGATTGGCTGATGGAGAACGGGAAGTTTGAAATACCGGTCATTCCGTGGCCGGCGCCGCCGAAACGGCTCATCCGCATCTCCGCCCAGCTCTACAATTCGCTTCCCCAATACCGCGAGTTGGCCCGAGCGCTGAAGAAAGCCCTGGCCGGGGAGTGACGAACGCCGCGTGTTCCTGTCCGGTCGCCGTGGGGAAGAAAGGGTGTGATTGAAAGCGGCGGTCAATCCTCGGGTTTCTTAATCTTAATCTTAATCTTAATCTTAA
>Ga0070689_100002808_pt1 | contig 11451 bp, 11 predicted proteins | sample KBSS23HmetaG_FD_64669 | JGI IMG/M metagenome (GOLD analysis project Ga0070689, IMG submission 64669) | Switchgrass rhizosphere microbial communities from Kellogg Biological Station, Michigan, USA - KBS S2-3H metaG | ecosystem: Host-associated > Plants > Roots > Rhizosphere ... | reverse complement strand
CGGCATTCATTCGGCGCGCTGGGCCGGGCCGGACAAGGATTTTCGTTTCGCGATGAATAAGATTCAAAGTCTGCTGATGGAACGCGGCGCCAAGGCCGCGGAGCGCCGGCGCGGGCATTTCGTCTCAGCGCTGTGCGTGGCCTGGCCCGACGGCCACGTCGAGGAGTTCGAGGCGACGGTCGACGGCACCGTGGTGTGGCCGCCGCGCGGCACGTTGGGCTTCGGCTACGATCCGCTGTTTCTTCCGGACGGACAGACGCAGACCTTCGGCGAGATGTCGGCCGAGGAGAAGCATGGCCTGCCGCCCCATGGTCGCGGCCTGTCGCACCGCGCCCGCGCCTTCCTCAAGCTGGCGGAGGCGTGTCTTGGCAAACGCTGATGCCACCTTCGGCGTGTACGTGCACTGGCCGTTCTGCCTGTCGAAGTGCCCGTACTGCGACTTCAACAGCCACGTCCGTCACGCGGCGATCGACGAGCCGCGTTTTCTTCGCGCGTTCCAGACCGAAATCGCATCGACCGCCGCGCAGACCCCCGGCCGCACGGTGTCGAGCATCTTCCTCGGTGGCGGTACGCCGTCGCTGATGCAGCCGGACACCGTCGGCACTATTCTCGACACCATCGGCAAGCACTGGATTGTGCCGCCGAATGTCGAGGTCACGCTCGAAGCCAATCCGACCAGCGTCGAGGCGACACGTTTCCGCGGCTATCGCGCGGCCGGCGTCAACCGCGTGTCGCTCGGGGTGCAGGCGCTCGACGATGCGTCGCTGAAAGAGCTCGGCCGGACCCACACCGCGCAGGAAGCGCTCGACGCCGTCGCCATCGCGCGGAAATCGTTCGACCGCTATTCGTTCGATCTGATCTACGCGCGGCCTCGACAGACACCGGCGGGTTGGGAAATCGAACTCAAGCGCGCCATCGGCGAAGCCGCCGAACATCTGTCGCTCTATCAACTCACCATCGAACCGGAGACCCCGTTCCACGCGCTGCACAAGACCGGCAAGCTGACCATTCCCGACGAAGACACCGGCCGCGCGCTCTACGATCTGACGCAGGAGATTTGCGCGAACGCCGGGCTGCCGGCCTACGAGGTGTCCAATCACGCCCGGCCCGGCGCCGAATGCCGGCACAACCTGGTGTACTGGCGCGCCCACGAATACGCCGGCGTCGGCCCGGGCGCCCACGGCCGGATCGACATCGACGGCCGCCGCCACGCCACCATGACCGAGAAAAAACCCGAAGCCTGGTTGATGCGGGTCGAGTCGCTCGGCCACGGCACCGTCACCGACGAGCTGCTCACCTCCGAAGAGCGCGCCGACGAATTCCTGCTGATGGGGCTTCGCCTGGCCGAAGGCATCGACCCAGCGCGCTATGAAGCGCTGTCCGGCCGGACGCTCGATCCCGATCGTATCGCGACGCTCAAGGAACACGGCTTCGTCGAGAGCTACGGCGACGGTTGCCTGCGCGTCACACCGGCGGGTTTCCCGATCCTCGACGCGGTGGTGGCGGATCTCGCCGCCTGACGCCCTCGCGGCGGTCGGCCGGAAACGCTAGGCTGCTCCATCCGGGGAGCGAACCATGTCCGCACAAAAATTGTCCGCAAGCAATTTGTCGGTACGACATTTCTGGCTGGTCGCGCTCGCCGCGCTGATCGGCGTGGCCCATGCGCCTGCGGCACGCGCCGCCGACGCGGTGAACGTGGTCACACCATCGGTCGTGATCTTCGCGATCCCATACTGGATCGCCGAGCGCCAGGGCTACTTCAAGGATGAGGACATTGCGCCGACGCTGGATATCGAGCCGAACGGCAGGCGGATCACCGAGCGCCTGTTGAGCGGCGCGACGCAGTTCTCCCTGGTCGGCCCCGACGCAGTATTGATCGACGCCACCCGTGGCGGACCGCTGCGCATCCTTGCCGGCATCGTGCGGAAGCCGCCGCTATTCTTGATCGCCAAATCGTCGATCAAGAGCTTCGCCGACCTGCGCGGCGCCAACATCGGCGCGCTGTCGCTAACGGAAGGCTCCAGCAAGCTCCTGATCAAGATGGCCAAGGCCGAGGGGATCGCGGCGGCCGACCTGAAAATTAGCGCGGTCGGCGGCGCGCCCGCGCGCCAGACCCTGCTCAAGGACGGCAAAATCGACGCCGGCATGCAGCCGCTGCCGCTCAACCTGGAAGCCGAGGCGCTCGGCTTCAACAATCTGGGCTGGGCCGGCAAATACGAGCCCGACTGGCAGTTCACCACCGTCAACGCCAACGGCGACTGGGCGCGCAAAAATCCGCGGACCGCGACCGGCTTCGTGCGGGCTCTGCTGCGCGGCCAGCAGTTCATCTGGTCGAACCCGGACCAGTCGGCGCGGATCGCCGCCGACGCGCTCAAGACCGACCTAGCGCTGGCTCAGCGTTCGCTCGCCGAGGCGATCCGGCTTGGCATTCTCGATCCCAAGCTCGACTGGTCCGAGCTTGGCCTACAACGCATTTACGAGAACATGCAGGCGGACGGCGCCATCCCGACCGAGCGCAAATTCGAATTGGGCAAGGTGACCGACGCCGAGTATCTGCGCGCTGCGCAAAGTTCGGCACCGGGCAAATAGCAGCCCAGACAGGCGCGGAGCGCGAATGCGGCGCCACACCTCGTCATCGCCACAATATTTGGCTAGTTTCAGCCCAATGCTGATCTTCGGCCCGGGCGAGAATGCCAATGCTTGCACGCGTTGATACCCCCACGCGACGGGTTTTATGCGTGTTTCCGCGCTACACGCCGTCGTTCGGCACGTTCGAGTTCGCCTATCCGCTAACCCATGGGGTTCGCGCCTTCATGCCGCCGCAGGGCCTCCTGGTCATCGCGGCGGCGGTGCCAACCGGCTGGCCGGTCCGTTTCATCGACGAAAACATGGCGTCCGCCACCGACGATGATTTCGCCTGGGCCGAGGTGGTTTTCGTCAGCGGCATGCATGTGCAGCGGCGGCAGATCGACGACATCCGCAGCCGCGCCCATCGATTCAACAAGGTCGTGGCGTTGGGCGGCTCTTCGGTGTCGGCCTGCCCGGAGAATTATCCGGACTTCGACTACCTGCATGTCGGCGAGCTGGGCGACGCCACCGACGATTTGTTCGCGCGGCTGGCCAACGATGTGACACGCCCACAGCATCAGGTCGTGCTCACCACAAAGGTGCGGCGCGAGCTGTCCGAATTCCCGATCCCGGCGTACGAACTCGCCCAGATCGACCGCTATCTGCTCGGCAGCATCCAGTTCTCCAGCGGCTGCCCGTACCAATGCGAATTCTGCGATATCCCGGCGCTCTATGGCCGGATCGCGCGCTACAAGACCGCCGAACAGGTCTGCGCCGAGCTCGACAAGCTGGTGGCCTGCGGGTTGTCCACCTCGGTGTATTTTGTCGACGACAATTTCATCGCCAACAAGCGCGCGGTGCGCGAGATGCTGCCGCACCTGATCGAATGGCAGAAGCGCAACGGCTATCCGCTGCTGCTGTCGTGCGAGGCGACGCTCAACATCGCCAAGCGGCCGGAGATTCTCGAGTTAATGCGCGAAGCGGCATTCACCACGATCTTCTGCGGCATCGAGACGCCCGACCCGGAAGCGCTGAAGTTGATCTCGAAGGATCACAACATGATGGTGCCGATCCTCGGCGCCATCGAGACCTTGAACGGTTTCGGCATGGAGGTCGTGTCGGGCATGATCATCGGCCTCGACACCGACACCCCCGACACCGGCCGTTTCTTGCTGGACTTTGTCGAGAAATCGCAAATTCCGATGCTGACCATGAACCTGCTGCAGGCACTGCCGCGCACGCCGCTGTGGGACCGCCTCAAGAGCGAACACCGCTTGATCGAGGATGACGACAACCTCGAATCCAACGTGGTGTTCAAGATGCCTTACGACGAGGTGGTGGCGATGTGGCGCGAATGCATGCGCGTCGCCTATCAGCCCGATACGCTGTTTGCCCGCTACGAGCACCAGCTCCGCGTCGCCTATGCCAATCGCAAGCGCCTGCCGAACAGCCCGCAGCGCGCATCATGGCGCAACATCCGGCGCGCATTGGTCATGCTGTCGCGCATTTTCTGGTTCGTCGGCGTGAAAGGCGATTACCGGCGCGTGTTTTGGCGCTATGCCCTGGCGCGGCTGCGGCGCGGCGAGATCGAGTTTCTCATCAGTGTAACGTTGCTCGCCCACCACCTCATCCTGTTCGCCCGCGAAGCTTCGGCCGGACGCCGCAACGCGTCGAATTACAGCGCCAAGCCGATCGAAGAAGTGCTGGTTGCGGCCGAATAAGCCGGGACGATTTCGGGGTCAGGTCGCCGAGGCGCCGAAGGCGCGCGGCGGCGGGCTGATGATCTGACCGCCGGTCGGGCCCACCTTCATCACGGCAAGCCCGCGATCGTTGGTGCCGTCGGTGCGGAACCGGAACAGCCCATCGATCCCGGTAAATCCTGACGTGCTGGTCAGCACCTGCTCGGAGAAGCGTTGCGGCCCCTGCGTCTTGACCAGCGCCGCCACCAGCGCAACCGCGTCATAGGACAGCGTCGCCGTGCGCACCGGGTCCTGATTGTAGCGCTGGCGGTAGCGAGCGGAGAAATTGCGGAAGCCGGTGCTGTCGGGCGCCGCATACCAGCCGCCGTGCAACCGCACGTCATTGAAGATGCGCGGATCGTCCCACAATCCGGTGCCGAGAAGTTGCACGCGCCTGGTGTCGAGACTAGCCGCGGTGAGGGCCTGCACGACCGACGGCACCACCTCCGGACCTTCGGGAATGAACACCGCGTCGGCGCCCCGTGACGCTTGCGCGATCACCTTGGAGGGTCCCGCGATCCCGGCCGGTGTCAATGCGTACCGCTCGAGACCGACGATCCGTCCGCCCTTGCGCGCCACCACCTGCTTGAACTCGCCTTCGACCACATTGCCGTAGGCGCCTTCCGACAGCATGGCGACGAACGACCGCTTGCCGCTGGCCATGGCGTAATCGACGATGCGATCGACGTCGGATTCCGGCAGGAAGCTCAGAAGATAAACGCCGCGCGTCGCCACCGTGGCGTCGGTCGAGAATGCGATCACCGGCACACCGCGCTGGCGGGCAGCCGCGCCGACGACGCCGACCGAATGCGCGAACAACGGCCCGATGATGATCTCGGCGCCCTCGGCGAGCGCCTGCTGGGCCGCCTGCTGGGCACCGCCGGCGGTGCCGCCGTCGTCCTTCACCAGAAGCTGGATGTTGGGACTGTTGAATTCGGACAGCGCCATTTCGCCGGCGTTCTTCATCGACAGCGCCACGGTCCCGGCGTTACCGCCGGCCGACAACGGCAGGATGAGCGCGACTCTGACCGCGCCGGTGCCGATCTCACTCGATTGCACCGGTGGTGCCGGAGTGCCGGGCGGAGGATTCTTGTTGAACACCTCGGAGATGCCGGAGCAGCCCGCCAGGATGGCCAACGCGCCAGCCAGCACGGCGCCCACCGCCAGCTCACGCAGCCTGCGTAAACCTGTCTGCGGGGCGCGGCGCGGCAGGGGGTGCATCGGGGCCTGCGAGGCCGGAATCATGGACGATGTCCTCGACAGCAAAAGCGAACGGCAATGCCAGTCCACGTTGGCAAACAGGCATAATGAGGACGATAGGTTAACCAAATGGAAAGGATAAAGATCGGTTTCCGGCGCCGTTTCCGGCACATTCCACGGCGATGACGCCGCCCGGACCGGCCGGTACACTGCCCCATGCCCGAAAATCGAGCCCAAGACCGGACCAGGTACCGACCTAAGGATCGTACCAGGTCGTATGTCCTGGCCGGGCAGCCCCTCGAACCGCCGCGGCTGGCCGCCGGGCTGCACCTCGTCGCCACCCCGATCGGCAACCTGCGCGACATCACGCTGCGGGCGCTGGAGACCCTTGCCGCGGCCGACGCGATCGCCTGCGAGGACTCGCGGGTCACCCGGAAGCTGCTCGACCACTATGGCATCGCGACGCCGCTGACGCCGTACCATGAGCACAACGCCGTGGCGGCGCGGCCGAAGCTCCTGGCACGGCTGGCTGCCGGCGAGGCGATCGCGCTTGTGTCCGATGCTGGCACGCCGCTGATTTCCGATCCGGGCTTCAAGCTCGTTCGCGCCGTCTGGGAAGCCGGATTGCCCGTAAGCGCAGTGCCAGGCCCGTCCGCGGCACTTGCGGCTCTCGCCGTCGCAGGCCTGCCGACCGACCGGTTCTTCTTCGAGGGTTTCCTGCCGCCGAAGGACGGCGCGCGCCGGACGCGCATCGCGGAATTGGCGCGCATCCCGGCGACCCTCATCCTGTATGAAAGCGGGCCTCGCGTCGGACGAGCACTGCACGCGCTGGCCGAGGGTCTTGGGCCACGGCAGGCCGCCGTCTGCCGCGAGCTCACCAAGCTGCACGAGGAGGTTCGCCGCGACGATCTGGCGACGCTGGCGCATACCTATGACGCAAATGCCAAGGACCCTGCCAAGGATGTGGCCGAAATTCGCGGCGAATTCGCCATCGTCATCGCCCCTCCCGCAGCCGAAGAAGGCGCTCCGGACGCCGACGCGGTTGACGCGCTGCTGCGGCGCGCGTTGCGGCACGCATCGGTGAAGGATGCGGTCAGCGACGTCGCCGCCGCCACCGGCCGGCCCCGGCGCGAAATCTATCAGCGCGCACTGGCGCTGAGCGACAGCGAACATGAAGGCGACGATGGCGCGGCCGAGTAATCCAAGACCGGACCGCGTCGCCGCCCATCTCGTCGGGCTTTCGGCAGAAAGCCGCGCCGCGGCTTATCTCGTCGCCAAGGGCTATCGCATCGTTGCCCGGCGCTTCCGCAGCCCGGTCGGCGAGGTCGACATCGTCGCCCGCCGCCGCGGGGTGCTGGTGTTCGTCGAGGTGAAGGCGCGCAACACGCTCGACGACGCCGCCCTGTCACTCTTGCCACGCCAGCAACAGCGCATCGCCGCCGCGGCCGGCGCGTGGCTCAGTGCGCATCCCGAAGATGCCCAAAGCAACATCCGGTTCGACGCGGTGCTGGTCGCGCCGGGAAAGATCCCGCGCCACATCCCAGCGGCCTTCGAGACCGAATAGGTCGCGGGCTTCGCGAAGGCGGAAAAACCCGGCCACTTTTCGAGATCAAGCTCTAACCGACGCGCAGGCTCTGCGAGAACGCGTCGACCTGATCGCGGATGCGGTGCGCGACGGCGCCGAGCTCCTCCGCCACCGACCGCACGGCGGTCACGTTGGCGCGGGTGTTTTCGGTGGCGTCGCCGACCTGGCTGACTTCTTCGGCGGTCTCGTGCGTGCGCTTGGCAGCAACGTCGACGCTCCGCGCGATTTCCTGCGTCGCCGCGCCCTGTTCCGTCACCGCCGCCGCGATCGCCCCGCTGATCGAGCCGATATCGCGGATGGTGCGTTCGATCGCCTCGATCGCCTCGATCGAACGGCTGGTCGCGTACTGCATGCCGGCGATCTGCGTGGCGATGTCTTCGGTGGCTTTCGCGGTCTGACCGGCCAGCGCCTTGACCTCACCCGCCACCACGGCAAAGCCGCGGCCGGCCTCGCCGGCGCGAGCCGCCTCGATGGTGGCGTTGAGCGCCAGGAGATTGGTCTGCTCGGCGATGTCGGTGATGAGGCTGACGACGTCGCCGATGCGCCGGGCCGCCTCGTTCAGCTCCTGCACTGCCGCATTGGTACGTTCGGCCTCGCCGACTGCTTTCCCGGCGATGGCGTTCGATTGCGCCACCTGGCGGTCGATTTCCATCACCGAAGCCGCCAGCTCGTCGGTCGCCGAGGCGATGTCGCGGACGTTGGCCGAGGCCTCGGCCGAAGCGGCGGTGGCCCCTTCGGTGCGGCGCGCGGCGCCATCGGCCGCCTCGGAAAGATGCGTGGCCGACTCCAGCGCCCGATCGCTGATGGCACCGAGCTCGGCGATGTTACGCTCGATTGACTTCGTGAACGCCGCAATTTCGGACGACACATGCTGCTGACGCGCGCCGCGCAATTCCGCATCCTGCAGCACCGTCTTGTTGAGCTCCTGGTTGCGGCGCATCGCGTCCTGGAACACGCTGATCGAGCGCGACAGGGCACCGATCTCGTCGCGGCGCTGGCCATAGGGAACCGTGACCGCATGGCCTTCAGCGACCTGCTCGGTCACCCGCGTGATCTCGGCAAGCGGATGGACCACGGCCCGCCGGAGCATCAGCGCACCAAACGTGCCGAGCAGGATCGCGATCCCACCGAGCAGGCTCATCAGCCAGGCGGTGAAATCGATGCCGGAGTCGATCTTGGCGTAGGTGTCGCGTGCCTGCTTGGAGTACAGGGCTCCGAGCATGGCGAGGTCTTCGTTCAGCGCGATGCGGACGGTGCGATTGGCGTCGTTGTCGCCCCATTCGCGCCCGGCGGCCTGGCCGACCTCGATGCCAAGCCGCGCCAGCTCCTTGCGGAATTCGATGAACTGGCGAATCCGTGCAGCGAACGGCTTGAACTGGCCGGCCTGCTGGGGCGGAACCGTACGCTCCCAGGCGTTGATGATCTGGGCGATCTGGCCGTTGAACTTGAGCAAGCCGTCGGCATATCTCTTCCGGTTCGGCGCATCCTCGGACATGTAGACGCCGCGCGATTCCATCACCACGGCGTAGATCAGGCCGTTGATGCGCTCGACATTCTGCGAGCCCTGCAGCGCCGCCTCGAACTCGTCGGTCAGCGTCGCGTGACGCCGCGCGGCAACGACTGCGACGAGCGCCAGCACCACGGTGGCGGTGGCGAGCAGGGCGAAGATCGCATAGAGCTTGCTGGCGATGGAAAGCCGTGGAAAACGCGGCATAGTCTCCTCATGACTATATGAGAGGTAGACTGGCGGTAAGATGTTAACCTTGCGTTTACGTTGTGCGTCCGGACGCTAAGGATTTTACGTTGTGCGTCCAGACGCTGAGGATTTTTTCAAGGGATCATTCATGGCATTGAACGTTGCGGTACAGATGGACCCGATCGAGCGGATCAACGTCCGCGGCGATTCGACCTTTGCGCTGCTGCTGGAGGCGCAGGCCCGCGGCCACGCGCTCAGCTATTACACGCCAGACCGGATGGCGATGGTGCGGGACGGCGTGTTCGCCACAACCCAGCCGCTCGCCGTGCGCGACAAGGTGGGCGATCACTTTACCCTTGGCGACGGCAAGCGCACGGCGCTGTCGTCGTTCGACGTCGTGCTGCTGCGGCAGGACCCGCCGTTCGACCTCAATTACATCACCACCACGCATCTGTTGGAGCGCATCCATCCCAAAACGCTGGTGATCAACGATCCGGCTTCGGTGCGCAACGCCCCGGAGAAGATGTTCGTCACCGAATTTCCAGCGCTGATGCCGCCGACCCTGCTGACCCGCGACCTCGCCGAGATCAGGGCGTTCCGCGCCGAGCACGGCGACATCGTGATGAAGCCGCTCTACGGCCACGGTGGCGGCGCGGTGTTCCGGCTGACCAAGGACGATCTCAACTTCGGCTCGCTGTACGACATGTTCGCCGCGACGTTCCGCGAGGCCTGGGTGATCCAGAAATTCTTGCCCGAGGTGCGTGACGGCGACAAGCGTATCATTCTGGTCGATGGCGAATACGCCGGCGCGGTGAACCGCGTGCCGGCCGTCGACGACCTTCGCTCCAACATGGTGCGCGGCGGCTCGCCGAAGGACACCGAGCTGACGGCGCGCGAGCGCGAGATCTGCAACACCATCGGCCCGGCGCTGCGGCAGCGTGGCCTGCTGTTCGTCGGCATCGACGTGATCGCCGGCTGGCTCACCGAGATCAACGTCACGTCGCCAACCGGCATCCGCGCGATCAAGAATCTCGGCGGGCCGGACGTGGCCGCGATCATCTGGGACAAGATCGAACAGAAGCGCCGCGGCTAGAATCCCGTCACCTGCTCCAGGGTCCGGTCCACTGGCGTTGCCGGCTTGCGCGTGCCGGCAATTTCGCTCACGAATTCCGGCCGGGCGCGGAGCTTCTCCTCCCAGGCGCCGACGCGCGGATGCAGCCGCCTCAATGGATAGCCGGCGAGCGACAGCCGATACGCGTAGATGAACCAGGCGATGTCGAGCACGCTGAGGCTATGGCCCATCAGATAGGGCGATTGTGCGAGCCGCCGGTCGAGCGCATCGAACTCGGCGCGGAATTTCCGCGCCGACGCGCACACCCGCTCATCGCTGAAGCCCTCCTTGGCGGCGCGCTGCCAGAACTCGATCTGTATCTCTTTGTCGCGGTCCCGCGCGCCCTGCACGGTGCCCGAGCCGTTGACCGCATAGCTCGCCAGCGCCGCGGCGGACTTCGGCGGGCCGGGCGGCGCGAATACGAACCGGAAGCTCAGGGTACGGAGATCAAGATGCAGATCGTCCTCGTGCTTGAGCAGCGCCGCGACCTCATTCTCGTGGCCGGCCGGAATGAGCTTCGGCTCCGGAAATTTCTTTTCCAGATATTGGATGATGTCGTTGCTCTCGATATGCACTGCGCCGTCGTGCACCAGAACCGGCACGAGCCCGCGCGGATTGATGCCGAGAAACCAGGGGCGGAAGTTCTCGTTGCCGGGCAGATCGATGGGATGCGATTCCCGCGGGATGCCCTTGAGATTGAGGAAGATGCGGAGCTTCTGCGAGCACGACGAGCCGGCAAAGTGCAGCACGTGCACGCCCTTCCAGCCCAGCACCTCGCGGGTCTTGATGTCGCTGTCGACGAGCTGGACCATGACGCCTCCGGCTGCTGTCGGCGCGCATCATAGCGCGGCGCGGTAGACCGCGAGCGCTTCACACGGTGAAACTCCGCCGTGTGCGGCAACAAATTCTTCCTGATGTTTCGTGGCAACCGCTGCTAGTGCGCCGCACTGAACGACTCCGGCTCGCCGACGTCGATCATGAAAACCATACGCTGCTTGCCGGGCTCGAAGTGCGCGACCTGCCAGATCAGCTCCTCGACCTCGGAGGAAGCCGCCTGGGCGTCGATCCGGGCCTGGCGGGCGTGGTGCATCTCGATGGCCAGGGATTTCAGGTCGATCATTTCAGCCTCTACGCGTCTTGGGGTTGTGATCTCAAAACGGCTCAGGCACGGTAATCGAGTCGTTTTGTTCTGTAAATGTTCTTGTTTGCCACAATTGGCTCTGCTACCTTCACGGGCGGTGGAGGGCACCCATGGTCCAGCGCGTTTCCACGGTGGCGTTCGAGGGCATCGAAGCCCGCGCGGTGGACGTGCAAGTCCAGGTCGCGCCAGGACTTCCCGCCTTCAACAACGCATAGCTATTTAAACCAAAAATTTTGAGTTTATGTTGCCTAGCGTGTCGCAGCATCACGCCCAGCGTAGGCCCAAAGCTTACTCCTACATTCGCATGAGCACCGAAGGTCAGCTTCGGGGCGACAGTTTGCGTCGTCAGGTGGACCGTTCGCGCGCATACGCTGCTGACCATGGTCTCGATTTGGACGAGACAACGACGTT
>Ga0070689_100002807_pt1 | contig 11452 bp, 9 predicted proteins | sample KBSS23HmetaG_FD_64669 | JGI IMG/M metagenome (GOLD analysis project Ga0070689, IMG submission 64669) | Switchgrass rhizosphere microbial communities from Kellogg Biological Station, Michigan, USA - KBS S2-3H metaG | ecosystem: Host-associated > Plants > Roots > Rhizosphere ... | reverse complement strand
GCGACACCAGCCTGTCCTTCAATGGACTCAATGTACTTCGCACGCTGCTCAAACGCTTCCGTGATACTGGTGCCCTTCATGATACCCATAGTCGCGAGTCCATGAACCACCATTGGATCGGCAGCGGCCGTCACGTGCACGAGATTCACGATTTCCGGTAAATCCTTCGCGGAAGACTTCACCGTTTGAACGCCATCGACACCCTTCGACACCAGTTTCTGTACGGAGTCGATAGCGAAATTTTTGTACTGCTCATTCATGAAATACACAGTCGATCGATTCTTGATCGATGCATCAGCCGGTGCAGCTGCGCGAGCGCCAACAAAGAACTCCGTGGTATATGCTGATTCCTTCAGAGCGATCTGGCTCGGATCAATCTGCTGCGCCACACGAGTTTCGATCGGTGCCAGCAGGTTATTGCTGACTCCCGACATATCATGTGGCAAAGCACGAAGATCACGAATCACATCAGAATTGGCCGACATACGCGTGAACGCTTTCGCGCCCATGCCGCCGACAGTACCACCAAGGGCCGCTCCGACTCCAATCCAGAAACCTTCGCGGCTCCAATCACCGGAGTTGAACGCGTCGTTGTTCCACATCACCGCATACTCAATCGGCGCTGTACGAGTCGCTGCCACGGAACCGGCCAAAATGGATTTGGCTGCATATTCACGACCAGGAGTCAAAGCAAGCAGGCGACCGCCGGGGTTGGCGAGTAGTCCATAGGCCTCACCTGACTCTGCGGCCACTCTCTGCGCCGCCAGCATACGCGCACGCGAGGCGACATTCCACGTCTCCGCCGCTTTCCAGAGTCGAGTTCCAGTGAGCGCGGTCGATGACGCTAATGCAGCGCCAAGACGAGGAATCAGCAGACCCTCGGCGGCAACCATTGTAAGAATACCACCCGCGACCGCCGACGTTCCCTCGATCAACGGCTTGTTACGTTCATAATATTGCTGCTCTTCCTGACTCGCCATCGACCACACATCGCCGCGCTCGCCAAAAGGATTCAATGGCGAGGCGACAACCGTGTCGGCCAAGTCGATGCCGGCGCCAAGAGCAAATCGACCGACTTGTTCCCAGGCGCTCATGCCGGTGTTACTCTGATTCGCCTGACGATAGATATTCATGGACAGAGTATCCATCTGCTCATGACTCATCACAGGCGAGATATTATCCGTCGGTGCCCAAGTGCCACCGCCAGCGCCATACGGACCCGTATTTCCATCGTTAATGAGAACCGGCATTGTAATGATTCCTTATTGTGCTTCGACGGCGAAGGTCGAATAGCCCTTCGAATTTGAAGATGTCTTCGTGGCTGGAGGAACTGGCAACTTGAGCCACGGAATCGACTTCCTCAACTCATGTTCGAGTGTGGGAGCTCGACTCGAGAAGTCTAGATTACTAGTCACACCAAACGGATTGCCCGGGAACTTGATGCCGGCCATTGCCGAATCCCACATGACATTGAATTGAGCCAGACTTCCAGGAAGTTCACGCTGTAGAGTCTGAACGGCAGCGTTGACGATTTTATCGTCCGATTTGTAATTCGACACAGCATCGAACGCGGCCGCCGCAACTGCATCGTCATTCGCGCCGATAGCACGCTGCTGCGTAATTACTGGGAGAATCACGTCATAATACAAAGTTTCACGCTGCGGATCACTGAGAATCGGATTGATCTGCAACAGAACCGGCCACATATTCTCCGGCCTCTTTGCACCGACTCCCATTGTTACGGCCATCTCTCGACCGCGACGAGTTGCGGTTTCATCCGCCGCGGCATACATATCGTTGAATCGCATAGCTTCGTCGATCACCGCACTACCGACGAGAGTTTGCACTTCGGGAGTCAACTTCGAACTATAAGCCTTCGCTAACTCTGGTGCCGTCTTCGCAACCCACTGCTGCATATCGTAACCGAGTCCAGGACGAACGGCATCAAACAAATCGTATTCCGCGAAGATTGCCGACGCATTCAACTGGCCAGCGGCGGCTTTGATATCGCCATCAGCCATTCCAGCGTCTTGTGGACGGCCAGAGCGAATCGCTTCAACCTGTGCATCCGTGATGCCAAACTGGCGCTTGACATCATCATTTGCCATTATCGCGGCTTGACGCATTTTGTTCTGAATCTGTTGTGGCAACAAACCAGCCGCCTTCGCCGGATTATCGTCACGATAAGACAGTGCCGGCTGAATCACATTCATCGCTTCAACCGCCTTATCCTTGGCGGTTTTGATCATCGCCGTACGCATAGCCTGCGCACGCAATTCGTCGTCTTTCAGAGTCGCGTTATTGCCCATAACATCTTGCGCTTGGGCTTGCTTGAGTCGAAAATATTCTTGATCGGCATTCGTCTTCAAAAGGCGAGCATCCTGCGGGTCAGTCAAAACTTCACCGAAGCCCTTCTGATCTTTGAATCGCTCGACAAGGAAATCTCCCAATTGCTGTTCTGATGGCGGCAGACCAAGGAATCGATTTGTGTAAATCGCGGCCAATTTCTCGTCGCCACCAGCCTGCCGCTTCGATTCGGCAGTAATCTCTTTGATGTAAGTGTCCTGCGCGCTTTGCAGAGTCACCATGGCCTTCGCTTTGCTGGCGTCGGAACCATCGGCCGTCACCGTTGTCGCCACCGTCTGCATTGCCGCACGGAATCGAGTAGATGCCATTGATGCTGGCGTTCCGGGAGTGATTTGTTTCGCGCCGGCGTCCAACATAGTTTGCGCGTCTTTCAGGAGACCGGGCAATTGATTCTGAATGGATGCACTTTGAATCTGACTCTGAATGATCTCATTCTGTACGGCCGTTTCGCGAGAATAAGCCTCGGCCCACGTTGCCGAATCGACAACTGTGCCGTCATTCATGATGAAACCATCAGCCCGAATCTTCAACAATTCATCGCGACTCAAAGTCTGAAGGCCCAATGCCTGGTGAGCACGAAGCTTCGTCACATAATCGGGATCGGTCTCAGCAGGACTCAACATGCTGAGCAATCCACGAGTCTCGAGCTTCTTCGACTGCTCCTTCAATTCCAATGGCGTGTAAGCCATGCCATTGATTTTGATTTTGCCGTCGGGCGGAACTGGACCATTCAATGCCTTCTGTAGAATCGGCAAATCCAGCGTCGCCAGATTATTCATCCGGAGAGTCTGGCCGGCGACGAGTCCTTGATTGATCATCGTCAATGCATCAGCTTGCATCGTCAGTTTCGCGAGCGACGCATCGGCATCAGCCGTCGTCACCGCTTCGGTTGACAGTGCCTCACTGATTCGAGCCTTCGCCGTGTCGATCGCGATGCCCTGAATCTGCCCCTTGACCGCGAGAGTCTGCGAAATCTCTTGCATACGGCCTTCGCGACCAGCGCGCGTATAGGCCTGCGGAGTCAACATTTGATCGCCAATCAAGGCGATGCGTTCGAAGAGATTGCCGGAGTCGGCCATGCTCCGGGCTGTCGCACCCTGGGCTTCAATCTGATGAATGTCCTGCAAGGCGGCGACTGCATCATTGTTATATGCCTCAGCGGAGTCAGTGATAGCCTCCGACTCCCGCTGCGTTGTCAACAACGTCTGCTTATGCGCGGCGGCTTTCTGACTCGCGGCCACCGAAATGGTGTCCATAAAATTCTTGAGGTCTGGCATCTCGAAAAGATCAATGCCCTGTCCGCCGGTTGCCGTAATGTCCGCCATTGTCATAAATCCTTTATTGCCTTGGAGTCGCCATTAGCGACAGATTGAAAAAAGAGTCGCAAGCCCAAGGCGGGGAGCCCGAACTTGCGACTCAATAAGACCGTGCGTGCTTGGGGCGAGCGTCGGTCTATGCTGCGGCTGCCGAATCAGCCAATTTCTTGAACAAGTTCCCAAAGATATCGCCGCCAGACGAACTGTCCTGACTCGCGTTCGTGTTCTCGTTCGCCTTCTGTTGCGTCTTGGTGAGCGAAGTCTGGTTCTGGGATGTCGACTCATAACCACGCTCACGCGACACCTGCGTGCCAGTCTGCTGCGCGCTCGACGTGGTATCAGATGTGCCGACACTCGCCTGAGTCGCAGCATCCTGTTGCTGTTGAGCCGTCTGCGTAACATTCGTGCCAGTGGTCGTCTGCGAGGCGCCGGCAGTGACACCAAGGAGTTGATTCAACTGCGCCGATAGACCGCCGGAAAGTTCGCTGATCTGATCCGTCAGACTCGCCTGCTCCTGAGTCCGAATCTGCTTGCCAGTTGCAGTGGCATTCGCCACGATACCAGCGAGATTCGCCGATGCTTCATTGCGCATACGATTGCCGAGCAGTGCGGACATTGAGTTACCGGTCTCCGATGATCCAGTAGCCGACAGCGTCTGATTGATTCGGCTGTCCAAATCCGATTGCGTTGCTGCACCAGCCGCCGCTGCGATTCCCGAGACGTACCCTTCGACATCAAACCCACCACCCGCGGCTTCATCTTGCACTTGACTCAAACGACCAGCAACCGCGTCAGTCGCCGTCTGTGCTGAACCGGAATTGAGCTGGCCTTTCAGAATCGTATCGAGAGACGCCAGAATGTCCGACGAATACATGTTCGTCGTTTGACTCTGTGCCCCAGTCTGAACGCCAGTGGAACTTGACGTGCCAGATTGAACCGTGCTGGCGGTCGTCTTTCCGGACTCCTTTGCCGTCGTGGTCGAGCCGGTGTAAACTTCCGACTGGTTATTGGTCTTCGACACACCAGTGCCAGTGGTCGTCGAAGCTTGAACCCCCGACGAACTCTGATTCGTCGTCTTATTTCCGCTAGACTTCGTTTCGTCGCCCTGGCTCCCTGCGAACAGCGAGCCGACTCCCGTCAAAAAACCAAGTAGACTCATTGCCGTTCTCCTTAAAGGCCGCCAAATCTGCCGCGATCGTCTAACCAACCACGAACGTCGACGATAAGATTCGACGCAATGATGCTAGAACGGACTCGCAAGCGCGCTAACGTGTCAGTTCGAAATATACCACTAGTGTAGCCCGCGTTGGCCGCGACAATGCTTCGAGCGGTGGCGATTGACCCGCCTGCGACTGAATCAACTTGATCCAAAGATGTGACCAGAAGCACTGGTGAGACGCCGGCTTTGTAACATGCCCAGTCGGCAAGCGTGCCAACTCTGATTCCCGTAGGAAGACTCGTAAGAGTAATGATTGTTGCTGCGGCGGCATTAAGCGTGCCAGCCATGCTAATGTCGAGATTCGGAATCTGTAACAGGAAGTCATCGCCATGGGTCACGATACCATTCGTTGCTCCAGTTCCAGCTGTCAAATTGAATGAACCGATTCGACGGAATTTATCCCAAGTCGCCGGGATATTGGAGCCGACACCCACACTAGGCCCATTGGCACTCAACGACGAACAGTAGTCGACTCCAAATGGTGCAGCCGATTGGCCAATCACATAATAATGATAAGTTGCTGTTCCAACCAGTGGTAGACTGGTATTCAGATCGACAGCCCCAGCGAGACCACTACCCGACGCCCACGGATTCGCAAGACTCTTGGTAAAGCCAATAGCTTCACGAAGGCGAATCGGTGTGCCAGCGACATACGACGACATACACTCACCAGGTGTCGTCGTGATATTGAAACTACTAACTGGAATCGTAATATCGAATCCGGCAATGTCACCAACCCAGCTCACACCGGCATTGAGTCGGCCCTGCAACCTCTGTGAAGGCGTCAAGGTTTGCGCGACCGCCCAGCTGATCTTTTCGTTCGTCAGGCCAGCTTGAGTCGCGATAAGGCCATCGATATAGCCCTTGTTCGCGAGCTCAAGACTCGTCGTCGGCGTACCGGACGAAATCAATGGCCCGAGCATCGTGTCGCCGGCTTTGTTAACCGGAGTATAACCGAGTCGCGCGACTATATTCGTGTAGAACGCCGCGTTCTGTCCATTCAACAGCGCAGCATTGTCGGCCGTTGCATGGAGTCCAAGATACGTGGCATCAGCCAACGTTTTGTCCATGATCTGCACCCAGGCAGACCAGACGCCATTGGATTTGACTCGCTCATACATGGCCGTGCCAGTCGAACGACAATAAATCTGCGCGACATCGCCATCGGCAGTGTCAGCCGACGCGCCAACCCAAATCGTACCTTGATTCGCGACAGGCAAATGCGCTTCAGTTCCGACAACGCGGTAGAAGCCGGCCTCAACCGCGGTATCGGCATCGGCGACGATCAGTTTGCCGTCAACGGTGAGTCGATCGGGCAGAGTGTAGAGCGCAGCAATTTGCTCCTCGTTGAGGATCGTATAGCCGCCCATCAACACTCCGTCATAGACTCGCATGTTATGCCCATCCGTAGAATAGGCGCGCATACCTTCGAGTCCGAGGAATCCATCCAGTTCAATTTCAGTCCCGCGAATAATTTGACGATATTCGGTCATGGATTCCGCCCTTAGCCTTGTTTGCCGTCGAACGCGACGGTCAGGTCGAGTGAATTGACGCGATAGAATTCGTCAGGTTCTGTCGCAATGAATTGGAGTCGGATATACGCGGTCGGCATTGTAGTGACCCATAGATCCAACTGAAGGCTTTGTCGAACAAGGAATGGAACCATTCGATTCGAACCATCGCTGAATGTAAATAGATCACTCAAAGCGACTAATCGATAATCGATGGCTTCTTCGCCACTCGTAATGAGTCCTTCGTCAATGATGGTGAATGGGCCACCAGAGACAATGAACCCCTCATCCACGTTGACAACTGTGCCGCCAATTACGAATCCCTCATCCGTATACAGCAACTGCGTCTCATCGAGCGGAGTGAGCCGATTCACTACAATCTGCTGCAACTCAGGGACAACGTCCGCGGTCACAACATAATTCTCTGGCCGCATCCAGCCAATTAGAATCGTCGATGCTAGGCCAATGAATGTTCCAGGTGCGTCCGGGTTCTCACGATTCTTGCGAGAATCAGTCGGCGAAAGCAAGAATGACACGCGGCCGAATTGACCGGCGTAAGCTACCTGTCCGCGATCGATTCCGTACAAGAAAATACCCAAATGCGGAGTACTGAAAACGCCCCACCGATCGATCACAATATCGAGTCCATAAGTGATCGGAAACGACTGCGATTGAGTGCGCGATGAAACGTAGAGTCGATTCTCCGTTATCGAGTACCAAAGGTGCCCGAAATCATTCGGCTTTTGGCGCAAATACTCACGCAAGAATTCATTGAATAGCGGAGTGATCGGCTGTGGTTGACTCAAATTGTCGAACTGGTAGAGTCCGAGACGAGTCAACAACACGTAATTGTTATCAGGTAGCTGCGCGATCGAATATGAACTAATCGGCAGTGCAGCCGTTTCCATTTCCCAAAATCTGAACACGGAGTCACCACCGATGAACTCACAAACGAGTGCACCAGTCGAAGTCCAGATAATGCAACCATTGGCCACCGATGTAACCGCAAACGGCACGCCTGCGATTCGTTCAGCAATCACTTGGAAACCAGCGCCACCAAGGGCAGGCACCAGATTCTCCGGGGCATTCTGTGCTGACCAGTAGAACACCAAATGAGTCACATAAATCATGCGACCATTCGTTTCGCAGATGGCGATCACAGGGTCGGTGTCATCCGGGAAACCGGGAGTCGTGAATTGCGTCAGACGCGTGTACTGCGGATCAGGCACGAAATCGACATCGACTCGGAACACGCCATAATTGTAACAGCAAGCGTAACGCTGGCCGCCAAGGTAGGCACTGCTCCAACGAGTCAAATTATATGGCACGTCATCCGGATCAACGTAGACCAACGGAGGAATCGTCAAGAACTGGTTCCATGAGCCAACAGGCGAGCCTGGGCTAGACGGAACGAATTCAGAAACATCGCCGAGACTCACGATATTAATCGCCGTCTCAAGGTCAAGATGTTGCACGATATAAGGCGAAGTTGTAATCGAGTCACTACCCGACACGAGCCGACTCGCATAAGCCGAGTAAACGCCAGCAGCGTCCCAAGCGAAATTCGTTCCGCTTAGGACGCCGACCCGACCAGATTTGCGATAATCAACTGCCGGTTGATACGATTCAAGACCGGCAACAGAGATGTTCGTTTGCGTCATGGGGGTTCCAGAGCTCGGAGTCGAGCATCGAGAATATTGTTGATTTCCGCTTGCTGCCTAACCATCTCTTGCAGATCGCGGATTTCCATTTCTCGGCTGTAGTTCTTGCTGAGTCGAAACTTCTGTTGCAAGAGTTCACCGAGGTTCGGAAGGGGAGGTGCTGCCATGAATCCTACTTCTTACCTCCCTTGCCACCCTTGCCGCTTTCGCCCTTGTTCCCGCCCTTACCGCTTCCGCCAGTCCCGGAATCATGATTTCCAGCCTGCTCGGAATCTCCGAGACCTGTCCGGCCATCCGGACTCCCTGATCGAGAACCAGTACCAGCAGAAGATTTAGAGGCAAAACCACCGAAGTTGCCATCACGCTTTCCGGAATCCGGTCCGAGACCACCGTTCGAGGAGCCCGAGGCGTCAGAGCCAAAACCAAGAGACTCACCGACGGAATTAAGATATCCATCGATAGTGCGGCCCAGACCGCCAAGGAGACCGTCCTCTTCGCCCGTCGTTTCATCGGTTGTTCCATTGAGTCCGTCGAACAATCCTTGACCCAAGAGACCACCAGCTACCGCGCCCATAGGGCCGCCAATGAGCCCACCAGCGAGTGATCCCAGGATTCCACCGAGTCCGACTTCACCATCAAGAAGACCACTCTTCTTGGTTGACCCGGTTGAGTCCTCGTCCGGCTCAGAAAGTCCAAGTTCCTCACCAATCCCGTTGACGGCATCGGAGAGTCGACCAAAAATCGAACGATCTTTCTCCTTCGCAGGCGCCGACGCGGTTTCATCATCTGCAACTGAATCATCAATTGCAATATCCTCATCCACTTCCGGCTCATCGAGAGCAACTTGTTTCTCCACTGCCGGTCGATCGACGACCATCGACTCCATGGCCGACTGAATGCGATTGTCCTGCTGAAGACTCAGCATGCCCTCCTTCTGCGGTTGATTCGCGAAGGCGTCATATTTCTTGTCTTGGATTGCGGCCTGAATCCCTTGCTCTTTACGAGCAGCCTGTTCCGCCATCGTATTCTCGGAGACCGGCATACCAGGACGACTCGCCATCGAGGCATCAATTTCCTCGTCGGTACGAGTGTCTTCCGGAAGATTGGCTCCAGATACCGACTCGTCATCAGGAGTCGCGATGTCAACTTTCTCGTTGCCAATCAACTTTCCATAGTACGTCGCATTCTGCGCACGCGCCTGATGGCGAGGGTCTTTCGGACGCTCATAATATGTTGTGTGCATCCGAGCCGCTTGAGTCGCCGTCTTCGCTGACTTGATTTTGCCGAGCGCACCCTTCTCGTACGTCGATAACTCGTGAACCACGAAATCCATCTGCGTTTTGAAATCTTTGCGCAACGAACCTTTCGCGAGTCCAGCCTTAGCAGCGGCGGCATCAGCGAAAGCATACAAATTGTTCTTGCGTGCGGCAGGGCCTTTCCGGGCCTTGCCGTTGTTCCATTGTCCGATTCCAACCGAACCGCCGGGGTCATTCGGATTAAACGCGCCAGTATTCAATCCGATTCCCGACTCACCCGCCAACGAGCCCATCACGCCGATGGCTTGAGCGCGGGTGAGTCCCAGTTTTCCTTGAAGCCGACCAACACCATAGGCGACTTTATCACGGATACTTTGCTTGCTAGCCATGACTCAGCTCCTGACGGTGAAGTTCGGCCGCCTCTCGTGCAAGGCGATAATTACGATTGCCATTCCAGACAGTGTAGATGATTCCCATGAGGGCACACATCGACCCGATGCCTGAAAAGACAAGAAGTATCCAGGATTCAGTACTCATGTATGCTGCCGGAGCCGTGCCACAAGCGGTCGCAGCGCCACCATATAGGGCAGCGCTGGCGAGGATCTCAGTTCGATCCACGACCACCTGAGTCACCATCTTAGCTGTTCGGAACGTTCTTGGGCGCGAAATACACAATCGCGAATCCCAGAGCTGCGTTCACGAGGCCAGCGATGACGTACCCATACCAGGGCATGTCGACATTGGGCGGAATCACCACGTAAGTGGTCGCGAGACTTGAGGCAGCGCCGACGACGCTTCCCGCGATAGCCTTTGAGACAGACTGAAACATTTCTTGAGTCCTTGTTCTTGGTTGCCGCTATCTACTCACAGGAAACGCGAGTCCCTCAAAAACCGCTCACGTTTCATCTTAGTAGACTCCGAGGCAAAAAAATTGCAAGCCGCGTTCCCGAAAGAAAACGGCTTGCAACCCTAGGAATCGTCAGTCGGCAAGAATGAGCGCGGTGGCGGCTCTGAATCGATTGCCGATCTCCGTGGCACTGCGAATGGAAGTATCCCAAGGAAGGACAGAGATATCCCATTTGCCAGCCTGGGCGATTCCCAGTGTACCTTGCACTTCAGCATGGCTAAGAACGGATCTTTTGTCAGGCGCGATTCCGTATCGACGGCACAGCTGAGCAAGGACTCTCGGCAGCATTTCCCATTGAGTCTTGTTGATGGGATGTGGCCCCGGTCGATAGGGCTGCTGCAAGGCACCGGCCATTCCAGCTAACGCGACGCCAATGATTCCGGTGTTGTGACCGCGGGTATGGGCGGCGTACACTCCATCGACCGTGGAGTCATTGTCCTTGATAGAATGATCACCCACACTAATAGTGCCATCGCCATTGATAACGAAATGATAGTGAGGGAGATCCGAATCAGGAGAAGCCACATTGGTCCCGGCAGTCCAATGTACGACGATTCCGGTGGCGCGGGCATCCATGAGATATTTTCCGGGGATTGGTCCAGACGCGTCGACGGTGGGCTTCGGTGGAACCACCGGACTATCGAGTCCAAGATCAGCTGAAGTGTGATGCCCAGAGTACCCATCGATGACTCGCGCAATTGCCGTATAAGTTTTCTGTCCCCAGTCTCCGTCAATTTCGCCGCTGTAGAGTCCAAGCCCGGCAAGCTTTCGTTGTATCTGGACTCGCTGCGTATACAAAGAGTCGGTCATGCTGCTGATTCCTTATAGCCCGACGTTACGAAGAGGGTTCGGATTCCCAGAGTCCAGTTCGCAAAGCTTCGTACGAGCTGAACATCATCCTTGCCCTATCGCCGTCGCCCATGCCAGCGTAAACCTTGGCACGGAGTCCTTGTTTAAGAGTATCTTCCCACCGTTCGAGCATCCAGTGGGCGGCGAGGTCGATTTCAGATTGAGTCGGTGTTCCACCACCGCTCGCGAATTTGTACGAGTACGTCACCGGATCCCAAACGACTCGCGATGCATCCGGCACCAAGGCCTGATCGACCAGCGAGGGCGGGAACTGGAACCATGACGCTTTGATGGTAGTGCCGTTATTGAGTCCCGAAATCGCGATATATGGGCCGGCTCGATACCAGTAAACGTCCCTGAAGGGCT
>Ga0070689_100002805_pt1 | contig 11453 bp, 6 predicted proteins | sample KBSS23HmetaG_FD_64669 | JGI IMG/M metagenome (GOLD analysis project Ga0070689, IMG submission 64669) | Switchgrass rhizosphere microbial communities from Kellogg Biological Station, Michigan, USA - KBS S2-3H metaG | ecosystem: Host-associated > Plants > Roots > Rhizosphere ... | reverse complement strand
CGGTCACCCTGGAGGTCGAGGCGCTGCCGCCCGCGATCCAGGACCCGTGGGGCAACCGCCGCCGCGGCGTCAGCGCCCGCGCCCGCATCAACCGCAAGGACTGGGGCCTCAAATGGAATCTCGCCATCGAGGCCGGCGGCGTGGCGGTGGGTGACGAGGTCGCCATCGAGATCGACGCGGAGATCGTCGCGCGCAACGGCTGATGATCAGGGACGGCGCGTGGTGGCATAGTGGCCCCATGCGCAGTCCTAGTTCGTTTGCTTTGCTCGTCGCGCCGATCGCCGCGCTGTCGTGCTGGTCCGGCGGCAACCGGAACGGCCCTCCGGCCGGCAGCGGCGTCGGAACCGTCACCACCTGCTCGGGCACCCACGCGATCCTGCCCGTGAAGGACGACCTGCCGGTCAGCGATGCGCTGCCCGATCCGTTCCTGTCGCTGGACGGCATGCCGATCACGAAGAAGGACCAGTGGTCGAGCTGCCGGCGCGCGGAGATCGCCGCGCAGGCGGCCGCCTACGAGCTGGGCGAAAAGCCAGGCAAGCCTGCGTCGGTCACGGGATCGTTCGACGCCGGCACGCTGACCGTCACCGCCTCCGACGGGACGAAATCGATCTCGTTCACCGCGACCGTCACCCTTCCGACCGGCGGCGCCGCGCCCTACCCGGCCATGATCGGCGTCGGCGGGATCGCGATCGACGCCGCGAATCTGAACGCGATGGGCGTGGCCACGATCAACTTCGACAACGACGCGGTGGCCGAGCAAAAGGACGGCACCTCGCGCGGCAAGGGCGCCTTCTACGATCTCTACGGCGCGAAGCACTCCGCCGGCGCGATGATGGCGTGGGCCTGGGGCGTCAGCCGGCTGATCGACGTCATCGAGCAAACGCCGGCCGCGCAGATCGATGCCACGCGGCTGGGCGTCACGGGCTGTTCGCGCAACGGCAAGGGCGCGCTGATCGTGGGCGCGTTCGACGAGCGGATCGCGCTGACCATCCCGCAGGAGTCCGGGTCGGGCGGCTCCGCCAGCTGGCGGATCTCCGACGCGCAGGATCCGACCGGTATGATGGTGCAGCAGCTGCACGAGATCGTCGGCGAGAACGTGTGGTTCCGCGCGTCGTTCGGGAACTTCGCCAGCGCCGCCACGCAGCTGCCCTTCGACCACCACACGATCGAGGGGCTGGTGGCGCCGCGCGCGCTGCTGATCATCGAGAACACGTCCATGATCTGGCTGGGCAACATCAGCACGTACAACGGGTCGATGGCCGCGCACACGATCTGGGAGGCGCTGGGCGTGCCGGACAAGATGGGCGTGTCGCAGGTCGGCGATCACATGCACTGCACGTGGAACGGATCGCAGCAGCCCGAGGTGACCGCCTACGTGCAGAAGTTTCTGATCGGCGGCGGCACCGCCAGCACCAGCGTGCTCAAGACCGACGGCGGTTACACGTACGACAAGGCGACGTGGCAGCCGTGGTCCGTCCCGGCGCTGCAGTAGCGGCCGGGCTCAGTGAATCGGGACGTTGAACCCGACGCTGTCGACCGCCGATCGGCAGCCGTCGGCATCCGGCGTGCTGACCGACGTGTTCTGGTCGATGTTGACGTGCTGGAACTTGAGGTCGCTGGCGCCGCCGGCCAGCGTCCCGGAGACCGACGTCAGCGTCACCGTCCCGCTGGTCGCCATGTAAACGCCGCGATACGCGGTCTGGGCGTCGATGTTCTCGTAGATGAGCACGCACAGCCCGCAGGTCCCGTAGTTCAGATCGTCGCCGGACAGCGTGAACGTCCCGGTCTTGAAGCCGGTGGTGAACACGCCCAGCCCGGAGAACATCTGGATGTTGAACTCGTCGCGCGGGGTGCCCGCCTCCAGCGGCAGGGTCCAGTCGATGTATGTCGTGTCGGTCAGGACCGCGGCCGGTCCCGTCAGCGAGCCCAGCGCGCCGTGATTCGCGGCGGTCAGGCACGCGGCGCTGCCGCCGCCGCCGCCGCCCGCTCCGCCCCCGCCCATCGTCCCGCCGCCGCCGCCGCTTCCGCCGCCACCAGGGTTGACGCAGGTGTTACTGAGGCAGACCAGGCCCATGTTGCAGGTCCCGTTCGGATAGCAATCCTGCCGCTCGCCACCCTGCTTGACCGAGCTGCCGCAACCGACCGCAAGCGAGGCGACGACCAACGAAACCGAACAGAAAGCGAAGCTCAGCCGCATGAATCGAAGGTATCGGAGCGGCGGATTTTCGCAACCTGCGCCGCGCCGCCCTTCCGGCCGCCCGCGCTGCCGCGAGCGGCCGTTGCGCATCCAACGAGCCGCCCCCGCGCGAAGCGCGGGATCGCGGCTACCAGAAAAAACGATAGTCGCACACCGCGCCTGTGGCGCGGAGCGACTAGAGCGACTCGAGGTACGTGATCAGGTCGGTCTTCTCGGTCGCCGTCAGGCCCATGGACATGACCTGGTCGTAGTGATCGACCACCGCGGACAGCGTCGCCGCGCTTCCGTCGTGGAAGTACGGCGGGTGCTGGGCGAGGCCCCGCAGCGGCGTGGTCCGGTACTTCTTGCTCGCGCTGCGGTCCGCGTACGTCGGGTCCATCCCGGTGTTGGCCGGCACGTGCAGCGTGTCCTCGGTGCGCCCGTCGCCCTTGTGGCAGCTGGCGCAGCGCTGGTCGAACACGTTGTGCCCGTTGTCTGCATTGCCGCCCGTACCGCTCGTATCGATGGCCGGAAGCGCGCCGGGAACGCCCAGGCTGAACTGGTACGCGCGCAGCCCGTCGAGCTTCGGCTTCACCAGATCCTCCGTACCGGCCGGCAGCGTCTTGTTCACGCCGATGCGGTCGTCGACGAACGTCCCCTGCCCGCCCATCTGCGTGACCGCCACGTAGTTGTTCCAGTAGCGGATGTCGCCGTCGCCGGTGAAGGTCGCGTGCGGTGAATCCTTGAGGCCGTAGGCCGGCGGGATGAACACCGGATCGTTCATGCCGTCGACGTTGTAGCGCGGGTCGTACTTCCCCTTGCCCCACGACATGTAGACCAGCTTCTGCTGCTCGGTCACCGCCGGCGACGCCGCGATGATGGCGCCCGGGTCGAGCTCCCGGTTGGGCGCGCCGTCCACGCGATGGCCGATGCCCGGCATGACCGAATCATCGACGGTCGAGTGGCAAAGCGCGCAGGTGATCCCGACGCGCATCAGCTGATCGCCCGACGCCCCCGCCACGACCTGGCCCTTGATGCCAACCACCGCGTTCATCTTCAACAGCGCGACGGTCGTCGCCGGGCTATCGAGGTCGACCATCGACAGGATGTTCGGCGGCAGCGCGTCCGCGTCCACCTTCAGGCCCAATCCCAGCGCGGCCTTCGGGCTGACCGCGGTGCTGATGACCGTGTGCATCTGCAGCGTGTCGGTCCACAGCGCCTCGTCCCCGAACGTGTCGTTGCGGAATGTTTCCTTCCCCTGCGCAATCATCGCCGGATCGTTTGCGTTGTCCTTGTTGTCATCGCCGCAAGCGAGCGGCAACGCGCTCAAGCAAGTGAACGCCGCGATCGTGCATCGCCGCCACGACCGCGCACCAATAGCAAGCCCAACCAGATCTTTTCCACCCATGACTGACCTCCCCATCCGTTCTCCTCAACCCTAACCATGCGACGCGCCACCCTAACCGGGACCAACCCCGGGTCGAGGGTTCGGGGCAGCCCATCCTTTCGGGGGGGCGCCGCCTTTCGTGATCACGGCGGAGGCGAGCGAATGGGTTTTCGTAATCTGCGCAACAGGTAGCAGCTGAAGTGGCCCATACCCGACGCTCTGTATTTTCAAAGCCAAGAGCATCGGCAGGCACATCCTGGGTACCGCCGAGGGCACCCAATCAGCGACGCCCGAATGACCTGAGAAGCCGCCCGCAATGATGATTATCGCGTCGTTGCGTCAGGTTCGCACAACGCTTGGATCGTAACACCACCGGCCTCATCGAACTTTTCTCGACGCCACGGCATTTTTCAGAGCAGGACGCCGGGCCTGTCCATTATTCATGGACTGTCGCCGATCTCGCCCGGGTCGCATGGTGGGTGCGCTCGACGAAGGGCGCCGCACCCCCGCGGCCGCCGTCGTCGGGAGATGGGAAAGGAGCGAGGTCATGCGGAAAGCGCGGAACGGAGTGACGCGAATTGGAGGTGCCGTGGTGGCGCTGGCCCTGTTCGGGGCGGCATCGTGCGGGCAGCAGCCAGGACAAGACGACATCACGTTGCGCCAGGGCGCGGTGGTGCCGTCCGCCAACGGTCCCGGCCAGGCGCCCGAGATAGTGCCGGCCACGATCCCCCGGTTCCAGACCGAGTTGCCGCGCTTCTTCACGTACGCGCCGATCTTGACGCGCAACGCGCAGGGCCAGGTCACGCAAAAGGAGTTCACCGTCCGGATCGCCAAGTTCAACGAGCAGCAGCTGCCGTCAGGTTTCCCGTCGACGCCGCTGTTCGGGTACGGCGGCGACGTGTTCGTCAGGTACGACGCCAACGGACAGCCGCAGCCGGCGATCGAGCAGACCGGGCCGGTGCAGTTCGTGCGCACCTCGCCCGGGCCGAAGTTCGAGCAAACGCGCCTGGTCCCCGACATCACCCACTACCGAAACGAGCTGGCCGGCGACCACCTCGCGCCCGTCGATCCGACAGTCGACTGGGCCAACCCCAACAACTTCCCCAAGCCGACGCCGCCGTTCGCGCCGTTCCCGCCCGGGTACCCGCAGGCGCAGTCGCCGATCACGCACACGACGCACTCGCACGGTCTCGAGGTCCTGCCGGAGTTCGACGGCACGCCCGACACCTGGTTCACGATGAACGGCATCGTCGGTCCGGAGTACGTCTCGAACGACTACCACCGACCGAACAGCAACCAGGCGGCGCCGTTCTGGTATCACGACCACGCGTTCGGCGTCACCCGCCTGGACGTCGGGTTCGGGCTGTCCGGCTTCGCGATCTTGCGCGATCCGGCCGGCGAGCCGCTCGATCGGCAGGGCAATGAGGACATCCTGGGCTTCGAGGATCCGAACGACTGGATCTCGACCGTGGCCGCCATCCAGCCCGGCATCAGCACCAACCGCCGCCAGGGTCGCTTCTCGCTGTCGCTCGCGGCGAAGAACTTCGTCGAGCTGCGCGGCCGCCAGTTCAATCTGACCGCGGGGCTGCCGGCGAACATCACGCTGGACTTCTTCCTGCCGACGGCGCAGGCGAACCCGTTCTGGTTCGGCGCCGTGCAGATGTACGTGGACTGCCCGAGCAAGGGCGTGAACAACGCGTTCCTGTCGCAGGTCGAGCTGACCGGCAAGCCGACGGGCACGTTCAGCACGCTCAGCTTCCCGGTGCCTCAGGCGACCCGCACCGCGGTCGGCAACTCGTGCGAGGACTTCAACGTGCGCGTCACGGTCAACGTGCCGTTCAACGCGACCGGGACGTACCTGCTCGACAACATCCGGGGCATCACGATCACGCCGACCACCGTGCTACCCGAGCACGAGTTCGACAACTTCTTGATCGTCCAGGATCGCTCGTTCCGCACCGACGGCAGCGTCTTCTATCCTCAGGCCGAGGATCAGCCGGCCGGCACGCTGGGCGCGAACCCCGACGTCAACCCGTACTGGATGCTGATCGTCAACGGCGGGACCAACGTCGTCAACGGCAAGGTCTGGCCGAACATGAACGTGAAGCGGCACCTCTACCGCTTCCGGATTCTCAACTCGGCCAACCAGCGCTTTTACCAGTTCAGCTTGTCGAACGGGATGCCGGTGCGGATCATCGGCACCGACGGCGGCTACAAGAACACCGTCGAGACGATCACCACCTGGCAGCAGGGCGTCACGGAGCGCACGGACATCCTGATCGACTTCTCGAACATCCCGGTCGGGACGCAGATCGTCCTGCGCAACACCGCGCCGGTGCCCCAGCCGGTCGGTCCGGCCCCGGATCCCAACACCGACGGCACCGTCATGCGGTTCACCGTGGTCAACAGCCCGGCCGTGCCGCCCAAGCCGGTGCCGACCAATCTCGGACCCCAGGTCCCCGTGCTCACGCCCGACCGGCCCACGCGCCGCCTGATCCAGAACGTCGAGACGGATGACGCGGGCCGCGTGCTTCAGGCGGAGCTCGACGGCCAGTTGTTCCACGAGCTGACCACGGAGCTGCCCACGGTCGGCGCGACCGAGGACTGGGACTTCATCAACTTGACCCCGCTGGATCACAACAAGCACGTCCACCTGATCCAGTTCCAGCTCATCGACCGCACGCCGTTTGATCGGGCGGGCTACCTGGCGGCCTGGATCGCCGCGAACGGCAACCCGCCGTTCGATCATCCGACGCTGAAGCCGGATCCCGCGCCCTTCTTCACCGGACCGCCGGTGGGACCGAGGCCCGAGGACAACGGATGGAAGGACACGATCTTCACGCCGGTCAACACCGTGACCCGCATCCGCATCCGCTGGGCGATCCAGTCGCCGACGCCGGCGAACGTGCCGGTCGGTACGAACACCTTCCCGATCAACCCGGTGTTCGGCATCGGCTACGTCTGGCACTGCCACCTGGTCGAGCACGAGGACAACGAGATGATGCGACCGCTGACCGTCATCCCGATCTGGATGGCGGGCGTCGCCTATCCGGTCGCGTTCCGCGGCAACCCGGGCGTCGACCGCGGCATCGTCGACTTCAACGGCGTCGACTACGAGGCGAAGGTGGCGCACACCTCGGTGGCGGGACAGACGCCGAACCTCCACCCGGAGCTGTGGAACCGCGTCAACAACCAGAACGGCGACTGGGCGGTGCAGACCCCGTACGCCGTGGGTGACCGCGTGTTCTTCAACGGTCAGGTCTTCCGGGCGGTGCAGGCGCACCAGGCCACGGCGACGAACAGCCCGCCGAACGCGGCGTTCTGGCAGCTGGTGATGTAACCGTGACGGGCCCCGTGCACAGCGGGTCCCCGTCGATCGCTCCGACCGGCGACACCCGGGTGGTCACCCGGGTGTTGGCCACCAGGCTTCTGCTGGTGGCGATCGCCGCGGGCGGTCTCGTCGTTGCGGTGGTCGCGCGCAGGGTCGGCAGCAACCCTGCGGCGGCCGTCGCTTCGGCGCAGCCGTCGTTTGTCTGTCCGATGCACCCGGAGGTGACGTCGTCGTCTCCGGGTGATTGTCCGATCTGCCGGATGGCGCTCGAGCCGATCGCGAACACGGCGTCGACGGAGCCGGCGGCGCTGCACCTCGCCACGGTGGCGAAGGAGCTGCGGGCGTTCGACGCCGTGTCGCGCGTCAAGCGCTTCGACACGTCGCAAGAGATGCGTTTTCACGCCTGGGCCCAGAGCCGCGACGCGGGCATCGCGCTGATGCACATCGATCAGGCCAAGCTGCTGGTCCCCGGCGAAGAGGGCCAGTTCTCGCCGCTCGCCCCGCCTGGCGCCGACAGCAGGGTGCGCGTCGGCGACGAGCGTCCCGAGCCTTGGGACGAATCGACGGTGCGCGTCTGGTTCCACGCGGCGCCCGGCGTGACGTTGCCGGCGAACGGCACCGGATCGGTGAAGTTCGCGACCCGGCTGCGCCACGATCTGGTCATCCGCGAAGGCGCCGTCTTGCGGTCACCGGACGGACCCTACGTTCTCGTCGCCACCGACGATCGGCACACGCTGACCAAGCGCCGCATCGAGGTCGGCAGCATCATGTACGGCTACGCCTCCGTCATCTCCGGGCTGAAGGAGGACGAGTGGGTCGTCGCCTTGCACGCGTTCCCGCTGGACACCGCCCGGCGGCTCGGCTGGAGGGCCTCGCCATGAGCACAACGACGCTCGCCCGCATCGTCGGCGCATGCGCGCGGCGCCCGTACGTCGTCCTGGCCGCCGCGGCGTTGACGGCGGCCGCCGGCTACGCGTCACAACGCGGCCTGGCGCGCGACGCGATCCCGGATCTGTCCAATCCGCAACTGGTGCTGGTGGCCGAATGGATGGGGCACTCCGCGCCCGAGGTCGCGGCACAAATAACGGAACGGTTGACCGGCGGACTCGAGGGCGTACCCGGCTCGACGGCGGTTCGCGGATCGTCGATGGCGGACATGGCGTACGTCGACGTCGAATTCGGGTCGGAGGCGTCGCTGCCCGCCGGGCGCGCCGAGATCGTCCGCCGCATCGATGCGCTCCGGACGCGGATGCCGGCCGCCGTTCACATCCAGGTCGGCCCCGAGGCGTCGGCGACCGGCTGGGTGATGCAGTACGCCCTCCGCCCGCCGGAGGGGAAGAAGCCGATGCCGATGGGCGAAGCAAAACATCGTGGGCCGGGGGCGGAGGTCCGCCCGCTTCGCGAGTTCCAGGACAAGGTGCTGCAGCCCGCGCTGGTCGGGATCCCCGGGGTCGCCGAGGTGGCGACGCTGGGAGGCGAGCGCGAAGAGGTGGTCGTCCAGACCACCGACGCCGAGCTGCGGGCCGCCGGCGCCGCGTTCTCGGACGTCGCCACCGCGCTGCGGGCGCGGCTCGACCGCGCGCCCCGGCCGACCGCGCCGCACGATCTCGAACACGATCCGGTGCTCGGCAAGCTGACGCGCGTCAGCGTCCAGCCCGCGATGTCGGGGGGCGCCGCCGACGTGAACGGCGCATGGCCGATCGTGGTCGGCGTCGTGATCGCGAAGCGCGGCGCCGATCCGACCGCGGTCATCGCGCGCGTCAAGGAGGTGATCGAGAGCCATCGCAAGGAGATACCCCAGATGGCGAGGCTGGGCGTTCTCTATGACCGTTCGGAGCTGGCGGGGCGGGTCGAGACGACGCTGCTGCGCGCGGTCGCCGAGGAGGTGGCGGTCGTGGCGCTGGTGGTGCTGCTGTTCCTGCTGCACTGGCGGAGCGCGCTGGTCCCGATGGTGACGTTGCCGCTCGTCGTGCTGCTGACGTTCGCGGCGATGCGGCTGTTCGGGATTCCCGCCACGGTCATGAGCCTGGGCGGCATCGCCATCGCGCTGGGGATGGCGGTCGACGCCGAGCTGGTGGCGCTGGAGGCGTGCCACCGGCGGCTGGAAACCGATCCTGGCGGTGGGACCTCGGGCGTCAGCTTGTGGCGGCGGCGCCGGCTGGTGGCGGCGGCGGGCGCGTTCGCGCCTGCAATCCTGACGTCGCTGGTGATCGCGGCGCTGGCATTCATCCCGGTGTTCGCGTTTGGCGGCGAGACGGGCCGCCTGCTGCGCCCGCTGGCGCTCACCAAGACGCTGGTCATCCTGCTGGCGGCGATCGTCACGCTGACCGTCGCGCCCGCGCTGCGTGATCGCCTGGTGCGCGGCCGCATCCGGCCCGAGCTCGGCAACCCGCTGACGCGCGTCCTGGTGCGCGCGTATCGGCCGTTCGTTCACTTCGCGCTGCGCCGTCCCGCGCTGACGCTGCTGACGGCGGGCCTTGCGGCGCTGTCGTGCCTGCCGATTGTTTCGCGTCTGGGGAGCGAGTTCCTGCCGCGCCTCGACGAAGGCGACCTCTTCTACATGCCGACCACCGCGCCGGGCCTCAGCCACGACGACGCGCCGTTCGAGCTCGCAACGCAAAATCGCCTCATCGCGAAGCAACCCGGCATCGATGCTGTGTACGGCAAGATCGGCCGCGCCGAGACGGCGACCGATCCGGCGCCGCTGTCGATGGCGGAGACGACGGTCCGGCTCAAGCCGCGCGCCGAGTGGCCGCGCGTCGAGATGAAGCGGTGGTATTCGGGTTGGGCGCCCCGCCCCGTCAAACGCGCGCTGGGGCTCATCTGGCCCGAGAGCCGGCCGATGACGACCGCGGAGCTGATCGACAGCCTGGATAGCAAGACGCGCGTCCCGGGCTGGACGAACGCCTGGACGGCGCCGGTGCGCGCGCGCATCGACATGATGGCGACCGGCGTGCGCACCCCGGTGGGGATCCGGATCGTCGCCCCGACGCCGGCGCGGCTGGACGCGCTCGGATCGGCGGTGCAGGCCGTGGCCGCGCGCGTGCCAGGGACGCGCAGCGCGGTGTACGAGGGGCTGGGCGGCGAGACGCGGGCGCGATTCGACCTGGATCGGGACGCGGTGAAGCGCCACGACGTCGACCCGGCGACGGCGCGCGCGGTCGCAGATCTGGTGCTGGCGGGCGGCGACATGGGCGAGCTGGCGGTACCGGGGGGCGCCGTGCCTGGCGCCGCCCGCCCGATGCGTGTACGGCTTTCGCTCTCCGCGCCGTGGCTGGTGAAGCAACCGCAGGACCTGGTCCGCGACGCGACGGTGCGCAGCGGGCGCAATGCCCAAAGTGGGACTGGCCAGCCCGTACCCCTCGCGTTGCTCGGGCGCGCGACGTGGGCGACGGTGCCCGCGACGATGCGCGCCGAGGGCGGCCAGCTGTCCGGTTACGTCTACGTCGACCTCCAGGACGGCACCGACATCGACGGCTACGTCGCGCGCGCCCGGCACGACGTCGAGGCCGCGGTGGGCCCGTCGCTGCAGGCGGGGGCCGGCGAGCACCTCGAGTGGACCGGGCAGTACAAGCTGCTCACCGCCGGACAGCGCCGATTGCAGATCATCGTGCCGATGGTCGCGCTGCTGATGCTGGGGCTGCTGTTCTTTCAGTTCCGCAGCGTGGTCGAAGCCCTGATCGTGCTGGTGTCGGTTCCGTTCGCGCTCGTGGGCAGCTTCTGGACGCTGTACCTGCTGGACTACCGCCTGTCAGCGCCCGTCTGGGTGGGGCTCCTGTCCGTGGTCGGGCTGGCGATGCAGACCGGGGTGGTCATGGTCGTGTACATCGACGACGCGTTCCACCGCCGCGTGCGCGAGGGCAAGCTGCGCAACCGCGACGACATCGTGGCGGCGCACGCCGAGGGCACGGTGCAGCGGCTGCGCCCCAAGCTGATGACCATCGTGACCATGGCCGCCGCCCTGCTGCCGCTGCTGTGGGCGCAGGGCGCCGGTTCCGAGATCATGAAGCGCGTGGCGGCGCCGATGATTGGTGGGCTCGTCACCAGCGCGTTTCTGACCCTGGAGGTCATCCCGGTCCTCTACACGATCTGGCGCACGCGGCAGCTCGCCGCCGGGCAGGGCTTCGGGCGCGAGACGCCGGCGGCGCCGGCTACAGCGCGGACCGAGGAGTGGAGCGACCAGGACCGGCAAGCACGCTCGGGTTGATACCCTCGGAGCGCGTCGCCAGGTAGCGGTGAAAGTCGTTGATCGCGTCCGATTTGTGCACGCCTTTCGCTTTCCTGGCAATGCGGCGCCAGTGTTCGTAGACGGTCGTTGCCGAGCAACTGAAGGCGCCGGCGATCTCCTTGTCGTTGTTGCCAATCAGATACAGCTCCAGCACCTGCCGTTGCCGGCCGCTGAGCGCCCGGAGCGCGCAATAATCGTTGAGCGATTCCTCAAGCGGTGGCGTCGCCTTCTGCAAACCGATGTCGCCACCCGTATCGACCGTCAGCCGCAACGCGAGGCTGGCGAGCACGCTGGGTCGCATCGACGGCAGCATGATCACCAGCACCGGCCG
>Ga0070689_100002802_pt1 | contig 11459 bp, 7 predicted proteins | sample KBSS23HmetaG_FD_64669 | JGI IMG/M metagenome (GOLD analysis project Ga0070689, IMG submission 64669) | Switchgrass rhizosphere microbial communities from Kellogg Biological Station, Michigan, USA - KBS S2-3H metaG | ecosystem: Host-associated > Plants > Roots > Rhizosphere ... | reverse complement strand
GCGGCGGGCGCGGCGATCGAGGGCACCGACGGTCAGGACGTCTTCGCTCCATCGTTCGTCGACGAACGATGGAGCGAAGACGTCCTGACCGTCGGTGCCCTCGATCGCCGCGCCCGCCGCATGGCGGCAGCGCTGCAGTCGACCACGCCGGAGGGGGCGCGCGTCCTGCTGCTGCTGCCGCCGGGTCGGGCGTACCTCGAGGCGCTCCTCGCCTGCTTCTACGCCGCGCGGATCGCCGTTCCGGCGTACCCGCCTCGGGCCGGTCGGGGACCAGAACGTCTGCTCGCGATCGTCGAGAGCGCGACGCCCCGCTTGGCGATCGCCTCCTCGGAGAACGTCGAGCGCTGTCGAACGACGCTCTCGGCCGCCGGCGTCGCGGTGGTCGCTTCCGAAGAGCTGGACGCCTCTGACGCGTCATGGCGGCGCCCCTCGATCGCCGCCGGCGACGTCGCGCTGCTTCAATACACGTCGGGGTCCACCGCGACGCCGCGCGGCGTGCGCGTGACGCATGGCTGCTTCGTCGCGAACCTCGCCCACATCCTCCGGACGTTCCGGGCGACGCCCTCGACGCGCGGCGTGTTCTGGCTCCCGCCCTACCACGACATGGGGCTCGTCGGCGGGCTGCTGTCGCCGCTCGCCGGCGACTTCCACAACACGTTGCTTTCACCGTTCATGTTTCTTCGCCGACCTCGCGTCTGGCTCGAAGCGATCGACCGATATCGCGGCACCGTGAGCGGGGCACCGAACTTCGCCTACGAGCTCTGCCTGCGGAAGATCGCTCCAGCGGAGCGCGTCGGCCTCGATCTCACGTCGTGGACCTGCGCGTTCAGCGGCGCGGAGCCCGTGCGCGCCGAGACGATGGAGGCCTTCGCGAAGGGGTTCGCCGGGTGCGGGTTTCGCGCCGAAGCGTTCATGGCGTGCTACGGACTCGCGGAAGCGACGCTCCTCGTGACCGCTCGCTTCTCGGCGTGGACGAGCGACGGACGCCTTGCGTCGTCGCTCGAGCGTTCTCGCGAGGGCGACGGCGGTCCGTTGCGAGGGACACGCCTCGTCAGCTGCGGGTCGCCTCCGGAAGGGGTCGAGGTCCTCGTCGTCGATCCCGTGGCGCGAGCTCCCGTCCAGAACTCGGAGCTCGGCGAGATATGGGTCTCGGGACCGAACGTCGCCGACGGGTACTTCGCCGCAGACGACGAGACGCGGATCATGTTCGGCGCGACCCTCGCGGGCGGCGATGGTCGTCGCTTCCTCCGCACGGGAGACCTCGGCTTCCTCCAGGACGGAGAGCTCTACGTCGCCGGGCGGCAGAAGGACCTCGTCATTCTCCGTGGCCGCAACGTTCACCCGTCGGACGTCGAGCAGACAGCGGAGCGCGTTCATCCGACGGTTCGACCCGGTGGGGGAGCCGCCTTCGGTGTCGATGACGGGCGCGAGGAGCGGCTCGTGCTGGTCCAGGAGGTCGAGCGCGTCGTCGATCAGGATTTGGTCGGGTTGGCGCGAGCGATCGCCGTTGCCATCGCCGCAGAGCACGACGTGGCGCCTTTGGCGACGGTGCTCGTCCGAAGCACTACGTTGCCACGGACGTCGAGCGGCAAGATCCAGCGGCATGCCTGCCGCGCAGCGTTCGCAGCGGGGACGCTCGTCATCTTGCACGACGAGCGGGCGCCCAGCATGGTCGATGAAGAGCCCGTGGTCGAAGCGTCGGGCGATCCGGCCGTCGCGCTCGTCACGTGGCTCGCGCAGCGGCTGTCCACGAAGCCAGAGAGCATCGACCGCGACGCGCCGGTCCTGTCCTTGGGGCTCGACTCGCTCGCCTCGGTCGAGCTCGCGAGCTTCTGCGACCGCTTCGGCCTCGCGTCGATCGATCCGGCCGACATCATGCGCGGAGCCTCGGTGAACGACGTGCTCCGCCAATTGACACGCACGACACCTGCACCCACTCGAGGCGTGGTGCTCTCGGCCGAAGAGAGTCCCGCGCTATCGCACGGACAGCTTCGGTTCTGGCTGCTCGATCGTCGTTTCGGCGGCATTCCCCACGCGAACCTCGCCGCTGCCTTCTGGCTCCGCGGCCCCATCGACGCCGAACGGCTCGCCGCGGCGCTGGCCGTCGTCGTCGACCGCCACGAGGTGCTGCGCAGCGGATGGAGCTCGGGGGCTTCACCGATCGTGAGACGGTGCGACCCGCCCGAGCTCCACGTCGAAGACATCCCCACGCCTGCCGGCATCGCCCCGCGTGGACGCGCGTTCGCGCGCGTGCCGTTCGACCTGCGCCGCGAGCCGCCCCTTCGAATGGCGCTCCTCCGCACGGGAAGCGAGAAGTCGCTCCTCGTCATCGTCGTCCACCACGCGGCCTTCGACGGAGCCTCGGCCTCCATCTTCGCGCGCGAGCTCTCGGTGGCGTACGCCGGCGGCGCGCTCGGCCCGACCCCGCCGCCGTACCGCGCGTTCGCCACCCGAGAACGGATGCTCATGGACAGCGGCGATCTCGAATCGGCGCTCGTCCGGGCGCGCGCGGCGATGGCCGCGCGGACGATGGCTCGCTTTCCGCCCGATCATCCCGAGGCGGACACGCATCGCTCCCTCGCTGGGGCGACGGTGGGATTCGAGCTTCCCGGCGTGCTCGTCGCGAAGATCAGGTCCGTCGCACGAGCGCGAAGGACGACTCCGTTCGTCGTTCTGCTGGCGGCGTTCGGTTTTCTCCTCGGTCGAGCGTCGGGCAAGCGCAACGTCACGGTCGCCTTCCCCGTGTCGACTCGACCGCGCGACGCCGTTAATACGATCGGCTTCTTCGTGAACACGACGGCGGTCACGTTCGCCGTGGGTGAGGCGATGCCCTTCGCGGTGCTCGTCGATGCGGTCAGGCGATCCGTCGTCGCCGCCTACGAAGACCGGCTCGTTCCGCTCGACGTCGCTCTGAAAGGCGCGGCGCATCGCGACGTTTCGGAGAGCACGCCGTTCCCCGTGTGTTTCTCGTACCAGCCGTTCCGCGGCGATGCCGTCCGAGCCTTTGAGTTGCCGGGCGTAGCGATCGTCGAGGAGCCACTCGCGTCGGGTAACTCGACGTTCGAGCTGACGCTCGAGATCGAGGAGGTCGCCGGCGGTCTGTCCGGCGCCGTCGAATATGCGACGGATCTGTACGGGCCCGACACCATCGCCGAGGTCATACGCCGGTACATCGAGATCCTCGAGCACGGCGTCGACGAGCTCACGCGCATCGACGTGTCGGATGTCCGTCCAGGATCGCAGCTTGCAACCCCAACCGGTCCCGTTCTGCACTCGGCGGATGTGCTCGCCGCATTCCATCGTCGGTCCGTCGACACGCCGGAGGTGGTCGCCGTCCGGCACGGGGAGCATCGCTGCACCTATGGTCGATTGAGCGAGCGCGTCACCACGCTCGCGGCGTGGCTCGACAGACTCGACGTGGGGCCCGAGATCGTCGTTGCCATCGCCGCATCTCCCTCCGTCGAGCGTGTGGTCGTCGCTCTCGCCGTGCTCGAGGCGGGCGGGGCGCTCCTGCCGATCGACCCGACTTGGCCGAAGCGCCGCGTCGATCAGGTCTTGGCTGGCGCCGGAGCAAGCCTCCTGCTGACCGACCGCGACCTCGATGCCCCGAAAGGCTGCCGGGTGTTCCGGATCGACGCGCCGGGGTTCGAAGCCGCCGCCCTCGCGACCGCGACCCACGAGCGACATCGCTCGTATCACCCCGATCAGCTCGCGTACCTCGTCTTCACGTCGGGTTCGACCGGCGTGCCGAAGGGGGTCATGGCCACGCGCGGCGCGCTCGCCCATCGCGTGGCGTGGGGTGTGGAGGTGGGCCACGCCGCGCCGGGGGACACGGCGCTCGCACGCACGTCCTTCGCTTTCGACGTCTCGCTCGCGGAGCTCCTGGTTCCCTTGTCTGCAGGAGCCACACTCCTCCTCGTCGACGACGACGTGGCGCGTGACCCACGCCTCCTCGCCCGAGTGATCGTGGACGAGAGAGTCTCGACGCTGGACCTCTCCCCCTCGCTCCTGCGGCTCGTCCTCGAGCAACGACCGCTGTACCCTGGAACCTCGTCCTTGCGGCGCGTCACGTGTGGCGCAGAGCCCATCCCGTTCGGGTTGGCGACGGCGCTTCGTGCCCTCACCTCCGAAGGCGTCGACGCGATGTACGGTCCAACGGAGGCGACCATCGACGCGTGCCATTTCTCGGTCTCCGCAGGCGATGAAGGAGGGATCGTACCGCTCGGCAGAGCCCTTCCCGGAGTGACGGCTTTCGTCCTTGACGAGCGCCTCGCGCCGGTCCGCGAGGGCGAAGCGGGAGAGCTCTACCTCGGCGGCGTAGGGCTCGCTCGCGGCTATGCCGCGTCCCCCGCACTGACCGCCGAGCGCTTCATGCCCTCTCCCTTCGGGCCGTCGGGCGCGCGGCTCTACAAGACCGGCGATCGCGCGCGCTGGAGCCCGGCGGGGGAGCTCGAGTTCCTCGGCCGCACGGACGATCAGGTCAAGATCCGCGGCCTGCGGATCGAGCTCGGCGAGATCGAGCGCTGCCTCGAAGAGCTCGACGGGGTCGTCCAGGCCGTCGCGGCGGTCCATCGTCGTGATGAAGGCGATGATCGACTCGTTGCCTATACAATCCTCGCGCGCGGTCGAAGCGTGGACGACGTCTTCGCACACGCGCAGGCCATGCTTCCGCGAACGTTCGTCCCATCCGCGATCGTCGTGGTGGACGAGGTTCCGCTCACTGCGAACGGAAAGCCGGATCGAGCGCGCCTGCCGCCACCGACGTTCACCGACGCAGCCGAGGACGGATCGCTGAACGCCCCGCCGAGCGGTCCGCTCGAGGAAGTGCTCGCCGAGGTGTTCGGCGAGGTCCTCGACATCGACGCTGAGAAGCTCGGCGCGAGCTCGGACTTCTTCGCGCGCGGCGGTGACTCCCTGCTCGCCGTTCGAGCCGTGACGAGGCTCGAGGAGCTGCTCGGCGAACGCATCGAGCTCGAGGCGTTCTTCCGGGGTCGCACCATCGCCGGCATCCGAACCGAGCTCGAGCGGCGCGGCGACGCCCGTGCCCTGAACACGGCCGCCGCGCTCCTCATGCAGGTGTCCGACCTCACGCCGGAGCAAGTCGCGAGGCTCGCGGGCGATCGTCCGGGGCACGACGACGACGAACGGGGCGCGAAAGGATGACGGCGAAGGGCAGGCTCGGTGTTCGCGGGTTCTTCGTCGGCGAGCTGAGCTCGCAGCTGGGTCGTGAGCTCACGTGGTTCGCGATCGCCGTGACGTTCTTCCGCGAGACGGGCTCGGTCACGCGGTATGCGCTGCTCACGATGTGCTCCGAGCTTCCGATTGCCTTGTTCGCGTCGTGGGGAGGAGCGCTGGTCGACCGATTCGGCGCGCGACCCGTGCTCCAGCTCTGCAACGTGGTCGGGGGTGCGTTGTCTGTCCTCCTGGCGATGGCGTTCGCGTCGCACCGAGCCTCGCCCGAGATGCTCTACGTCGCTGCGACCATCCTGGCGCTCAACAAGGCAAGCCGTGCACCGGCCACGGTCGCTTCGCTCGTCGGTCTCGTCGGCTCCGGATCGTTCCGCCGCACGCACGGCGCGTACTCGATGGGGCAGGGCCTCACGATCGTCATCGTTCCCCTGCTCGGCAGCAAGCTCATCGCCGCCACGTCGCCGGCGTTTGCGCTTTCGTGCGACGTCGTGACCTATGCCGTATCGGCAGCCATCCTCATGTTCGTCCGATTCGGACACCGATCGGAGGAGGCGGCGACCTCACGCCGCTCGCTGGCGCAGGGGTTGAAGGCGTTCGCGTGGCTCCGCCAACGCGAGGGGCTGCTGAGCGCGTTGCTCCTGTTCTCGACGATCTCCGTGCTCCAAGGCTTCGTGATGGTGCTCGTTCAACCGTTCGCGCTGCGGCGCGGCGACCTGGCCTTCCTGGGCATCCTGCAGACGGCCGCGGGGGTCGGCTACATGGCCGGATCGGTCCTTGTCGCCGTTGGCCTCGCGCCGAAGCGAAACGTCGTCGGCCTCTTCGTCGCGAGCTTGGTGCTGTCCGTCGCCCTTGGCGTGACCGGAACGTCGAGCTCGCGGTTTCTGCTCGCCTGTGGTGCCTTCGTGATCACCATGACATTTCCATTCAGCCTCTCGTGCATGCAGGCGCTCTTCCAGAGCCAGGCGCCTCCCGAGGTGCGAGGGCGAGCGGCGGCGCTCCCCGTGATCGTCGGGACCGCGTGCGGCGTCTTGGCTTACGTCATGGCTGGGCCCCTCGTGGACCGGGTCTTCGAGCCGCCCGCCGATCACGCGGTGCCGTGGCTAGCCAGCCTGGTCGGCGTCGGCCCGGGACGAGGCATCGGGTTTCTCTTCGCGGCCCTCGGGGTGATCGCGCTCGTCGTCACCTCGGCGTTCATGACGCGCCGTTCTCTTTGGCGCCTCGAGTCGAGTCCCTCCCTGGCGCCGTCGAGTTGATCGAATTTTGGAGGCAGGCATGACGAGTCGCATCACGGAGACGCTCTCCGGCCACTACTACACGGACCCCGCGATCTTCGACGCCGAGATGGCCTCGATCTTCTCCGAGCTCTGGGTCTGCGTCGGTCGCGCGGATCGCGTGCAATCACCGGGCGACTATTTTTGTCCGACGGTCGGCGCCGAGAGCTTGATTGTGACGCGCGGAGAGGACGGACGAGCGCGGGCCTTCTTCAACACGTGCCCTCATCGCGGCACGCAGATCTGCGACGCCGAGCGAAGCGGTCATGCTCGCACGTTCCAATGCCCGTACCATCTCTGGACGTTCGACACCGCGGGGCGCTTGATCGGCGCGCCGATGCTTTCGAAGCTCGAGGCCGCGGGGTGGGACCGCGGCGCCGGGGGACTGCGTCCGGTCGCGCTCGAGGAGCTGTATGGGTCGCTCTGGGTGAATCTCGCGGAGACGCCGTCCTCCCTCGTGGAGCAGGTCAATCGAACGATCCTCGCGCGCTTCGGCGACCTCGAGACCTTCGGGCGGTACGGCTTCGAAGGGCTCGCGCTCGGAGCAAGCCGCGAGTACGACGTGCGAGCGAACTGGAAGCTCGCCGTCGAGAACTTCTTGGAATGCACGCACTGCGCGCCACTCCATCCCGACCTCTGTCGGCTGGTCCCCACGTTCCGCTCGGGCGATGCGTCGTACCACGGTGGAGCGAACGGGGCCGAGCTCGGGACGGGGATCGACGCGTTCAGCATGACCGGAGCGGCGTCGAGGCGACCCCTCCCCGGGCTCGTGAGAGAGGATCTTCGACGGTTTCACGCGCTCGTCTTTCTCCCCAACGTTCTCGTCGTCCTCGTCGCCGATCACGTCGTGTTGATCGAGCTGTTTCCAATCGCCAGCGACCGAACGCGTGTCCGCTGCGAGTGGCTCTTCGACCCCAGCGCCGTCACCGGCGACCCCGCGACCCTCGACGACGCCGTCGTGCTGTTCGATACGATCAATCGGCAGGATTGGGCGATCCTCGAGCGCACCCAGCTCGGCGTGACATCGCGTGGTTTCGCGAGGGGCGGTATCCTCGCCCCCACCGAAATTCAGATTCATACTTTCGACGCGTTCGTCCTGGAGCGCCTCGGCCACGAGCGAGCGTCGCGGGATTCCTGACCACGCAATCAATGCACGCGGATCGGCGGATCGTGCTGGCCGCTCTCGCCCGAGACCTGCGACTCGAACAGGTCGAGATTTTGCGACTTCCAAACCATCGCATCGCGGATCCTATTTCGGCCGCTCGGATGCTCGAAAAAGATCCACTCCTCGAGTCGTCCCGGGCTCATCTTTCGATACTCGCCCAAATGAATGGCGGCCTGCGCGAGGCCGTCCGGCTGACGACTGGCATTCAGGCCGTACATGTCTGCCTCGTGCTCTTGCGTGCGGAAGAAGTTATTCAGCAGCGGTGTAAGGACGAAGAAGAAGGCCGCCATCAGCGAGACGGCCAGCGGAAGGACAGCAGGGTCGTCACTCCCACGAACCTGCCACCTCTCGCCCCACCGTTGCAACGTCCAGTCGACGCCGTTGCGCAGCAGCAAGAACCCGACGAGGATGACGAGGGAGACGAAGCCGATGTCGTAATAAATATGATGTAGTACGTAGTGCCCCATCTCGTGCCCGACGACGAACTGAATTTCTTCCCGAGGTGCGCGCCGCAGGAGATTGTCGTTCAGCGTGATTCGCATCGTGGAACCGAACCCGACGACGTTTGCGCTTATTCGCGTAGTTTGCCGAGACGCGTCGATTTGATAGATGTCATCCGCAGATATTCCATTTGCATGCACCATGCTCAGGATTGGCTGCGTGATCCGAGGATCGTCGATGCGGCCGACGTCGTTGAAGATAGGGACGAGGTAGACCGGGGCGATCAAGACCGTGAATGTGACGAACACGATGCTCGCCGCCGATCCCCAGAGCCACCACGATCGACGTAGGCGCCGGACGAGCGCGAACAGCGGGACCATCGCCGCCCCCCCCAAAACCAAGCTCACCAAAAAGAATTTGACGCGGTCGAGCATCCAGAGCTCGAACGTTTGCGTCGACAATCCGTACTTGTGCTCTCGGAAGTAATTTTCGTATATGGTGAGCGGCAAGAATAGCGCCGTCGTGATCGAGATAAACTGGGTCCAGTAAATGGCGATCTGAATGAACTTCAACCGCGTGACACGTTCCGCAAGATTCCTCATCGCTGCCGACCATCGCAAGTTGAGGATCAAGAGCATTACGGAGATGGTGTAGATAAAATCGCACAGAGTGAGCCAATATCCGCCTTCGAAATATGCGTCCGTCTGCCTTCTGGCCTCGGCGGGCATTTGGGCCAGATAAGCATCGGTCGCCTTGTCGGCGTCGAATACCGGGAACGGCCGTGCCTCGGACGGCACCACGATGGTCGGCGTGCCTACGGCTGGCGTTGCCGTTGCGGTCGTTCGCGCGTTCGCGACGTGGGCAAGCACAAGGAAAAGCAGGACGATCGGGAGAATCTTTTTCGTCATTGCTGACCTCGATGGGTGGTCATCGGAAGCAGTTTAGCGGATGCGCCCTACGCGAAGCTTACTAGCTATCGCCTACGGGCAGCACTCGCCGATCGCGCGCCGGACCTCCGCAACGATGGCGTCGAGCTTCTTGATGAACGCCTGACCGTCGACGCTGCACACGAGATGCCGGCCCTGCTTCTCGCAGCGCACGATCCCGACATCGCGGAGCGCCCCGACGTGACGCGAGATGACGGACCGGTCTTGCGGCAGCTCGGCCGCGATCGACTCGATGTCGCATGGGCCGCGGAGGATGAGGAGCTTCAGGAGATCGATCCGCGCGGGCTCACTCAGCGCCTTGAAAAATGCCGTGTCGAACTGATCGGCGAGGCTCTCCAGAGCCTTCTGCTTCCGTCCTGGGCGCGCGGCGGGCATTGGTACGTCTTTTTATGTGCACCACCATGCATATGTCAACGGACGCCTTGACAACACATGCACGAGCGTGCACACGTTAACACATGCACGAGGGTGCACACATGCTCGTGAGGAGGACGTGAAATGCCGGTCGTTTGGTTGAGCCTCGCCCTGTTCTGCGCCTTCTTTGTCACCGCCGCGATCGACGGCATGTACTTCCACTTCCAGCGGTTTCGCCTGTGGCAGCACCCGGAAACGCGCACCGAGCACGCCCTGCACACGGCGCGCGCCGTCCTCATGCCACCGACGATCGCCTTCCTCTTCGCTCCCGGACACGCGGCACTCGCGTGCGCGGCCGTCCTCGTCGGGCTCGACTTGATCGCGTCGCTCCTCGATGTCGCCGTCGAGCGACGTAGCCGCGAACGGTTCGGCGGCCTGCCGCACGGGGAGTACGTCATTCACCTGGTCGCGACGGTATTTCACGTGGAAGCGGTCACCCTCGCTTTCGCGGGACGACTCTCGGGCATCGCCGCACCTCCTGTCGGGTGGGCACACGGCCTCGTCATCGTGATGGTCGTCGGTGCATCGTTTGCGGCGATCCAGCACGTCGTTCTCCTCTGTCGCGGGTTCGTGGCGACGCCCGCGGGAGCGGTTCGATGACGCCGATCCTCGACGCACCGATCGCGTCACCTGCGGCGTGGCTCGGCGTGGACCTTCGAGATCCGTCCTCATGGACGTACCTTCTGAGCGCCGCGCAGGCGGCGGAGATCGAAGCCGCGGTGAGGACGGCGAAGCAGGCGGGGAAAGCGACCGCGACGCTCACACGCGAGGACTTTCCCCTCCCCACGCTCGCGGTGGAAGCGCGAGGCTGGGCGCAGACCCTCGATCGCGGCCGGGGCTTCGTCATGCTCCGTGGCTTTCCGAGCAACGCCCTTGGAAAGGAAGACGCCGCGCTCGCGTACTTCGGCCTCGGGCTTCACCTGGGGACGCCCGTACCGCAGAACGCGCGGGGGGAGCTCTTCTGTCACGTCACCGACCATCGTGTCGCGCGGACCGGTCCCGAGGTCCGCCAGTACATGACGCGGGAGAAGCAGGACTTTCACACCGACGGCGCAGACGTGATCGGCCTTCTCTGCCTTCGGCGCGCGAAGGCGGGCGGCCTCAGTCGAATCGTCAGCTCTGTGTCCGTCTACAACGAGATCCTGCGCCAGCGTCCCGACCTGGTCCCCCTGCTGTATCAGCCGGTGAGCTTCTTGGGTGAGTTCCTCTTCGAGCTCCCCATTTGCTCGGTCCACGAGGGGCGCCTGCGGACGTTCTACATCGGCTGGTACATCCGCGACGCACAAGCACGTCCGGAGGTGCCCAGGCTCTCGGCCGCGCAGAGCGATCTGCTCGAGCTCATCGAGTCGATCGCCAACGACCCACGCTTCTACCTCGACATGGACTTCGAGGAAGGCGACATCCAGCTCCTCAACAACGCGTCCATTCTGCACGCGCGCACCGCATACGAGGACTACGACGAGCCGGAGCGAAGGCGCCATCTGCTTCGCCTTTGGCTCTCCCCGCACGACTTCTCGAGCGTCGAGCCGACGCTCGCCCGCGGCGTTCCACTGCCTTGACCTGAAGACGGCACCGACCCCTTGCCAGACAACTTCGAAATAACTAGAAGTAGTTCGTGACCTCGAAACTGGAGCACCACGCCGCGCAGCTCGGCGCGCTCGGACACCCCGTGCGCCTCGCGATCCTGCGCTTCGTCGTCCAAGCGGGGCCCGACGGGGCCGCCGCCGGGGCCATCCAGGCACACGTGGACCTCCCGGCGTCGACGCTGAGCCATCATCTCAAGCGCCTCGTCGACGCCGGGGTCATGCAGACGCGCGGCGAGGGCACGTTCCACTACTACTCGGCGGACTACGACGCGCTCCGGAAGCTCACCGCGTACCTGTGGGAAGACTGCTGCAAGAACGGGAAGCGCGCCGGCACAGGGTGCTGCTGACATTCACCCGTCCGCCTTTTTTTGCCGAATGATTCGATTTTTCTCGAACAAGGAGACCCACCAATGCACGTCCTCAAGCCTCACGTCTCGCTCAACGT
>Ga0070689_100002801_pt1 | contig 11460 bp, 8 predicted proteins | sample KBSS23HmetaG_FD_64669 | JGI IMG/M metagenome (GOLD analysis project Ga0070689, IMG submission 64669) | Switchgrass rhizosphere microbial communities from Kellogg Biological Station, Michigan, USA - KBS S2-3H metaG | ecosystem: Host-associated > Plants > Roots > Rhizosphere ... | reverse complement strand
GACGGAAATCTGCGACTCGCCGTTCTCGGGGGTAGGGAGAACGGAGCGCCCTCCTATTACGTAGCGGGAACGTGGCGACTTGTTCGCTCACGAAGGTGAAACTGCATGTCAAACGTAGCACGCGAAGCGATGGTGCGAGCCCTTACGCGCTTCCAGGCCAAGGTGAACGAGCACCCTCGTCTCCGCACGCTGCTCAAAGGTTGGGATCGCGACGTTCGCGTCGAATGCGACGACGTCGACGTGCGGCACGGCGTTCGCTTCCGCGACACGTTGATTCAGGACATCGCGGAAGACGACGGCGACGCCGACGTTCCCATCACGATGCGTGCCAGCCACGCGGTGCTCATCGATGTCTTCGAGGGGCGCCGCAATCCGGCCACACTGTTCCTCGACGGCGAGCTCCAGGTCTTCGCGAGCGACAAGGATCAAACGAAGCTGGACGCCATTTCGCTCCTCCTCTGGGATTGAGATGGGCGGATCGAAGACACCATCGTCGTCACGGATCGAGTGGCTCGAGTACGTAGCCGCGTCGATCGGAATGGCGTTCGCGTGCAGCGGCTTCGCGATGCTCGGGCAGCTCTTCGCCTTCTCGACGGGCTGGCTGCTCCTCGTGGCGGTGGTCGTCGCCGGCGTGCTCTGCGGGGCGATCTCGCTGTCGATCGGCGAGCTCGCCAGCATGTTCCCGTCGGCGCCCGGCGTTCGCACGTATTTCAAGGCCGCCTTCGGCGATCAGGTGAGCCTGGCGCTCACGTTCGCCGTCCTCGGGATCGTGACGCTGTTCGCGGGCGTCGAGAGCTATGCCTTCCACGCGGCCCTCAAGCAAGTCGTCCCCGGCCTCTCCCCCATCGCTGGCATGACGCTCGCCATCGGCACCGTCGCCGCGATGAACCTCGCCGGCTTCGAGGTGCCCCGCAAAGCCCAGCTCGTGCTGGCGGCGTTGATCGTGCTTCTCCTCCTCGTCGTCTCGGGTCGGTCGTTCTTCGGCACGCCGTCGGTCATCGAGGAGGCTACCGGCGAGACGGGAGCCGCGGCGGCGGTCGCCGCGGCGGGCGGCGCCGTGTTCCTGTATACGGGTTTCGAGTGGGTGACGCCGCTCGGCCGCCGCCCCGACGCCTACCGCGCGCGGATCCCGTGGTCGATGCCGGCCGCGCTCACGGTGCTCACTCTGGTCTTCGGCCTCCTCACGATCGCGCTCGGTCGCGAGGTCCCGCGGAGCATGCTTCATGAATCGCTGACGCCGCACGTCCTCCTCGGCGAGCGCATGGGGATGCGTTACCTGATGATCGCGGTGTCGATGTTCGCGACGCTGACGACGTTCAACGCCGGCCTCATGGGCGGCTCTCGCCTCCTCTACATCCTCGCGCGCGAGCGGCGCTTCTTCTCGTTCGCGGCGCAGCTCTCCGACCGGACCGGCAACCCGACGCGCGCCGTGATCCTCATCGCCGTCACGTGCTGGGGCGCGGCCATCCTCGAGTGGGCCTTCGACGCCTACCTGGAGGCGTCGACGATCTGCGCCGCGCTCTACGCCGCGGTCTACGCGTGCTTCGGGATCGCCAACGTGCGGCTGCGGAAGACGCGCGCCGCCGCCAAGCGCCCGTTCCGCGCGCCCGTCCCCCCCTTCGTGCAGCTCGCGCTCGCGGGGCTCATGGCCCTCTTCGGGCTCGGGCTCCTCGCGGCGCCGCAGGGGAGGCAGATCGTGGTCTTCGGAGGGTTCGCCGGCGCCGTCGCCGCGAGCGCCGCCCTCGCGTTCCTCTTCGTACGCCGCGACGCCGCGCCTCGGCGGGTCGCCGCCGTAGCCGCCACGGAATCGGAATAACCACTGCGAAACGGAACGAACATGTCCGAGCCCCTCTCCCCGAAACAGCAGAATCAAGAGTCCGCGGTCGCGGCCCTCGTCGGCGAGGACGTGCTCGACGGGAGATGGAGCACGCAGAGCTGGCTCGAGCGCACCGCCTGGCGCAGCCTGAAAGATACGAAGTTCGGGCGCCCGCCGGCGGGAGGCACCGAGCACCCGGCGCTCCACACCGACGCCCTGCTCCGCAAGGTCTACATGCTGGACCTCGCGCTCTTCATCGGCGCCGAGCGCGCGTCGTACCTCGCGGTCTCGGGGATGGTCCGCTTCGCGCCGGACGAGGCCGCGCAGATGCAGCTCGGCACGCAGGTCTTCGACGAGTGCCGCCACTTCGAGGTCTTCTGCAAGCGAATGGCCGATTTCGGGGTCACCCCCGAGCAGCGCAATCGGCTCGTCGCGCAGTACACGACGCGTTCGCTACGCGCCTTCTACGACCTCATCCACGAGCAGGTCGACCGGAAGGACTACCTGGCCTCGTGCGTCGCCCAGAACCTCGTCCTCGAGGGGATGGCGTATCCGATGTATCGATACGAGATCAAATACTGGTCGAAATTCGACCCCGGCTTGACGCGGACGATCCAGGGGGCGTTCGCCGACGAGTCGCACCACGTCGTCTTCGGCGAGGCCGTCTGCGCCGACGCGCTCCGGAAGTCGACGCTCGAGGAGCGAAACCGTCTGGCCGTGCTCCTGAAGGACGCTCACCGGCTCATGTCACAGGCCTTCGAGGAGGTCATCGGCCACTACGTCGGCCTCTATCAAGAGTGCGCCAACCAGTACATGGACGAGATGGGGGATATCGAGATCTTCCCGGGCACGAAGCTCGCGGCCGTGACGGAGGAAGACCAAGTGCGAATTCTACTGAGTGAAATTCAGCGTGAGCACAAGGATCGACTCGGCCGCATCGGCCTGGCCTGAAACCGGTTTTCGTACGAACGGAATGAAAGCGAACGTGACCGCCCACGCCAACCTCGGCCAGGAGAACGACGCCAGCGATCTCGCCGGTACCCGCGCGATCCGTGAGGCGTACGGCTCGTTCGCCCGCCCGCGCACCGCGGAGGTGCTGAAGGCGATCGGCATCGACGTCGTCTATCACCGGGCCAGCGGCGACAACATCTATTATCGCGATTCTTCCGGTCACGAAGTGCGGGTGCTCGACTTCTTGGGCGGCTTCGGCGCCACCCTGTTCGGGCACAACCACCCCGATCTCGTCGGCGCGCTCTGCGACGCGCTCAAGAGCGGCGTCCCGACGCACGCTCAGGCCAGCAGCCGGCGCTACGCCGCGCTCCTCGCCGCGCGCCTCTCGGCGCGCGCGGGCCGCGTGACCGGGAAGTCGTACGTGGTCACCCTCTCGAGCTCGGGCGCGGAGGCGGTCGAAGCCGCGATCAAGCACGCCGAGATGGAGGCGCTGGTGCTCGCGGAGGGCCTCGTCACGCAGCAGCGCACGAACGTCGCGCTCGCGCGCATGGAGGTCGCCGCCGGCCGGGTTTCGCTCGCGCAGCTCTCCGGCGCGGATTCGCGCGCCGCGGACGCCGACGAGTACCTCGCGATGCTCGAGCGCGAGGCCGAGGAGGCGTGCGCCGAGCCCGCGGTCGCGATCGCGCTCGTCCGAGGCTTCCACGGGAAGACGCTCGGGTCGCTCCGGCTCACCCACAACCCGGAGTACCGCGCCGTCTGGGAGCGAGGCGGGCTGGTCGAGTTCGTCGACCCCGGCGACCCCGACGCGCTCACGCGCGCGGTCGAGAAGCACTCGCGCACGTTCACCGCGGTGACGTTCGACGACCTCGGGCACCTGACCACGAAAGAGCGGCGCCGCATCGCGATCTCGGGCTTCTTCATCGAGCCGATCCAGGGCGAAGGGGGCATCCGGCCCGTCCCGGCCGCGTTCCTGAAGCGCGCGCGCGAGCTCGCGGACGAGACCGGGGTGCCGCTCGTGTTCGACGAGATCCAGTGCGGCATGGGGAGGACGGGGACGTTCTTCGCCTCGGAGGCGTCCGGGGTCGCAGCCGATTATTACGTCCTCTCGAAGTCGCTCGGCGGCGGGCTGTCGAAGATCGGCGCCACGCTCGTCGCGGCCGATCGCTACCAGCGCGACTTCGGATATCTGCACACGTCGACGTTCGCCGAGGACGATCCCGGTTGCTACGTCGCGTTGGCCGCGCTCGATCTGCTCGAGGCGGACGACGACGCGCTGATCCGTGGCTGCGCGGCCAAGGGGGACCATCTCCTCGCGCGCCTCCGGGAGCTCTTGGCCCAATACCCGGACGTCTTCGCGGACGTCCGGGGCAAAGGCCTCCTCGTCGGCCTCGAGCTCGCGCCGCAGCTCGCGCACCCCTCGCCGATGGTGAAGCTCCTCTCCGAGCAGAACCTCCTCGGCTTCGTCGCCGCGGGGTTCTTGCTCCACGAGGCGCAGATCCGCGTCGCGCCGACGCTGTCCGCGCACGGGACGATCCGGATGGCGCCTTCGGCGTACGTCTCGACCGCGGCGCTCGACCAGGTGTGCGAGGCCCTCGGGCGGTTCGCCGAGGTGCTCCGCAGCGGCGACGCGGCCTCGTTGCTTTCGTTCTGCGTCTCCGACGAGGTCTCGCCGCCGGCGCGCTCGCGCGCCATCGCCGGCCCGCCGAGCCTCCGCTCCGCCGTCTTGGAGCCCACCGACGCGAACGTCGCCTTCCTGGCGCACTTCCGCGACGGCGGCGACGTGCAGCTCTTCGATCCCGCGTTCGAGGCGTTCTCGCCCGAAGCGTGCGAAGACTTCATCTCGCGCGTGGCGCCGCTCCTCGCGCCGCTCGCGCTGGCGAAGCGCATCGTGCGATCGCCGACCGGGGCGTCCACCACGTTGCACATCGTCGGCATACCGTTCACCGCCAACCAGGCGAGCGAGGCGCTCCGCGCGCAGAAGACGTCGGCGCTGCTCGAGATGGTGCGAGCCGGCGTCGAGTTCGGGAGGGCCTCCGGCGCGACGATGGTCGGCTGCGGCGGCTACACGTCGATCGTCACCGACAACTGCCGCGATCTGGCGACTGCCGGGCTCGGCGTGACGAGCGGCAATTCGCTCACCGTGGCCGCCGCGGCCGAAGCGATCCAGCGCGCCGCGGCGGAGGCGAACCTGAAACACCGCGTCCTCGGGGTCGTCGGGGCGGCCGGCAACATCGGCGCCGCGCTCGCCGAGCTCGCGTCGGAGCACGCGGACAGCGTCGTCCTCGTGGGCCGCCCGGCCGCGGCGCGCAGGCTCCAGCGCGTCGCCGCGACGCTCCGCGTGCCCGCCCGGATCGCGACCGATCTCGCGGCGCTCCGGGACTGCACGATGATCGTCAGCGCGTCGAACGCGCCCACCCCGGTCATCCACCCGGAGCACATCGGCGATCAACCCGTCGTCATCTGCGACGTCGCCGTCCCCCGCGACGTCCATCCGCGCGTCGCGGCGCTCCGGCCGAACGCGCGGATCATCCGCGGCGGCATCGTGCGCCTGCCCCTCGACCAATCGATCGACGTACCGGCGCTCGGCCTGCCGCGGGGCCGGGTCTACGCCTGCCTCGGAGAATCGATACTCCTTAGCCTCTCCGGAAAGACCGAGAACTTCTCGTTCGGGCCCATCCGCTCCGAGCGCGTGCGAGAGGTGTCGTCGCTGGCGAAGCACCATGGGTTCGCCATCGATATCGAAGAGTGGGATCCCACACTACACGGTTGAGAACCATGATGACCGACGACCAATTGAAGAGAGCAGTGCTCGACCTCCTGAAAGAAGTGTGCGGCGTGCCTTCGGCGCAGCTCACCGCTTCACGTCACTTTTTCGAGTACGGCATGGACTCGGTGTCGGCCGTCGAGCTCGTCGTGATGGTGGAGGAGCGATTCTCGATCGAGATCCCCGATCACGTCCTCAGCCGCTTCAAGTGCGTCGACGACGTCGTGAAGTATCTCCGCGCCCGATTCGACGCGGATCCCCTCCTGGTGCCAGCGGCGTAGACGGCGGAAGCGATGAAAATGAACAAGCTTGACACACTCGTGGCGCTCCTGCGCCACCGCGCGTCGGTCACGCGCGAGCGGACGGCGTACACGTACCTCGACGATCGCTTCGGCAACCCGCGCCCGATCTCGTGGGGAGAGCTCGACGAACGAGCCCGCGCGGTGGCGGGGACGCTGCTCTCGCGCTGCGCGCCCGGAGATCGAGCGCTGATCGTCCTCCCGTCGGCGCCCGATTTCCTCTTCGCCTTCTTCGGGTGTCTGTACGCCGGTCTGATCGCGGTGCCCGCTCCGGAGCCGGCGAGAGAGCGCGACATCGAGCGCCTGCGGGGGCTGGTCGCGAGCGCCAAGCCCTCCGTGGTGATCGCGACGCGCATGCTGCTCGATGCGGGCGACTGGGGCATCCCCGGCATCGCGCCCGGGGAGGTATCCGCGGACGGCGCCGCCGGATGGAGCGAGCCCGCCATCGACGGTGCCACGACGGCGTTCCTCCAGTACACGTCCGGATCGACCGGCGATCCCAAAGGGGTGATCGTCTCGCACGCCAACATCCTGACGAACGAGGTGATGATCTGCCGCGGGTTCGGCCACGACGAGGAGACCGTGACCGTCGGGTGGCTCCCGCATTTCCACGACATGGGGCTCATCGGCCACGTCCTCCAGCCGCTCTTCGTCGGGATGCCGACCGTCCTCGTCTCGCCGATCGCGTTCTTGCGCGATCCGCTGGGGTGGCTCAGGGCCATATCCAAATACCGCGCGCACACGTCGGGAGGGCCGAACTTCGCCTACGATCTCTGCCTCCGCCGGCACCAGCGGCTCTCGCAGAAGCTCGACATCGATCTCTCGTGCTGGAAACTCGCGTTCGTGGGCGCGGAGCCCGTCCGCGCGCGGACGATGCAAGAGTTCGCGCGGGTCTTCGGCCAGTACGGCTTCGACGAGGGCGCGCTCTATCCGTGCTACGGGCTCGCCGAAGGGACGCTCTTCGTGAGCGGCGGCGCGAAAGGGGTCGCTCCGCGGACGTGGGAGCGAAAGCTCGCGCACGGCGCCCAGAGCGTCTTCGTCGGGAGCGGAAAGCCCGCCGACGAGCTCGACGTCCGCATCGTCGACCCGGAGACGCTCGCCCCTCGCGGCGAGGGGACGGAGGGCGAGATCGTCGTCGCCGGTCCGAGCGTGAGCCTCGGGTACTGGGGCCGTCCGGAGGAGACGGAGGCTACGTTCGGGAACAGGCTCTCCGGGAGCGACAGCCCATTTCTCCGGACCGGAGATCTCGGCGTGCTGCGCGCCGGAGAGCTCTTCATCACCGGCCGGATCCGCGACCGGATCATCCTCAACGGTCAGAATTACTATCCGCAGGACCTCGAGATCATCGCCGAGGGCGTCCAGCGCGGTGTCCGCCTCGGGCACTGCGCGGCGTTCAGCTTCGAGTGCCTCGACGCGGAGCGCGTCGGCATCGTGTGCGAAGTGACCGACGTCGAAGGCTCGCCGCAAGAGCTCTGCGATCGCATCCGCGCCGCCATCGTCGACGCGCAGTCGGTGCGCGTCGACACCGTCGTGCTGATCGAGGCGAGGACACTCGCGAAGACCACGAGCGGGAAGGTCGAACGACAGTCGACGAAGCGCGCGTTCCTCGACGGCTCCCTCCGCGCGATCGCAGCGAGCAGCCTCGTCGAAACGACGGACGCATGGTGCCGCGCGCTCGATGGCGTGCGCGTCGATCGCCCGGTCGAACCGCGCGCCGAGGCCCTTGCCTCCGCCGAGTAGGTAGAAATAAGCCGGAGTAAGTACCAGTCGCCTGGGCCCGCGCTAACCCTTCGCCGAACGCGACGGCGCTGCCGCATGGTGCGGGAGAGCGCACGCGCGTCACGAAGGACGTCGCCATGGCCCACCCGCGCATCTCGCCTCCCCACCGGTCGCTCGCCACGTTCGCCGTCGCGTGCTTCGCCGCCGCCACGTCCGCGTGCAGCAGCGCGCCCGCGGACGACGCGGGCACATCGGCCGACGCCGTCGTCGTCTCGAACTCGATCCTCGTTCAGGCGAAGTCGTACATCGCGTGGGTGAATCCCAACGATCCGCCGCCCGCCGGCGGTTCGTCGTTCGCGTACAACGCGCTCGTCACCGCGACGAACGCGCAGTTCAACGAGAACCCGCCCGATGGCTCGCCGGGATCGGGCGGATATCGCCTCTTCGGCACGTTCCGCTTCGACGTGCGCTGCGACAACTCGCGGATGATTGGCGACTACCAGATCCACGATATCGGCGTCGACGCGGGGTGGGAGGGGCCGGTGCAGGGCTATATCAACCCGCTCCGCGTGAGCGCCATCCCGCTGAACAACGGCGGGGGCCTCCTCGGCGTCGACCTGCACTACGTCGTCTCGGGCCGGCCGAACCCGAGCGTCGAACCGACGTTCCAGGCGGTGCTCGGGCGATCGAACGCGTACATCTTCCAGGAGACGACCCTCCAGGTCCGCTGTCGGAACGGCATCCCCGTCGTCGCCGGCGCGATCGTCGGCGGGTCGCAGTTTCCGAGCCACAAAGTGTGGATCAGCGACGGATTCAACGGCGGGCAAGTCTGGTCGCGGCCGCAAGGGGCGATGAACAACCTCTGGAGCCTGCCCGGGACGCCCGGGGTCCCGACGCCGGGGATCGGCGTGGATCGCAACGGGTGGGGGAACGGCGCGTTCCTCCAAGCGTACAACGCGAACGGCGGGGGCGCGCGCGTCGGCTGGGTGGCGGTGAACGCCAACGTCCCGGGGGCGCTCGGATCCGACTTCGGCGTCGTCCACGAATGGCCGCGCGCCGGCTGTTTCATCCAGAACTTCAACTCGCCCGATCCGGGCGCGAACGGCGGGATCATGTGGTCGCCCGCGCACGGCGCGTGGTGGATGCGCGGTCAGGTCTTCAAGAAATACGTCTATCGCACCGACACGCAGCACCTCGGGTGCCCGACCGGGCCGGAGCAGAACAACGGATCGGCGAGCTCGCCGGCGTGCATGTGGTGGCAGGACTTCGAGGGCGGGCGCGTCACGTACGACCGCTGCTCGTGGAGCGCAAACCCCGATCCGGAGCTCCCCGATTTCGTCTTTTGAGAGACGTATTTCTATCTTTCTTCGATCTTTGGAAACGAAAGGGATCGTCCCATGAAATCGAATGTTCGCGCGTGCGGCGCGGCGGCGGCGGCGGCGCTCGCCATGGTCGTTTTGGGCGCGGGGTGCGGGTCGCCGTCGGGCAGCCCGGCGGCGGAGTCGAGCGACTCGATCCAGAGCGGCGGCGCTGCGCCGCGCGCCCCGAGCGGCGCGGCGCTGGTCGATCCGTCGCGCGGGCAGGGGCTCGCGCTCGGGATCGTGAGCGGGCGGATCTACGACGACCTCGCCGCGCACGCCGCCGAGCGGATGCGCGATCTCGGCGCCCTCGGGGTGCGCATCCTCCGGATCGAGATCGAGCGGACGACGCCGTGGTCGACGTACGAGACGCTCGCGGAGGCGGCGTTCGAGAGCGGAATCGACGTGCTCCCGCTGGTGTCGATGAACAGCGTGCCGGGCGCGCCGAACCCGATGGACGGGTCGCTCGCGTCGTTCGACGCGACGTACGTCCCCGCGTACGTCGCGACGGTGGACGAGACGATGGCGCACCTGCCGCACGCGCGGTTCGTCGAGGTGTGGAACGAGCCGAACGGCTTCGGCTTCTTCCCGATGGCGGACTCGTTCCTCGGCCGGTGCATCCCGCGCGCCGGGGCGACGCGGTACGCCCTCCTCGCGACGCGCGTCTTCGAGACGATGAGCGAGCGGCGCGCCCACGGGATCGCGACGCCACAGGTCGTCGCGTTCGGGATCTCGCGGCAGGACGACGTGTGCGTCCGATCGGCGCTCTTCGAGAGCGAGCCGGTCCGGAACCACCGCCGCTACTACCGCGCGCCGCGCCACATGCCGGACGGGCTCCCGACCGACATCGTCGATATCCACGCGTACGGCAATACGCCGACTCCGAACGTCCCCGGCTACACGAACCAGGGCGGGAAGTTCGCCGACGGCGTGAACGATTTCCTCTCGCTCCGCTTCGCCGACAACGGGCACCGCGTCATCGGCGAATCGCCTGTGTGGTACACGGAGTTTGGCTACGGGCTCCAGCAGCTCCACGGTCCGGACCCGGGCCGCGCGCAGGCCGACGCGCTCGCGTACGTGGCGAACGAGCTGCGCAAGCACCCGGAGGTGACGGCGGCGTTCTGGTACGACTACCGCGACGACGAGGCGGTCGCCGGGAGCGAGGGGAACCGGATGGGTGTCCGCGGCGACTCGCGGAGCGGCTTCGCCGCGCATCCGTCGTACGTCGCGTACCAGGCAGAGGCGGTGGCGAGCGGCGATCACGTCGCGCCGGTGGGCGAGGTCACCGCGTTCGCCGACGGCGTCACCGTCGCGCCGGGCGCGCGGCTCGACGTCGCCGGGTGGTCGATCGACGCCGACGGGAGCGCGCCGTCGATCGCGATCGCGGTGGACGGCGCCGAAGCGGCCCGCACCGTCGACGGCGCCGCCCCCAACCCGGCCGCGTGCGCCGCCGCCTTCAGCGCGCGCTGCCCGAACGTCGGCTTCGCGTCGTCGTTCTCGGCGCCGGCGGCGCCGGGGACGCACGCGGTCACCGTGATCGCGCGCGACGCCGCGGGGAACGGGCGAACGCTCGCCACCGCGAGCATCGTCGTCAGCGGCTCGTAGCGCCGGACCTCGTCATCTGCCATCGATCCGTCTCCGACGCCCAGGCTCTCGAACGCGTGGACTGCCCCGGTAGCGGCCGCGTGGCCTTCGGCGTTGGGCGCGCCCACGAGCCCCGTGTGCCATGAGAGAGCGACGGACGCGCCGAATGCGTCGCCGGGCACCCCGCCCGGCGCGACGAGCACCGCACGTTGCAGGAAGCCCCGCGCGTTGCGGGTGAACACGTAGACGGCGCCCGGCGCGGCGCCGGCGGCGTCGGTGCGGGGCGCGCCCACGAGCATCGTGTTTCCCGCGAGAGCGACGGACGCACCGAAGTCGAGCCCGGGCCGTCGGTCGCTGGCGAGGAGCTTGGCCACTTCCAGCCATTCCCTCACACTGCGCTCGAGCACGTATGCCGCTCCCGAAGACGCGTCGGCGTGGGGAGCGCCCCCGATCGCCAGATTCCCATCGACGGCCACGGACGCGCCGAGGCCGTCGCCGGGGCCCCCGAGGACCTCGCCCCGGGGCACCAAGCTGGCGCCACGGTGCCGGAACACGTAGACCGCTCCCGCCGCCGCGGCCGCGTGGGGTGCGCCCACGACCGCGGCGGTTCCATTGAGCGCCACGGACGCGCCGAACTCGTCGCCGTCGGCCCCGTCGTCGGAGTCGATCACCGTCTTCTGCGTCCAGACGCCGGCTCTTCGCGCGAAGACGTAGATCGCGCCGGCGCGGACCGGCGGGTGCACCGCGTGCCCCGGCGCGCCGACGATCGCGGTGTCCCCGTGGATCGCCACGGACGTCCCGAACGCGTCGTCGCTGGCTTCGTCTCCGGCGGTCAACTTGCTCTGTTGCCTCCAGACGTCGTGCCGATTCAGGAATACGTAGACCGCCCCCGGACCATGACGATAGGACCCTTCCAGGGGCGCCCCGATGATCATGGTGTCGCCCGAGATGGCAACCGAAGTGCCGAAT
>Ga0070689_100002800_pt1 | contig 11460 bp, 10 predicted proteins | sample KBSS23HmetaG_FD_64669 | JGI IMG/M metagenome (GOLD analysis project Ga0070689, IMG submission 64669) | Switchgrass rhizosphere microbial communities from Kellogg Biological Station, Michigan, USA - KBS S2-3H metaG | ecosystem: Host-associated > Plants > Roots > Rhizosphere ... | reverse complement strand
GAACTGGTTCGCCGCCTGGGCGACCTCGATGCCGAGGTCCGCGTGGTGATGACCGAGAACGCCGCGCACTTCGTGAGCGCGACGACATTCCAGGCCCTGTCCGGCCAGCCGGTGCGCAGCAGCCTGTGGGATGCCGAGGCCGAAGCGGCCATGGGCCATATCGAACTGGCGCGTTGGGCCGAGCGCATCGTCATCGCACCGGCCAGCGCCGACCTGATCGCCCGCCTCGCCCACGGCATGGCGAACGACTTGCTCACCACCGTCTGCCTCGCCAGCGCCGCGCCGCTGTACGTGGCGCCTGCCATGAACCAGCAGATGTGGGCGCATCCGGCCGTGCAGGCCAATGTGGAAACCTTGCGCCAGCGCGGCGTGCACATCCTCGGCCCCGCGTCGGGCGACCAGGCCTGCGGCGACATCGGCTCGGGCCGCATGCTCGAACCGTTGGAGCTGCGTGCAGCCATCGTCGGCTCGTTCGGCAACGAAGTGCTGCGGGGACTGAAGGTGGTGGTCAGCGCCGGACCGACCTACGAAGACATCGATCCGGTGCGCTTCATCGGCAACCGCAGCTCCGGTCGCATGGGTTTCGCCGTGGCCGAGGCTGCAGCACAGGCCGGTGCCGAGGTCACGCTGGTCGCCGGTCCCGTGAGCATGGCGACGCCGCCGGGCATTGCCCGGCGCATCGACGTGCGCAGCGCCGAACAGATGCGCGACGCGGTGGTAGGGGCATCGAACGGCGCGCACATCTATATCGCCGCGGCCGCGGTGGGCGATTACCGCCCCGCCGAAGTGGCCGAGCAGAAGCTCAAGAAGCACGACGGCCAGCCGATGGAGCTGCGTCTTGCCGAGAACCCGGACATCCTAGCCACGCTGGCTGCGCAAACCGTGCGCCCCTTCTTGGTCGGATTCGCCGCGGAAACGCATGATGTGGAGCGCTACGCGCAAGACAAACTCAAGCGCAAAGGATTGGACATGATTGCCGCCAACCAGGTGGGCGGTGGCCTCGGCTTCGAGGCCGCCGACAACGCTCTTACGCTGTACGGTCCCGAGGGGGCCATCGAACTGCCGCGCGCTTCGAAGACGGAGCTGGCGCGCCAGCTGGTGGCCAAGGTGGCCGAGCGTTACCGGGCGGTGCGCCCATGACGGCTGGCGTGGGCATCGACGTCGAGCTGAAGATTCTCGATCCGCGCCTGGGTGATTCGATTCCGCTGCCGCAGGCGGCCACCCTCGGTAGCGCCGGCATGGACCTGCGCGCCGCCATCGAGGCGCCGTTGACGCTGCAGCCGGGTGAAAGCGTGCTGGTGCCCAGCGGCATGGCCATCCATATTGGTGACCCGGGTTGGTGCGCCCTGATCGTGCCGCGTTCGGGCCTGGGCCATAAGCACGGCCTGGTGATGGGCAACCTGGTGGGTGTGATCGATGCGGATTACCAGGGCCCGCTGATGATTTCATGCTGGAACCGCGGCGCGCAGCCGTACACCATTGCGGTGGGCGATCGCATCGCCCAGCTGCTGCTGGTGCCGGTGGCGCAGGCGCGGCTGAAGGTGGTGAAAGAGTTCGCGCCATCGCAGAGGGGCGAGGGCGGCTTCGGTTCGACCGGCGTCAACTGAATGGTGCGGGCGTTCGCGTCCGTGCTCGAAGCGACCAGATAGCCTGTGCGGGGACAGGACATGGCCAAGATCTTCAATACCGGCGCTGCCGGATCGATCGACGGGCGCCGCCTGCTGCCGCTGGCGGCGGGCACGTTGCTGGTGCTCGCCGGCTTCTTCTGCCTTTGGCAGACCTGGCAGATCTTTGACGAGGGCAGCGCCGTCGAACGCGTGCACGCGGCACAGAAGCAGGCAGTCGATGCGGTGGCGGCGGAGATCGCCAGCGAACGCGGCCGCGTGGAGGCCGCCGTTCACACGATGGATCCGGCCCACATCATTGCCGACCCGGCCCAGGCTGCCACCGAACTTCGCCAACTCGTCCCGCAAGCGCAGGCGGTCGAGGTCTACAGCGGCAGTCTCGACGAAGTGCTGCACGCCAACTATCGCGTGTTCGGTTACGGCAAGGCGGCCCAGCTGATGGCGGCGCAGAGCGCCGACGGCAAACCGCTGGCGCAAAGCGTGCCCGATACCAAGGGCTCGCGCGTGCTGTCCATCGTGGTGCCAGTGGGTCCTGCCGCGCATCCGCAGGCGTGGGTGTGGACCGCGTTGCCGTTCACTCCCGTGCAGCAGCGCTTTGAATCCATCGCCACCGCGGGCGGCCGACTGGAACTACGCCAGGGCGACGATCGCGGCGATATGCGCCTGCTTGCGTCGGGCAGCCCCTCGGCAGAGCGCGAAGCCAACGGCATCGCCGTCGATGGCAGCACCTTCAGCATTCTCGCGGCCCTGCCGACCGCCTTCATCGTGCTGCCCCATGTGTGGCCCCTGACCGCCGTATTGGGTCTGCTGTGCCTGGCCGCCGGCATCTACCTGATCTGGATGCGCAATCGTCCGCGGAGTCGCCGCGTTCGCGAGGAACTGGCGGAGCCCGTGCTGGCCGATCTGCTCGATACGCCAGTGGAAGAAGAAGCGCCCGTTCGGCCGGTGCGTCTTGCTCCGCCCAAACCGGCCCCTGCAGCGCCCGCTACCATCGATCCGGCCATCTTCCGCGCCTACGATGTGCGCGGCGTGGTGGGCAAATCGCTGACCAAGGAAGTCGCGCGCCTGCTGGGTCTGGCCATCGGCACGGTGATGCGCGAGAAGGGCCTGCCGGAAATCGTGGTGGGGCGTGACGGCCGGCTTTCCGGCCCGGAGTTGGCGGGGGCGTTGTCCGATGGATTGCGCGAAGCCGGCATCGACGTGATCGATCTTGGCGCCGTGCCCACGCCGGTCGTCTATTACGCGGCGTACCGATTCAATACCGGTTGCGGCGTGGCGGTGACCGGCAGCCACAATCCGCCGGACTACAACGGCTTCAAGATCGTGGTGGGCGGCGAGACCCTGGCCGAAGGCGCCATCCAGGACCTTTACCAGCGCATCGCGGGCAACCGCCTCGAGCGCGGCGGCAAGGGCAATCTGCGCCATGTCGACGTATTGCCCGACTATGTCGATCGCATCACTTCCGATGTGCAGGCGGAGCGTCGCCTCAAGGTCGTCATCGACAGCGGCAATGGCATTGCCGGCGCGGTAGCCCCGCAGGTGCTGGAAGGTATCGGCTGCGAGGTCATTCCGCTGTACTGCGATGTCGATGGCACGTTCCCGAACCATCACCCCGATCCGTCCGATCCGCACAACCTGGAAGACCTGATCTTCGCGGTGAAGCAGACCGGCGCCGACCTTGGCCTCGCTTTCGACGGCGATGGCGACCGCCTCGGTGTAGTGACCAAGGATGGCGAGATCATCTTCCCCGATCGCCAGCTGATGCTGTTCGCGCGCGATGTGCTGTCGCGCCAGCCAGGCGCCACGGTCATCTACGACGTGAAGTGCACCGGACACCTCAAGGGCGTGATCCTCGACGCCGGCGGCAGTCCGATGATGTGGCGCACCGGCCATTCGCTGATCAAGGCCAAGATGCGCGAGACGGGCGCGGAACTGGCCGGCGAGATGAGCGGCCACTTCTTCTTCAAGGAACGCTGGTACGGTTTCGACGACGGCATCTATGCCGCGGCGCGCCTGATGGAAATCCTCGCCGGCGACCTGGAAGAGCGCACGCCCGAAGCGATCTTCGCCACCTGCCCCAAGGGCGTCTCCACGCCTGAACTCAAGGTGGAGATGGCCGAGGGCGAGCACTACCGCTTCATCGAGGCGTTCCGCCAGAAGGCGAGCTTCGGCGACGCCACGCTCACCACCATCGATGGCGTTCGTGCGGACTGGTCCGATGGCTGGGGCCTGGTGCGCGCATCCAATACCACGCCGATCCTGGTGCTGCGATTCGACGCGAACAACGAGGCGGCGCTCGCGCGCATCAAGAAGGTCTTCCGCGAGCAACTGCTGGCGACCGACCCTTCGTTGAAGCTGCCGTTCTGAAAAAAAGCCCCGGACATGCCGGGGCTTTTTCGTTGCCAGGAACGCCGCTTACTGGCCCTGTTCTTCCTTGGCCTGGGCGGCCTTCAAGTCGCGATAGTGGATCAGGTCCTGCGTGTTCTTCTGCACCTGGGCGTCCCGCGCAGTCTGTTCGCGCTCCAGCGCCTCGCGCTGACGGGCCACCACGTCGCGCTGCTTGGCGATGCCTTGGGTCAGATAAGGGGGCACCGGCTGCTTGGCGCGCTCGATATCGCCCGCCCGGGTCAGCAGATCCGTCAGCGCCTTCTCCTGGCTGCGCAGGTTCGAACGCGTGGTGTTGATCTGCTGGTCGAGGCTGTCGAGATTTTCCTGCTGCAAGGTCTTGAACGACGCCTCGGTGGGATAGGCCGCGAGCATCTGCGCGTCGCTGCGCTTGCGCTGTTCGGCCGCACGGTCCAATACGGCCTGCTGCTCGGCCGCCTTCTGCGCGGCGGCGCGTTCTTCCGGATTGAGCTGGCGGTCGACATGCTGGACGACGATGCCGCGATCGTTCACCAGTTCGTAGCCGTACTTCATGGCATCGGAAGTGAGGCTGTCGCTGTAGTGCGGCAGGCCAGCCGCATCCTTCCAGCGATACCGATAGGTCGGCGCCTTGTTCTGGGCGTGCACGAAAGTGGTCAGCGCGAGCAACGCGATGACGAAAGCTGTTTTACGCATGAATTCCCCCTTAGAGCCTGTTCAAGACCTCCTCGTGGCCCGCGCCGGGAGCTGTTTGCGCGCAGGACAAGGAAGAATGAAGGAGTGTACGTCCGTACACGACTGAATGATGACGCCGGCCTGTGGGCAAACAGCCCCGGCCCGGAGGGTTGTTCTTGAGTGGCCGCCAGGCGGCAGCGCGCGGCTTGACCTGCCCACCAGGCAGGCGCTGCGCCACGCACTGCCGCCTGGCGGCCACTCAAGAACAACGCGGGCTACGAGGAGGTCTTGAACAGGCTCTTATGGGCGGAAGTATAGCGGCCGGAACCGTGACAGCTTGAGGTTGGCATGATGCCAGGCATGGCGATGTGATCGGTTTCGCCAACGCCCGGGCGTTCAGGCATTCACGCCGTACTGTTGCCGGTACGACACCAGTCGCGCGTGTTCGGTGGCGAGCTCCGGCCGTTCCCCCGCATAGGCGAGCACGTCGCCCAGGCTGGTGATGGCGATCACCGGGATGCCGAACTCGGCGGTGACTTCCTGGGCGGCGGATAGGTCGGTCTGGCCGCGCTCCTGGCGGTCCAGCGCGATCAGCACGCCGGCCGGCGTGGCGCCCTGCGCACGGATCAGCGCCAGCGATTCGCGCACGGCGGTGCCTGCGGTCATCACGTCGTCCACGATCAGCACGCGGCCCTTCAGCGGGGCTCCCACCAGCACGCCGCCTTCGCCGTGATCCTTCGCTTCCTTGCGGTTGTAGGCCCAGGGCAGATCGCGGTCATGCTGGTCGGCCAGCGCAATCGCCGTGGCGGCGGCCAGGGCGATGCCCTTGTAGGCCGGGCCGAACAGCATGTCGACCTCGATCCCCGAGTTCACCACGGCGGCGGCATAGGCGCGACCCAGCTGGCCGAGCGCGGCGCCGGAATCGATGCGGCCCATATTGAAGAAGTAGGGGCTCTGGCGGCCGGACTTCAGCGTGAAGTCGCCAAAACGCAGCACGTCGCGCTGCAGGGTGAGTTCGATGAAATCGCGCTGGTAGTCGTGCACGGCAAGTTCTCTGGGTGGGGATCAGGTAGGCAGGGCACCCAGCATCACGTGCTGCGGCCCGGAACGCCCGCCATGGTACAGCCCGCCGGTCTCCTGGAAGCCGGCGCGCCGATACAGGGCGAGCGCGGGCGTGTTGCGGACGTTCACGGTCAGCACCACGTCGCACGCATCGGGATGGCGCTGCTTCAGATCGTGCATCACCGCGACCAGCGCGAGCGTACCCAGGCCCCGGCCTTGCCAGCGCGCGTCGATGAAGAACGAGCGCAAGCCCAGCGTGGCGCGCTCGAAATCACGGTCCGCGATGCTGCGCGGCTGCCGCTCGATGCGGTAGAACCCGATCGGTTCGTCATCGCACAGAATGGCCATGGCCTGGCTGCCGCCGCATTGCGCGGCATCGGCCAGCGAGACAGCGACGGGCCCGACGAAATCGCGCTGCGGTTCATGCACCTGCAACTGCAATAGCGTGGGATAGCGGGTAGCGTCGGCCGGCACGACGCGGATATCGGGGTGATCGGACATGATTGCTATGATGGCCCATCCCCGGGATCCAGAGCACCTGACATGCGCATCATCAGTCTCAACGCCAACGGCATCCGCTCCGCCGGTACCAAGGGCGTATTCGAGTGGCTTCGCAAGCAGAAGGCCGACGTGGTCTGTCTGCAGGAGACCAAGGCGCAGGAAGACCAGCTGTCCGATGCCATGTTCCGCCCCGATGGGCACCACTGTTTCTATCGCGATGCCAGCAGCAAGAAGGGCTACAGCGGCGTGGCGATCTACGCCAAGCGCGAGCCCGACGAAGTGCGCACGGCGCTGGGTTGGGAACCGTTCGATTGCGAAGGCCGCTATATCGAGGCACGTTTCGGCAAGTTGAGCGTGGTGTCATTGTACGTGCCGTCGGGTTCATCGGGCGATGAGCGGCAGCAATTCAAGTTCAAGGTGATGGACTGGATCGCGCCGATCTTTGCCGAATGGATGAACAGCGGCCGCGACTACGTGCTGTGCGGCGACTGGAATATCGTGCGCAGCGAGCTGGACATCAAGAACTGGAAATCCAACCAGAAGAATTCCGGCTGCCTGCCCGAAGAGCGCGCGTGGCTCAACGACCTGGTCGACAAGCACGGCTGGGTCGACAGCTACCGCACGCTGCACCCCAAGGGTGAGGACTACACCTGGTGGTCGAACCGCGGCAACGCGCGCGCCAACAACGTGGGTTGGCGCATCGACTACCAGATGGTCACGCCCGGCCTGCGTGATCGCCTGAAGCGCTGCTCGGTCTATCGCGATTCGTGGTTCTCCGACCACGCGCCATATACGGTCGACTATGCCGACTGAGGCCAGCGCGCCGGCAGCACGCAAGCCGTCGGTCTGGCGCTCGTTCACCGAACCGGCGGCGTGGACCATGTGCCTGCTGGGCTTTTCCTCCGGGCTGCCGTTCCTGCTCGTATCCGTCACGTTGTCCCTGTGGCTGAAGGAAAACGGCATTGCGCTGAAGAGCGTGACGATGATCGCCAGCGCAGGCATGACCTATGCGCTCAAGTTTCTATGGGCGCCGTTGCTCGATCACTGGCGGCTTCCGCTGTTCACGCGTTTAGGCTTGCGTCGCGGCTGGCTGCTGTTTGCGCAGCTGGGTGTGCTTTGCGGCCTGTTGTTGATGGCCGCCTTCACCCCGCTTCAGTTGCAGCCCTTTGTGTTGGCGACCCTGCTGGTGGCGTTCATGGGGGCGACCCAGGACATCGCCATCGATGCCTATCGCATCGAGATCGCGCCGCCTTCGGCCCAGGGCGCGCTGGTGGCGACCTATGCGCTGGGTTACCGGTTGGGTCTGCTGCTGGGTGGCGCCGTCGCGCTGATCCTGGCCGACCACATTCCGTGGTCGTGGATTTACGTGGCCATGGCGGTGGCGATGGTGTTGCCGATCGTCACCACACTCTTCATGCGTGAACCGACCGTCGCCCGATCGACGCCGCTCGGTTGGCGCATGGCGATGCGCGAAAGCGTCATCGACCCGTTCACGGATTTCTTCCGCCGATACAGCTGGGTTGTCGCCGGGCTCACGCTGTTGTTCATCCTGCTCTTCAAGCTGCCCGAGCAGTCCATCGGTACGATCTTCAACCCGTTCATGCGCGACATGGGTTTCAGCAAGACCGAAATCGGCGCTGTCACCAAGATCTATGGAGTCTGGATCGGCATCGCTGGCGCGTTCGTCGGTGGTGCGTGCGTGGCCCGCTGGGGAGCCTGGCAGACCTTGGGCGCGTGCATCGTACTGGGTGCCTGCAGCAACCTGCTTTACCTTCTGCTGCTGGGCAACCAGGGGAGTCTCGCGGTACTGACCTTGGCGATCTCCGGGCAGAACTTCGCCGAAGGCATGCTTGGGCCGCCAACCGTCGCCTTTCTCTCGCTGTTGGTGAACCGCCAGCACACGGCCACGCAATATGCGCTGCTGAGCTCGCTGGTCAACCTCCCCGGCAAGGTCCTGGGCTTCTTTGCCGGCGGCCTGGTTGCCGTCATCGGGTATGGCGGGTACTTCGCCATTACCGTGATTTCGATGCTGCCGGCGATGCTGTTGTTCGCCATCCTGTGGCCGCGCTTCAGCAAGGAGCGCCCCGGGGACATCGCCGAAGCGAAAGAACCTTCTACGTGAATCAGCCAAGCGGTCGATAGTCTCGCCCTTGACCCTGTGACAAGATGAAGTCACAGGGGGCTTATGACCGTCGGAGGAAGCGTCCGTGCCGGACCTCGTCATACGCCATATCGACAACCTCATGGCCGAACGCATCAAGACGTTGGCCAAGGAAAGGCAGTGGTCGATCAATGATGTGGTGCTGCATGCACTGCGTCACGGCCTGGGCATGGCCTCGTCGAACGTGTTCGCGGAAACCATGCTCGATCCGGGCGACCTGACCACCCTGGGCGGTCAATGGGACGCCAAGGAAAAGGCCGCGTTCCAGGAAGCCGTGCAGGCGCTTTCCCGCGCGCCAACGGCTGTGCTGGCGCAGGCCCATGGCATGTTGGGCGACGACAGCTTCTGATCAGCGCGGTGCGGGATACACCGCGCCCAGCACGCGCGGACCCCGGGCCCCCGTGACCGCGGGAAGATTGCCGGGCAACCCCAGCAGCCGTTGCCGAGCGAGCCACGCAAAGGCGGTGGCTTCCAGATAATCCGGATCGACGCCATGCACCGCGGTGCTTGCCAGCGTGCGTGTTCCCAGCAGTTCGGCCAGTCGCCGCATCAGCACCGCGTTGTGCACGCCACCGCCGCATGCCAGCACGTCGAGGGCGTCCGGTGCATGGCGCCCGATGGCATCGGCGATGCTTCGTGCCGAAAGCTCCAGCAGAGTGGCCTGCACGTCGGCGGGCGCCACCGATGCCACGGCCGTATGGCTTTCCAGCCACGCCAGATGGAAATGCTCGCGCCCGGTGCTCTTGGGCGGCGGCAACGCAAAGTACGCATCCGCCAGCAAGGCGGCGAGCAGCGCTTCATCCACGCGGCCCGATGCCGCAAAGGCACCATTCGCATCGTAGGCGCCGCCCCGGTGGCGCCGATGCCACGCATCCATCAGGCCATTGGCTGGCCCGGTGTCGAATCCAAAGACCTTCCCGGCCGGATCGAGCACGGTGATGTTGGCAATGCCGCCGAGATTGAGCACGACGCGCGTCGCGTCCGGACGACCCAGCAACATCGCGTGCACCGCAGGCAGCAGCGGCGCTCCCTGGCCGCCGGCCGCGACATCGGCCCGGCGGAAATCGGCCACCACGTCGATGCCGCAGCGTTCGGCGATCACCGAGGCATCGCCCACCTGCAGCGTGAAAGGAAACTCGCCGGCGGGACGATGGCGCAAGGTCTGTCCATGCGAGCCGATCGCCCGCACCCGCGGCGTGTGAGCGGCATTTCGTTCGAGCAGCTTGGCCGCAGCCTCGGCGAAACACTGGCCGATGGCGACATCGAGACGTCCGTAGGCATCCAGATCGAGCCGTTCCTCGTCCTGCGCCACCGCGAGGATGCGCGCGCGCAGGTCGTCCGGCCACGGATGCGTCAGTGCATCCACCAGTTGGGGCGTGTTGTCGTCGAAACGCACCAGGGCGGCATCGATGCCGTCGGCGCTGGTGCCCGAGATCAGGCCAAGGTAAAGCGCCGAAGCGTTGTCCACGGGAATCAGTCGTCGTTGCGCTTGGCGCCGCTGGCCTTGGCCAGCTTGATGTTGGCGTCCAGCGTCTTCAGGCGGGCCAGCTGCGGCTGCACCACCTGCGCCTTGAACTTGGCCAGCTGTGCGCCCGGCAGCGGTTCCGGCTTGGGCAGGGTCACCTTCTGCGGATCGCGCTGCACGTTGTTGACGCGGAATTCGTAGTGGAGGTGCGGGCCGGTGGCCAGGCCGGTCATGCCCACATAGCCGATCACTTCGCCCTGGCTCACGTGCTGGCCGACCTTTTCATTGGCGAACTTCGACATGTGCCCATAGGCCGTGCTGATCGAGCCGTTGTGCTGCACGATCACGAAATTGCCGTAACCGTTCATCCAGCCCTTGAACTTGATCACGCCATCGCCGGCCGCGTGGATCGGCGTGCCGGTGGGCGCGGCATAGTCCACGCCCTGGTGGGCGCGCATCAGGCCGAGGATCGGATGCATGCGCGCCGCGCTGAACTGCGAGGAGATGCGGGTGAAGTCCACCGGAATGCGCAGGAACGACTTCTGGATCGGGCGGCCGTCTTCGCTGAACCAGCCGAAGCTGCCGTCGTCCTTCTTGAAGCGGTAGGCGGTATAGCGCTCGCCCTGGTTCACGAATTCCGCCGCCACGATGTCGCCTTCATGCAGATAGGCGCCGTCGCGGTACACGTCGTCGTAGATCACGGTGAAGCTGTCGCCTTCGCGCAGGTCCTGCACGAAGTCGATGTCGTACTTGAACAACTCGGCCAGCTTGAGCACCATCGCATTGCTCATGCCGGCCTTGGAACCGGCGGCGAACAGCGAGCTGTCGATGGTGCCGTGGGCAACGTGTTCGCGATGGTCCACTTCGCGCGCCTGCGCGGTGACCGTGGCCTTGTCGCCTTCGAAGCGCATGGTGGTGCGGTTGGACTCGTCCTTGTCGAAGCGGATGCCCTTGAGGCTGCCGTCGCTGTCGAGCAGGAAATCGAACTCCTGGCCGGGGCTGATGTGGTGCAGGGACTTGGCATCGCCCGACTGCTCGACCACGTGCTGCACGTCGGTGAGGCTCAAGCCCTGGCTCTGGAACAGATCGGACAAGGTCTGGCCGGGCTGCACCTGCACGATGTGCCAGTCTTCCACGGTGGGAGCCTGGGCCACGGTCGGTGCGACCTTGGGCAGCTCCAGCGGCAACACGGCATGCGCCGTCGAGATGGTGTCCGGGCGCATGGCGCTGGCCCAGGCGGGAATCAGGAAGCCGGAAACGGCTGTAATAAGCAGGGCGGTACCGGCGAGAATCCAACGTTCGCGGTGCCAGTGGATCGGCTCCGCCTCACCATGACAACCGAAGGACCAATGGGCGCAACGTTCATAAAAATGAGAGTGACGCTTCTGCGCCTTGCGACGCATAGCCTGTTTGCGCGCCACGCGCGCCGTCTCGTTTCTCTCACCCATGCCCGGTGTTCCCCAGGTACTACATTTCTAATTGCCGCGTACCATAGCGGCCCTGTGTAAAGGGCGTCAACGCCTTTTCCATCAATGGGTTGCGATAACTTTTCGGTTAACGCACACTTAACGGAACCGGCCGGGAAGCCAGGCTTTCCGGTGACGTCC
>Ga0070689_100002799_pt1 | contig 11460 bp, 9 predicted proteins | sample KBSS23HmetaG_FD_64669 | JGI IMG/M metagenome (GOLD analysis project Ga0070689, IMG submission 64669) | Switchgrass rhizosphere microbial communities from Kellogg Biological Station, Michigan, USA - KBS S2-3H metaG | ecosystem: Host-associated > Plants > Roots > Rhizosphere ... | reverse complement strand
GCCAGCCGGGCGACTTCCGTGGCCGTAGAGGCGAAGTGCGCGTGAAGCAGGCCGATGCCGCGTTCGCGGACGAACCGGGCGAGACGCGCGGCTTGAAACACTTCGCGCGATTCTGCGCGCCGCGCGGCGGCGAGTGCGGACCACAGGCCGGGGAGAACGTCTGCCGCGCGCTCCAGTTCGTTCCAGAACTCAACCACTTTCAACCCGTCGGCACTTAGATAGGTGACCGGCGCCCGGACGCGGGCGAGGGTGTCCTGAAAATGCGTGTCGTTCGGCGGATAAAGCGAGAAGATTTCGAGGTGGTGCCCGGCCGCCTCGTGTGCCAGAATTTCATTCACCACGAATGTCTCGGAGAAGCGCGGATAGCGCTTCACGACGTAGGCGATTTTGGGAGCCGATGAATTCATCATGCGACGGCAAGTTGTTGGGGATGGTGACGGGGCCGGACGCCGGTCGCGCGGGCAAGCGCGAGCAGGTGCGCGGCAGCGATGTCCGCGCCGTTGAATTGCATGGTGGCCTGAATGCGTGCGCGCAGTTCCGCGCGTGGGGTGGCGAGCGCAGTGGCAATCTCGCGGTGCAGGCGTTGCGGTGAAAGTTGATTCGGCGTCACCATGCGCAGCAGGCCGCGCCGGGCGAATGCCTGCGCGCGCACAAGCTGTTCGCGGCGCGGCTCGACACGCGGCACGCACACGACAGGCGTGGCCGCTTCGAGCGTTTGAGCTATGGTGTTGTAACCGCCCATGCAGACCACGGCTGCTGCCGCAGCAAACCACCGGCTCAAGCCCGGCACGAAGGAATACAGGTCCACGCCAAAATCGCTGGCCAACCCGGTGAGGTGGGTGTGCTGGTCTTCGGCCATCATCGGACCGGACACCGCCACGGTGCGCAAGCCATCGCCGCCGCAGGCCATCAGAAAAGTTTCAAGCAATTCGAAACCGTCTTCGCCGCCGCCGACGGTCGCCACGACCAGCGGATGGGCGGGGTCAGGTTCCGGCGGGCGCGGCGACGCGCCGCCGCTTCCCTCCGGTGCGCAGGGGCAGTTGGCGACATAACCGCAGAAACGAGTGCGGCTGGCGAGTTCCGGCGGAAAACCATACTCGACGGCGGGATCGAACAACTCTTCCTGGCCATAGACGAGCACGGAATCGTAGTGTTCGGGGATGGCCTGCGGGAGCTGGTGCGGCTGCCACTCGGCGCGCACGGTGGCCGGTTCGTCCAGAATGTCGCGCAAGCCCAGCACCGCCTTCCCGCCGCGCTTGCGCAACGCTGCGAGCGCGCCCTTGAGTTCGCCGCCCGCCCCGAACGGATGCTTGTCCACGAGCAATACATCGGGTCGGAACGATTCTACCGTGCTGGCAAGCAAACGCCCGCGGAGACGGCGCGCCTCCCTGCCCGAGACGCTGAGGTGACGGGAAGCGTAGTTTTCGTTGGCAAGTTTGCGCAGCCCGGGGAGCTTCAGGATTTCAACACGATCGGGCACGCCAAGCCGCGTCACGTCATCCGAGCCACTGGCAAGCAATACGGAGGCGCGGGGCGTAAGTTCAGCCAGCGCGCGAGCGATCGCCAGATTACGACAAGTGTGGCCGAGACCAAAACCGTCGTGGGAGTAAAAAAGAAAGCGCATGGAAAAGTCAGCTGATTGTGACAGATTCGTAACAAAGTCCACGGGACACACGGATGCGAATGAAGCGGTTTGATTTCATGGAGACTCCTCAGTGAGTGAGCACTCGGAAAAATCCCATCTGACCGGAGGCAGTGTTTGTGAAGGTCAGCACTGCGCCGTTACCGGCCAACGGTATTTGTGACAGCCATGGCGCTGGCGCCGCGTTCGCGGCAGACAGCGGTTGATTGCTGCCGCCAGGGAGCACGTTAATCGTGGTTGCGACCGTTCCCGTTCCGACGAGTTTGGCATTTGAAGAAATCGTCAGGAACTTTTGCGTGGCATCCAGCCGCGCGGCAGATTGCGCGCCGTCGCCGGCGGCGAAGGCCGCGCCTTTGGCCACGGTGCTCGCGAGCCGCGTCGCGGGTGAGGAAGCCACGGGATTCTGTTTCAAAGTTTCCATTGTCGGTCCAGTGCCATACAACCAATGCGACTGGTGCGAAATGAGAGATCCAGGCGGGCGGTGTGCAAAAAGGCCACGCGTCCCCTGTTCATCCCCCCGGTACATACTACCAGCGTCGTGGACCCTAGCCGCGGGTTCGAATTGGTAAATAGGGTGATCAACCCATTCCAGTGAGGAAGGGGTCACTCCGGACGACGAGAGATCGCGGGCCGCAACCGCGTAAACGCGATCGGATGTTTGTTACCGGTTGCGCACGAAAAGTTTCCCGGGCAGCTGCTTGACGACGCGCTTCATTTCCAGGCTCAACAGCGCGACGGACACCGCGGAACTGGGCAGCCCGCTGCGACGGATCACTTCGTCAATGCTGCTTTCATCGTCGGCGTTGACGGCGTCATAAGTCTTCTGTTCATTCTCGGAGAGTTCGAGCGCGGGCAGCACGCCGGTTTCGCCGGGTGAACGAGGACGGTTGCTCGCGGGAAACAAGTATTCGAACTCGCTCAAAATATCCTCCGCGCCTTCGCACAGCTTCGCGCCTTTTTTGATGAGATCGTGACAGCCTTTGCTGCGCGGGGAATCAATCCGTCCCGGCACGGCAAAAACTTGGCGCCCATATTCGGTGGCGAAGTTCGCGGTGATCAGTGCGCCGCTGTGCAGGTCGGCTTCCACGATAACCGTGCCGAGGGTCATGCCGGCGACGATACGGTTGCGAATCGCGAAGGATTGTTTGTCCGCATTGCGATTAAACGGGTATTGCGTGATGACCGCTCCGTTCTCCGCGATGCGTTCGAACAAGTCGTTGTTCTCCGGTGGGAACACAATGTTGATGCCGGTACCGAGCGCGCAGACCGTCCGGCCCTTGGCCGCAAGCGCGCCCTGATGGGACGCGGTGTCAATCCCGCGCGCGCCGCCACTCACGACCGTGACACCCACGTAGGCCAGTTGATACGCGAGCTTGCGCGCGGTCTCGATTCCGTAATGAGTGCTCTGCCGCGATCCGACCATCGCGACGGCATTCTTGTCCTTCGCCGTCAGCGCGCCCCTCACATAGAGGGCGATGGGCGGGTCGTAAATCTCCCGCAGCGACGCGGGGTATTCTTCGTCCGACGAAATCACCACGTGGCAACCGAAGTCCGCGATGCGCTTGAGTTCGCCGGCGAGATCCACGGATTTTTCCCAATGGGCAATGGCTTCCGCCGTTTCATCGCCGATGCCGCGAACGTGTTGAAGCTGGCTCCGCGAGGCCCGCAGAATCGCCGGCGCTTCGCCGAAGTGTTCGATTAGTTGCCGCACCCGCACCGGACCGACATGCTCGATCATGTTCAGCGCCACCAGAGCTTCGCGGGAATCCATACCAGGTGATTAGCGGGTTTCGCGAATTGAGGCAAGTTTGCCGGAAGCCGCCGCGGGTGGTTGTCGCTACAACAAACGAAACTGTTCGCGTTCCCGGGCCAGCGCCTCGGTCAGACCGCGCCCGCGGCCGTTGCGGCGTTCAATCGTGTGCTTGTCCACCGACGGATCGAACGGCACGGGATAGCTCCCATCATAGCAGGCCATGCAGAATGATTCCTTCGGCAGACCGGTGGCCGCCACCAGGCCTTCATGCGAAAGATAGTAAAGCGAGTCCGCATTGAGGTACTTGCGGATTTCCTCCACGGAATGATTGGCGGCCATGAGCTTGCTCCGGTCGGGGAAATCAATGCCATACACGCAGGGGTGCATGTGCGGGGGACAGCTCACCAGGACGTGAACCTCTTTCGCGCCGGCCTCCTTGAGCGTTTTCACCCGCGCTTTGCACGTCGTGCCGCGCACAATGGAATCGTCCACGATAATCACCCGTTTACCCATCACCAGTTCGGTGATGAGATTGAGCTTTACGCGCACGTCAAAATCGCGAATGAGCTGCGACGGTTGCAGGAAGCTGCGGCCCACATAGTGATTGCGCACGAACGCCATCTCGAACGGTATGGCGCTCTCCAGTGAGTAGCCGAGCGCCGCGCAATTACCGCTATCCGGCACCGGCACCACCAGATCGGCCTGGATGGGATGTTCGCGCGCCAGTTGGCGGCCCATCTCGACGCGGACCTTATAAACGTTCCGATTCCCAATCGTGCTGTCGGGCCGCGCGAAATAGACGTATTCGAAAATGCAGAACGCCCGCCGTTCCTGCTCGGGGAACGCCTGCCGGCTCGTCAGGCCATCCTGATTGATGATGACGATCTCCCCCGGCTCGACGTCGCGCACAAATTTCGCGTGAATCAAATCCAGCGCGCAGGTTTCGCTGGCAAGCACCCAGGCCCCGTCAATCTTGCCGAGGCACAGCGGGCGGAAACCGTGCGGGTCGCGAACGCCAATCAATTCATTCTCCGTCATGATGACCAGGGAATAGGCGCCTTCGATGCGTCGCAGCGTGTGCACCAGGCTGTTGGCGCAACCGTTGAAATCCGGCTGCGCCATCAGGTGCAGGATGATTTCGCTGTCCACCGTGGTCTGGAAAATCGAGCCGCGGGACTCGAGTTCCTCGCGGAGCCGGCTGGCGTTGGTCAGGTTGCCGTTGTGCGCGATGGCGATCTGGCCGCGCGCGCAATCCACCGTCAGCGGCTGGGCGTTGAGCAGATGCGACGAGCCGGTCGTCGAGTAGCGCGTGTGGCCGACGGCCATTTTGCCGATCAGCCCGTGCAGGATTTCGCCGGTGAACACCTGCGGCACCAGCCCCATGCCTTTGTGCACGCGAAACTGCCGCCCGTCCGAGGTGACGATGCCGGCGCTTTCCTGGCCGCGATGTTGCAGCGCGTAAAGACCATAGTATGTCAGTTCCGCCGCGTTCGGATGACCGTAAACGCCGAACACGCCACAATAATGTTTTGGGTAAAGTTGTCGTTGCATCGCCGCGCCGAGGATATGCAACCGACGATTGCCTGCCGGCGCAAGCGCTAAATTCTGACCGCCACGCTGGCGTCGGAAAAACCGCGCCAAGAATCAATCCGAAAGCGATGGGGAGGAGAACCTTTCGCGCCATTTGCGCAACACGCCGACAAAGGCTGAATCAAACCGCCGGCTGAAAACCTCCACGAACGAATACCCGCGCTTCACCGCGACCCAGAGAGACAGGGCAAAAATCACAAGGAAGATGACCGTGTTCTGCCAGCCGTCCAGCCGCCATTGTCCCTTCCAAAGCCAGATGGGATGACGAAACAGCGGTTCGCCGTAGCAAATTGGCCACAAGTCAGCCGGTGATGGCCCGCGGGAACCAAGCAGATCGCAGAGCAAATGCAGATGAAAAGTGACGAAACACGCGAACACCACACGCCAGCGTTGCCGCGCGAAGCAGGCCAGCGCGAACGCGACGCCCAGCGCCCCCGGCCAGCCATGCAGCCAGAGATGATGATACTTCTGATAGTAATCGAACGACATCTCCTGGCCGGACGTGAGCGAATTCGCCACATCCACCGCCATGCCCAAGCCATCGGCATCCGGCAGAATTCCCGCCAGCGTGATCAATCGCCGGTCGCGCGGATTGTCCACCACGGCCGTCGCCACCAGCCAGCTTCCGATGAAATGAGCGATGGGTGACACGGAATTGCACCAAGCTTAGCCGAACAGAATGTTCTCTACAAATTCCACAAGGTGTGCTGGTTTCTTGCGGTGACGGCGCATGACAACCACCAATTCGCGCTCGAATCTCTCCGGCCAGGGAAGCCGCGTCAGCGATTTCTTTTGCCCATAAAAGGCCAATGCCCGGATTGGAACAAGACTCACACCCATGCCCAGAGAAACCAGCGTGATGATGAGATCGAAACTGTCGAGCTTCATCGCCGGCTCAACTTTCAGACCAACGCGAAACATCCATCGGCGAAGCTCTCTTCCGGTATTGGTGGTTTCCTCAATCAGCCGCCAGGATTGCTTTGAAAGCCAAGCCAGGCGGGCGGCTTGAAGGGGGTTACACGATAGTTCATCGCCAGCCGCAAACGCTGGACGAAATTGCATTGGCTGAAGAAGCCCGATCAGGATGCCCAACCGAATCCATCGGTAATGACGGAAACCCTTAACTCATCGCGCGGGCAATGCTGTTCCACCACGCGTCGTGAAGTTCGGTGAGCGGTATGCTGAGCTCGCTGATCGCGGCTTTGATATTCAGCTGGTCGCCGCCGACTTTGCCGATTTGCATCGCGGAAACGCCCATGAGCTTCGCGCGCTCGACGACCTTTACAGCATCGAGCGGTTTGCAGGTGATAACGATGCGAGACTGCGTTTCTCCAAAAAGCAAGGCGTCCAACCGCACCGTAGCGGCGTCTCGGGAGAGCGCCGCATCCTTCCCTTCTGGTTGGTCAGCGGCACTCTGCCGAGATGCCGCTGCGCCAGAGAGGTCAACCGTCGCACCAATCAAACGCGGCGTTTCACGCGCGATGAGCTGGCTGATGCAACTTTCCGCCAGGCACACCGCCAAACCGCCTTCGCTGCAATCGTGCGCGCTTTTGACAAGGCCACTTTGGATCAAGCCGAGCAACGTCGTGTGCAGGGTCTTCGCAGTTTCCAAATCACAACGCGGCGGGGAACCGGTCTTCTGGCCGTGAATCACTTGCACATAGGCGCTGCCGCCCAGGCCAAGAATCGGATCGGTTTGGTCCACGATTTCGCCCAGCAGGATGAGGGCATCGCCTTCGTCCTTGAACCATTGCGTCGTGACGTGTTCCAGCTTTTCCACGATGCCGACGACGGCGACCGTGGGCGTCGGGTCAATCGGGCCGCTGGGATTCTGATTGTAGAGCGAGCAGTTGCCGCCGGTGACGGGCGCGTTGAAGGCGCGGCAGCCGTCGGCCAATCCGCGCACGCTCTCCTTCATTTGCCAAAACAGCTCTGGCTTGTGCGGATTCGCCATATTGAGATTGTCCGTGGCACCCAGCGGAATTGCACCGGAGCACGCCAGGTTTCGGCAAGCCTCAGTCATGGCGATTTTGCCGCCCTCGTAAGGATCGAGATAAACGTAAGTGCTATTGCAGTCCACGGTCATGGCGATCAACTTTTCGTTGAAGGGTGGGACACGTTCCACCGCGTCCCCATTCTTGGTTTGGGACGAGGTGGAACTCGTCCCTCCCAATTCTGGAAGCGAATCGGCCTTGATGCGAATCACGGCCGCATCGCTGCCCGGGCAGACCACCGAGCCGGCCCGCACGGTGTGATCGTATTGGCGATAAACCCAATTCTTCGACGCAATGGTCGGCCAGGCGAGCAGTTTCTTCAGCTCGCCGATGGCATCCTGGGTGTCGGCGATGCCGTCGAGGCGGAACGCGCGGACGGCTTTCAAATATTCCGGCGCCGACGCCTCGCGCTGATACACCGGCGATTCATCGGCAATAAGTTTGGCCGGAATATCGGCGACCACTTTTCCGTGATGCTTCACGACCATGCGACCCGAGTCGGTGACAACCCCGATCTCCGACCACGGCAAATCCCATTTGTCAAAAATCCGCTTCACTTCCTCTTCGCGCCCCTTGTGGACGACGATGAGCATGCGTTCCTGCGATTCGGAAAGCATGATTTCGTAGCTCGACATGTTCGGCGCGCGTTGCGGGACTTTGTCGAGTTCAATCTCGATGCCGGTGCCCGCGCGGGCCGCCGTCTCGCAGGTCGAGCAGGTCAAACCGGCCGCGCCCATGTCCTGCATCCCGGCGACGGCGCCCGTGGCGAGCAATTCCAGGCACGCTTCACACACGAGCTTTTCCATGAACGGATCCCCAACCTGAACGGCGCCGCGCTGTTGTTCGGCAGATTCCTCGGTCAAATCCTGCGATGCGAAGGCGGCACCGGCAAGGCCGTCGCGGCCCGTCGCCGGGCCCACGTAGAAAACCGGATTACCCACGCCGTGCGCCGCGCCCCGTGTGATCTGGTCGTGGCGCAACACCCCCAGGCAAAAGGCGTTCACGAGTGGGTTACCTTCGTAACTCTTGTCGAAATAAACCTCGCCCGCGATGGTCGGGATGCCGAAGCAGTTGCCGTAGTGTGCGATGCCAGCGACGACGCCGGCGAACAGGCGGCGGTTGTTCAGGATTTCAGCCGGCATTTCTGGTTCGGTAGGTGAGTGGGTAAGCGGGTGAGTGGGGAAGTGAGCCGGGGTAGCTGCGATGATTTTCTGACCCACCGGCTCACCCACTCGGCCGTTCGCAGTAATAGGTCCAAATCTCAGTGAGTTCACCGCGCACACTGGCCGCGCGCCCATTGTGAAAATATCCCGCACAATGCCGCCCACACCCGTGGCCGCGCCTTGAAATGGCTCGACCGCGCTCGGGTGATTGTGCGATTCGATCTTGAACGCGATGGCTAATCCGTCGCCGATGTCGATGATGCCGGCGTTCTCTTCGCCCGCGCCGACCAGGATTTTTTTTGACCTGGTCGGAAAGGTCTTGAGCAAGGGGCGTGTGTTCTTGTAGCTGCAATGCTCGCTCCACATCACTGAGAAGATGCCTAATTCAGTATAGCTCGGTGCGCGCCCGAGGATTGCCAGGATCTTTTGATACTCGTCCGGAGTGAGATTGTGCTTCTGAACTAACTCGGGCGTTATCGTTGGTTCGGTCATTCGCGCAAACATTCCAGTTCGGAACGCGACCGGAGGATGTGCGAATTCCTTGAACAAAACAAGCTAATCAAGGACCACGGCGACGACAAATGCACCACCGACAGATGACCGGGCTTTACGTCCACACAGAAAGTGCTTATAGTGTCAAACCTAACCACTGAGACGAAAGGCAACGTAATGAAAGACGCATTGCGTATCTTGAATTTGGAAGACAACAAGAAGGACGCCGAGCTGAATCAGAAGATACTCTCCGACCGGTGGCCCGAGTGCGAACTGGTGCGGGTGGATAATCGCGACGATTACCTCGCAGCGCTGGAGCAGGGGAATATTGACGTCATCCTTTCGGATTACACCATGCCGGGTTTTGGTGGCGGCACGGCGCTGGAGCTGGCGCGGGAGAAGCGCCCCGAGATTCCTTTCCTGTTCGTCTCCGGGACCATTGGCGAGGACGCGGCGATTGAGGCGCTCAAGAACGGGGCCACGGATTACGTGCTCAAGCACCGGCTTATGCGGCTGGTCCCGGCTGTGGATCGGGCGTTGCGCGAGGCGGCCGAACGCGAACGCGAACGCGCCGACGAGGCCAGTCGCCAGTCCGAATACAAATACCGCGAGCTGTTCGAGGGCCTGAGCCGTGACCTGTTCGAGAGCCTGAGGGATGCGGCGTTCTTAATAGACGAACGCAGCGGGGAAATCCTAGATGCCAATCGCCGTGCCGAGAAAATGCTCGACTTTTCCCGCGCGGAAATCCTGGGCCGCAAACAATCCCAATTCCTGGCCCTGGACCAGGCCCGCGCGATCGAAGCCGGCATCAACACGACGGTCGCCTGCAAGTGTGAAATGATTTGCGCCGATGGCTGGACCCTCCTGGTCGAGATGCGGGCGACGCGGCTGACAGTTGATGGCCATCCGCTGGTGCTGCGGCTTTGTCACGATCTCAGCGAGGGCTGAATAGTCCTTTCGCCTCCGCCGGCCAGCCCAATCCTGTCCGCGATGGCCGACAATCGTTTCCGTACCGGCTTCGTCGCGTGGTGATATTGCCGGTGACTGCCGCGAGTGCGAACCAGAAACCAGCCGTTCGCCGTCCTCTTCGACGCGACGGATGACTTCGCGTATTTTCATAATGCCTGTTCATGATTCTGCCCCATTACGTTGCTTGCCAGAGAGAAGGCAGATTCCATCGCCGCAAAACAAGCCAATCCCGAACGCTTGCGGGCCAAATGCGCGCCGGCCGATTACTCTGCTTTACGTCCCCGCAGAAATGCCTATAGTGTAAGCATGAACGTTGACACGAAAGGCACGAAGTGAAAGACGCATTGCGCATCTTGAATCTGGAAGACGACAAGAACGACGCCGAGTTGAATGAAGCCATGCTCGCGGCCCGGTGGCCGCAGTGCCAATTAGTGCGCGTCGACAACCGCGCCAATTACATAGCGGCGCTGGAACAGGGGAGCATTGACGTCATCCTTTCCGATTACACCATGCCCGGTTTTGACGGCCGTACGGCGCTGGCCCTGGCCCGGGAGAAACGGCCCGAGGTTCCGTTCCTGTTCGTCTCGGGGACCATCGGTGAGGATTCGGCGATCGAGGCACTGAAAAACGGCGCCACCGATTACGTGCTCAAACACCGGCTCATGCGCCTGATCCCGGCGGTGGATCGGGCGTTGCGCGACGCGAAAGAACGAGCCGAACGCGAGCGGGCGGAGGAAGCGATGCGCCAATCCGAATACAAATACCGCGAGCTATTTGAGAGCCTCGGCGATGCGGCGTTTCTGGCCGATGAGCACAGCGGAAAGATCATTGATACCAATCGCTGCGCCGAAATTCTGCTGGGTTGCCCCCGGGCGGAAATACTCGGACGCAAACAATCCCAATTCCTGGCGTTGGAGCAAGCCCTCCCGATCGAGGCCGGCATCAATACGACGGTTGCCTGCGAGTGTGAAATGATTCGCGCGGACGGCGCCACCCTGCCGGTCGAGGTCAGGGCGACGCGACTGACGCTTTATGACCGGGCGCTGGTGCTGCGGCTTTGTCACGACCTCAGCAAAGTCCGGACCAGGTGATCCTGTCTTGTTTTTCCGGGCAAACGGGAAGGCGAGCCGCTTGTGCCGCCGGGTGAATCATGTTTTTCTGATACGTGCATCAACCTGCGAACATTCCTGCGCTTGCGCTAGCCGCAGGTTTAACCCTGGGTCCCATTACCATGCGCGCTGCAGATACGCCCACGAACCCAGTCCCGTCGAGCGTCCGCGTGCCGTTCGAGTTTCATCAAGGCAGCGTGATCGTGCGGGCGAGGGCCAATGCCACGAACGCGGAACTGTCCTTCAAGCTGGACACCGGCTTTGGCGTCACGACGATCCATCCGGATCTGGTGGAGACGCTCCAACTCAAACGCGCTGGCTCATTGACCATCGTCGGCATCGCCGGCAAGGAACAGGCGGGCTCGTTTAGTGGCGCGAGCTTCAACTTCGGCGGCGCCATTTATGCACCGCGACGCGTCGCGGTGATTCCTTCGGACGCGGAAAGACGCCGCCGCAATCGCGATGGCATTCTGGGGGCGAGCTTTTTCCGGCGGTTCGTCGTGGAGGTGGATCCGACCGGCCACCGGATGACACTGCACGAACCCGGCGAGTTCCAATATGCCGGCACCGGCGAAATCATTCCCCTGGAATTCCCGCAGGACACACCGGTCGTGGAAGCCAGTATCCATTTCCGCAATCGTCCACTCGTGCGGGCGCGCTTCGAGATTGACAGCGGCTGCGACGGAGCGCTTTGCCTCGGACATGACTTCGCCGAAGCCAATCGATTGGGTGAAGTGACGGAGGGCGG
>Ga0070689_100002796_pt1 | contig 11463 bp, 9 predicted proteins | sample KBSS23HmetaG_FD_64669 | JGI IMG/M metagenome (GOLD analysis project Ga0070689, IMG submission 64669) | Switchgrass rhizosphere microbial communities from Kellogg Biological Station, Michigan, USA - KBS S2-3H metaG | ecosystem: Host-associated > Plants > Roots > Rhizosphere ... | reverse complement strand
ACGTCGATGACCTCCCCTTCCGCGAACACCAGGGCCTGCTCGATCACGTTCTCCAGCTCGCGCACGTTGCCCGGCCACCCGTACGCGCACAGCCGCGCCAGCGCCGCGTCGCTCAGGCTCTTGACCGCCGGGTTCGTGCGCGGCGCCAGCTTGGCGATGAAGTGCGCCGCCAGCCGCGGCACGTCGTCCTTGCGCTCGCGCAGCGCCGGCACGGTGCAGGGGACGACGTGGAGCCGGTAGAACAGATCCTCGCGGAACCGCCCTGCCGCGACCTCGGCCTGGATGTCCCGGTGGGTCGCCGACAGCACGCGCACGTCGACCTTGATGGTCTCCTCGCCGCCGACGCGTTCGAACTCTTTCTCCTGCAGCACGCGCAGCAGCTTCAGCTGCAGGCCGGGCGTCACGTCGCCGATCTCGTCGAGGAACAGCGTGCCCTTGTCCGCCAGCTCGAACCGCCCCAGCTTGCGTTTCACCGCGCCGGTGAACGCGCCCTTCTCGTGGCCGAACAGCTCCGATTCCAGCAGGGTCTCGGTCAGCGCGCCGCAGTTCACCTTCACGAACGGGCCCTGGGCACGCTTCGAGCGTGCGTGGATCGCGCGCGCGACCAGCTCCTTGCCGGTGCCCGATTCGCCGAAGATATAGACGGACGCGTCGGTGGGCGCGACCTTCTCGATCGTCGCGAACACGCTCCGCATGGCGCCGGTCTCGCCGACGATCTCGTCGAACTGGTACTTCGCCGCCGCGTCGGCGCGCAGCGCAGCGCTCTCGGCCTCGGCGCGCTCGCGGGCGCGCCGCTCGCTCCGCAGCTCGAGAGCGCGCGCGACCTTCAGGCGCACCACCTCGGGCGCGAACGGTTTCTGCAGGAAGTCGAACGCCCCCAGGCGCATCGCCTCCACGGCGGTCTCGACGGTCCCGAACGCCGTCACGATCATCACCGGGCAGTCCGGATCGCGTTCGCGCACCGCCTTGACGACGTCCAGCCCGCCCACGCCGTCCATCTTGAGGTCGGTGATCACGAATTCGACGGGCGGGCGGCCTGGCGCCGCGGTGACGTACGTCAGGCCCTCCGCGCCCGAAGACGCGATGACCGCCTCGTGGCCCATGCGGCGCACCGTGGCACCCAGGCCTTCGCGCATCGTTTCGTTGTCGTCGATGATGAGGATCCGCGCCATGCCGGCTGATTGTCCCTTCGTGTTAGGTTTTAGTCGATAGTCGCGATGTCCACCAACGACGACGCCAAACGCCCCTCTGCCGTGGACCTGTTGCGACCGGCCGTGCGCGCGATGCCCGGCTACACGCCGGGCGAGCAGATCAGCGACCTCGTGAAGCTGAACACCAACGAGGGGGCGTTCCCGCCGTCGCCGCGCGTGATGGCGACGCTGGCCGCCATCGCCGACGAGACGCTGCGCCTCTATCCGGATCCGGTGAGCCTGCGGCTGCGCGCGACCGCGGGCGCCCGTTTCGGCGTCACCGCCGACCAGATTCTGGCGGGCAACGGCTCCGACGACTGCCTCACCATCCTCTACCGCGGCTTTCTGGACCCCGGCGACAAGATCGCGTGCCCGTGGCCCACGTACGGCCTCTACGACACGCTGGCGTCATTGCAGGGCGCCGAGCTGGTCCGCGTCGCCTTCCGCCAGAACGCGCGCCGCTGGGAGCTGCCGGCCGATCTGGCGCGCCAGCGGGCGAAGATGATCATCCTCGCCAACCCGAACAATCCGTCGGGGACGCTGGTGCCGGTCGACGAGCTCCGCCGGTTGTGCGACGCCGCCCCGAACGCCGTCGTCGTCGTCGACGAGGCTTACGTGGACTTCGCGCTGGGCGCGGGCATCGACGCGAGCATGCTCCCCTACCTGGCGCAGCACCCGAACCTGGTCGTGCTGCGCACGATGTCGAAGAGCTACAGCCTGGCGGGCGCGCGCCTGGGCCTGCTGTTCGCGGCGGCGCCGCTGGTGGCGGAGCTGACGAAGGTCAAGGACAGCTACAACGTCAACGCGGTGACGCAGGCGATCGGCGTCACCGCGCTGGAAGATCGCAGCTACCACGAGGACTGCGTCCGCCGGACGCTGGACCAGCGCGCGCGCCTGGAACGCGAGCTGGAGACGATGGGCTGGACCTGGCCCGAATCGGCCGCGAATTTCGTGCTGTGCGAGATCGGCGAGCGCGCCGAGCAGGTTTACAACGCGCTGAAGGACGAAGGCCTGCTGGTACGCTGGTGGCGGGCGCCGGAGTTGCGCACGAAGATCCGGATCAGCGTCGGGAATCCCGACGAGAACGACCACCTGCTCGCCGCGCTCAAGCGCCTGGCGTGAGCCAAGTTCCTGTCGATCCCGCCCGTTCCCGTCATCGCGGTCACAGCGACAAATTGACCATCGTGATACGGTAGTGCTGCGTGAATCTCTCGCGCCCCACGTGGATCGTGGTCCTCGCGCTGGCCGGCGGATGCGCGCCGTCGCTCGCGACGATGCAGCCCGCGCACGTCGCGCCCAAGGGTCACATGCAGGTGACGACGGCGTTCGAGGTCGGAATTCCGACCGGCACCATCGGCAGCATCATCGACACGGGCAAGACGATTTCCGACATCGCCCAGAGGGACGGGATGATCACCCCCGAGCAGGAACGGCAGCTGTTCGATTCGGGCGTGACCGTCGCGGTCAGCCCGCCCGCGTTCGGCTATCACTTCGCCGCCTACTACGTGCCAATCGATCGGCTGGAGGTGGGCCTGCGCTACGCGGGCGCCGGTTTCCGGGCGGGCGCGCGCTACCAGATCCTGCGGCACGAGACCGACCCGCTCGACATGACGATCGGCGCGGGCGTAGCGCGCTCGGCGTACGAGATCCCGCTGTCGTCGTACATCCCGATCCTCGAGATCGAGGACTTCACGCGCTACACCATCGACGTCCCGCTGCAGATCGGCACCTCGCGCACCTACTACCGCGTGTGGGGTGGCCCGAAGGTCCTCTACTCCCACTACAGCACGGCGCTGAAGGTCTCGCTCCCGTCGACGCCCGATCTCGCCACCTTCGAGGGGCATACCTGGTACTACGGCGGACAGGTCGGGTTCGCGGTCGGGTACAAGTACGTCTTCGTCGCGTTCGAGCTGACGCTGGCCAGGCTCAGCGGTCGCGCCGACGTCGAGACCGCGCCCGACCCCCGCAACAACGAGCCGCTGGTCCGGAACGTCGACATCAACGGCTTCATCATCTATCCCGCGTTCGGTTTGATCGGCGAATTCTGAGCCACGATCCAGCGGTCTATACTCTGTGCTCTTCGGATGTCGCGAAGGTGCTCGCTTCTGATCGCCTTGCCGGTGCTGCTCGCCACCGCCTGCGGCGGTGACGGAGTCGCGACAGAAACGTTTCCACTTTGTGCGGACGATCCGGGGCCGGCGCCGCTGCGGCGGATGACACGCTTCGAGTACGGCCGCACCCTCTCGGACCTCACCGGCGTTCCCGCCTCGATCGCGGATCAGCTTCCGCCCGACGAGGAGACGCTGGGGTTCGACGACATCGCCGACGCGTACAGCGTGTCCACGCTGCACGCCGCGCGCTACCTGGACGTCGCCGAGCACGCCGCCGACGCGCTGGTCGCGGACGGCGTTCGCCTGAAAGCCGTCGCGGGCTGCGATCCGTCCAGCGGCGATGCCGGCTGCCTCGGCGACTTCATCGCCGGCTTCGGCCGCCGCGCCTGGCGGCGCCCGCTGGAGCCGGACGAGCTCGCGGCGATGCAGCAGATCTACACCGACACCGCCGATCCGGGCGCGAAGGACGGCGTCGCGGGCGTCGTCGCGGCGTTGTTGCAGTCGCCCCAGTTCATCTATCGCCCCGAACCAAGCGCGCCCGCGATGACGACGGCCGGCGCGCTGGAGCCGTACGCGCTGGCGACGCGTCTGTCGCTGCTGCTGACGGGCGCCGGCCCCGACGACGCGCTGCTGGCCGCGGCCGGATCGGGCGGGCTCGACACCGAGGACGGCCTGCTGGCCCAGACCGATCGGCTGCTCACCGGTTCGCGCGCGGCCGAGCTGTTCGTCCACGTCGCGACGCAATGGTGGGAGCTGGGCGCCGTGCCGACGCTGGACAAGGATCGCGCCCTCTATCGAACCTGGACCGACGCGACGCCGGGCGCGCTCGCCGAGGAGACGCGCCTGTTCCTCGCCGACGCGTGGCAGGGAACCCCGAACCTGAAGACGCTGCTGACCGCGCCGGTCACGTTCGTCGACGCGGACCTGGCGGCCTTCTACGGCCTGCCGGCCCCGGCCGGCAGCGGCTTCCAGCGTGTCGACCTGGACCCGGCGCGCGCGGCCGGCTTGCTGACGCAGGGATCGTTCCTGGCCGAGCACGCGAAGGCCGATCAGACGTCGCCCGTGCTGCGCGGCAAGTTCGTGCGCGCGAAGTTGTTTTGCACACCGCCCACGCCGCCCCCGCCCGACATCGTCGTGCGGCCGCCGACGGTCGATCCGCGCCTTTCCACGCGCCAGCGCTTCGCGCAGCACACCGCGGACGATCGCTGCGCCGGCTGCCACGCCCTGATGGATCCGATCGGCTTCGCCTTCGAGCACTACGACGCCGCCGGCCGGTGGCGCGATGTCGACGGCGGCCAGGCCGTCGACGCCACCGGCGATCTCGTCGGGACCGACGTCGATGGCGCGCTCGACGGCGTCCCCAGCCTGGCGGCGCGGCTGGCCGGCAGCGCCGCGGTCGCGAACTGCACCGCGACGCAGTGGTTCCGTTACGCGTTCGGGCGCGCCGAGCAATCGCAAGGCGATCTGTGCACGGTGGGCAAGCTGGCGGCGGCGTTCAAGGGCACGAACGGCGACGGCGACTTCAAGAAGATGGTGCGCGCCACCGTGCGCATGGCGGCGTTCCGCAACCGCGCGTCCGGAGTCTCGCCATGACCAGGCGCATCTCTCGCCGCACGATCCTGCGGGGCGCCGGCGGCGCGGCGATCGCCCTGCCGTGGCTCGAGGCGATGGCGCCACGCCGCGCGCAGGCGGCGTCGGCGCCGGTCAAGCGCTTCATCGTGATGTTCTCGGCCAACGGCACCATTCCGTCGGCGTGGACCCCCGTGGCGGGAACCAGCGAGTCCGACTTCACACTGTCGCCGATCCTGGCCCCGCTGGAGCCGCACAAGTCCGACATCGTCGTGATCGGCGGGCTGGAGCAGAAGGGCGGCGGCGGCGATGGCCATCAGAACGGCATGGGCGGCATGCTGACCGGGCAGCCGCTGAACTCGGGTCCGTTCGCAGGCGTGGGCGCGCCGCCGGCCGGCTGGCCGATGGGCGCATCGGTCGATCAGCGCATCGCGGAAGGGTTGGCGGTCCCGACCCGGCTGCGCTCGCTGGAGCTGGGCGTTCAGGTGGGATCGGCTGACAACTGGGGACGGATGATCTACCGCGCGGCGAACCAGCCTCTGCCGCCCGACGACGATCCCGCCAGCGTCTACGGACGCGTGTTCGCCGACCTGCACACCGATCCGGCGGTGGTCGCCCGGCTGCGCCGGCGGCGGAAGTCGATCCTCGACGGCGTCGGCGCCCAGTTCACGCGCGTGTCGGCGCGCCTGGGCAGCGCCGACCGCCAGCGCCTGGATGCGCACCTGACCGCGGTGCAGGAGATCGAGACGCGGTTGACCACCGATCTCGTCGTCAACAACCCGTCCTGCCACGACCCGACCCTCTCGCCCGTTTCGACGACCGCCAACGACGCGTTCCCGATGGTGGGCGCGCTGCAGATGGATCTGCTGACGATGGCGCTCGCCTGCGACATCACGCGCGTGGCGTCGCTGCAGTGGTCGCGTTCGGTTTCGCAGACGCGCTTCACCTGGCTGAACATCACGCAGGGGCATCACGATCTGTCGCATCGCCCCGACAGCGAGCCGGACGCGGTCACCAGCCTGACCAGGATCAACACCTGGTACGCGCAGCAGTTCGCGGGCCTCATCAGCCGGCTCAAGGCGACGCCCGACGGCGCCGGCGGCACATTGTTCGACAACACGCTGCTGCTCTGGTGCAACGAGCTGGCGAAGGGAAACATCCACGGCCGCATCGGCGCGCCCTATGTGCTGGCCGGCAGCGCGGGCGGCGCCCTGCGCACGGGCCGTTACCTCAACTACGGCCCGTTGCCCCACAACAACTTGCTGGTCTCGATCCTCAACGCGATGGGGGTACCTGACACGACGTTCGGAAAAGCCGACTGGTGTTCGGGTGCACTGTCGGGAGTTCTCTAACAGGAGCGACAACACATGCGACGCGCGCTTGCGATGTCTTCGATGACGGCCCTGGTCGTGCTGGTTTCCGCGGCGGCGGGCTGCGGTTCCAACGAGCCCACGTTCCCCGGCGACGGAGGGCTCGATGGCGCGGGAACCGCCGGAACCGGCGGGACCGGCGGCGGCGGCGGTGGCAGCGCGGGGATGGGCGGCGGCGGTGGAATGGTCAGCTGCGGCGATCCCTACGCCACCATCGATCCGACCGCGGTGATCGACGACATGGAGGCGCCCGATTACATGACCGTCCGCGCGGGCGGGCGAACGGGCGCCTGGTGGGCGGGCGGTGACGCGCTCTCCCCGGGCGCGGCCATCGTTCCGAACGGCGACGCCGCCGCCGAGCAGATCGCGGGCGGCCGCTGCGGCAGCAAGTTCGCCATGCACGTGACGGGACACGGGTACACGATGTGGTCCGTGCTCAGCGTGTCGATGGGCTGGGGATCCGTCGACGGCGGCGCGGAGGGACTGCTGCCCAACAACAACGACTTCCGCACCGGCGTCACGTTCTGGGCCCGTATCGGCGACACGTCGTCGGACAAGGTGCGCCTCGCGATCAGCGACAAGTATTCGCGGCCCGAGGGCGGCATCTGCGTCGAAAACGGCCCCGCGGACGTCGCCTGCTACGACACCCACGGCGTCGACCTGACGAAGCTCGACACGGCCTGGAGGCAATACCGCATCCCGTTCGCGGGTCTCACCCAGCGGAACTTCGGCCTGCCCCGCGCGCGGCTGGATCCCAGCAGCATCTACACGATCGAGTTCCAGTTCGCGACGACGACGCCGTTCGACTTGTGGGTCGACGACCTGTCGTTTTACTAGTCGCCCGACGGGGTGAACGCCTCACGGCGAAGCCGGTAGAGGACGTGCGGCCGTAGCGGGTGTCCCTCCGCGATCAGCGGGTGCAAGAAGTCGTCGCCGGGTGAGCGCTGCAGGCCCAGCTTCTCCATCACGCGCCGGGAGCGGACGTTCGCGGCGGTCGTGAACGAGACGATCTCGGGAAGGCCCACTTTCTCGAAACCGAACGCGAGGACGGCGCGCGCCGCCTCTGTCGCATAGCCCTGCCCCCAATGCTCGGCCGCCAGGCGCCAGCCGATCTCGACCGCCGGCGTGAAGTGCGCGGTGAAGTCGGGACCGGCGAGACCGCAGATGCCGATGAACGGCGACCCGCCAATCACCTCGACGGGCCAGAGGCCGTAGCCGCGCTCGGCCAGGCGCGCGCTCCCGCGAGCAAACCGCTCGCGCGATTCCTCCCGCGACAGCACGCCCGGAAAAAACTCCATCACGCGCGGATCGGCGTTCATCGCCGCGTACGCCTCGAAGTCGTCGTCGCGCCACGACCGGATGCGCAGCCGCGCCGTCCGGATCTCGAAGGTCTCGCTCACGCCGCCAGCATACGGCGTTTCATGGCTACATCGCCACGCAGCGATCCATCGTGACGCTCTCGGTGTCGCCGTCGATGGTCACGTCGGCTTCGCCGCAGCCAGTGATGGTCACCGACGCCGACTTGCCGTCATGCTTGCCGCCGCTCACGGTTCCGCTGAGCGTTCCCGACGACGCGCAGTTGCAGCTGCTGGTCCAGGCCAGGTTGTTCGCGGTCAGCGTGACCTTGTAGGCGGCGACCTTGTGATCGATCTCGAAGCTGCCCGAAACGATCTTCAGATCCGCCCGCGAGCTGCCCGTCACGACGATCGGGGCGGTCGTCCGCGTGGCGACGTCGAACAGCGTGCGGCCGCCCGGTCCCGTCAGGACGCGCTCCATGCCGCCGACGCTGTACTCGAAGCCCTCCGCCGTCTTGGTCAGCGTCTGACCGCCGCCCGGTGACGTGATCGCCAGCGTGCCGCCGTAACGGCCGGTCAGCGTGAGATCGGCGGTGCGCGTGACGGCGTCGCCCGCCGTGAGGACGACGCACAGCGGGCGATTGAACGTCAGCGTGGCCGTGCCCTCCAGCGTCGCGCCGCCGATCATGCAGCCGCCGAAGTCCTTCGTCCGCACGCCCGTCGCGCTGCACGCCGAGAACGTCGGCTCCCAGCAGGTGGCCGCGTACGCCGACGGGATGACGCCGTCGATCGCCCGCTGCCACAGCGAACCCTTCAACGCGTCGGGGACGCGACGGAACGGAAGCCGCATCGCCGCCGACTCGCCCGAGACGGACTCGTCCAGGCTGGACATCGCCTCGCCTACCGTCTCGCCGATCTGTTCAGCCTCGTCCTTCTTCCGGCAGCCGGCCGCCGCGGCCGCCACCATCACCGTCAAGAGAACCGCTCGTGAACTCTGCCGCAGAATCATGGACGCTCCTTCGCTGTTATGGCGACCTGCCGGACGCATCGGGACTTTCACCCGTCCGGTTGAGGTCATGCGCGATCGACACGGCACGCCCGCAGAAACGGCAAAGGAGTAAAATCGGTCACGCATGAACTTCAATCCAAATTACGACCCATCGACCGCCCCCCTGGCCCTGAAGCAGCGTTCCAACGGCCCGTGGATCGTGGCTTTTCTGGCGGCCGCCGGGGCCGGCGTCGGGGGTTACTGGCTACACCAGGGGCGGCAGAACGCCCGCCAGGACGCCGCCGCGGCGACGCAGCGCGCGCAGGCCGCCGAGGAAGCCAAGACCGACCTCACGGCGAAGGTCGAGAAGCTGGAGACCGAGAAGGCGGAGCTGACCACCGCCAAGGACGAACTGTCGAAGGACGTGCAGGCGAAGACCGGCGAGCTGGAACAGCTGAAGGGCACCTACAACCAGCTCGAAGAAAAGATGAAGGACGAGATCTCCAAGGGCGACATCCGGCTGTCCCAGAGCGGCGGGAAACTGCGCGTCGACATGGTCGACAAGATCCTGTTCGATTCGGGCGAGGCGGTGATCTCGAAGCGCGGCGAGGGCGTGCTGGCGCGCGTGGGCGCGGTGCTGGCGACGATGGACGACAAGCAGATCCAGGTGTCGGGACACACCGACAGCAATCCGATCTCGGACAAGCTGGCGACGCAGTTCCCGACCAACTGGGAGCTGTCAGTCACGCGCGCGGTGAACGTGGTGCGCTTCCTGGAAGAGAAGGCCAGCGTTCCGCCGAAGAACCTGACCGCGACCGGGTACGGCCAGTACCATCCGATCGCCAGCAACAAGAGCGCGGCCGGGCGCGCGCGCAACCGCCGCATCGAGATCCTGCTGACGCCGTCGCTGGCGCCCAAGGCCATCGCGAAGTCGAAGCTGAAGGAGGCCGAGGCGGAGGCGCAGGCGAAGGCCGACGCCAAGGGGGAGACGCCCGCGAAGACGCACGCGAAGGCCGACGCCAAGGAGGAGACGCCCGCCAAGTCGAGCAAGGCGTCGAAGTCCAGCAAGCCCGCGAAGGCGAAGGAGGTCGCGGTGGCGTCGAAGCAAGCCAAGCCTCAGGCCAAGAGCTCCAAGCACCGCCGTTGACGCGGACGGCGCCGCTACCCGCTCGCCGGGGCGGGCGCGGAGAGCGGCAGATTGACGAAGAACGACGCGCCCTGGCCCAGCTGGCTTTCGACGCCGATGGTGCCACCGTGCGCCTCGACGATCATACGGGCGATCCACAACCCGAGGCCGAAGCCCCCGTAATGCTTCGCCGGCGCAAAGCGCGAGAAGCGCTGGAACAGGCGACTGTGATGCTGCGCCTCGATCCCGGGTCCCCGGTCGATCACCACGATGCGCGCTCTCGCGTCGTCGGGCTCGACGACGACGTCGACGGGTTTCCCGGCGCCGTACTTGATGGCGTTCGACAGCAAGTTGGTGACCACCTGTTCGATGCGAAAGCGATCCCAGCGCGCGATCGCCGCGCCGCGAATCTCGACGCGGATCGGGCTGCCGGCGGACGACGCCGGCTCCTTCAATCGATCGGCCACGCCCGCGACCAGCGGTCCGACGTCCAGCTCGGCGCGGTCGAGCGTGAGCGGTCCTTCCGAGAGGCGTGAAACGTCCAGGAGAACGTCGACCATTTTCACCAGGCTCAGCACCTGCGCGAGCATGACCTCGGTATCGCGTTCGAAGCGCGCGTTGGCGGGGGCCTCGCCACCCGACATTCGCACCGCGTTCTGGTAAAGCCGCTCACCACGCAACTTTAGCGACGTCAGCGGCGTTCGCAGCTCGTGTGACGCGATCGAGAGAAACTCGTCACGCACCTTGACCGCCTTGCGCAGCTCCACCTCCATTTGCTTGCGCTCGGTGATGTCGACGCACGAACCGATGTAACCGGCGAACGTGCCGTCGGGCGTGTAGCGCGGCGTTCCCCGGTCGAGAATCCAGCGGTACTCGCCGTCGCGGCGGCGTAGCCGGTACTCCATCTCGAACAGCTCGCGGCGGTTGAACGCGTCGGTGTACGTGTCGATGCAGCGCTGGAAGTCCTCGAAGTGCACCCCCTCGGCCCAGCCGACCCCCCACTCCTCCTCCAGCGTACGCCCCGTGAAGTCGAGCCACGTCTGATTGAAGAACGTGCACAGGCCGTCGGTGCGCGACATCCAGAGCAGCACCGGCGCGGCGTCGGCCATGTTCCGGAACCGCGTTTCCGTCTCACGGATCTGCTGCTCGAGCAGCTCGCGCGATGGGCCGCTCACGGCACCATCCCCAGCTCGCGCGCCAGGGGCGCGATCGCCTCGGCCGCCGCGCCGCTCCACGCGTTCGTCCAGTCCGCCAGGCGGCTGCGGTTGGCCGCGTCCGCCGACTCCGCCAGCGTGGCCAGCGCCTGCGCCCACGCCCTGTGCCAGGCGCCGTCTTCGGCCAGTGAGAAGAAGATCTCGCCCAGCAGGTAATCGCCGCGCGCCCGCGCCGTCTCGGCGACGGACCCGAGAAAGAAGCCGTCCAGTACCGGCTTCGCCCCCAGGTTGAGCGCCGCGAACGCCTCGCCCCAGTCCCACGTCACCAGCAGGGTCTCGATCAGCTTGCGCAGCGGCTGCCAGGCCGGATCGCGCTCCCACGCGTCCTTGCCGCCACCGCCGAAACCCGGCCGTAACCGGCGCAGCATCGCCATCCGGTAGGCGAGGCGGTGGACCCGCCGCATCTCGTCGGCGGCCTGCAAGGCCGCCACGATCGTGAGGCGCCCGCTGGGCGCCATCTGGCCGACGTACGAGGCGACCATCTGCAGCCCGTGGTAGAGGTGGCGCAACGGTGGCAGCAAGCGTTCCAGCGTGTCGACCCACGCCGGATCCAGCCTGCCGTCGTAGTCGCTTTCCTCGATCGAACGCAGCAGTCCATCG
>Ga0070689_100002795_pt1 | contig 11463 bp, 9 predicted proteins | sample KBSS23HmetaG_FD_64669 | JGI IMG/M metagenome (GOLD analysis project Ga0070689, IMG submission 64669) | Switchgrass rhizosphere microbial communities from Kellogg Biological Station, Michigan, USA - KBS S2-3H metaG | ecosystem: Host-associated > Plants > Roots > Rhizosphere ... | reverse complement strand
TATCCGAGGCGCTTCATCAGCACGGTCCAGGCCCGGGCGATGCGGCGAGGGTCCCAGCCGGTCGTGGTCGGCTTGCCAGAGAACCCGAAGCCCGGCAACGACGGGATCACCACGTCGAAAGCGTCCGCGGCGGCTCCGCCATGTGCCGTCGGGTTCGTCAGTGGATCGATGATCTTCAACAGCTCGATGATCGAGCCGGGCCACCCGTGCGTGACGATGAGCGGCAAGGCATTTGGAAGTTTCGAACGGACATGAATGAAATGGATGTCCAGATCATCGATCGTCGTGATGAACTGCGGCAGGGCGTTCAGCTTTGCCTCGACCTTGCGCCAGTCATACTCCGTTGCCCAATAGCGGGCGAGTTCGCGAATCGTCGCGAGCTGGACGCCCTGCGACTGATCCGCGACGGTCTCCCGGTCGGGCCACCGCGTCGCCTCGATACGGCGACGCAAGTCGGCGAGAGTGTCGTCGGACGCGTGGATCTCGAACGGGCGGATGGTGTCGTTCTCGGAGGCGTCCAGGCGCGGCGTGGAGATCACGGCTTCTGGGTTGGCTGTCGACATGGTCTTGGTTTGTGCGTTGAGGGTTGCGGATGCGAAAAGGCTGACTGCCAGCGCGGCGGCCGACACGGTCATCGCGCCGCGGCGATCTGGGATGCGGTGTTGCTCTTTCTGGAGTGACATGATCGGACTCATCCTTGCGATGCTCGTTGTTGGTTGGTCCCGGCCCACCGTGATGCGGAGCCGTTGCAGGGATAGGCGTATGGATGTGGACACGACCGTGCGCGAGGATCCCCAGGTGCGCGTGGTGGCCGCCACGCGCGGAGAGGCGGTCGGGCTCTGGCGAGCGGACGTACGCCGAGAGGTCGTGGGTGCGCTCTCGAGTGCGAGCCCCGGTGAGATGAGGGGTGCGGTGGTTCGATCGAGCTCAGCGACCCGCCCGTGCGCGTTCCGTCAGCGCGCCCGCGTCTCGCCACAGCGACCGCCACGGCGCCCCCTCGTCCTCCGGCAGGCGTTCGAGGAGCGCGGCGTCACGCAACCCGGCGAAGGCAGGATCCGTCCTCCAGTCCACCAGGTTCAGCAGGACATTGGCCTTCGATCCGGGCTCACCCGCCGCGAGCGTCGCCTCGAGCGCATCGAGTTCCTCGCGAAGCCAGGCAAGTGCCCGTGCGCGCCAACCCTTGCGTTCGTCGCTCGCGACCTGCGCATCGTCCCCGGTCCCCGCCAGCGCCGCGCAGCGCGCTGCGTCGTGTGTCCTCTGGACGCCGCTCTGCGTCCCACCGTCGCGAGCGAATGCGTCCGCGAAGTAACCTGCGGCCTTCGCATGGTCTTGCCTGCCGCGAAACAGGTCCGCGAACGCGAGGCATTCGGCACCATTCGCCGGCAACCGAGTACCGCTCAGGATCGCAGGGAGGCTGGCGTCGAGCGCAGCAACCAGCGCGCAGTGTTCCGCGAGATCCCTTGCCGAACTCAGGTCCGGATCACCCTCGGGACAACTCTGGAGGAGCAACGAGGCTTCCGCGCTGGCTTCCTCCCAGAGGCCTTGCGTCAGCAGCGCGTCGATCAACGCCCGCCGCGGCGGGTGGTAGCTCGGCTTGAGTCGAACAGCCTGGCGGAAGTCGTCGATCGCTTCTGCCGTCCGCGCCATCCCCTTGAGCACATGGCCCAGACTCTCGTACGCGCGGCAACTGGGCGCGAGCGCAATCGCGCGTCTCAGCTGCTCGCTGGCTTCGTCGACCAGCCCTGCAGCGTGGAGGGCGTAGCCAAGGCTATAGCAGGCGCTCTCGGATCGAGGCTCGAGTCGGACTGCCTCCCGGCAGACCTCGATGCACTCGTCGAGCCGTCCCAACTCCAGCAGCGACTTGCCGAGGGCGGACCTGAGCCAAGTGGTGGCGACTGTCGGATCGAGGCGCATGGCCGTGCGAAAGCTCTCGACGGCTGGCGCGTATTCGCGCTGGATGAAGAAGCAACGGCCGAGATTGGCATGGGCGAACGCGAGCGTGGGGTCGATGCGCACGGCCAGGCGCAGCTGGCCGACCGCCTCGTCGACGTGACCCGTGGCGCCCAAGGCGCCGCCGAGATTCCCGCGTGCGAATGCCGAGTCGGGTCGCACCGACACGGCCGCCTGGAGATAGCGGATCGCCGCCTCCGCGGCGCCGCCATTGGCCAATACCTGACCCAGCGTGTAGTTCGACCAGAAGTCGCTGGGATGGTCCTGCTGGATCCTGGTGAGCAACGGCATCGCATCCGCTCCTGCATCGAGGAGGTGCTGAGCGAGGACGAGGAGCAGCGTGACGGACTCTGCGGCGATCCGCGCTGTGCTGGCGAGCTCGGTCAACGCCTGCTTGTCGTTCCACGTCGCCGGATCGCGCACGCGATCACGCCATCCCGTCGGATCCGGGTCTGCGGGGCGGACGACGGCCAGCACCTGATCGCGGCGTGCTGGGTCGCTCTGGACGCAAATGGCCCAGATGTCGAGCCCACCCACCAACACGGACCGGATGCGGGAACGCCGGACGCGAGCTGCCACCTCCTCCGCGTGTCCCGCGACGTCGCCCAGCCCGAGCTGGAGGAAAGCCGCTTGGTAGGCGGCATCCACGTTGGGAGTGGCGAATGCAGGATCGACCTTCCGCCTCCCGGTCGGCACTTGCTTCAAACGGATCGCGTCCAGCTCGTCGACGACCGCGAGCTCCCCCACGCCCTGCTCGACCAGGCCCCGCAGCTCGCCGAAGTCTGCGGTCGCGAGCCGCGCCTTGGCCCGCTCCAGCGCGGTACGGGCTCCGACCCAGTTCTCGGCCGCGGCGGCGCGATCGACCTCCGCGAGATCCGCCGCGACGGCCTGCTCGATCGCGCGTCGCTGGGTGCTCAGCCACAGACCGGCTCCCGCCAGCGAGAGGACCGCGAGCACGGCTCCCGCAGCGATCGTCGCGTGTGCAGGACGTCGTCGCATCCATTTCCACGTGCGCTCGAGAGCGCCGACGGGCTTCGCGAGGATCGGCTCTCCATGCAGGAAGCGATCGAGATCCGCAGCGAGAGCGGCGGCGCTGACATAGCGCCGCAGCGGATCCTTGCTCAGACACTTGAGGCAGATCGTTTCTAGATCGCGCGGCACGCGCGGGTTCGACCGGGAGGGACGCACCGGTTCGTCCTCCACGACCTGCCGGAGCGTCTCCACGCTCACCTCGCTCCAGAACGGCGGGCGCCCCGTCAGCGATTCATAGAGGATCGCACCCAGCGCGTACACGTCGGCGGCGGGTCCCACGGCATGCGATCCATCCCGCACCTGCTCGGGTGCCATGTAGCTCGGCGTGCCGGGGCGTGCGTCCGCGAAGGTCAGCGACGACTCGCCCCCGATCCGTCGCGCGAGACCGAAGTCGGCGATCTTCGGAACTCCGTCCGCGGTGAGCAGCACGTTCGCGGGCTTGAGGTCGCGGTGCACGATGCCGCTCCTGTGCGCTGCCTGCATGGCCTGGGCGAGGGTCGAGACCAACGCCGCAGCCTCCCGGGCATCGAGAGGGTTCTGTGCGAGCCTCTGGCTGAGACTCCCGCCTTCGACGAACTCCATCGTGAAGTACGGGAGCCCATCGTGGTCGCCGACCTCGTGCACTTGAACGATGTTGGGATGACACAGCGCCGCGACCGCCTCTGCCTCGCGCTTGAACCGCTTCAGGCTCGCGAGGTCCGCTTGCGCTCCCCGCAACAGCATCTTCACCGCCACGGTCCGGTTGAGCGGGACGTGCCGCGCCTCGTAGACGACGCCCATCCCGCCGTATCCGAGCACGGACAGCACCTCATGGCCGGGCACCTGCGGGAGATCTTCGATGGAACGAGACGGCTCGGGCGAGGCACCCATGCCGGGGAAGAGAGCCTTCAGCTCCAGATCGAGCGATCGGATCCTGCGCAGTTGCTCGCGAACCTCGGCGAGCAGCTCCGGTGTGTCCTTGCAGGCTTCGTCGGGGGTGCAGCCCGAGTTGAGCACCCTCGAAACGATCCGCATGACGTCGCGTTCGACCACGTGGTCCTGCCGGCCTTCGATCCTAACCGTCGGCGATCCCCACGCCTCGACCTCCGCCGTGTGGCCGCAGCTCTGCCAGCAGAGCGGCGAGTTGCATGCGGCCGCTGTTGAGCCGTCGCTGGACGGTCTTCGTCGAGACCTCGAGGACCTCGGCGGCCTCGGCGTGGGTGAGGCCCTGGATGGCGACCAGGCCGAAAACCTCGCGCTCGTCGTCGGCGAGGCTGTCGAGCGCGCCGAAGATCAGGCGCGCCTTCGCGCTGATTGCCTGCTCGCTCGGCGCTCGGTCCGCTACCTGTTCCGCGAACTCCACAGGTGGCGCGCGCTCGTCCAGGCGGCGGGCGAGGTCGTTCAGCTCCCAGCGCATGTGCTTGTTCGCGAGTGCGAAGAACTCGCGTACGTTGCCGGGCCGGGATTCCCGCAAGGCTTTGATGAGGCGTTCCACCACGGCGCTCAGCAACTCCTCGCCCCTCAGGTTGAGCGGTGGCCGCGCCAGGCGCCGGTAGCTGCGCCAGAGCATCGAAGAACAAAGCAGATGGAGACGCCCTGCGGCCTTTCCCAGCAACTCGCGAACGATCGGCAGAGCGCCGGTCTGCTGCGGATCAGCTCTCAACTCGTCCAGGTAGCGCTGGACGGCCGCGGTGGTTCGAGTCGCGCCCATACAAGGCCCTTGTGGCACTCGCGATCGATCGTCCGCGGGAGTTCGACGAAGTCCCTGCTCGGGGATCAGCCGCGCGGAGAGACGATCGGGGCCGGGGATTCTACGGGGCGAGAGCCTCGGCCGCCGGCGCGGCAACGCCCATTCCACCCAGCGTCGCCGATCGCTCGCATCCTCACGGTGGGCGCTCGGAGAGCCGGTGCGGGGGCCCCCTTGCTCTTCCTGCGGCAGCCGGTCACGGTCCGTCGTCGAGCCGCCGCAGCGCCGGCAGGCCGTCGAGGCTGCGCGCGTTCTTGTCGCGCACGTAGGCGCGCAGGCCCGCGGGCCCCTTGCGCTCCACCCAGTCGGCGAGTTCGCCGCGCTCGCCGCGGTAGTCGAACAGCGGCACGCCGTGGCCGCAGGAGTTCGCGATGCGCTCGACCTCGACGACGACAATGCTGCGCACGCCGTTCCGCCGCGCGCCGATCTCCTGCCGCCGCGGATCGTGTCGTCGCGCGCGCATTCTGGCAACGCGCCGCTTCGGCAAGCGCGACCTCTCTTGCTGTAGATTCCGGCCATGCAAGGCACGGGACGTTTCGTCGCGGGCTTGGCGCTCGCGCTGCTCCCCTCCTGCACGATCTACATGTGGAGCGAAGACGAGGGCTGGTGGTGGATTTCGCGCGAGGAGTACGAGCACATCGATGCTGCCGCACTGGACGCCGGCGGAACCTTGTATCTCCGGATCGCTCGAGCGCACGCGAGCCCGCAGCTGTGGACGGCATGTCTCACCGCGGCGGGAAGCGACAAGTACCATCCGGTCGACGCTCGCCTCGTCGCGGACGTTCCTCTGCCTCAATCCACGGCCAACGTCAGGGTCCTGAGCGGTGAACCCGGCACCGACACGCTGTTCGGCACGGTAACCACGCAAGGCATTCTCGTCGATGCCGACTATCTCGTCTTCCTCAGTGGTCACCGGGCGGATGTGTGTGTCGTTGTGATCGATGCGCGGCTTCCGGAGACGGAGCGACGATTCAGACTGCCGGACCCCGACATCGCGTGGTTGACGCCGAACGCGATGGGACACGTCGTCCTGACCCCGGTTGCCGTGGTGTTCGACGTCGCATGCCTGCCGATCTACGTCGTCGTCGGTGGACTCATGCTCACCGGCGTGATGCACACTCACTGACTGTTTCGCGAAGCCGCGCGTCACGCGACCGCCGCAGCGATCGCCTCGCACTGCGCACGGTCGGGCAGCAGTCCGGCGGCTGCGGCGATGTTCTCGCTCAGGTGCGCCACGTCGCCCGTCGCCGGGATCGCGCAGGTCACGGCCGGGTGCGCGAGTACGAACTTCAGCAGCAGCTGCGCCCACGACGCACACTGCAGTTCGCGCGCGACTGGCGGCTGGGGTCGCGCGGCGAGCCGCCGGAGCAGCGCGCCGCCGCCGAACGGGCGGTTGACGAGTACCGCGATGCCGCGCTGCTGCGCGAGCGGCAGCAGCTCGCGCTCGGCGCTGCGATCGTCTGCCGCGTAGTCGAGCTGCACGAAGTCGAGGCGCTCGCGACGCAGCACCGCGGCCATCTGCGCGTGCGCCGACGGCGCGTAGTGCGTGACGCCGACGTAGCGGACGCGGCCGTGGCTCTGCCAGCGGCGCAGCGTGGCGAGCTGCGTTGAGAGATCGACAATGTTGTGCACCTGCACGAGATCGAGACGGTCGCCGCCGAACAGTTCCAACGAGCGCTGCAGCTGCGCTTCGCCCTCGGCGCGGCCCGTCGTCCACACCTTGGTCGCGACGAACGCGCGATCACGCAGCCCGAGGTCGCGCAGCAGCTCGCCGGCGCACGCCTCGCTGCGGCCGTACATCGGCGAGCTGTCGAGCAGCGTGCCGCCGGACCGGAACAGCTCGCGCACGACCGGCGCGCGCTCGGCGCAGAGCGCCGGCGGCAGGTCGAGCACCTGCCAGGTGCCGAGGCCGAGGATCGGCAGCGGTTCGCCGGTCGACGGGATCGCGCGCTGCGGCAGCGTCACGGCGCGTCGAGGCGGCGCACCGCGGGCAGCCCATCGATGCTGGTCGCGTTCTTGTCGCGCACGTAGCTGCGCAGGCCGCCTTGGCCCTTCTTCGCGCACCAGGTCGCCATGTCGTCGCGCTCGCCTTCGAGGCGGTAGCGCGGCACGCCGAAGCCGCAGGAGTTCGCGATCCGCTCGACGGTGACGCGGACGATGCTGCGAACGCCCAGCGCGTCTTCGCCGAGGCCCGCGAACAACGGCGCGAACGCGGCGTCGCCGGGCTCGATCACCGTACCGCGGCCGTGCAAGCGCACGATCCGTGGCGGGCCGGTGAAGGCGCACAGCATCACGACGATGCGGCCGTTCTGGCGCAGGTGCGCGATGGTCTCGGCACCGCTGCCGACGCGGTCGACGTACGCCACCTCGCGCGCGCCGAGCACGTGCAGGCGGCCGCCCTTCGGCGAGCAGTTGACGTGGCCGCCGTCGCCGCTCGGTGCGGTCGCGACGAAGAAAACGCGCTGCTCGGCGACGAACGCGGCGAGCGCCGCGTCGATCTCGGCGACCACACCCACGCGCCTAGAGGATCGCGTCCTCGCCGGTCAGCTGGCGGCCGATGATCAGGCCGTGGATGTCGTGCGTGCCCTCGTAGGTGATCACCGACTCGAGGTTGCACATGTGGCGCATGGTCTGGTACTCGTCGGTGATGCCGTTGGCGCCGAGGATGTCGCGCGCCAGCCGGCAGGCCTCGAGCGCCATCCAGCAACTGTTCCGCTTGGCCATCGACACGTGGTAGTGCTGCATCGTGCCGGCTTCCTTCATGCGGCCGAGCTTCCAGCACAGCAGCTGCGCCTTCGTGATCTCCGCGGCGATCCAGACCAGCTTGTTCTGCACCAGCTGGAAGCGCGCGATCGGCTTGTCGAACTGGATGCGGATCTGGCTGTAGCGGCACGCCTCGTCGAACACGGCCTGCGCGGCGCCGATCGCGCCGAACGCGATGCCGTAGCGCGCCTGGTTCAGGCAGCCGAGCGGCCCCTTCAGTCCCTTCGCGTTCGGCAGCAGCTGCGACTTGTGCACGCGGCAGTCCTCGAGGATCAGCTCGCTGGTGTCGGAGGCGCGCAGCGAGAACTTGTTCTTGATCTCCTTGGCCTTGAAACCCTTGGTGCCCTTGTCGACGAGCCAGCCGCGGATCTCGCCGTCGAGCTTGCCCCAGACCACCGACACGTCGGCCATGCTGCCGTTGGTGATCCAGTACTTGTTGCCGTTGAGGATGTGGTGGTCGCCGTCGACGACCGCCTTCGTCAGCATGCCGCCGGGGTTGCTGCCGAAGTCGGGCTCGGTGAGTCCGAACGCGCCGATGATCTTGCCGCTCGCCATCCCCGGCAGGTACTTCTGCCGCTGCTCCTCGCTGCCGTACGCGTGGATCGGGTACATGCACAGCGAGCCCTGCACCGACACGAACGAGCGCAGGCCCGAGTCGCCGCGCTCGAGTTCCTGCAGGATCAGGCCGTAGGCGACCGGACTCAGGCCCGCGCAGCCGTAGCCGTGCAGGCTGGCGCCGAGCACGCCCATCTCGCCGAGTTCGGGGATCAGGTGCGACGGGAACTTGGCAGCGCGGTTGTGCTCCTCGATGATCGGCAGGAACCGGTCGGAGACCCAGCTGCGGATCGTGTCGCGGATCATCCGCTCTTCGTCCGAGTAGAGTTCGTCGACGTTGAAGAAGTCGAGGGCCTTGAATTGGTCGGTCATGAGCGGATCGGCGGGGGCGGGCAGGATACGCAGCCAGCCCACGCAAAGGAAGCCGACGCGGCGCGCGCCGCGGCGGCGGACGGCGCGCGCCTGCCGTTGCCGCGACCGCGCTGCGCGTGCTGCGGCCACCTCGCCGACGGTTTTGCGTGCGACCGCTGCGGCGGCACCGCGCACGACCTCGGCGACTTCGCTCGCGAACTGCGACCGGGCCGCGGCAGCTGGCTGCTCGACATCGGCCGCGGGCTGCTGCTGGTGTGGCGCGGCGTCGGCCAGACGCTGCACCATCGCGCGTTCGTCGGGCTGCTGAAGCTGCCGATCGCCGCCAACCTCGTCGCCGCCGCGACGCTGGCTGCTGGCGCCGTGCTGGTGTTCGGCCCGTTGCGCGCGCTGTTCGCGGCGCCGTGGCCGCTGCTCGACGGCTGGCGGCAGGCGCAGCAGGACCGCGGTCCCGTCGTGCTGCTGCTCGTCACGGTGTGGCTGCTGTGGCCGGTGTGGTTCGAGGTCGTCGGCGGCGCGCTGCTCGAACCGCTGGTCGCCGCCGCCGAGCGTGCGATCGGCGGCCCGCGCATGCGCGCCGGCGCCGCGCCGGACGCGCTGGCCGCGCGCGTGCACCGCCGCGCGCGCATGCTCGCGCTGCAGGTGCTGCTGCTGCCGCTCGCATGGCTGCTGGCGTTGCTGCCGTGGGTCGGACTGCCGCTCGTGTTCGCCGCCAGCGCGGCGATGGCGGCCGCGGCATGGCTCGCGGTGCCGGCCGAACGCCGCGGGCTGTCGCCGCCGGAGCAGCACGGCGACCTCCGCCGCAACTGGCCGCTCGCGTTCGGCTACGGCGCCGGCCTGCAGTTCGCGGTGCTGGTGCCGCTGCTGAACGTGCTGCTGCTGGCGCCCGTCGCCGCGGTCGGCGCCAGCGCACTGCACTTCCGGTTCGACAAGCAGACGCCCCCCTGACGCCGCGCGCGCGCGTGACTCGGGTGGCTCGGACTCCTACCCTTTCCGCCCCCGATGCCCCGCCAGATCCTCGTCACCAGCGCCTTGCCGTACGCGAACGGGCCGATCCACCTCGGCCACCTCGTCGAGTACGTGCAGACCGACGTGTTCGTGCGCTTCCAGCGCCTGCGCGGCAACCGCTGCATCTACATCTGCGCCGACGACACGCACGGCACCGCGATCATGGTGCGCGCGCAGAAGGAAGGGCGCACGCCCGAGGCGCTGGTCGCGGCGATGGCCGAGGAACACCAGCGCGACTTCGCGGCGTTCGGCATCTCGTGCGATCACTACGGCTCGACGCACAGTCCGACGAACCTCGAGGTCTGCGCGCAGATCTGGGCGGCGCTGCGGCGTCGCGGTCTCGTCGTCGAGCGCGAAGTGCAGCGGCTCTACGACCCGGTGCAGAAGACCTTCCTCGCCGACCGCTTCGTCAAGGGCGAGTGCCCGCGCTGCGGCACGCCGGACCAGTACGGCGACAGCTGCGAGAAGTGCGGGTCGACCTACGCGGCGACCGAGCTGAAGAACCCGCGCAGCATCTACAGCGGCGCGCCGCCCGAACTGCGGCCGAGCCGGCAGCTGTTCGTGCGCCTGCAGCCGCTGCAACCGTTCCTGACCGAATGGACGCAGCAGAGCGGCGCGCTGCAGCGCGAGGTCGCGAACTACCTCGCCGGTCACTTCCTCGGCGAACCGCTGCAGGACTGGGACGTGTCGCGGCCGGCGCCGTACTTCGGCTTCGAGATCCCCGACGCGAAGGGCCAGTTCTGGTACGTCTGGTTCGACGCACCGGTCGGCTACGTGGCGAGCACAAAGGAGTGGTGCCAGCGCACCGGCGAGTCGTTCGACGCGTGGTGGCGCAACCCCGACTGCGAGATCGTCCACTTCCTCGGCAAGGACATCACCTACTTCCACACGCTGTTCTGGCCCGCGATGCTGCACGTCGCCGGCTTCCAGCTGCCGCGGCGCGTGCACATCCACGGTTTCCTGCGCGTCGGCGGCGAGAAGATGTCGAAGTCGCGCGGCACGTTCGTGACCGCGCGCACCTACCTCGACCACCTCGAGCCCGACTTCCTGCGCTACTACTACGCGAGCAAGCTCGGCCCCTCGATCGACGACCTCGACATCGTGCCCGACGAGTTCGTCGGCAAGGTCAACAGCGATCTCGTCGGCGGCGTCGTCAACCTCGCCAGCCGCTGCGCGCGCTTCGTCGAGCAGACCGGCCTGTCGGCGAAGTATCCCGACGACGGCGGGCTGTTCGCGCGCGCGGCCGCGCAGAGCGATGCGATCGCGGCGGCCTACGAGGCCTGCGACTACCGCGAGGCGACGCGCCTGATCAAGACCTGCATCGACGCCGCCAACGAGTACGTCGAGCAGCGCGCGCCGTGGGCGCTGAAGAAGGACCCGGCGCGCAGCCAGCAACTGCAGGACGTCTGCAGCGTCGCGCTGAACCTGTTCCGCCAGTCGGCGGTCTACCTGGCGCCGATCCTGCCGGGCCTCGCGCAGAAGGCGGCCGCACTCGTCGGCGGCGCGATCACGTCGTGGCAGCAGGCGCAGACGCCGCTGCGCGGTGTCGCGGTCGCCCCGTTCCAGCACATGATGCAACGCATGGACAAGAACAAGCTCGACGCCATGTTCGCGGCCGCCGCCGCCGACGCTGCAGCAGCCAACCCCGCGCCCGCGCCTGGCGCCGGGCCGGCCCCCGCCGCAGCGGACGACGGCGGGCCCATGCAGAAGGAGCCGCTGCAACCGACGATCGCGATCGAGGACTTCCAGAAGATCGACCTGCGCATCGCGCGCATCGTCGCCGCCGCAGCCGTGCCCGACGCCAAGAAGCTGCTGCGGCTGACGCTGAGCCTCGGCGGCACCGAGACGCGCAACGTGTTCGCCGGCATCAAGGCGCACTACGAGCCCGAACGGCTGGTCGGCCGCCTGGTCGTCATGGTCGCCAACCTCGCGCCGCGGCAGATGAAGTTCGGCGTCAGCGAGGGCATGGTCGTCGCCGCCGGCGGCGACGGCGAAGCGTTCCTGCTGACACCCGACGACGGCGCCAGGCCCGGTCACCGGCTGCACTGAAGGTTGCGCCC
>Ga0070689_100002794_pt1 | contig 11464 bp, 7 predicted proteins | sample KBSS23HmetaG_FD_64669 | JGI IMG/M metagenome (GOLD analysis project Ga0070689, IMG submission 64669) | Switchgrass rhizosphere microbial communities from Kellogg Biological Station, Michigan, USA - KBS S2-3H metaG | ecosystem: Host-associated > Plants > Roots > Rhizosphere ... | reverse complement strand
CCCCCTTGCGCGAGGACGCGGTGGAACGCGGGCGGATCGCTCGCCGCGAGGAACGGGCCCGTCTTCGACGTCCCGATCGCGCCGATCTGCCGCTCGTCCGTGTCGGCCATCAGCGTGACGACGTGCGCGTCGTCGACGGTGTAGACGCGCCCCTCGGCGCCGGTGCCGACGTACGGCCGCCCCTCGGCGTCGACCGCGAGCGCCACGTAGTGGAACTCGTCGTGGTGCATCATCTTCTCCGGGCGCCCCGCCGTGTCGAAGCGGTAGAGCGACCCTTTGCCCGGCTTCGGGTGCGGGGTGGTTGGCGTCCCCGCGGGGGTGCGCCCGTTCCCGGAGGTGCGCTTCGGCGGCTCCGGCGGCTCGCCGTAGTCGTTGGCGATCGCGTAGAGCGCGCCCCCCTTGGCGAGCGCGATCGCCTTCACCTCTTCGCCCGGAAAATCGTAGACGACGCTCGCGCGCCCCGGACCGGTGATCTTGTAGAGTACACCCTTTCCGCTCGACCCCGCGTACACCTCGCCGGCGTCGCTCACGGCGAGCGACACGAGGTGCGGCTCGTCGCTGCGGAAGTAGACCGACGTGACGCCGGCGAGGTCGACGCGGAACACCTTCCCGTCGGGGCCGGTCGCCGCGTACATCGCGGTCCGCGTCTTGTCGAACGCGAGCGCCCAGACGTGGCTCGTCTCGGGGAGCGTCGCGAAGAGGTCGGCCTTCCCCTGCGCGATCTTGAAGATCTTCCCGTCGGGCATCGTCGCCGCGTAGACGACGCCGTTCGCCCCTTCGAGCATCGACGTGACGGCGAGCTCCTTCGTGTCGGCGAAGAGCGTCGCGCGATCGCCAACGACCTTGAACACCTTCCCGCCCGGGCTCGTGCCGACGAGCGCGGATCCGTCGGACAGCGCGAGGACCGAGAACGACGCCGTCGCGTCGGTGAGCGGGGCGGTTCCGAGCGTCCAGCCCGCGCGGACGCCGCCGTCGGAGCTGACCGCGACCCCCTTCAGATCGCCGCCCGAGAACTCGTCGAGCGTGTCCAGGTCGAACGTCCGCGTCCCGACGGCGCGCGCGTCGCGGGGTGACACGGCGAGCCCGACCAAGAGCGAGGCGGCGATCCACGAGCGCATGCCGAGAATGTACACGAACCCTGGGCGCCGGCGCGCGCGGACCGGTCTCCTCCGAGGAGGCGCTACCGCACCACCGGGCGGACCTTCACCCGCACCTTGTCGCGCCCTTCGACGTAGCGCTCCATCGGGACGAAGGTGCGGGCGTAGCTGGCGAAGGGATCGGGGCCGATCGTCCCGTGCGCGGGGCGGAGCGCGTCGAGCGCGAAGTCGGGGAGGCGCGGCGCGACGTGCCCCTGGAACGTGAGCCCCTGGGATGGCACGCGGAACTGCACGGCCAGGGTGCGCGGGTTCGCGCTCTGCCGTGGCTCGTTGGCGATGAGCTCGCTGAGGTTCTCCGGTGCGGCGAGCTCCGGCGCCACCTCGTACCCGGGCAGGACCTCGATGTCGACGTCGCGCCCCGCGAGCTCCGGCGGCATCGTCACGTCGATCGTGCGCGTCACCTCCGGCCCGGCGAACGGGCGGAGGTGGACGACGAGGCGCGCCTTCTCCCCGGCCGACACGACGTCTTCCATCACCGAGACGCCGCGGAGGTGCCACATATCGCGTGCATATTGCACGGTCAGCACCGCGTCCATCCGCTCGACCCGCGCCGGCTCCCACGGGTTGTTCAGCACGTCGCCGATCGCGCGGACCGCGCGCGCCGACGCCCACTCGCCGGCCTCGGGGAGGCCGCCGATCGCCACGCCGAAGTCGTCGAGGTCGACCGTCCCGTGACGCGCGATCGTGAGGCGCGAGTGGAGCTGCCACGTCATGTCGCGCCGTTCGCTGATCGTCGCCTCGACGACCGACCCGAGCATCGACGCGCTCAGCCCGGCGCTCATGAAGCGCTCGTCGGCGACCTCCATGTTCCACGCCTTTTGCGGCGCGCCGTCGACGCCGCGCACCTCGATGTGGACGGGGAACGTCGGCGCGGTCTTCCGCTCGTCGGCGACGATCGCGCTCTGCCGGTCCTGCACGAGCGCGCCGAGCGGGCGGAGGCTCTCGCCGACCTTGAAGCTGTGTTGATCGCTCGCGTAGATCCACAGCACCTTGCCGATCGTCGTGGGGAGCGCGGTGTCGCCGCCGTTCATCATCGGGTGGCCGAAGCCGCACAGCTTCGCCCCCTCGACGTGCGTCACCGTCCCGAGCCCCATCATCGACACGTCGCCGCGCGTGAGTTGCACGCCGATCGCGCCGCCGTCGACGTAGTGCTGCGGCGCGCCGTCCGGCACCTTCGCCTCGCCGCCGCCGCCTGCTTGCAGCGGCTCGAGGCCGAGCGGCTCGAAGAGCTTCCGCGCGAACTCCGCGGCGCGATCGCCCATGCCCGACATGAGGAGCGGCGTCGCCGCTTGCACGATCCCGCGCCCGTCGGGTCTCGGCGCGGAGCGCGCCGCGAGCTGCGCCGCGTGCTCCATGAGGTCGTACTGCCCGGGCGCGCCGACGAACCCGTTCGGGCCGCCGCGAACGTCCGCGCGGTGCATCGGGGTCGCGGGCAGGCTCGGCTTCCCGGGGAGCGGCGCGCCCCCTTCGAACGGCCAGAAGCCGGGCGGGATCTCGCGATGGAGCTCGGTGAGCATCGGCTGGATCGGCGTGAAGCCGGCCACCGGCTCGGTGTTGAACGACGACAGGCTGTACGAGTACGCGCCGGCGAGCCGCCCGTTGAGGAAGATCGGGCTCCCGCTCATCCCCTTCACGTTCTTCGTGATGTTGAGGCGCGGATGCGGCGTCTTGACGAGGACGAGGTCCTGCCCGGGGCGGAAGTTGTGGAGCGTCCCCACCACCTCGACGTCGAAGCGCTCCGGCTCGGTGCCGCGGAAGACGGTGAGGCCGTAGCCCTTCATCCCTTCCTTGATCTCGTCGACGCCGATCGTCGGGTTCCGGATCTGTCCTTCGGCGAGCGGTAGGCTCGCGGTCAGCCCGATGGCGAGGCCGGAGAGGGTGGCGGCGAGGCTCAGCGTCGATGCACGTACTGCGTTCACGTTGCACAGACTAGCGCAGCTCCAGGGCGGAGGCGGGGTCCTCCCCGGTCTCACCCTGAAGCGCGCGCAGCGTATGGATTTGCGCAGGCTCAGCGCGACGCGGCGGCCGCGGCGAAGAGGAACAGCGCGAGCACCAGGAGGAGCGCGACCAGGACCGCGCCGATGACGGTCACGACGATCTGGACGAAGAACGCCGACCCGAGCTTGTCGAGCGCCTGCATCATGTACGGGATGTCGTTCCCCTGCGTCCCGACCACGGCCTTCATCGCGTTCCCCGCGCCGACGAACTGCACGCCGATCACGATCTGGACGATCCCCATCGGGAGATAGGCGACGAGCCCCGGGCTCACCACCGCGCCCATCGCGCCGAGGAGCTGGATCGCGCCGAGGATGATCGCGATCGTCCCCCACGTCTTCGCGCGCCCGGCGGTCTTGTCGATGATCCCGTTCTCGATCTCGGTGAACTCGTAGCTCCCGTACTGGACGGCCATCCCGGGCGGCTGCATGTGGCCGTACGCGTTCGGTGGCGCGTATCCGCTCGCGGGCGGTCCGTAGCCGCCGCCCGGAGGTCCGTAGCCGCCGCCCGGAGGTCCGTAGCCGCCGCCCGGAGGTCCGTAGCCGCCGCCCGGCGGCTGTCCGTAACCACCGCCCCCCGGCGGCTGCCATCCACCTTGCATCGTCGCCTCCTTACCAGGCCGCCGGGCTCGGTCAGTCTTTGGCGTCGAGGCCCGCGTCGAGCGACGCGGGGCAGCTCGTCACCGATGTGATCCATTGATCGATGACCGCGGTGCCGTCGCTGTCGACGACGCGCGTCGCGACCGGGGGCATCCGCCTGGCGTCGAGCGCGTGCGGGCGCACGGAGAGGAGCGAGTGCGCGGGATCGCCCGGAGCGAGGACCTTCGCGCCCGGGACCCCCTGGTCGCCGTTCGCCGGGAGCGCGTTGCACACGCCGCTCGCGTTGAACGACGTCGAGAAGCGGAGGTCCATCGCGCCGCCGCCGCCGCTGTTCGGGCGGTGGCAGAAGGAGCAGTTCGCCTGGAGGTACGACCGCGCGCGGTCTTCGATCGGCGCGTCGCCGGCCGGGTCGGGGAAGCGGTCGAGGTTCGCGACGGGCGCCGGCAACGGCGCGTCGAACATCCCGAGGTGATCGAGCGTGACCATCTGGTTCGAGATGCGGTTCGTCGGGTAGAGGAAATCGCCGTTCAACTGCCCGGTCCACGTACCGAGCGTCCGCCCGGCGGTCGCGTTGTGGCACGTGACGCACTCCGACCGGCTCGGGTAATACCAGCTCTTTCCGTTCGGGAGCGCGCGCGTCTCGTTCGACGGGAGGAGCGTCGCGTCGGTCTCCGCGTCGTCCCACGCGTACGTGTACCCGGCCCACCCGCCGTCTTCGTTGTGGCGCACGAGGAAACGCGTTTCGACGCGCTTTCCGTCGACCGAGAACTCTTTCATGAGGACGGTGCCGATCGGAAATTCCCAGTGACCGTCGGCCTCGATGTGAATCTGCTTTCCCGGAGGGAGCGCCATCCACCGGTTCTTCGTCGCGCCGTCCGCCCAGAGCGGGCTGTTCACTCCAAAAGGAATGAGCGCCGACCCGGGCTTCTTCGGATCCTGCGGGTCGACGCACCCCGTCGCGGAGAGCTTGCCGGGGAACGGCGGCGGAGGCGGCGCGCTGCTGTCCGCGCCGGCGTCACCCGGGGCCGCGGCGTTCGGGACCATCTTCAGGATCTGCCCGCCGATCCCGATGCCGTAGAGCTCGCCGTCGAGGTCCTCGGCGAAGCTCGACCAGTTCCAGATCGGCCCGTTGGGATTGAGCTGGAGAGCGCTGTATTTGCCAGTCGACGGATCGGTGACGAGCGCCCAGATCTTTCCAATGATGAAGTCGCCGAAGATGTACGTCCCGACCATGCTCGGGATCGCCTTGCCTCGATAGACGTACCCGCCGGTGATCGACTTCGCCGTCCCGTCGGTGACGTGGTCGTAGTCGTACACCGGGTCGATGAAGCCGGGCTTGCTCAAGCAGGTGCCCGAGTACGGATGGAACCCTTCGCGGCAGTTCCATCCGTAGTTGCCATTCAATTTGACCTTCGCGTCGACCTCTTCCCATGCCGCCTGGCCGACGTCGCCGACCCACAGATCGCCCGACACACGATCGAAGCTCCACCGCCACGGGTTCCGGAATCCCCACGCGTACGTCGCCGGCTCGCCGCCGCCGTTCTTGAACGGGTTGTCTGCGGGGATGCCGTACATCTTCCCGCTGTCGGGGTGGTCGACGTCGATGCGGTCGATCTTGGCGAAGAAGCCGTTCGTGTCCTGGCCGTGCTTGAAGATGTCGGCGCTCCCGCCGCCGTCGCCGAACCCGGCGTAGAGGTAGCCGTCCGGTCCGAAGAGGATGTTCCCGCCTTTGTGGTTCGTCTGCGGCTGGTCGAACGGGCCGACGATCGTGACCTCGCTCTTCGGGTCGAACGTCCACCCGCCGTCGGTGCTCGTGACGCGCGTGATGATCGACGCCATGTTGACCGGGCTCGTCGCGCTCGGCGTCGTGTACGAGAGGTAGAGGTACCCGTTCGACGCGAAGTTCGGGTGGAACGCGAAGCCGAGGAGCCCGCCCTCACCGACCGGCGCGCCGTTCACGTCGAGCGTGATCTTCCCCTTGATGTCGAGCGCCGTCGTGACCGTCCCCGGCGCGTCGCTCGTGAACCACACCACCTGCCCGCCGCGCTCGAGCACGTAAAAGCGCGTCGGCTGGCTCGGGATCTGCCGCATGTGGACGGTCGGCGTGAGCTTCGCCTGGGTGAAGACCTGCACGAACTTCACCGCCAGGTTCGAGACCGGGCGCGGCGGCGCGTTGCATGTCGTGTTCGTCGGGCGCTCGTCGAGCCCGAACTGCGCGTGGATCGGTCCGTCGGCGCCCGTATCGGGCGTGCTCGGTCCGTCCGTCCCGGTGGTCGCGTCCCCCGCGTCGCCCATCGGCACGGCGGTGTCGTCGCCGCCGCACCCGGCGGCGGTCGACGCGATCGCGGCGGCGGCGAGCGCGGTACCAAGAAGGAAGTTCGTCCAGCGCATCGCCTGAGTCTATCAAACCCGCGCTCCGGGCGCGGTCGCCTTTCCGCGTCGCTCGGCGCGTCATGAGAAACGGCGCAATGGCCGTCGATTACCTGGTAAATATCGCCCATGCACGCCGCCTGGTGGATGCTCGGTGCGCTCGCCGTCCTCAGCATTGGATATCGGTACTACTCGGCATTCCTGGCCGCGAAAGTGCTGTGCCTCGACGCGACGCGAATCACGCCCGCGCATGAGCTGAACGACGGGCAGAACTTCCACCCGACGAACCGCGGTGTCCTCTTCGGCCACCACTTCGCCGCGATCACCGGCGCGGGGCCGCTCATCGGTCCGGTGCTCGCCGCGCAGTTCGGCTTTTACCCCGGCTTCCTCTGGATCCTCTTCGGCGTCGTCCTCGCGGGCGCGGTGCACGACTTCGTCATCCTCGTCGCGAGCACGCGGCGGAAGGGGAGGAGCCTCGCCGAGATCGCGCGCGAGGAGCTCGGCCCGACGCTCGGCACGGTCACCGCAATCGCGATCCTCTTCATCATCGTCATCGCCCTCGCCGGCCTCGGGAACGTGGTCGTCGGCGCGCTCGCCGAGAGCGCGTGGGGCGTCTTCACCGTCGGCGCGTCGATCCCGATCGCGCTCGCGATGGGGCTCTACATCTACCGCGTCCGCGGCGGCTCGGCGCGCGGCATCCGCGAGGCGACGATCGGCGGCTGCGCGCTCCTCCTCCTCGCGCTCATCTTCGGCAAGGTGGTGGGCGACGGCGCGTACGCCGAGCATTTCAAGTATTCGCGCACGGTGCTGACGCTCGGGATGGCGGCGTACGGCTTCCTCGCCAGCGTCCTCCCGGTGTGGATGCTCCTCTGTCCGCGCGACTACCTCTCGAGCTACTTGAAGATCGGTACGATCTTCCTCCTCGTCTTCGGCGTGATCATCGTGAACCCGCCGATCCAGATGCCCGGCGTCACGCAGTGGGCGGCGGGCGGCGGGCCGATCCTGAAGGGGCCGCTCTTCCCGTTCGTCTTCATCACGATCGCGTGCGGCGCGATCAGCGGCTTCCATGCGCTCGTCTCGAGCGGGACGACGCCGAAGATGATCGACAAGGAGACCGACTGCCGCGCGATCGGCTACGGCGCGATGCTCATGGAGGGGCTCGTCGGGATCACCGCGCTCATCGCCGCGTGCGTCCTCCCGCCCGACGACTACGTGAGCATCAACACGAACCCGCAGGTCGCCGTCGTCGCATCGTCCGCGACGCACGACGAGGGCCTCGCGCGGTCACGCGAAGAGCTCGATCGCGCGATCGCCGTGATGACGCCGCACGACCGGGAGCTCCTCGGCTTGGGCGCCGGCGCCGGCGCGGACGCGGTGGCCGCGACGCGCGTCCCGCTTGCGAAGGCGCTCGCGATCTCGAACCCGGCGCTCGCCGCGCTCGGCTACCACGTCGACCCGCAGGCGGCGCGCGCCACGACGCTCGACGACGCCGACTTCGCGCGGATGGGCGTGCACGTGAAGGAGCTCCCCGCGCTCTCGCAGAGCTCGGGCGAGGTCGTGGCGGCGCGCACCGGCGGCGGCGTGTCGCTCGCCGTCGGGATGGCGCGCGTCTTCAGCGGCCTCCCCGGGATGAGCACGCTCCTCTCGTACTGGTACCACTTCGCGATCATGTTCGAGGCGCTCTTCATCCTCACGACGATCGACACCGGGACGCGGATCGGCCGCTTCCTCCTGCAAGAGTTCATCGCGCGCGCCTCGCCCGAGCTCGGCAAGTCGGACAACCGCACCGGCGCGCTCGTCGCGACGCTCCTCATCGTCGCCGGCTGGACGTACTTCATCCTCACCGGGTCGATCACGACGATCTGGCCGATGTTCGGGATCGCGAACCAGCTCCTCGCGTGCGCGGCCCTCGCCGTCGCCACGACGATCATCCTGCGCGAGTCACCGCGCCGCGCCTACGCGGCGTGCACGATCGCGCCGCTCACGTTCGTCGCGATCACGACGATCACCGCGGGCGTCGAGAGCATCTTCAACCTGTACCTGCCGATGGCAGCGAAGCCGGAGACGCACTTCACCGGCCTCCTCAACGCGATCATCACCGCCGGGCTCCTCGCCTGCATCGCGATGATCCTCGGCGGGAGCATCCTCCGCTGGGTCGCGCTCGCCCGCGCGCCGCGGACCATTCCCGCGACGGCGTGATCGCCCGTCTACGGGCGACCGTGACGCGAGAAAAGGGGTGCCCCCACTCGCGGCTCCTCGGCTGCTTCGCAGCCTGCGGGGCCGCGGTCTCCCCCAAGCTCTCGCTTCGCTCGAGCGGGGGAGACAAAAACCCGGTAGCCGAGCGGTGCTCGCCTACTTCGCGACGGGCTTCGCGTCGGCGGCTTGCGCGTCGTAGCCCGCGGGGTGGACCGGGAACTTCGGCGTGCCGTTCGCGCGGCGCTCGCGCTTGTTGCGCTTCCCGTTCGTGGAGGCCTTGCGCTTGCGAATCCGTTCGAACTGCTGCGTCGACGAAACCATGACTCTCTCCACCGTGGGCAGGACGCTGCCGAGGAATGCCTCCCCGGGAGGGGAAGGGGGCGTACTTTTCGCGCGCCTCGGGCGACTTGTCAACCGTGACCCGCCCGGGAGGACCGGGAACTACGCCGATCGCTCGGTGAGGTCGCGCGCCATGGCGGCGAGGAGGGCGCGCGCCGGGCTCTCGCGGAGGCACGCGAGACCATCGATCCCGCGGGCGGCCTCTTCCCGCGCGCGGGCGCGGACGGCGTCCCGGATCGGCGCGGTGACGGCGCCCGCGAGGCGCTCGCTCGCGTCGACGTCGCCCTGGCGCGCCGACTCGACGACGCGCGCGAGTGACGGATCGAGCGCGATCGCGCGGAGGAGCGGCAGCGTGATCTTCCCCTCGCCGAGGTCGGTGTGGAGCGATTTTCCGGTCTGCTTCGGGTCGCCCTCGTAGTCGAGGAGGTCGTCGACCAGCTGGAACGCCGTCCCGAGGCGCTCGCCGAACTCGCCGAGCGCGGCGATCTGCGTGGCGGAGGCCCCCGCCACCGTCGCGCCGGCGCGCGCCGCCCAGCCGAAGAGCGACGCCGTCTTGTCGCGGACGACCGCGAAGTACGTCTCTTCGCGCACGTCGAGCTGGACCCTGCCGCGGAGCTGCACGATCTCGCCGTCGACGAGGCGGCGGAGCGTCGCGATCAGGTCGGGCATCAGCGCCGGCGCGGCCGCGCTCGTCCGCTCGAGCGCGTGGGTGAGGAGGAGGTCGCCCGCGAGGACGCTCACGGCGTTCCCCCAGACGAGGCGCGCGGCGGGTTTTCCGCGCCGCTCCGGCGCGTCGTCGACCACGTCGTCGTGGAGCAGCGTCGCGAGGTGCACGAGCTCGGCGACGACGGCGAGGTCCCGCACGCTCGCGGGGGGCGGGCCGAAGCACGCGGCGGTCAAGAGGACGGCGAGCGGGCGGATCCGCTTTCCGCCGCCCGAGAAGAGGTGGCGCGCTGCGTCGGTCGCCGAGCGAGGTCCGCTCCCCGTGGTCTTCCGGAGCTCGGTTTCGATCCACGCGAGGTCGTCGGTGAAGAGCGCGCCGACCTCGGCGAGGCGAGCGGCGGTGCGAGTCCCCACGCGCTCGGGGGTGGCCGTCTGCTCCAGCGCATGGGCGGCGTGCGAAGCCTTCATCGCTAGGCCACGTAGATGCCGCGCCCGTCCGGGTCAAGAACTCTCAGGGGGGGCGAACGGTGATCGTGGCCGCGTACGACGGCTCGACGAACGGCGCGACCCGCGCTTTTCCCAGCGCGTCGCGGATGCAAGCCTCGGCCGGCGTCCCCGCCGCGCCCCCCGCGACCTGAACGTCGCGCACGGCGCCGCTCGACGCGAACGTCACCGTCGCGCGCGAGACCCCGTCCGTGGGGCCGAGGCACGCGCGCGCCGCGGTGAGGACGTTCCCTATCGCCCCCTGGACCGCGCCCGGCGACGGCTTCTGCGGCACGCCGTCCGGTGCCGCGCCGCCGCCGCTCGACCCGCCGGTGTCCATCGCGGCGAGCGTCGGCTCTTTCTCGGGGACGAGCGGGTCGCCTTTCATCCCCATCATCTCCTTGGGGAGCGCCTTCGGCACCGGCTTCGTGCCGCCGCTCTTCGGCTCGGACCGCGTCGCGGCGATCGGCGTCTTGCTGGGCCCGGACGGCGGGTCGTTCACCGCGACCTTCGGCTTGCTCGGAGGGGGGCTCTTCGCGACGCGCTCGATCGGCTCCTTTGCTTCGAGCGCGGCGAGCGCCTCCGCCTGCGCCCTGGTCGCTTCGTCGTCGGCATCGACCGAGCTCGGGGCGCTCGCCACCGGGCTGGCGGCCAGCGGTGCGGGTATGTACGGGGCGCGTTTCGGGACCGCGCGCGGCGTTTCGACGGCGACTTGCGTCGCCGCGCCTTCCTCGGGGTGGGGAGCGCGCGCCGTCACGAAGAAGAGCACGCTCGCGGCGAGCGCGGCGGCCCCGGTGGCGCTCGCGACGAACGCGACGACCAAGGACCGCCGCCGGGTCGCCGGCGCCATCGCGATCGGGGCGGGAACGGCGCCGACCGGGCTCGTCTTGAGATCCACGCCGGACCGAGGGACCGACTCGTCGTCAGCGAGCGGAGCGAACGGCGGCATCGGCGCGCGGGAGGCGCTCGGGTCGGGGACGCGCGCCTCGTCGGCCGCGGTCACGGCCAGGTTCTCCCGGCCCCCCTCGGGGGGGAGCGGCGGAGCGAGGAGATCCACGTCGTCATGCGACGCGGCGCGCGCCTTGATCCCCTCGGTCACCGCGCTCACGAACGCCTCGGCGTCCGCCGGAGGCGGCTCGGCGTGCGGCCAGTCGGCCAGCGCGGCGAGGACCCGCCTGTCCCGAAGTCCGTCGTCGACGCCGCTCGTGCGGTTGTCCTCGTCGTCGTTCAAGCCACTTCTCCCTCGAATCCCCGGGCCGCCAGGAATTCCTTCAGTTTGCGGCGCGCTTCGTGCACGCGCCACGCGATCGTCCCCTCGGGCGCGCCGAGGATTTCGCCGGCTTCTTCGTGCGACCGGCCGTCGATGCAGACGATGATGAGCGTCGTGCGGAGGGTGTCGCTCAGCGCGTCGATCCCCTCGCAGAGCGCGACATAGAGCTCCTTCCGCGCCGCGTCGCCCGGTGGGTCGGCCTTCGCGCTCGGGCGCCGCTCGGTGAGCACCGCTTCGAGGCGCGGATCTTGCGCGTCGGCCGCGTGCCGCGCGCCTTTTCGCCCGCGGATCGTGTTCAGCGAGAGGTTGACGGCGATTCGATAGAGCCAGGTGTACGGCTCGCTCCGCCCATCGAAGCGGTCGAGCGCGCGGTACGCGCGAATGAACGTTTC
>Ga0070689_100002793_pt1 | contig 11465 bp, 6 predicted proteins | sample KBSS23HmetaG_FD_64669 | JGI IMG/M metagenome (GOLD analysis project Ga0070689, IMG submission 64669) | Switchgrass rhizosphere microbial communities from Kellogg Biological Station, Michigan, USA - KBS S2-3H metaG | ecosystem: Host-associated > Plants > Roots > Rhizosphere ... | reverse complement strand
GACGATGAGCACCGCGAGGACGGTGGAGTCGAGCACGATGAAGTCGATCGAGGACGCGCTGGGCAAGGACGCGCAGGGCCTCCTGGAGCACCGGTGCAAGGGGATCTCGCGAGACGTCCTGCAGCTGCCGGGGCCCGACTTCGTGGACCGGGTCCACGCCGCCTCCGATCGCCCCGTCCCCGTCCTGCGCAGCCTCCAGCAGATGCTCGGCCACGGCCGGCTGGCCGGCACCGGCTACGTCTCCATCCTGCCCGTCGACCAGGGCATCGAGCACTCCGCCGGGGCCTCCTTCGCCAAGAACCCGGCCTACTTCGACCCCGAGAACATCGTGAAGCTCGCCATCGAGGGCGGCTGCAACGCGGTCGCGTCGACGCTCGGCGTGCTGGGATCCGTGGCCCGTCGCTACGCGCACCGGATCCCGTTCATCTGCAAGGTCAACCACAACGAGTTCCTCACCTACCCCAACAAGTTCGACCAGATCGCCTTCGCCCGCGTGAAGCAGGCGGCAGACATGGGGGCGGTAGCGGTGGGGGCCACGATCTACTTCGGGTCCGCGGAATCCTCGCGTCAGATCCAGGAGGTGGGCGAGGCCTTCGAGCGCGCGCACGAGCTGGGCCTGGCCACCGTGCTGTGGTGCTACCTGCGCAACAGCGCTTTCAAGACCAAGGAAGTCGACTATCACCTCGCCGCCGACCTCACCGGGCAGGCCAACCACCTGGGGGTGACGCTGGAGGCCGACATCATCAAGCAGAAGCTGCCCGAGACCAACGGCGGCTTCACGGCCTTGAACTTCGGCAAGACGGACAAGAGGGTCTACTCGGAGCTGACCAGCGACAACCCCATCGACCTGACGCGCTACCAGGTGGCGAACTGCTACATGGGCCGCGCCGGCCTCATCAACTCCGGCGGCGCCTCCGGCGAGAACGACTTCGTGGAGGCGGTGAAAACCGCCGTGATCAACAAGCGGGCCGGCGGCATGGGCCTCATCTCCGGGCGCAAGGCCTTCCAGCGGCCCATGGCCGAGGGCGTGAAGCTGCTCAACGCGATCCAGGACGTGTACCTCTGCAAAGAGGTCACGATCGCGTAGGCGCCCCGCCCCCCCGATCCGGAGGGTGTGGGTCCCGGCGTACAATCAAAGAGAGTCGATGCACGTACGGCCGGTCATCGCGCTTCTGACCACGGTCGTCGCCGCCCTGGGTCACCCCTCCGCGCGCGCGCAGACCTTCCCCATCGCCACCAGGGCAGTCGACGCCGGCGTCTACCCGGTGCCCGAGCCGAAGCCGATCGACATCCCCTACACGCTCTCGGCCATCTACATGCCGAAGCCGAGCTGGCCCTCGTTCGCGTGGGGATTCCTCCGGCTCAACAACGAGCGGAACGCGGTGAAGCACACGAAGGGCCAACGCATGCCGCTGCTGGGCTATTACCAGGGCGACAGCCCCGAGGTCCTCGACTGGCAGATCAAGATGGCGGTCGACCGGGGCATCACGAACTTCATGTTCGACGACTACTGGGTGGACGACGTCGATCACCCCGTGGTGGACACCAGCAGCAAGGCGTTTCTCGCTTCGCGCTACGGCGGGTACATGTCGTTCGCGATGCTCTACAACTACTGTCTGACTCCCCATGGCGATCCCGGGGAGCTCAAGGCGTGCTTCCTGGACAAGGTGCTCCCCTTCTACGTCTCGCAGTACTTCAGCCGGCCCAACTATCTGAAGATCGACGGGCGGCCGGTGATCCAGCTCCTCCACGCGGGTCTGGCGACGGGCCTGTCCCAACCGGCGGACATCCAGGATTTCCTCGCTGCCGCCGACGCCTATATCGCCGCCCACTCGAGCTATCCCGGCGCCTACTGGATCGCCAACGACACGCTGGCGGCTCCCTACACCCCCGGCGGCCCGATCCACTTCGAGAACGTCGCGCTGGCCGGCTTCGACGCCGTGGCGCCCTACTACGTGCTCCCGTACATATGGCCGGACACGAGTCTGTGGGGGCAATCCCCCCTTCCGTTCGGGAATTTCCCGATCCTCATCCCGGACTGCGCCGAACCCGAGCCGCCGAAGTGCAACCGCACCGGCAACTTCGACTGGCCGCGTGGACTGCCCTATACGGGAACGCCGGATTCGGTCGTGGAGGCGTCCATCAACCGGCACGCGCGGGCATTCGATGCCGCCGCCGCCCTCCAGCCGCCGCTGCCGGGGGTGAAGTTCATCCCGTCGATCGCCACCGACTTCGATTCCCGGGCGACCTACTGGTCGCGCAGTCACCTCTACTACAACGGGCAGAACGACGCCGACTATGCGTACCTGCTGGGAGAGGTGAAGAACCTGGTCGACGGCAACCTGGCCCTGGTCCCCACCAGCTCCAATACCGGCAAGCCCCTGGTGGGTCTCGGCGCCTGGAACGAACAGCAGGAATCGTCGTCGATCGAGCCCGGGTATAGCGAGTTCCAGTGGCCGGGCGGCGACCGCCCGGACCCCTGGTCCATCGCCACCGCCGCCGCCGTGGCCTTCGGTGGGCCGTCGACCTACGACAAGGACATGCCGCCGGACCTGGGTCGGGGTTTCCCGGCCAAGAGCGACTGGACGTTCAAGGCGGCGGCGGACGCCGACCAATGGAGCACGACGGCCACCGCCGGGCTGGCCATCGGACCGGGCGACGTCCTCCAGGTCACGGGCGCGGGGCGAGTCCTGCTCAACGCCCCGACCTACGTGCCTGCCGCGCGGTTCGACACGGTGAAGGTGTCGGTGCGGATCGACGAGGGGGCGGATCGCCTCGACCGCGTGCTCCTCTTCACCCAGAGCTCCGACTATTCGCCCACCGCCGACCTCTTCGGAGAGCCACAGGAGAGCGGTCGGAAGTTCCATGGCCTGCGGCTGCGCGTGCCGCCCGGGCCGCCGGACCGGGACGGCTTCCGTGAGTACAGCTTCGACGTGTCGTCCTTTCCCGATGGATGGGCGGGCACCGTCAAGTTCCTGGAGCTACGCTTCGAGGTGAAGCCGTGCGCGGACGTGCCGGCGCCCTGCCCCCGCATGCGCTATTCAGTGAAGAGGGTCTGGATGGAGTAGCGGCCACGACCGCTACGGCGCCGGGTAGCTGATCCTGTAGATCGCGCCGGCCGCGTCGTCCGAGACGAGCAGGGCGCCGTCGGGCATGACCAGGACGTCCGCGGGACGGCCCCACTCCTTCTCGCCCCGCAGCAGCCATCCCTCCGCGAACGGCTCGTAGGAAACCGCCTCGTCGCCCTTCAGCCTCACCAGAGTCACGCGGTAGCCGATCTTGCGGCTGCGGTTCCACGACCCGTGCTCGGCGATGAAGACCTGGCCGCGGTACTCGGCCGGGAACATCGATCCAGTGTAGAAACGCATGCCGATGGCGGCGACGTGCGGGCCCAGCTTTTGCGCCGGGGCCACGAACTCCGAGCACGGCCGTGACCGGCCGAACCGTGGATCGGCGACGTCGCCGCCGTGGCAGTACGGGTATCCGAAGTGCAGGCCGGGCCGGGACAGGCGGTTCAGCTCGTCGGGCGGGACCTCGTCCCCCATCTCGTCGCGCCCGTTGTCGGTGAACCAGAGCTCGCGCGTGCCGGGATGCCAGTCGAAGCCAACCGTGTTGCGCACGCCACGGGCCACGATCTCGTAGCCCGAGCCGTCCGGCTTCATCCGGCCGATGGAGGCGTAGGGATCGCCGCGGTCGCAGATGTTGCAGGGCGCGCCGATGGGAACGTAGAGGAGGCCGTCCGGCCCGAAGGCGATGAACTTCCAGCCGTGGGCGCCGTCCCGCGGGAGGTCGCCCTTCACCACGACCGGCGCGGGCGGGCTCTTCAATCGTGACTCGATCCCGTCGTAGCGGAGGATGCGGCTCGTCTCGGCGACGTAGAGCGCGCCGTCGCGGAAGGCCACGCCGTTCGGCATCGTGAGGCCGCGGGCCAGGGTCAGGACGTCGTCGGCGCGGCCGTCCTGGTCCGCGTCGACCACCGCGTACACCGAGCCCTCGTCCCGGGTGCCGACGAAGAGCGTCCCGCCCGTCCCCAGCGCCATCGACCGCGCGCCCGGGACGGGATGGGCATAGACGTCGATCCGGAAGCCCGGCGGCAGCTTGATGCTGTCCAGGGGTAGCGTTCCGGCTCCCGAGGCCCGCCCGCATCCCGCCCCGATGACGGCCAACGCGAAGGCGACCTTGGTTCGGACAGCGGGCGACCCCACGCCTCGAGCGTACCACTCGCCACGAACCCCTTATCCTGGATCCTGAGGAGGAACGCGCGCCCTGAGCATCCACTGGGTCGGGAAGAGCCGGTTCTGGAAGCCGGTACCGCGCAACGGCGTCCCTTTCCGTTTCACCATGCCGCTGGTCGAGGACACCGTCCTTCGCGTGGCGACGATGAACGGCCGCACGCGTCACCTCTCGCTGGGCGCGGCCGTGAACTGCTCGAGCCGGCTGGCCCTGCGGGTCGCGCTGGCCACGACGGGGCTCAACCCTGAGTGGTGGCCGTTCCGGTTCGGGGGCGGGGCGAAACCCCGCGTCGTCAAGGCCCCCTCGAGCGCCCTCGGCTCGGGGGTGCGGCAGTTCCGCGAGCGGATCGAGGAGGTCGCGTTGCTCGAGGCTTTTGCGCCGGAGCTGGCCCAGTTCGGCGTGGTGGAGGAGCTGGTGCACGGCGCGCAATACGAGGCCGACGGGTTCGTCCTCGGCGGGCGCGTCACCTTCTTCCATCCGCTCGTCCAGTCGTGGCGCGGCGAGCGGATCGTGGCCTACCGGAGGTGCGAGCCTCCCCACGGGTTCCGCGACGCGGTGGCGCGCGCCCTCCGCGCAGTCGGCCTCGACGACGCTCCCTTCTGCGCGGAGCTGCGGCACCGACGCGGGCGGTGGGTCGTGATCGAGCTGCACGCGCGCCTGGGCGAGGACGCGGGGCTGCCCCGGAAGATGTGGCCCACTTCCCCGCTGGCGGCCATCGAGAAGGCCGCCGAGGCGTAGGCCTTCAACTCGCGCCGCGAGGGCCCGCCGACTCCGCCGCCGGCGGCTCCTGGTCCCGCAGCGTGTGCACCTGCATGGTCCCGTCGAAGCCGCGGACGCTGGTCTGCGCGAGCGGGACGGTATCGAAGGCCCACTGCACGTGCTGCTGCGTGCTCGGGCTCAGCACGATCGAGGCCTTGAGCTCCTTGCACAGGCCTTCCAGCCGCGAGGCGAGGTTCACGGTCGCGCCGATCACGGAGTATTCCAGCCGGTCGCGCGACCCGACCGTGCCGGCGGTAAGCGTGCCGGTGTGGATGCCGATGCCGATGCGCAGCTCCGGCTGCCCGGCCTGGCGCTCCCGGTTCAGCTCGTCCACCCGGGCCAGCATCTCCACCGCGGTGCGGACTGCGCGGCAGGCGTCGTCGCGGGTGCTGGTCCCCAGCGGCACGCCGAAGACCACCATCAGGCCGTCCCCGATGAACTTGTTCAGGAAGCCGTGGTTCCGCTGGACCACCTCGCTCATGGCCGTGAAGTAGCCGTTCAGCCAGGCCAGCACCTCGCCGGAATCCTTCCCCGCGGTCAGGCTGGTGAAGTTGCGTATGTCGGAGAAGAGCACGGTGGCCGTCCGCTCCTCGCCCGCCAGCACGATCTCGCTGCGCCGCCGCCAGATCTCGTCCACCACCTCCGAGGAGACGTAGCGGCCGAAGAGGCCCATGAGCTGGTGCCGCTCGGCCTCCGCTTCCGCCTTCAGGCGGCGCTCCTCGAGGAAGCGGAAGGCCAGCACCGCGGGCATGGCCAGCAGGATGACCGCCTCGGTGGAGACGAAGCGGACCCACAGCAGGCGCGCGACGAACAGATGCTCGGCCGCGGCGTAGGTCCCGAGGGCGGCGGCGGCCACCACCAGCGCGCCCGGAAGCGGCCGCGCGCGGAGCGCCAGGCCGATGACCAGGCAGGCCACCGCCAGGTTGACGGCCCACAGCGCCCGCGGGTCGAGCGGCCTCACGATGGCTCCGGTGAGCAGCGTGCCGACGGCGGCGGCGTGGATCTCGGGTCCGGGCACCAGCCGGCGGCCCTCGGGACCGCCGAGCCGGAAGAGCGGCGTGGCGAAACGGTCCTGGGCCTTCGACGAGCTCTGGCCCACGATCACTATGCGGCCGTGGAAGGGCGAGGGGTCGAACCCCGCGTCGAGCACCCGGCTCGCGCTCACCACCTCGGCCGGGTGCTTTGTCCAGTAGCTGATGAGGCAGGAGGGCAGGCCGCTGCCGTCCGGCGGGATCTCCGTGGACCCGATGCGGAACCCGCCCCGCCGCCCGGGCTCGAGGGGCTTCTGGACGTAGTTCGTCACCAGCGCCACCGCGAAGGAGACGCCCTGGTACTCGGTCGTGCGCAGGGCGAGGTACATGCGGCGGACGAAGCCGTCGGAGTCCAGCAGCAGGTTGACGAAGCCGACGTCGAGGGCGTGCTCCTTGAACTCCGGGAGCGGCTGGCTGGAGGCGAGCTGGTGCCCGCCGAAGTTGTCGGCCAGGATCACGTTGCCGGCCTCGGCCAGCGCGGCCGCCAGCCGGCGCTCGCCCTCGGCCTCGGCCGGCCGCTTCTCGCTCAGCAGCACGTCCAGGCCGATCAGATCGGGGCCGCCCGCCGCGATCCTCTCCAGCACCTCCGCCAGCACCGCCCGCGGCGCCGGGAAGACGCCGAGCTTGGCGAAGGTCTCGTCGTCGAAGTCCACGACGGCAACGGCGGGCAGCGGCGGAGGCGGCGGCCGCCGCCGGACGAGGAGGTCGTAGGCCTCCAGCTCCGCCGAATCCAGCAGCCGGAGCGCGCTCGCGCCGGCCACCAGCGCGCAGACGACGAGGGCCAGGACGAGCCCGGCCAGGAGCGGACGCTTGCTCATGCGGAGCGTGATCTTATACACTCTCTCGCCGACCCGGGGACCTCGCTAGACCATTCGTGGGCACCACCTTCATGAGACGAATTGCCGTGGCCGCCCTGGCGGTGGCGGTCTGCGCTCTCGGCGCCTCGGCCCAGGACAAGCGCCGGATCGAGCGGGTGGCCCCCGCCGCGGCCGCCGCCGACGCGGGCGGCCAGCGGTGGGCCCTCATCGTCGGCGTCGACCAGTACCAGGCGAAGCAGATCCCGCCTCTGTCGGGCGCGGTGGCCGACGCCCGGGCCGTGCGCCAGGCCCTCGTCACCTACGCGGAGTTCCCCGACCAGCAGGTGACGCTCCTGACCAGTGACGGGGCGGTGAAGCCGGGCGCGGTCAGCATCCTGGAGAAGCTGGAGGAGATCAAGGCCGCGGCCAAGCCGGGCGACCTGCTCCTCTTCTTCTTCGCGGGGCACGGCGTGCAGGTGGACGGCCAGCGCTACCTCCTGACCTACGACGCGAACATCTCCACCACCGGGGCCCTGAAGGCGACCTCGCTCGCCGCCACCACGCTGATGCAGGAGCTGGAGTCGATCCGCGTGGCCCACCGCGTCATCATGATCGACGCCTGCCGCAACGACCCGACCACCGGCGGCAACAAGCCCAACCTGGCGGACGAGGCGTTCGAGGCGGCCTTCACCCTGCAGCCGGCCGGCGAGGGCGGCGTGCGGTGCACGCTTCTGTCCTGCAGCCGCGCGCAGAGCGCCTACGAGTGGACCGAGAAGCGCCGCGGCTTCTTCTCGTACTACATCGAGCAGGGCCTGGCCGGCGCGGCCAGCGTCCGGGGCCGCGTGACCTTCACCTCCCTGATCGACTACCTCAACGAGTACGTCCCGCAGGCCGTGCGCGAGCACAAGAACCGCGAGCAGACGCCGTACAGCCGGTTCGAGGGCCCGCCCTTCGTGCTGGTGAGGCAGGAGAAGCTGGCCGCCGCGGCCGCGGGCCTGGACCGGCAGCCCGAGGCCCCGCGCGCCCGGACGCTCTACGGGGTCGTCAAGGACAGCGAGGCCGGCCCCGTCCCCGGCGCCACCGTGCGGATCGCGCTGGCCACCACCGGGGCCCGCGCCGTGGGCGGAGTGGAGAAGGCGAACGAGCCGACGGCGGTCACGGACGAGGACGGGTTCTTCCGCATCGAGGGGATCCCCGCCGACGCCGAGGCGAAGGTCACCGCGACGAAGCCGGGCTTCCTGGTCAAGACGGTGACCGCGCCCGCCAACGAGGCCGGCAAGAAGATCGTCGTCTTCCTGGCCCGAGAGGAGCCCGCGCCGGTCGCGGTCGCGGACAGCCGGAAGGCGACGGCCACGGCGCCTCCTACGCCCGTGCCCACGCCGACGCCCCGGCCTACCCCGGTTCCCACCGCGGTGCCGACGCCGGTGCCGACGCCGCTCCCGACGCCTCTGCCAACAGCAGCGCCGACACCGACACCCATACCGACGCCGGCGCCGACTCAGATACCGAAGCCGACCCCCACACCCCGACCGGCGCCCACACCCACGCCGACTCCCACGCCGACGCCGGCGCCGTCACCTGTTCCGGTGCCGACGCCCAGACCCACCCCGATACCGAAGGCGACGCCTTTACCCACGCCCATGCCGACACCCGCACCCACGCCCAAACCAACTCCGCCCCCGAGCCCGGGCGCGGAGCTGGCCCGCGTGGCCTACCGCACGTTCCTGGCCGAGGACTTCCGGGAGGCGGAGAACTCCGCGCGGGCCGCCCTGGACGTCGAGCCCGACAACGCGGTGGCCAACGCCGTCATGGGCAACACCCTCGCCGTGATGGCCATCAACAACGCCGACGAGCAGAAGGGGGCGGCGGCGAGCGAGTTCATCGCCAAGGCCGCGAGCAAGGGCCCCGGCGTGGCGCTGCTCCACAACGCCCGGGGCGTGATGCTCATCAAGGGCGGCAAGCTGGACGAGGCCGAGAAGGAGATCGCGCAGGCGGTCGAGCTGGACCGCGGCCTGGCCCCGGCGCACGCGAACCTCGCCTACCTCTACGCGCAGAAGAAACGCTACAAGGAGGCGGAGCGCGAGTACCGCGAGGCCATCCGCCTGCAGCCCGACAGCGCGGTGCCCTACAACGGCCTCTCCAACGTCCTCTTCGAGCAGGGCCGGTACAAGGACATGGAGCGCGCCTGCCGCGACGCCATCAGCCGCTATCAGCTGCGCGACCGCTTCCTGGGACTCTTCTACGTCCAGCTCGCCACCGCCAACTTCCAGCGGAAGCGGGGCGAGGAGGCGCTCGACGCCATCAGCCGGGCCAAGGCCCTGGGCGTCGCCCAGCATCCCGTCTACACGGCGATCGAAGACGGCCTGAAGAAGCAGAAGAACGAAAAAGGCTCGCGTTGAGCCGCGCGCCGCGCTGGGCGGCGGTGCTGGCCCTCGGCATCGTCCTCTGCGGCGATGTCCACGCCGCGGGCCGCCGGCACGCGCTGCTCATCGGCGTGGGCCGGTACTCGTTCCTGCCCAAGGCCACGCTCGAGGGCCCGCCCTTCGACGTCCAGGGCCTCCAGGCGGTCCTCACGGGGCGGTGGGGTTTCGATTTGCGCGACATCACGGTGCTGCTGGACGACAAGGCGACCAAGCCGGCCATCCTGGCCGCCATCGACGACCTGGCGGCGCGGACGGCGCCGGGAGACTTCGTCTTCATCTATTTCAGCGGCCACGGGACGAGCGGCTACGACCAGGCCTTCAAGGACGTGGGCCTCGACGGCAGCACTGGGGCCCTGGTGCCCGCCGATTTCAAGGCGGCCTCGCGCGCGGAGCTGAAGAACGGTCTCATCATCGGCTCGCGGGACCTCCGGCCCCGGCTCCTCAAGCTGGACGGCCAGCGCGAGGTGCTGGTGGCCTTCGACAGCTGCTTCTCCGGCAACGCCGCGCGCGCGATCTTCGCGCCGGGCCGGGCCCGATACCTGGACCCGGCGGACCTGTTGCCCGGGGAGAGCCGCGGCGTGGCCGGTGCGGCGGGCGAGGACGCGGAGACGAGGGGAGCAGCGTCGGCCCCGGAGACGCCCTATCCCTACAAGAGCGTCGTCTACGTCTCGGCGGCCTCCAAGAGCGAGCGCGCGATGGACATCGGGTCCACGCTCCTGCGCAGCGGCCAGATCACGACCGTGGACGGGCACCCCCACGGCGCGTTCACCAACGCGTTCATCGAGGGCCTGACCGGCGCCGCCGACACCAACCGCGACGGCACCGTCACCAACGCGGAGCTGTACGGCTTCGTGAAGGACCGGGTCATGGAGCACTTCCCACACCAGCCGCAGCTGTTGCTGCCCGACCAGTCGCGGGAGGCGCTGCTGCGCAGCCCGGTCTTCGGCAGCAGGCGGTCCACGGAGCCACCCTCGCCGCCGCCGCCCTCGCCTTCACCGCGCGCGACGCTCCGCGTGCGGCTCCAGGGCCTGGCGCCGGCCCTGGCCCAGACCATCGGTGGCATCCCGGGTGTCACGCTCGCACCGTCCGAGGGCGCGTACGACCTGCTGGTCGCGCAGGACGCCGCCGGCTTCAAGCTGTTCCATCCCAGCGGCGACGAGATCGCGGCCTACGAGCCGGCCCGGCTGGCGGAGGTCCTGAAGCGCGTCTCCCGCCAGGTCGCGGTCCAGGGGCTGCTCGACCTCACCTTCCCCGACCAGGACTTCAACGTAACGCTGGAGATCCCGGGGAACCGCGGCTTCCTGAAGCAGGGCGAGCCCTTCACGATCGAGTTCTCCGCGGAGAAAGAGAGCCACCTGCTGCTGGTCGACGTCGACGGCGAGGGATACGTCTCGGTGCTCTACCCGTTCGACGCCGCGGAGGCGCGTCCGGTCCGCCAGGGGCGCGTGCCGGCCACGGGAGAGCTGCGCGTGTCGCCGCCCTTCGGCACGGACTTCCTCAAGCTCGTGGCCTTCCAGGAGAAGCCGGCGGGGCTCGACCGGTGGATGGGCAAGAGCGACCAGCACTTCGCGCCCACGGGGCCCGAGGTGGCCGAGCTCCTGCGCATGATCACGGGCGCGAAGGGCAGCCGGGCACAGGCCCGGCTCAAGGTGGTGACGCGCGGGTCCGGCGGCTGATCGCTACCGCGAGAAGGTGTAGCTGACCCCCACCATCAGGCGGTTCAGGCTCTGGTCGAAGTCCACGCCGGCGTCGGACAGGGCCTGCTGCAGCTCGCTCCGGTCGGTCTTGCCGACGTACCAGTACGAGCCGTCCACGCCCAGGCCCTTGTAGATCCCCAGAGTGGCGGTGGCGAAGAACGACGGCACGGTCTTGCTCACGATGTCGTAGTGGTAGAACCCGCCGCCCAGCGAGAAGCTCCAGTTGTTGTCGCTGCCCGTCGAGCCCCCCGCCTTGTAGATCAGGTAGCTGTCCCAGTCGTTGGCGGTGTCCTCCACGCCCGCCACGTCGGTGAGGAGACCGTTCGCGACGTCGAGCGGGATGGGGATGTCGTCCACGGTGGCAAAGTCGGCGGTGATGGTGTTGATCTGGGTCGTGTTGTGGACGAGCCCGAACTGCACACCCAGGGACTTGTAGAAGACGTTGACGTGGCCTTCGATGTGCTTCACGTCGCGGTTCACGGGCCCGGAAAGGAAGACGCTGCCGTCGGGGTCGGCCAGGAAGAA
>Ga0070689_100002789_pt1 | contig 11470 bp, 2 predicted proteins | sample KBSS23HmetaG_FD_64669 | JGI IMG/M metagenome (GOLD analysis project Ga0070689, IMG submission 64669) | Switchgrass rhizosphere microbial communities from Kellogg Biological Station, Michigan, USA - KBS S2-3H metaG | ecosystem: Host-associated > Plants > Roots > Rhizosphere ... | reverse complement strand
GATCTCTATGAGCGGGCCTTGAAACAAAACCCGAAGAACCTTTCCGCCACGCTCCGGCTCGCACGGCTCCACGCCGATCGGTTTAACAATGCCAAGAAGGCGTTGGACCTCGCGAAAACCGCTCGCGAGCTGGCTCCGAATGACGGCGCTGTCGCGCATATCCTCGGCCGCCTCGCCTATCAGACGGGTGATTTCAAATGGTCGGTCAGCCTGCTTCAAGAGGGAGCTCGCGCCTTGGGGAACAATCCGGAAGTGCTCTTCGATCTGGCTTGGTCCCAATACAGCGTGGGTAATCTTGTCGAAGCGGACAATTCGATGAAAAATGCTCTGCAAACAGACTCCGGATTTGCGCGGTCCGAGGAAGCCCGGCGTTTCCTCGCCCTGAGCGCACTGTGGAACCAACCGGAGAAAGCACAGCAGGCGGCCGCGCAGGTGCAGGAGGTCCTCAAGGTCGATCCGAATTACGTGCCGGCGCTGATGGCGGCCGCGGCGGTGTACCAGCAACAGGGCAACGTGAACGCGGCAAAGCTGGCTTGCGAAAATACGCTCGCCCGATTCCCCTTGTTCGCTCCGGCTTATAAAATCCTGGCCACACTTTACGCCGAGCGGTTGGGCGACTATCAACAGGCCTATCAACCCGCGCTAAGAGCGCGTGAGGCTTTCCCAAACGACCCCGAAGTGGCCAGAACGCTGGGGATTGCCGTGTATCGACGCGGAGACTACAAACGCGCGGTGCAATTATTGGCCGAGAGCGCCGGAAAACGCGCGTCGGACGCCGAGCTGTTTTTCTACCTGGGCATGGCCCATTATCAACTGAAGGAAAAGAACGAAAGCAAACAAGCCCTGCGCCAGGCGGTCGCCTTGAATGCCGGGGCCCAGTTTGTTGAGGAAGCGAACAAGGTGCTGGCGGAATTGAAATGAGGCGCGATCGCCCTGAGGAGCTTCGCCCCATCCTGGTTCCGACGTTGAGAGTGGAAACCAGGGAACCAGGATCGCAAGCAGGGTATGCCCGAAGAACCACTCCGGAATTTCTGTTATGAACGTGATTGGCATCAGCGGCTTGGACAACAGTGTTAGTTTCAAGAAGAAGGAGCTCCCAAATCTTTCATCTCGCGAATACCGAATCGCCCAGGGTTTTGACTCCGCCGCCGCGCTGGCGACCGACGGCGGCGTGCTCGCCGCCGCTGCCGAGGAAAGATTCACGGGCGAAAAGGCCACCGGCGCTTTTCCCATCCATGCGATCCAATACTGTCTTCAGGCGGGCAACCTTCGGCCTGAGGACGTGGATTTTGTGGCGCACGGTTTTGATTACGGACCGTGGAAGTCCTTTCTCGAAGAGCAGGAATTCACCCGGAAGCAGTATGACGAGGTCTATGCTCCGGAAGTGCAACGAAAACACATCGCAAAGCATTTTGCTTCGGGCAACTGGACCGACAAGTTCGTGCCGGTGGATCATCATCTGGCCCACGCGGCGAGCGCGTTTTATCCCAGCGGATTTGGCGAGGCCCTGATACTGATCAGCGATGGCATGGGCGAGGTCCATAGCATGACTGTGGCAGTAGGTCGCGGGGCGGACATTCAAATCATCAAACAGGTTCCCGCGCTCCACTCGCTGGGAGTTCTTTACGGGGTTTTCACGTTGTATCTGGGTTTTTACATGGGACTGGATGAATACAAGGTGATGGGATTGGCACCCTATGGCAACCCGCGGCGGTATTACAACGCCATGCAGGAATTCGTCAAACTCAAGGACGATGGCACTTATATCATCCCCGTTTTCGCCCACGACCAGACGCTTTTGGAGCGGGAAACACACGCCGGCGTTCTCAAATTTTTGGAAGGGCAATTCGGCCCGGCCCGCGAACCGGAATCGGAAATCACGCAACATCACCAGGACATTGCCGCGTCATTACAGGCGGTGCTGCAAACGTGCCAATTGCATGTGCTGCGCCATTTCAAGCAGCAAACCGGTCTCACCCATCTGTGTCTGGCAGGCGGCGTGGCACTGAATTGCTCGGCCAACGGCGTGATCAATCGCAGCCGCCTATTCGAGCGCATGTTTGTCCAGCCAGCGGCGGGGGATGATGGAACGGCATTGGGCGCCGCTCTGTACGTCCACCAACAAAAAAAGCCGGGGATCAAATCCGGCCGAATGACCATGCCGCTGTGGGGCCCGGAATACAGCGAGGAGGAAATCCAACAGGTCCTGTCCGGGCGGGAGGATTGTCGGAGCACCCGGTTCGAGTCGTTCGAAGCCTTGTGCCAGGACATCGCCGCCCGCATGGATCGTGGGCAGATCGTGGCCTGGTTCCAGGGCCGTATGGAATTCGGACCCAGGGCGCTGGGGAGTCGAAGTATTTTGGCCGACCCGCGCGATCCTACTATGCGGGATCGAATCAATAGTCTGGTCAAGAAGCGCGAAGCATTCCGACCTTTCGCGCCCGTGGTGACCCACGAATCCGCGACGAACTTCTTCGACATCCGGCCGGGCGATGAAGACACTTACGCCCACATGCTTTTCGTGACGCAGGTGCGCGCGCCGTACCGCGAAAAACTCCCCGCAATCACGCACGTGGACGGGTCATCCCGGGCGCAGACCGTTGCCCGAGAGAACAATCCCAGGCTCTGGGAATTGTTGACTGCCTTTGAAAAGCGAAGCGGCTTGCCGGTCCTGCTGAACACTTCGTTCAACGTGAAAGGCCAACCCATCGTTCGCACGCCACAGGAGGCGCTGGATACCTTCTTGTTCGCCAGGCTGGATGTGCTGGTCATGGGAAACCTCGTGGTCGAACCGAAAGCCGTCGCCGCGGCCGGTAAAACACCGCCAGCTCAAGACACCAGTGACGTACGGCACCCGTTGCGGGCGTCCGGCAATGCGACCAGCATGATGGATCATTCGTTATGAAATCGCTCGAGGAGCGACAAATATTCTGGCTGAACCAATTGTCCGACCCGCCGGCCGCCCTGGCCCTGCCGCTGGATCGGGAACGGCCGCCCGCGTCATCGTTTATCCGGGAATCGGCCTCGATGGCTCTTGCTCCCGAAGTTTGGCTGAAGCTCGACGCGTTTGCAGCCAGGGAAAATGTGTCGGTCGCTTCGGTTTTGATGGCGACCTTCGCCTCCATGCTATCCCGTTACACGGGGCAGAGGGACGTTCTGATCGGCTCCCTGCTCAGCCCGGTCGGCGCGCGTGAAAAACCTGCGCTGGCCGTCCTGCGCACACGAGCGGCGGGGGACGAAACGATCCAGCAATGGGTCCGCCAGATCGAGGCGGCTGTCAGCCAGGCGGCAGCCGTGGGTGACTGCCCGTTGAGTTCATTGTCAGAGCTGCGGGCTGACGGGGCACTGGACTCTCCCCTGTTCAGCACCGGTTTCGTGTTCAGAGGCTGCGCTTCTCCTGAGTCAGCAGCCGTGCCGGATCCATTCCAATCCAATTTCGCACAGGATTTCGCCCGCTGCGATCTGGTCGTTGTTGCGCAGGAAGAAAAAGGCGGGCTGGCAGCAGTCTGCGATTACGATGCCGAATTGTTTGAAGTCTCAACGATAGAACGGTTCCTGCGGCATTTCGGAATCCTGCTTGGAGGAATGATCTCAGAACCGTCGGCGCTCCTTTCCAGTTTGCCGATGCTGACGCCGTTTGAGCTCCAACAACAGCTCGTGGATTGGAACGATACCAAAACCGATTTTCCAAAGGATGCCTGCATTCAGCAGTTGTTCGAAGCTCAGGTTGCGCGGACGCCGGATCACGAAGCGGTTGCTTTCCGAGAGCAAAAGATCACCTACCGTCAATTGAACGCCCGCGCCAACCAATTGGCCCATCGCCTTCGAAAACTCGGGGTCGGTCCCGACGTGTTGGTGGGCATCTGTGTGGAGCGTTCATTGGAGATGATCATCGGGCTGCTAGGGATACTCAAAGCGGGGGGCGCGTACGTGCCATTAGACCCGGACTACCCGCGCGAGCGTCTCGCGTTCATGCTCGAAGACGCTCAACTCCGCGTCCTCCTCACCCAACAACGGCTGATGAATGATTTGCCGGAATCCCCGCATGAAGTGATTTGTCTGGACTCGGCCCGATGGGAATTCGAGGGAGAATCGGAGGAAAATCCCGGCAGCGGTGTTGCAGCCGGTGATCTGGCTTACGTGATTTACACGTCCGGATCCACTGGAAAGCCAAAAGGCGTGATGATTTCCCATCGCAACGTGGCGAACTTTTTCTGCGGAATGGATCGCAGCATCGGCCAGAATGAACCGGGCGTCTGGCTCGCCGTCACCAGCATCTCGTTTGACATTTCCGTGCTCGAGTTGTTCTGGACCCTGTGCCGTGGATTTAAGGTGGTCGTTTACAAAGACGAATTTCGGCGAACGGAGCGTCCAGCCGAGGCCGCGAGCGGCCCGAAGAAAACAATCGGCTTCAGCCTGCTTTACTTCGCCAGCGACGAGGGCCAGGACCCTGGCAGTCGCTATCGGTTGTTGTTGGAGGGGGCGAAATTTGCGGACCAACACGGCTTCGACGCCGTCTGGACACCAGAGCGGCATTTTCATGCATTCGGCGGTCTCTACCCGAATCCGTCAGTCACCAGCGCGGCAGTGGCCGCTGTCACTGAGCGGATCAAAATCCGGGCCGGCAGTGTTGTGCTCCCGCTCCAAAACCCCATTCGCGTCGCCGAGGAATGGTCTGTGGTGGACAACCTGTCCGGAGGGCGTGTGGGGATTTCTTTTGCCTCGGGCTGGCAGGTCAACGACTTCGTTCTCGCCCCCGACAATTACGCGGACCGCAAGGACGTAATGCTCCGAGAAATCGAGACCGTACGCAAACTCTGGCGAGGCGAGACGCTGTCGTTCGCAGGCGTGAATGGAAAAACGGTTCCGGTGCGAACTCTGCCGCGGCCCATCCAACCGGAGCTGCCGATCTGGATTACGGCCACGGGGAACCCGGAGACCTGCCGCGTCGCAGGCGAGTTGGGCGCCAATCTGCTCACGCATTTGGTCGGGCAAAAAATCGAAGACTTGGCGGACAAGATCACCCTTTATCGGAAGGCCTGGCAGGAAAAGGGCCATGCCGGTGAAGGCCAAGTCACATTGATGCTGCATACCTTTGTAGGCGACGACCTCGATGCCGTTCGCGAAACGGTGCGTGAACCGTTCAGCAACTATCTGAGAAGTTCGGTCGATCTCCTCAAAAACTCCCCCTGGGGTTTTGCGCCGGCACGGCTTGCCCCGGGCGCCCAAGTGAAAAAACATTCCACCGCTCAGGCCAATCTGACCGAGGAGGAACTTTCCGCCCTGCTGGAGCACGCGTTCGACCGGTATTTTGAGAACAGCAGCCTGTTCGGCACGCCGGACGTTTGTCTGCGGATGGTGGAGCGGTTGCGGGCGATCGGTGTGAACGAAATCGCCTGCCTGATTGATTTCGGGGTCGATTCTCAGTCGGTCATCGACAGCCTGCGACTGCTGAATGAAGTTCGCGAGCGCAGCAACCAGGGCGTCGGCGAACTCGTGCCGGACCACAGCCTGGCGGCGCTCGCAGAGAAACACGGAGTCACTCATTTTCAGTGCACGCCTTCCATGGCTGAAATGCTGGCAGGGCAGCCGGAGAGCCAGCAATTGTTTGGCCGGCTTGATAAACTGATGATCGGGGGCGAGGCGTTTCCCGCGGCTTTGGCCAAACAACTAAAGCGATCCGTGCGCGGCAGCATTCATAACATGTATGGGCCGACGGAAACCACGGTTTGGTCCACGACAGAAACCGTCTCAGCGGTCGACGGTGCTTTGTCGATCGGCCGCCCCATCGCGAATACGGAGATTTATCTGCTCGACAGCCATTTCCAACCGGTCCCAGTGGGTGTGGCCGGCGAGCTTTGCATCGGCGGGGCCGGCGTTGTGCGGGGTTATTTGAACCGGCCGGAATTGACGGCCGAAAAGTTTGTTCGGAATCCGTTCGGCGCCGATCCGGAGGCACGCATCTATCGCACGGGCGATCTGGCGCGTTATCGAAGCGACGGCACCATTGAGTTTCTCGGCCGCGTGGATCAGCAGGTGAAGATCCGCGGACACCGGATCGAGTTGGCGGAAATCGAGACGGTCCTGGGACAGCATGCGTCGGTGCGCGAATCCGCGGTGATTGCCCGCGAAGATACGCCCGGGGACAAACGAGTGGTTGCTTACGTCGTTTCTCAACCGGGTGCGCCACGCGAATCCAAAGTATTGCGAAGCTTTCTGATGGCGCACTTGCCGGAGTACATGGTGCCGTCAGGATTCGTGTTTCTGGATCGCCTACCGCAAACACCGAACGGCAAGATCGACCGCCGGGCCTTGCCGATCCCCGAAGGGTTGCCGGCGGGGAATGCGGACCAGTTCGTCGCACCGCGAACGCCGGTGGAGGAGATTCTGGCGGACCTCTGGGCCGAACTGCTGGGCGTGGACCAGGTGGGCGTCGAGGATAACTTTTTTGAGCTGGGCGGGCATTCGCTCCTGGCGACGCAGTTGATCACGCGATTGCGGGCGGTGTTCCGGATCGAACTGCCGCTGGGGATTATCTTCGAAGCGCCAACTGTGTCCGGCCTGGCGACGTTCATGATTGCACACGAATCGAAACCGGGGCTGATGGAGAAGACGGCTCTCATTCTGAAGCAGATCGACGGCATGTCGGAAACTGAGGTGAGTGCGAAGTTGCAGGGCGGCCGTGCGGCATGACGCAATACCATGAGCGACGGATCTAAGAGGGCATCGGCGTTGACGGGCCAACGGCTCGAACTGCTCGCCAGCTTGCTGGAGGAAGAGGGTTTTGGCCAGGAAGGGCCGAAAGGGATTTCTCGGCGCAAGAACCCGCAGCAAGTTCCGCTTTCCTCCGGCCAGCAACGGCTCTGGTTCCTGGACCGGCTGGAAAACGGAATTCATTACAACGACCATTTCGATTTGCGGCTGGCCGGGCCGGTGAACGCAGCGGTCTTGGAGCGGGCCATTTCAGAAATCATGCGTCGCCATGAAACGATGCGGGCGGTTTTCTCTGAGGCGGATGGCATTCCTTCCCAGATCATTGTTCCCGCCAGTCCGCTGAGGTTGCCTCAAGTTGACCTCCGAAAACTTCCAGCAGCCGAACGGATGACCGAGGCGGTGCGACTGGCGGTCGAGCAGGCCCGAACGCCGTTCAATCTCAGTCAAGGCCCACTCTGGCGGTTCGCTCTGCTTGTTCTGGACGACGACGATTATATTTTGCTTATCACGGCTCATCACATTGCCATCGATGGCTGGTCGCGTGGCGTGTTCCTCCGTGAACTTGCGGCGCTTTATCCGGCTTTGTCGGCTGGCGGATCGTCGCCACTGGCGGATTTGCCCATTCAGTATGCGGATTATGCCGCCTGGCACGCGGAGTGGCTGGAGAGCCAGACCATTGCTGGTCAGCTCGATTACTGGAAGCGTCAGTTGGCCGGCGTACCGGAATTCCTGGCTCTGCCGGCAGACCGTCCTCGTCCAACCGTTCAGAAATTTCAGGGCGCGCGGCATTGGCTGAAGTTGTCTCAGGCAGGAACGGCTTTGCTGAAGACCCTGAGTCAACGTGAAGGGGTGACGCTCTTCACGACTTTGCTGGCCGTGCTGCACGTTTTGCTGAAGCGCTACACGGGCCAGGAGGACATCCTCGTCGGCACACCCGTTGCCAATCGAACGCGGAAGGAGCTGGAAGGGTTGATCGGTTACTTCCTGAACACGCTTGTGCTGCGCGCGAACCTGTCCGGTGATCCGAGTTTCCGTGAACTGTTGCGGCGCGAGCGCGAGACGGTCCTCGGCGCCCTGGCACACCAGGACCTGCCCTTGGAGAAACTGATTGACGCGCTGCAGCCGGAGCGCAACCAGAGCTACACGCCGCTGTTCCAGGTTTTGTTCGTGTTGCAAAATACTCCGATGCCGAGCCTGGAGATGCCGGGTCTGGCTTTGCGTCCGTTTGAGATCGACAACCGGACGGCAAAGTTTGATCTCACACTCAGTCTGACGGAGACGGCGGAGGGGCTCGCGGGCTGGATTGAATACGCCACTGACTTGTTCGATCCGGAACGGATCGAGCGGCTGGCCGGCCATTTCCAACGGATCATTGACGAGGTTACAGTCAACCCCGACTTGCGCCTGTCGCAATTGTCTCTAATCACTCCCGGCGAGCGGCAGCAATTACTGGTGGAATGGAATAGGCCGTCGCTCGAATCTCCTCGCGACGCCTGCATTCACGAGCTGTTCGAGGCTCAGGCCGCCGAGTGTTCGAACACTGTGGCGCTGGTGTGTGACGGGGAGTCGCTGACCTACGGGCAACTCAATGCGGCAGCCAACCGGCTCGCTCACCGGCTTCGGCAGTGTGGCGTTAAGCCCGACACAGTGGTGGGTCTTTGTCTGGAGCGATCCAACCCGTTGATCATCGCCCTGCTCGCAATCCTCAAGTCGGGCGGAGCCTATCTCCCGATTGATTTGACGTATCCGGCAGATCGCCTGGCGTTCATGTTGGAAGATGCGCAGGCGACTGTGCTGCTGACACAACGCAAGTTAGCCAGCGCACTGCCCGCCACTTGCGCCAAGGTGCTTTGTGTGGAAGAAACGCTGGCGGAGCCGGCACAGGCAAAAGAGGAAGCGAACCTGCCGCCGGTGACCGGCCCGGACCATCTCGCCTACGTCATCTACACTTCGGGCACCACTGGCAAACCGAAAGGTTCGCTGATCACTCATCGAAACGTGGTGCGGTTGTTTTCCGCCACTGAATCCTGGTTCGGGTTCAATGAGCAGGACGTGTGGACGCTCTTCCATTCTTGCGCTTTCGATTTTTCCGTCTGGGAGATTTGGGGCGCGCTGCTGTATGGGGGCAGATTAGTGGTAGTTCCTTATCTGTTAAGCCGATCTCCAGAAGCCTTCTACGAGCTGCTGGCCAATGAACAGGTGACCGTTCTCAACCAGACCCCCTCGGCATTCAGGCAACTGATTCAGGCTGAGGAATCGGTCGGTCCGCGTGACCTCGCGTTGCGATATGTGATCTTCGGCGGTGAAGCATTGGAGATGCAAAGCCTGCGGCCGTGGTTCGAGCGCCATGGGGACCAGCAGCCCCGGTTGGTGAACATGTACGGCATTACCGAGACGACGGTGCATGTGACTTACCGGCCTTTGTCCAAAGACGATCTCATCTCCGGCAGTGTTATCGGCAAGCCGATTCCGGACCTCCAGGTTTACATTCTCGACAGCCACCGCCAGCCGGTGCCGATCGGTGTGCCGGGGGAATTGTATGTGGGCGGAGCGGGCTTGGCCCGAGGCTATCTGAACCGGCCGGAGCTGACGGCCGACCGGTTCATTGCTGACCACCTTTCGGGCCGCGCGGAGTCGCGCCTCTACAAAACCGGGGACCTGGCGCGATTTCTGCCGGGCGGCGACATCGAGTATCTGGGCCGCATCGATCATCAGGTGAAGATCCGCGGCTTCCGGATCGAACTCGGAGAGATCGAGTCGGTGCTCTGTCAGCATCCTGCAGTGCGCGAAGCCGTAGTGCTGGCGCGGGAAGACGCACCGGGGTTAAAACGACTGGTGGCGTATGTTGTGGCGGCGCCCGCCCCGGCGGTGAGTGAACTGCGTGATTTTCTTAAAAAGAAACTGCCGGACTACATGGTGCCGTCGGCTTTCGTGTTCCTTGACAAGCTGCCGTTGACGCCGAACGGCAAAGCGGACCGGAATGCGCTGCCCGAGCCGGACAGGTCGCAATCTGTTGCCCGCAATGATTTTGTTGCTCCGCGAACAGCGCTGGAAGAGAACCTTGCGGCCAGTTGGGCGGACGTGTTGAGAGTGGGACGCGTTGGGATCGACGACAATTTCTTCGAATTGGGCGGCCATTCATTGCTGGCAACACAATTGATTTCCCGGATTCGTCATACGCTGCAACTCGAACTGCCGTTGCGTTCCCTGTTCGAGTTCCCCACGATCGCCGGCCTCGCGGATTGCATCGAAAACATTCAATCGGCCTCGAGGAAAGCTGGCCTGGCGGCGCAAGCATCGAGTCAGACGATTCCGCGGCTGTGCCGCGGCAGCATCGCGCCGCTTTCCTCGGCGCAAGTGCGGCTGTGGTTCCTCGATCAATTGGAAGGCGGGATCCACTACAATGTGCATCTCGCGTTGCGCTTGAGCGGCCGGCTGGAGATGGTTGCGCTGGAACGCGCGCTTGGAGAGATCGTGCGCCGGCACGAAGCAATGCGATCGGTGTTTCCCGAAGTTGATGGCCAGCCGGTCCAACGAGTCCCACCGCCCTCTCCATTTTCCCTGCCGGTCATCGTTCTACCGGATCTGTCCGCGCCCGCTGGGGAAGCGGAGGCAATCCGGCTGGCCGTGGAGGAGGCCCGCAGGCCGTTTAATCTGGCGCACGGTCCAACCTGGCGTTTGACACTGCTCGCATTGCACGACGACCGGCATATCCTGCTGGTCACCGCTCACCACATCGCGATGGACGGTTGGTCGTGGGGAGTATTCCTCGGCGAACTGCGGGTGTTGTATCGAGCGTATGCGAATCGCGAATCATCGCCGCTGGCGGAGTTGCCCATTCAGTATGGGGACTACGCCGCGTGGCACGCGGATTGGCTGAAGAGCGAGAGCATTGCCCGGCAGCTCAATTACTGGACCCGTCAGTTGGCGGGCGCGCCGGGGTTTTTGGAGCTGCCTTCGGATCGCCCGCGACCGACTGTTCAGACCTTTCGCGGTGCTTGGTGTCCGTTAAACCTCCCCAAGGCCACAACCGTTGCGTTGAAGAATCTTTGCCAGCGCGAAGGGGTGACATTGTTCAGCGCGCTGTTGGCGACGTTGCAGACGTTGCTGAATCGATACACGGGGCAGGAGGACATTTTGGTGGGCACACCGGTGGCCAACCGCCCGCGCGCGGAGTTGGAAGGATTGATTGGCTGCTTATTGAACACGGTTGTACTGCGGGGCAATCTGTCAGGGGACCCGACATTTCGTGAGGTGTTGCGGCAGGGAGGCGAGACGGTGCTGGACGCGCTGGCGCACCAGGACGTGCCGCTGGAGAAATTGATCGACACGTTGCAACCGGAGCGCAATCAGAGTTACTCGCCTTTGTTCCAGGTCTTATTGGTGCTGCAAAACAACCCGATGCCCGAACTGGAGATGGGCGGGCTGATCCTGCGGCCGTTTGAGGTTGATAACGGGACAGCGAAATTTGATTTGACGCTGACTCTGACCGAAACGAGCGACGGACTTGCGGGTTGGATAGAATATGCCACGGATCTGTTCGATGCCGATCGGATCGCGCGACTGGCCGGTCATCTGGGAACGATCGTTGAGGAGGTTACTGCAAACCCCGATCAGCGCCTCTCGCAGTTGTCGGTGATTACTGCTGGTGAACGGCAGCAGTTGTTGGTCGAGTGGAACCGGACGGCAGCGGATTATCCGAAGGAGGCGCGCCTTGAAGCGCTTTTTGAAGAACAGGCGCTGCACAACCCGGGGC
>Ga0070689_100002787_pt1 | contig 11475 bp, 10 predicted proteins | sample KBSS23HmetaG_FD_64669 | JGI IMG/M metagenome (GOLD analysis project Ga0070689, IMG submission 64669) | Switchgrass rhizosphere microbial communities from Kellogg Biological Station, Michigan, USA - KBS S2-3H metaG | ecosystem: Host-associated > Plants > Roots > Rhizosphere ... | reverse complement strand
GACGCCCACGTGCGCGTCGTCGTCGAGACGCCGGCCGCCGTTTCCGACGAGGCGAAGGCGCTGTTCGAGAAGCTGGGCGAGGCGCTGAGCGACGACGCCCTGCCGCGGCGGCGCGCGTTCCGCGAGGCCAGCTCGCGCGCCAAGTCGGAGCCGTCGTGAGCCGCGACGCAGACGAAGCGCGCGCGGACGATCGGGACGACCTCGACGATCGCGACGCGGACGCCCCGCGCAAGCCGCGCCTCCTGCTGCACGTCGGGTTGTTCCTCGCGACGTTCCTGACCACCACGATGACGGGCGCGATCTACGTGCACAAGGGCCTCTCGATCGGGCCGATGGCCGACGGCCTGACGTACTCGCTGCCGCTGATGCTGATCCTGCTGTGCCACGAGCTCGGCCATTACGTGGTCGCGCGCCGCTACGGGGTGGACGCGTCGCTGCCGTACTTCATCCCGTTTCCGCTGGGGCTGGGAACGCTGGGCGCCGTCATCGGCATGCGCCAGTCGACGACGGACCGCAAGCAGCTGATCGACGTGGGCGCCGCAGGCCCGCTGGCGGGGCTGATCGTGGCGATCCCGTTCCTGATCGTCGGGCTGATGCGTTCGGAGGTCGGCCCGATCGTCGTCGAGGGCAGCCGGACGACGATGGAGGGGAACTCGATCCTGTACGCGCTGGCGAAGTTCTTCATCAAGGGCGCGTGGCTACCCGGCGGCGGCATCGACGTCCACCTGCACCCGATGGCGATGGCGGCGTGGGCGGGCCTGTTCGTCACGATGATCAACCTGCTGCCGATCGGCCAGCTGGACGGCGGGCACATCGCCTCCGCTTACTTCGGGAACCGCTACAACCTGTTCGCGGATCGGCTGCGCCGCCTGCTGCCGGTCGGGGCGGTGGTCGCGTTCTTGTGGGTCCTGCACCTCGGCAAGCAGGAAGCGGGCGCGGCCTGGCGCTTCGGTCCGGGCGCGTCCATCGCCATGGCGGCGGCGACGCCCTGGCTGGTGTGGTTCCTGCTGATCGGGCTGATGCGCCGGATGACGGGCGGGGTGAACCATCCTCAGGTCGACGATCAGCCGCTGGCGCGGAGCCGGCGCGCGCTGTTCTGGCTGATGGTGGTGGTATTCGTCGCCGTGTTCATGCCGGTGCCGTTCCGGGAAGTGATGGCGGGTCAGCCGTGAAGGTGCCCGCGTTCGAGATGCCCCTGGAGGAGATCCGGGCCAGCCTGGAAAAGCTGCGGCGGCCGCTGAGCATCGCGGTGCTGCGCGCCCGCAACCCGTTCAACGTCGGGGCGATCATCCGCGTCGCGCATTCGTTCCTGGTGCGGGAGATCGTGCTGGTGGGCAGCGAGCGCTACTACGAGCGCGGCGCGATGGGGATGGATCGCTACGAAAACATCGTGTGCGTCGCCGACGAGGCCGAGCTGATCGCGCGCGTGCGCGCGGGCGCAGGTGGCGGCAAGCTGGTGGTGTTCGAGAAGGACGCGGCGCGCGTCGACCTGTGGCACGCGGAGCTGCCGGCCGAGTGCACCATGGTGTTCGGCAGCGAGACGGCCGGCGTCCCCGACGAGATCGTTCGCGCCGCCGACATGGTCGTCGGCATCCCGATGTACGGCATCAACCATTCGTTCCCCGTCACCGTCGCCGCCGGCATCGCCATGGCCGAATGGACCCGCCGCCACTACGCGAGCTGATCCCCTCTCCCGCTTGCGCAGTGTGGAGAGAGGGCTAGGGTGAGGGCAAGCCGCCTGAGGCAGCCTCCGCGCGGAGCACGATCGCCAGCGCCTCCACGTGCGGCGTGTGCGCCAGCATGTCGTACGGCGTGACCCGGGGCGCGCGGTAGCCGCGCGACGCCAGCCAGGCGAGGTCGCGCCCGAGGGTATCGGGATCGCACGACAGATAGGCGACGGCGCGCGGCGCCAGACGCACGACCTCGGCCAGGACCTCGGGCGCGCAGCCCTTGCGCGGCGGGTTGACCACGACCAGGTCGGCGCGATCGATATTGCCCAGCTCGCGCGCGACGTCGCCCGCCACGAAGCGCGCGCCGGCCACGCCGTTCAGCGCCGCTGAGGCGACCGCGTCGGCCACCGCGCCGTCATGGACCTCGATGCCGATCAGCTCGCCCGCGCCCGCGCGCGCGAGCGCGAGGCCGATGCCGCCCACCCCGCAGTACGCGTCGACGACGCGCTCACCCGGACGGGGCCACAGGGTGTTCACGATCGCCGTGTACGCCAGCCCCGCGATGCCGCGGTTCGCCTGAAAGAAGGCGCCGCTGGACAGCCGGACGCGGACGCGTTCCCCGCGGACCTCGACGCAATCCTCGATGGTCGAGGCGCCGTCCAGCGTCCTGTCGTCGCTGGTGTCGCCCGCGAAGATCGCGTTCCCGCGTCCGCGGTTGATGTGCTCGACGACGCCGATCACCTCGGGGCGCGCCGCCCGAAACGCGCGCGCCAGCTCCACGCCGGCGTCGAGCGGCCCCGGCGCGACCCAGGTCGCGAGCACGCGGTTGTCGTGATTGGCGCGAAGGACGACGTGCCGCAGGTCGCCCGTCAGCGTGCGCTCGTCGTACGGTGCGACGCCGGCCTGGTCGAGCAGCGCGGCGAGGGCGGTCGCGGTGTCGTCGAGCGGGGGCTGCGCGATCCGGCAACCCGACGTGTCCACGACGTCATGCGAACGCGGCGCGTACGCGCCCAGCACGAGGCGCCCGTCGAATCGCGCCGGCACCAGCTTCGATCGGTTGCGATAGCCGAGCAGCGGCCACCCCACGCAGGGCGCGACCTCGACCTGCAGCGCCGCGAGCGCGCGGGCGACGCGAGCCTGCTTCCAGGTGAGCTGCGCCGCGTGGTCGAGGTGCTGCAGGACGCAACCGCCGCATGAACCGAACGCGCGGCAGGCGGGCCGGCGGCGCGCGGGCGACGGCGTCTCGATCGTCACCAGCCGGGCCCACGCTTCCGGCGCGTGGCCCGAGACGTGCTCGACCACGGCGGCGACCCGCTCGTCGGGCAGCGCGCCCGCGACGTGCACGCGCGGATGATCGCTCGCTGCGCCCGCCGCGCCCGGCGCGGTCACGCCCGCCCCGTCGTCGTCGAGATCGACGCACGTCACGGTCACGCGCTCGCCGGGCTTCACGCGCGCAAGAGTACATCTAGAAGGTAGCTGCACACCCGCGCTGCGCGCGGGAGCAGCTAGTTCCCGGGCGGCGCGCCGATCGCCGCCGCCAGCCGGGGCAGCGAGACGTCGTAACGGTAGGCGGTTCCGCGGTGGCCGTCGTCGAACTCCTGGTGCTCGCACGCGATGCCCAGCGTCTGCAGCCGGCGCACGAAGATGCGCGCACCCAGATCCAGGTTGTGCTCGTCGCGCGTCCCGGCGTCGATGAAGATCAGCGTCATGCGGCGCAGCGCCTCGGCGTGCGTCGCGATCAGCTCGACCGGGTCCCACGCCTTCCAGCGCTGCCACACCGTCCAGTCGATCTCGCCCGTGTCGAGGTCGAAGGGCAGGGCGATGCCCTGCTCGCGTTTCGGATCGGGTGAATACGCGCCCGCCTGCGCCAGCACCATCATGGTCGTGAAGTCGGCGCCGTCCTTCTTCTCCTTCGCCTCGAACTGGCGCAGGAATTCGCCGACGCCGCCGTGGCGGCGCAGCGTTCGCGCGGCGACGGGCAGATCGGGCAGGGCGGACAGCTCGAAGGCCATGTCGCCGGCGTGGCTGGCGACGGCCGCGAACAGGTCGGGGTGGCGCATCGCCAGCACCAGCGCGCCGAAGCCGCCCGACGACTTGCCGCCGATCGCGCGCGCCTGGCGCGCGGCGATCGTGCGGAAGCGCGCGTCGACCGCGGGGATCACCTCGCGGATAACGTGCGTTTCGTAGTCGCCGATCGCGAACGAATCCAGGTACTGGGCGCCGCCCCAGCGCGTGAAGCAGTCGGGCGCCACGACGATCACCTCGCCCATGGCGCCGGTCGCGGCCAGCCGATCGAGCCGGTCGCCCAGCCCGGGTTGCCAGGGTGTCCCCGAGAACATCAGCTCGCCCGTCCCCGCGTATCCCGCCAGCCAGTAGATCACCGGGTACCGCCGCTCGGGCGCCGACGCGTACGACGGCGGCAGCCAGACCGCCGCCCGCCGCGCGGTCGCGTCGCCCAGCGGGTTGCCGGCCAGCGCGCGGCTCTCGACCGTCTCGACGACGGTGCTCATTTGACCGGCCGGCGCGCGCAGGACGTCGCCATCGATTGCATCTCGCCGGCGAAACGTGAAATCGCCGTGGTGATCGATCGCCGGGGGCGAAGCGGCGTTCGCGGCTGACCCGGCCACGCCACCTCGGCGGTCGCGCTGTCGTCCGCGCTCTTGTCGAGTGCGGCCGCCGCATCGTCGGCGGCGTCGGGGCGCATCCCCTTGAGAATCCGTCCCAGGCGCGCGGCAGCATCCGCGTCCTTGAGCGGCTTCGGCGCCTTCGCGGGCAGCTTCGGTTCGCCGCGCTCCGCGCCGATCACGCTCTGGTAGCACCACCAGCGACCGTCGGCCGCCAGCGATGCCTGCGCTCGAGACGGCGGAGCGTTCGTGTACGACACGACGACAAGCTGCGCGCCCGGACCGACCGGCTTTTCCGGCGGCTGTGCGTACCACTGGTTTTCGCTGGGCAGCTCGTTGACTGCGCGAAGGATGTCGTCCGCCGCCGGCTTGTTCGCCGCGACCCAGCGCGAGCCGTCGCCACGGATCAGCACGACCTGCGTCTCCGCGCCGCCCGGCAGCAGGCCTGCCCGGGCGCCGCCCGCCGCGCCACCTTTGGGTGGGCTCGCCTTCTCGCGGACCAGCGCGCTGTCAGCGACCGCGCCCAGGCGCGTGAACACCGCCGCGACGTCGGCTGGAAGCAAGCAGCCGGCCTGGCTGTCGCGCGCATAGCCAGCGCCGCCCGTGCTGCCCCCCGATTCGACCTGGTAACAACCGTCGCGCAGGAAGCGCCTCCGCCCGACCGCCCCTTCGCCGGCGATGGTGGCGAACGAGATCTCGACCGCCGCCGGCTCCGTGCCCGGGCGCGCCGCGGGTTCGGCCGCGAGCATCCCGGAAATGGCCAGCAACGGCGAGACAGTCAGCATCTGACGAGAGTAGACGATTTCCTCTCCGCCGGTTCGATGTCATATTCCCGCGGCCGTGTCCCGCCGGAGAGATCTGCTGCTGCTGTTGCTGACAGCGATGCTGGCGTCTGCGCCGGCCGACGCAGCCAAGCCCAAGCCTGCGGCGGCGGCGCCCGCGACCGCCGCGGCGCTTCCCTCGCCGAAGCTGGACGTCAAGGCGTGGTCGCTGGCCAACGGCCTCAACGTACTGTTCCTCGCCGATCACAAGGCCCCGATCGCGACCGTGCAGGTCTTCTATCACGTGGGATCCAAGGACGAGCGCGTCGGCATCCGCGGCGTCGCCCACATGTTCGAGCACATGATGTTCAAGGGATCGGCGCACGTCCCGCCCGAGGAGCACGCGCGCCTGCTCAAGGAGGTCGGCGGCCAGGTCAACGCGTTCACAACCGAGGATCTGACCGCGTACCACGACACCGTTCCGCCCTCGTACGTCGGCTTCGCGCTGGAGCTGGAGGCCGAACGCATGCGCCAGCTGAAGCTGTTTCAGGGGACGGTCGACTCCGAACGGCACGTCGTCGAGGAAGAGAAGCGGCTGCGCATCGACAACGATCCGATCGGCAAGGCGATCGAGAAGTTCCGCCTGCTCGCTTATACGAAGCACCCCTACAACTGGACGCCGATCGGGACCATCGAGGATCTCGAGAAGGTCACGCCCGCGGACGCGCAGCGCTTCTACGACATCTACTACCAGCCCAACAACGCCACGCTGGTCGTCATCGGCGACGTCGACGAGGTGGCGGTGCGCAAGCTGATCGACCAGCACTTCGGTCCGATTCCGAAGGGGCCCGCGCCGGCGCGCGCCGCCGCCGAGGAGCCGCCCCAGACGGCGCTGCGCCAGGAGACGCTGCACATCGAGGTTCAGATCCCGGTCGTCGTCGGCGGCTACCACATCCCGAAGGCGGCCGACCCCGACATACCGGCGCTGGAGGTGCTGGCCGCGGTGCTTTCGGGCGGCGAGTCGTCGCGCCTGCACCAGCGCCTGGTCCGGCGCGAGCACCTGGCGATCGCGGCCGGCGGCGTGACCGAGGCGCTGGAGCATCCGGGCTTGTTCCTCGTCTACGCCGCCTATCTTCCCGATCGCGACGCGGGCCGCGTCCAGGCGGTGCTGGCGGAGGAGATCGCGAACGTGCGCGACAAGCCGATCACGCCCGCCGAGCTGGACAAGGCGAAGAACCAGCTGGCGGCGGGCTTCGTCTTCGGACTGCAGACCGTCGACGGCGTAGCGCAGGCGCTGGGCCGCGCGCAGTACGTCGAGGGCGATTGGAAGCGCTTCGTCGAGGGCGCGACCCGCTACCTGGCGGTGACCGCCGCCGACGTCCAGCGCGTGGCGGCGAAGTATCTCGTCGACACGAACCTCACGCGCGTGACGCTGGCGCAGCCTGCCCCTCCCGGTGCCGCCAAATGAAGTCGCTGACGCTGACGTTGACCTTGCTTCTCGCAGGTTGCGCGTCGGCGCCGCCACCAGCGCCGCCCGCACCTGCGGCGTCCTCGGTCCAGGTTCAGTACGAGAACGTTCCCGGCCAGGGGCCGGCGAAAGCCAAGCCGCCCGCGGAATACTGGGCGGGGCGCAGCGATCTGATTCACGCGCCGGCGCCGCCCAAGCCGACGCAGCTGGAGTTGCCGCCGGTCCAGCGCTTCACGTTGAAGAACGGACTGCAGGTCATCGTGGTTCCGCGCAAGGAGCTGCCCGTCGTCAGCTTCGGCCTCGCGGTGCAGGCCGGCGGTTACGACGAGGACCGCGACACGCTGGGCGTGTCCGACTTCGTCGCGTCGATGCTTCGCCGCGGGACCAAGACGCGCAGCGCGGACGACATCTCGCACGCGATCGACTTCGTGGGCGGCACGCTGGACGCGCACGCGACGAACGAGAGCACGACGGCGGCCTGCTCGGCGCTGTCGAAGGACGCCAAGCTGTGCCTCGATCTGCTGTCGGACATGCTGCTGCACCCAGCCTTCCCGGAGAGCGAGATGGGCGAGGTGCGCGACGAGATGCTGGCGGCGGTCGCGGCGGTGTTCGACAACCCGCACGAGCTCGCGAACGCGCATTTCACCAACCTGCTGTTCGGCGAGAAGCACCCGGACGGGTGGGCGCTGTCGGCCGACGACGTCCGCAAGATCACGCGCGCGCGCCTGGAGACCTTCTGGCGGACGTTCTACCGTCCGAACCGCGCCATTCTCGCCGTGGCGGGCGACGTGGATGTGGCCAAGCTGCGCGCCGGCGTCGAGAAGCAGTTCGGCGGCTGGGCGCGCGCGACGGTTCCCGCCCGGCCGGCGTGGACCATCCCCAAGCTGACGAGCACGCGCATCCTGCTGGTCGATCGGCCCGATTCGACGCAGGCGACGTTCGTGCTCGGCCACGAGGGGATCAAGCACGCCGACCCGCGCTGGTACGCGGCGACGCTGACGAACTACGTGCTGGGCGGATCCGACTTCGCGTCGCGGCTGATGATCGAAGTGCGCGCCAAGCGCGGGCTGACCTACGGCATCGGCTCGTCGTTCGGGAACACGCTGTACGAAGGATCCTTCCGCGTCGTCGGATCGACGAAGAGCGAGACCGCCTGGGAGGCGCTGCTCGCGTCGGTCAACGAGGTCCGGCGCATCAAGAACGAGGGTCCGACCGCCGCCGAGCTGGACAAGGCGAAGGGCTTCTACGCGGGCAGTTACCCGTTCAAGCTGCAGACCGCGGCCGGGGTTGCGCAGGCGCTGGTCGGCGCCGAGCTGCACGGGCTGGGGGCGGCTTACGTGCGCGAGCTGCCGGTCCGGCTCGCCGCGGTCGACCAGAGCGCGGCCAAGGCGACCGGGGCCGAGCTGCTGCATCCCGACGCGATGCTGGTCGTGATCGTGGGCAAGGCCGCCGCCATCGAGCCCCAGATCAAGGACAAGGGGATCGCCTACGAGAAGATCAACTTCAAGGATCCGATCAGCTCCGCCGCCCGCGAAGCGGCCAAGGCGGCGAAGCCGGCGAAGCCCTAGGCGCTAGATAGCCGGCAGCTTGCGCAGCGCCAGCCAGCGTCCGAAGAACGCCAGCGCGTAGCCGGAGAGCACGTCGGCGAGGAAGTGCTGCTTGGTGGTCAGCGTCGACAGCGCCAGCGCCGTCGCCATCGCGAGCGCGACACGCCCGATGCGCGGTCGATCCTTGATGAGGATCAACGACAGCATGGTCGTGTGCGCGACGTGCAGCGACGGGAAGACGTTGCCGGGCGGATCGATGCCCTGGACGGCGGCCATGAACGTCGCGGAGAAGTCCGCGTAGGGCGGGTGGAGGACGGGGCGCGGGTACTCGGCGCCGATGAAGATGTGACAGATCGCGCCGATGGACATCACGACAAGCACGGCGCGCACCGCGCCGTTGAACAGCGCACGGCGCTTGAAGGCCGCGATCGCGATGATGAACACGCCGGCGTAGAACGGCAGGTAGCACCACGCGGTCCAGGGCCAGAACGGGATCGCGTCGTCGAAGCGCGTCCGCAAGATCTCCGTCGATCGGTTGAGGTGCAGATGGCCGATGCCGAAGTAGACGGCCGACTGCAGCAACGCCAGCGCGAGGCCGACCGTCCACCTGTACGCCGGGGTCGCGATCGTCGCCGCTGGCGACTCGGGGGCGGGGGAGGTCGCTACGGCCATCCGCGGCAAATCATAAGGCACCCACGGCGAATTTCAGGTAATCGCCTTCGGGAAACTGGGCCACGACCGGGTGGTCCGCGCCGGAGCCGCGCACCTCATGCAGCCGGAACCGGCGCCCGGCGTCGCCGGCGCCGTCGCGGACGGTGGCGAGGAAGGTCGCTCGATCGACGTGGCTGGAGCACGACGCCGCGCACAGCGTTCCGCCCGGCGCGGTGACCGCCGCGCACAGGCGATGGAGCCGGCGGTAAGCCCGCAGGCCCGTCGCGAGCGCGCGTCGGCTGGGCGCGAAGCTGGGCGGATCCGAGATGACGACGTCAAACCGCTCTCGCTCGCGGGCCGCGCGCTCGAGGAACGCGAACGCATCGCCGGCGACGAAGCGCGCGTCGCCCGCCGGCAACCCGTTGCGCTCGAAGTTGCGGCGCGCCGCCGCGATCGCGGGCGTCGCGGCGTCCACGGTCACCGTCGTCCGCGCGCCGCCCGCCGCCGCGTAGACCGAGAAGCCACCCGTGTAGCCGAACAGGTTCAGCACGCGTCGGCCGGACGCCAGCGTCCGCACCAGCGCGCGGTTGTCGCGCTGATCGAGGAACAGGCCGCCCTTCTGTCCGTGCAGCAGATCGACGCCGAAGCGCAGGCCGTTCTCGCGCACCTCGATCTCGTCGTCGGGCGGGGCGCCCAGAACCACCGCCGTCCGATCCTCGCCGCCGCCCGCGCCGCGCCGCGCGCTCCGGCGCTCGACGATCGTGCGCAGCGCGATGCCCGCCGCCCGCGCCGCCTCCCGCAGCTGCGCGGGCAGGCCGCGGTAGAACGCCGCCGCGCCGCCGCCGTCGCAGCGAATGCTGGCGGCCTCGCCGTAGACGTCGACGTGAACACCGGGCAGGCCGTCCGCCTCGCCGTGGATCCAGCGGAAGGCGTCGGTTTCGCGCCGGTCGATGAGCGCCAGCCGCCGCGCCAGCGCCGCCGCGATCCGCTGCCCGACAAGCGTCGGCACATCCCCGATCGCCGTCGCGTCGCCCAGCACGCGCACGGCGATGGGCGAGCGCGCATCCCAGAACCCGATCGCGAGCGGGCGCCCGTTGCGGGAAGCGAGCTGCACGACCGCCCCGTCGGGCAAGCGGGGCGTGCCCGCCAGCGCGTCGCGATACACCCAGGGGTGACCGCCGCCGATTGTCCGTTCGAGGCGCTTGCGCAGCTCGACGCGCGCGACGCCCCTGCCGCCCTTCACTTGGGCGGGCGGTCGGGGATCGGCAGGCCCTGCGTGGCCACCGGCCGCGCCAGCGTCGAGGCGACCTTGGCGCACGCGAGCACGCGCGCGCCGCTTCCGAACACGACTTCGACCTTGCCCGAGCCCGGCGAGCCCGCGACCACGCCCACGCCGAACGTCGCGTGGGCGACGCGCTCGCCGGCAACATAGCTGTCCCGCGCCGCGTACGTGCGCGGCGGTTTGGCGGGATCGAACGGCGGCACCGGGGTCTCCGCCGGCGCGCGCGCGGCGCGCGATCGCCGTCCCGACCCGAAGGTGGGCCGCCGCGGACGCGTCGCCGGATCGCCGCCGCTTCCTCCTGCTGCGGCGCTGTCCGCGTTCTCGTCGCGATAGCGGTGGTGTCCACCGCAGCGCTTGCACACGACCTTCGCGATCTTGTCGCCCATCTTCGCCATGACGACGTGCCACACCTGTCCACACCGTCCACACATGGCCTCGATGTCCTGTCCTACTCCTGGCGTTGGCATTCTTTTTGTGGGCCCCCCTGGCCCTAAAGTTCTGCTGGGTCTCTATATTCGCCGAAGACGTCCCGGAAGACCCGACAGATTTCACCCAAAGTTGCATCCCGGCGCGCCGCCTCGAGCACGGCGTCCATGACGTTGGCGTCTCCGGCGCACGCGCGCCGCACCTCTTCCAGGCCTTCCCGCGCGCGCACGGCGTCACGGCCCGCGCGCACCGCCTGGACGTGCGCCACCTGCGCCCGTTCCGGGGCCATGTCGATCTTCAGCGTCGGGATCGTCGCCGTTGCATCGGCTTCGACGTGCCGGTTGACGCCCACGATCGGCCGCTCGCCCCGGTCAATCTGCTGCTGGGTTCGGTAGGCGGAGGCGGCGATCTCCCGCTGGGGCCAGCCCATCTCGACCGCGCGCACGATGCCGCCCATGTCGTCGATGGTCCGGATGAGGCGCTCGGCCTCCGACTGCATCCGATCGGTGAGCGATTCCAGGAAGTAGCTGCCGCCGAACGGATCGGCGACCGCGGGCAGTCCCGATTCTTCGGCGATGATCTGCTGCGTGCGCAGCGCGAGCGTGGCCGCTTCCTCGGTCGGCAGCGCCAGCGTCTCGTCGAAGCTGTTCGTGTGCAGCGACTGCGTCCCGCCCAGCACCGCCGCCAGCGCCTGCAGCGTCGTGCGCACAACGTTATTCAGCGGTTGCTGCGCGACCAGCGAGACGCCGGCGGTCTGAGCGTGCGCGCGCAGCATCCAGGCGCGCGGGTTCTTCGCGCCGAAGCGGTCGCGCATGATGTGGGCCCACATCCGCCGGGCCGCGCGCAGCTTGGCGATCTCCTCGAAGAAGTCATTGTGGATGTCCCAGAAGAACGACAGGCGCGGCGCGAACACGTCGACGTCCAGGCCGGCTTCGCGACCCAGCTCGACGTAGCCGATCCCGTCGGCGAGCGTGAACGCCAGCTCCTGCACCGCGGTCGCGCCCGCTTCACGAATGTGGTAGCCGCTGATCGAGATCGTATTCCAC
>Ga0070689_100002780_pt1 | contig 11485 bp, 7 predicted proteins | sample KBSS23HmetaG_FD_64669 | JGI IMG/M metagenome (GOLD analysis project Ga0070689, IMG submission 64669) | Switchgrass rhizosphere microbial communities from Kellogg Biological Station, Michigan, USA - KBS S2-3H metaG | ecosystem: Host-associated > Plants > Roots > Rhizosphere ... | reverse complement strand
AAATCCAAAATCCAAAATCCAAAATCTCACTACTTTCCGATACAGAACTGGCTGAAGATTGAGTCCAATAAATCTTCCACGGAGGTCCGGCCGACGATCTCTCCCACGGCGTTGACGGCCAGATGGAGATCGCTGGCCACGAGTTCGAGAGTCAGTCCTGTGGTCAGCCCATGCACCGCGCGTATCATGGATTCCCGCGCGCGCCGCAATGCGTCCTGGTGTCGCGAATTAATCATCACCTGAAGCATCTCGTTCTTGATTTCGCCCGACCAGACGGCCGCTTTGATGGCGTCCTTTAACCCGTCGAGGCCAGCGTTGGTGGCGCAACTCACTTCGATGGGAACGGGATTTCCCTTCGGAAGATCCAGCATTCGCGGAAGGTCGCTTTTGTTGCCGACGAGAAGAAACTTTCTTCCGGCGAGTTGTTGAATGGATGCGGTATCGGCGGGAGAGAGCGGTTCCGACAAATCGACGACATGCAGGATTAAATCGGCTCGCCCCAGGGATTCCCGGCTCCGGCGCACCCCTTCCTGTTCAATCTCGTCGGTCGGCTCGCGCAGTCCGGCGGTGTCGATGAAAATCACCGGCAATCCACGGATGTTGGCGGTTTCCTCGATCGTGTCGCGGGTGGTGCCGGGAATCGGCGAGACAATGGCGCGTTCGTGTCCCAGCAGCTGGTTGAGAAGGCTGGACTTGCCCGCATTCGGGCGGCCCACGATGGCCGCACGTATGCCGCGTCGAAGGATTTGACCTTCATTCGCCGTCTGGAGTAGTTGATCCGTCTGGGAGAGCCCGGCTTGCAACCGGTTGATTAACCGCTCGCGTGTGTCGGGCTGGATATCTTCGTCGGGAAAATCAATATGGGCTTCAATGTGGGCGAGGGCTGCCATCAGGTCGTCGCGCAGCAGGTTGATGCGTTGCGAAAGTTTGCCGGCGAGCTGTTCGTTGGCGGCAAAGAGGGCCAGCTCGGTGCGGGCGTGGATGACATCGGCCACAGCTTCCGCCTGGGCCAGATCGATTCGCCCGTTGAGAAAGGCGCGTTTGGTGAATTCTCCCGGTTCGGCCAGGCGGGCGCCGTTTTCCAGCACAGTGTCGAGCACCATTTTGGCGGTCAGAATTCCGCCGTGACAGGAGATTTCCACCGTGTCTTCGCGGGTGAAAGTCCGCGGGGCGCGCAACACCGACAACAACACTTCGTCGATGATCTGGCCGTGACGTTGAATGTGCCCGTAGTGGATGGTGTGAGTTGAGGCGGTCGAAGGCCGGGCAGCGCCCTGGCCGGTGGGAACGAAACTGCGGTCAGCCACGGACAAGGCTTGCGGGCCGGAGAGCCTGATCACAGCCAGTCCGCCTTCCCCCACGGGGGTGGCAACGGCCGCTATCGTCTCGTCGAACATGACTGGAGACGCATAGCAGATCAGGGCGTTCAACCAAGCTCAATTCCGGTGGCTGGGACGCAATAATTCGGATTGAGCTTTTGGCTGTAGTTCACAAACTTTGGGCATGAACCGCCATTCCCTTATCCGTCGTCAGTTCTCTTTCGCCGTCTCGACCGGGTTGCTCGTATTTCTTTTGTTGCTGGTGAGCGGGTGGACAGGAAGGGGTGCGGACTCCGGGCGAAAGGCCAGGCTGCTCTATGTAGCGGTGCCGGGCGTCCGGGATTACCTGGAGTACGGAGGGCATGGGGTGCTGGTTTTCGATATCGAACGCAAGCACGAGTTTATCCGGCGCATTCCGGCGCGTGGACTGGGCGCCAAGGGGCAGCCGCTCAACGTCAAAGGCATTTGTGCGTCGGCGGCGACGGCGCGACTCTACGTCAGCACGCTGGAGTTCCTGACCTGCTTTGATCTCACGACGGACTCGATCTTGTGGGAGAAATCCTATCCGGGAGGATGCGATCGAATGTCCATTTCGCCGGATGGAAAGCTCATTTATCTGCCATCGCTGGAGAAGGCTCACTGGCATGTGGTCGACGGCGCCACTGGGGACATCGTCACGAAGCTCACGCCGGATTCGGGCGCGCACAATACGATTGTCAGTCTCGATGGCCGGTGGGCGTATCTGGCGGGATTGAAATCGCCGCTCTTGCGGGTATCGGACACTTCCACGCATCGGATTGTCCGTGAAGTCGGTCCCTTCTCGGCGCCCATCCGTCCATTTACGGTGAATGGGAACTCGAGTCTCTGCTTCGTGAATGTCAACGAACTGTTGGGCTTTGAAGTGGGCGATCTCAAGACCGGACGGATGCTGCACCGCGTGGAGGTGGCCGGATATTCCAAGGGGCCGGTTAAGCGGCATGGGTGTCCCAGCCACGGTGTGGCTTTGACGCCCGACGAAAAGGAGATCTGGCTGACCGATGCGTTCAACGAGCGCCTGCACATTTTTGATGCGACAGTCACGCCGCCCAAACAGATGGCCAGCGTCAAACTCCGCGATCAGCCCGGCTGGATCACATTCAGCCGCGACGGAAAGTACGCCTATCCATCGACAGGCGAGGTGCTGGACGCGCGGACCCGAAAGATCGTGGTGCAGCTGACCGACGAAAAAGGCGCGGCGGTGCAAAGCGAGAAGATGATGGAAATCGAATTTCAAGGCCGCCTGCCGGTGGTGTGCGGTGACCAGTTCGGACTGGGACGATCAGGTTCTTGAATTCAGACGGGCAAACGGGCTGCGCTCCAGCCCGCCAGCCCTCCTAATTCTTTCCAACATCGAGGGCGTTGAGCGTCAGCCAGAGTTGATTGCGCATCGCCTTCCCGTCGGCGGCGTTGAGGCTGTATTTGATTTCCATCTGCATGACGGGAGTGAGGTCTGGGATCTCGATGAAGACGGTCTTTCCATCGGGAAGAAGGCGTGCGGATTTTACCAGGAGATCATCGCGCCCTTCCTTTTGCGGATTTGCGATGGACCAATCCTTTGAGCCGTAGGTAGAGGTGTAACGATAGTTCCATTGTCGAACACCGTAGCTTCCAGGATCCGTAGCGGCGGCCCGATCGAGCGGTTGGGTGAAAGTGAGGGCGATGCCATTGCTGTGGGCGTGCCAAGCCGTTGGGAGGTAGACCGGCTTGCCGGTAAAACGGATGCGTTGCAGGCAGCCATCCCTGGCGGCGGCCGTTTGCCACCCGGTGCTGCCAGCGATGTAGAGCTGGCCATCTCGGGCGTTGAAGGAGCCGCGGTTTGGACCAGACAGCAGGCGTCCGGGGAGATTGAGCACTGCGCCCTGCGAAATTCCGGCGACCTCATCCCGCAAAACCAGCATTAATCCGCAGCGACCCCAGAGGAGATGAAGCATTTGCCCGGCGAGGGGCCCCCAAGCGGCGGGTGGAACCCAGACCTGGCTTCCGCTGGAATTGTCGACGGCGTGGGGGATCCAACAAAGCGGGCCGTCGTATCCGGCGGAGCCGTCCGGGCCTTTGCGTGGACCGCCGTAGCCATAGTAGCCGCCCAGCCTCACCTGGCTGATTTGCGACGAGGGCGTCCATTCACCTTGCTGGGGAGCGACGGTCAGGACTTTGCCGTCGGGACTGACGCCCATCCCATTGGGATTGCGCCAGCCGCTGGCCAGATGGTCGACGCGGTTTCCGTCGATGGAAACGCGGTGAAGTCCACGTGGATCGACATAATAAAAATTTCCGGCGTCATCCTTCTCGAGGCACGTGACGAAATCGTGGCCCCCGGTGGAGGTTTGGATTTGGTTGCAGAAGTTTTCGTAGTAGTCGGCTTCGCCATCACTGTTCTTGTCGTGGAGTCGGGTGATTTGATCGCGTCCGAGTACGAAGATTTCGCCATTGCGGACTTTCAGGCCCAGCGGTTGGAAGAGGCCCGTGGCGAACCGATGCCAGCGGAGGTTGCGCAGGGAAGCGTCGATTCCCGTGACCCGCCAGACATCGCCGTGGATGCTGCAGACATAGCCTGTTCCGTCGGGGGTAAAGTCGACGCCGGCGAGGAACATGAGCGCCTTCCACGGATTGTCGTACGGCACCGTTAGCGTGTCGACCGTGAGGATGTCGAGGTCGAGACCTCGTTGGCCGTGAGTTTCCAGTTCCGGCAACCAGCGGGCAGTGCCGGGACTGAGCAGGGAGGCGAAGGCATCGGATACCGGCTCGAGGATTCCCTTGTTCAGCGTTTGCATGGCGGACTCGAGCTTGGAATCATCCACTCGACAAAAGGCGATCTGGATCGATTGGGGTTCGGAACGGGGCAGCAAATTGAGGTAGAGAACGGAATCCTGATGAACGACCTTCGCTTCAGCCGCCTGGATTCGGAAGGCGATGGTGCCAGACTTGGATTTTGTTTGAACGGTCCATCCGTTGGGTACGGAACGAATTTCCGGTTTCTCAGTGGTTGCCAGGGAAAGGAAAAGGGAATGATCGAGTGGCTCGATATTGAGGTTCCGGGTGAAAACGCGAAGGCTGTCGAGAGTTGTCAGCCACGGCGATTCGAGCACCCGGGTTTTGCCGATGGTGTACTCGAGAACCGCTCGTTTGCCGTTTAAGTGCAGTCCTCGATAATGAGCGTCCGACTTCGGATTCGGCACGGGAGCCTGAAGAATTAACTCCCCGTCCATGGCCGGGGCACGGAGCAAGCCGTAACGCGCGGCATCGAAGCGGAGGAAGCCGCCGAGCCACGCGGCTCGCCACGAGGCATCGGCGGTATCGTAACAGACCGTTCCTTCTGCATTATCTCCGACCTTAATGGAGAGTCCTTTTGCGATTCGCGCACCGGCGATGGACAGGCTGGAGGCGAGAAACGGTCCGACTTCGGTTTGGTTCCAGCGGGCGTCGACCCAATCGGATTCCTGTTGTGCTTCGGGTGAAGGGTTCGATCGCGTGGGAGCGGCCGCGGCGGCGGCACTGGCCGCCAGGAGAGCGTTCGGGATGAGGAGCACGGTGACGGCACAAATTTGGATGAACGCTTTCGTTCCAATGGAGTTCATTCGGGGAATCGGACGGTCGAGTCGGTTAATATATTTACGGACAGGAGAATCGCGGGTTTGTCCTGCGGGCTCAAGTTTTCCACAACGGGCGGCATTACACGAAGGTAGTAGGGGAAGATTTGTGGAAATAATACAAAATGACCATGGCTGGTGTCTATCAGTCGGGAACGCGGTCAAAATGGAAACGACATGATTATGAACTTCTGGATTTCACTTTCCGTCACAGTGCTGTTGGGGATGGGAGCGGCCGCGGCTGCTCCCGAGGAGGCGGGGCTGCCTCTTCCCTTGAAAAACTTCGTGGCGTCGAAAGCAAAACAAATTCGGCGGACGGCCGAGCGATTGGGCTTGGAAGTCAGCCCGGAGGTCGATGAGTACCTCAAGGCGGCTCAGAGTGGCGACTGGATGCAGGCGCTTGGGATGTACGGGAATGTCCGCAACAGCTGGCTGAATTCGGACGAAGCCGACGAGAGAACCCTGGAGGCCGTTTCGGCGGCGGGGGCCCTGGAGATTCAACTTGGGTTCGAGCAGATCATGGACGACACCGACACGGATCTGGCTCTGAAATTGGGAGAGGCCATCGTGGCATCGGTGCCGCGGGGAGCGATCTATTTTGGCGCGACCGATTTTGGACGCGGGCTTCCCACGGCATTGAGCAAGTCCCATGAGAACGGGGATCCGTTTTTCACCTTGACGCAGAACGCGCTGGCCGATGGGCGATACCTGGTTTACCTGCGGGAAATGTACGGCCGCACCAATTACATGCCGAGCGCGGCCGATTCGACAAAGGCCTTTCAGGATTATCTGGCGGACGCGCAACGCCGACTGGAGCATGACCGGGAGCATCCCAATGAGCGGCGCCAGTTGAAACCTGGCGAGGATGTGAAGATGAACAAGGGCCGGATTCAGGTGTCGGGACAGGTTGCCGTCATGGAGATCAACAGCATCCTGACGAAGATCATCTTCGAGCAAAATCCCGAGCGGGAGTTTTATATCGAGATGAGTTATCCGATCGACTGGATGTATCCGCATTTGGCGCCGCAGGGCATGATTCTGAAGGTTCATCGCCAACCGGTTTCGGAGATCACGGCCGAGGAAGTGGAGAAGGATCGGACCTACTGGAGCCAGCAGCAGCGGCCGCTGATTGGGGATTGGCTGAAGCCGGAGACTTCGATTGATGAAATCTGCCAGTATGTCCGGAAGCGCCATTTGGATCACAACATGGCGGGATTCGAAGGCAACGCGAAGCTCCTGCAAACGGAGAAGCTCCAGAAAACGTTGGCGAAGCTTCGGGGCGCGATTGGCGGGGTTTATGCGTGGCGGGCGACGAATGCCAGGGATTCCAAGACGAAGGAGCGGATGACGCGGGCGGCGGACGGGGCGTTCAAGCAGGCGTTTGCGTTTGGGCCGCAGACATCAGAGGTGATTTTTCGTTATGTGAATTTCCTCGTCGATTCACAGCGCAAGGCGGATGCGTTGAAGATCGCCAAATTGGCCGTCGACCTCGACCCGGGCGACGGCACGCTTGCGAGCCTGGTCACGAGTCTTCAGTCGTCAAATCCGGATTCGCCGCAGCCGTGATGGTTGCCGGGCGAAGGGATCCCCGCGTAATGCCGGGAATTCCGGGCTTTGAATTCCCGGGGGCCGCGCCTATTCTTCCGGCCAGCCTGCGGTGAATCTTTCCCCGGTGGCGTTCGTCAACGGTGCTCAACAGCACGCAATTCTGAGTTTATGAACAAATTATCTTTGGTTGTTCCCACGATTTTCGCGGTGGTCACCGGCGTCGCCGCGGCGGACAAGGTTGATTTCGCCAAGGACGTCTGGCCGGTGTTGCAAGAGCAGTGTGTGAAGTGCCATGGGGTGGAGAAGCAGAAGGGCAAGCTTCGGCTGGATTCGCACGAGGCGATGCTCAAGGGGGGCAAAGGCGGGCCGGCCCTGGTCGCGGGTGACGCGGCCAAGAGCGAGATTATCCGTCGAATTACGCTTCCCAAGACGGACGACGATTTCATGCCGTCCGAAGGCGAACCGCTGTCGAAGGAAGTTATTGAGAAGATTCGCGGTTGGATTGCGGACGGTGCGACGTGGCCGGCCAATCTGGTAAAGAAGGACGAGCCGGCCCGGCCGGTCATACCGGCGCCCGAACTGCCGGCGGATTTCAAGCCGGCCAGCGGCGAGGCCAAAGCCATTGAGGCATTCAAAAAGAAGGGCATTGAAATCAGGCCGATCGCCATGAACTCCGTTTGGAAGGAGGCGAATCTCCGTCTGCAAAGCACCAACGTGACGGACGCGGTTCTAGCGCCTTTGAAGGATGTGACCAGCCTCATCGACCTGAACCTGGCGACGACAAAAATCACCGATGGAGGACTGGCGAATCTTAAGTCGCTGCGACATTTGCAACGGCTTCATCTGGAATTGACCGGGGTGACTGACGCAGGCCTCGAGCATCTAAAGCCGCTGACCAACCTCACCTATCTGAATCTCTTTGGAACGAAGGTGACGGATTCAGGCCTGGAAAAACTGAAAGGTTTGAAGTACCTGCGGGCGGTTTATGTCTGGCAGACGAAGGTAACGGAGGGCGGCGCTCAGAAACTGAAAGCAGCGTTGCCCAATGTGGAAGTGGTCCTGGGATGGGATGCCGCAGCCCTGGCGAAGAAGGAGACCAAACCGGAGGAGACAAAGGACGGGAAAGAGGCGAAGGACACCAAGGAAGAAAAGAAGGATGCGAAGCCGGCTGAGAAAAAGGAGAAGCCAGCCGCTCCGAAGGACGACAAGGAAAAGGAGAAGGAAAAGACGGCAGAGAAGAAGAATTGATGTAGTACCGAAGGAGCGCTGACCTTCGAGCGATTCCTTTCTCCGATTTTTCGATTTGTGCCCGTGGGTTGCCCTCTGTTTCAGAGCGAGGGGCCACGACAAACGCTTCAGAACTGTGCCGGTTTTGGCAGCGGGGCCGGAGACAGGGGGGCAAAGGATGTCTTGACCTTGGACCGGCATTTTACTCTCTTCGTCCTTAAGTCCCGGCACGGATTGACGTAATGTTCTGGAGACGAAGCGTATGAATGTGACCGCGAAAATCGAATGGACTGGGAGGACGGCCGCCGTGGTGGCGCTGGTCGTATTATTAATGTCAGCCGGCGGTTGCTCAAAAAAATCCAAGATTGAGCGCTATCTCCATAGCGGAGCGGAATATGTGAGCAAGGGGGATTATCTGAAAGCCGAGATCGAGTTGCTGAACGCTTTCCGTCTCGATGCAGGGAATCTGTCAGCGATCCGAGGGCTGGGTGAGGTCTATCTTCAGCAGGGAAACTTTCCCAAAGCTTACATTTTCTTAAAGAAAGCTGCGGAATCGGGCAAGGTCGATGATGATTTGCGGCTCAAACGAGCGCGGATTTTTCTGGCGCTCCGGCGACCGAAGGAGGCGCGCGAGGAGTCTCTGGCAGTCCTGCGAAATAAGCCTGATTCGAACGAGGCACTTGTCTTTCTGAGCCAAGGGGCGACGACTACCAACGAGCTACGGGAGGTTTCCGCACAGCTCGAAACGCTGCGCGCCCAGGCGGAAAAAGTACCGGGTTTTCATTTGGCGGTGGGAACCGTGGCCTTGCGCCAGCGGAATTTGAAATTGGCGGAAGAATCGTTCAGCCGGGCACTGGAGATGGACCCGAAAATGAGCATGGCCCATGAGATGATGGCTGCTCTGCAGTTTCGGCTGCGGGACGTAGCCAAGGGCGGCCAGCATTTGAAGACTGCAGCGGAGCTCGCGCCTGTTCGTTCGCTCACGCCGTTGAGGTACGTCGAGTTTTTGAGGGACACTGACAATGCGGCAGGGGCGCTGGCCAAGATAGAGGAGATTGTCAAGGCTGCGCCGGACTACCTGCCCGCCAGCGCCTATCTGGCGCAGATCCATTTTGCCGCCAATCGCCTCGAACAATGTGCGGAAATCACCAAGCGCGTCCTGGCGATGGATCCAGCCAATTATGATGCGTTACTTCTCAACGGCCGGCTGTTGCTGGCCAAGCGCGAGATGGCCAAGGGGATGGCGGAACTGGAAAGGCTCGTTCGAACCTTTCCGGGGGTCCCGCAGGCCTATTTCCATCTGGCCACCGCCCAATTGTTGAACAACGAGGGTCTCAAGGCGATGGCCAGCCTGAACCAGGCGGTCGCGTTAAACCCCGATTATGTCGAGGCGGTGTTGTTGCGGGCGGAATTGGGTGTACGGAAGGGAGACGCTGGTGAGGTCATTAATGACATGACCGATCTGCTCCGCGAGCATCCACAACTGATGCGGGCGTATATCATTCTGGGCGACGCCTACGGCCTGCGGCGGAACTTTGGGGAAGCCTTAAACACCTACGGGAGGATGGCCCAGCTTTTCCCCACAAACCCGGCGCCGTATTACCTGGCCGGCAACGCGTCAGTGCAGCTGAACCGCGGGGCTGAGGCCCGCAAATTCTTTGAAAAAGCCCGGGGACTGGCGCCGAAATACTACCCGGCGTTCGAGCGTTTGATGGAACTCGATATCCGGGAAAAAAAGTTCGCGGATGCCTTGGCCCGAGTGCAGCCGGAGATTCAGCAGCATCCCGATCTAGGTGCCCTGTGGATGCTTCAGGCCAGGGTTTACGAGGCAGCGACCAACCTGGTTCAAGCGGAGGCCAGTGTTCGAAAGGTGATGGAACTGGATCCCAAGTTAGTGGCTGCGCCCTTGATGCTGGCGCGCGTATTAACTGCCAACGGCCGGGCGGCCGACGCATTGGCTTCCATGCGGCAGACCTTGGCGAAAATGCCGGGGGACGTTAGCATCTTGATGCAGGTCGGCCTGCTCGAAAGCGAACTGGGGAACAAAGCAGGAGCGAGAGAGGCCTACGAGCAGGCATTAAAGACCGATCCCAACTATGGTCTGGCCTTGAATAATCTGGCCTGTCTCTACACAGACCATTTCATCGACCTCGATCGCGCCTACGAACTCGCGCGCAAAGCCAGGGAGCTTTATCCCAAAGATCCTGTGACGGGCGACACTCTAGGATGGGTTTTATACAAGCGCCGCGAATACGGCTACGCCCTTACGTTATTACAACAGGTCAGCCAGGCGCTTCCCGATGATCCGGAGGTTGCCTACCACTTGGGAATGGTCCAATACATGATGGGTGATGAAGAAGGTGCGCGAGCTTCATTGACCAGGGCCACGGCCGGTTCGAGCAAATACAACGGCCGGGAAGAAGCGGCGCAGCGGCTGCAATTATTGAACCTGGATTTAACAAAGGCGGATGCAGCCACGCTGGCCAGGATGGAGAAATATCTGGCGGACAATCCCGGCGATCCCATCGTGGCGGGGCGACTCGCGTCGATGGAGGAACAAAAGGGGAATTTTGAAAAGGCGCTATCGATCTACGAGCGGACTATCGCGGCGAATAAAGGCAGTGTCGGCGCGATGTCTCGGGCGGCCAGGATTTATGCGGAGCGGCTGAAGAATCCGAAGAAAGCGCTGGAATTGGCCAAGGCGGCCCGGGACGCATCTCCGGAGGATCCGGCACTGGCTCACACGTTAGGCGCCATTGCCTATGCCACCGGGGAGCAAGCCTGGGCAGTCAACCTTCTCGAGGAAAGCAGCCGCAAACTTCCGGACAGCGCAGATGTCCTTTACGACCTGGCGCTGGCTCAGTACAGCGTTGGACGAGTCGCAGAGGGCGAGGCGACGATGCGGCGGGCGATCGCCCTTGGCCAGGCGTTCCCGCGACTCGAAGCAGGCAAGCGGTGGCTGACGATTTCGTCATTGTACAAAGACACGGCCCGTCTTCGCCAGTCGGAGCCGGTCCTGGCGGAGTGGCTGAAAGCGGAACCCTCCAACCCGGCGGCCCTAATGGCCAACGCTTCGCTTCAGGGACTGACAAACAATCGGGCGGGAGAGGAGGAATCGTATACCCGGCTCGTGGCAATCTATCCATCGTTCACGCCCGCCTTGATCCGTCTCTCATCCATCTACGCCGGCCGTGCGGACACATTGCCGAAGGCGTTCGAGATGGCGACGAAGCTTCGACAAGCCCTGCCCAACGACCCCGAGGTAACCCGGTTGATGGGCATGATTTCCTATCGACGCGCCGACTATACGCGGGCGGCGCAACTTCTTAACGAGTGTTCCCGTTCCTTCAAAGGGGATCCGGAGGTGTGGTACTATCTGGGCCTGGCCCATCATCAACTGAAGCAAAAGGAAGAGACTCGTCAGGCGCTGACACAGGTGCTGACGCTGGAATCGACAGGTTCGATGGCCTCGGAGGCGCGACGGGTCCTGGCGGAGATCAAATGAAATCAGGGAAGGAATCAGACGCTTGAGTCCCTTGCCGTTGACCGGCGTGGCGATGTGAACGTTGGTTCTCTCATCTTGCTTGCCAGCGCGGCCATGGCGGCGGTTTTGGCCATGGCGGCCATTGTCCGCCGTCCGCATACCGTTCCGAAACTTGCCTTTGGCCTCGGAATGTTGATTTTCGGGGCGGAGACATTTTTGGGGTATCTCTCGGGGCTGGGACCAACTCTTTCCGACACAATCTACTGGCTGAACTGGCGTCA
>Ga0070689_100002778_pt1 | contig 11488 bp, 15 predicted proteins | sample KBSS23HmetaG_FD_64669 | JGI IMG/M metagenome (GOLD analysis project Ga0070689, IMG submission 64669) | Switchgrass rhizosphere microbial communities from Kellogg Biological Station, Michigan, USA - KBS S2-3H metaG | ecosystem: Host-associated > Plants > Roots > Rhizosphere ... | reverse complement strand
TCTCGTCGCTGACCTGTCGCCAGAACGCTTCGAGTTGATCCTTCTCGTACAGCGATCCGAGGATCGTCTTGACGGTCGTGACGAAGAGATTGAAGTTCGCGGGGTTCGGGGTTGCCATGACTCAGGGTCCGTTCCCGGCCGCGCCGGTGAGCTTGACGGCGACGTAGCCCGTCGGGGTTGTCACATCGCTCGGGAGCATCTGACCTGCGACAGGGCGCGTACCGCCGCCATCCGTCGCACCGACCGTGATCGAGTCGACCACGTAGACGTTTGAGCCCGCGTTCGCCTCGGTGAGCGCGTCCGCACCCGTGCCGCTCGCGAGGAGGAATGTGCCCGTGTCGCAGTTGACGATCACGGCGCCATTGGTCGAACCGCCCGTGATCCCCTGGCCGCTGTTCGCCGCGGTGCCGCCCGCGACGTCGCCGATCATGCCGATGACGATGTCGGTCGCGGCGGGCGAGTCAGCGTTCTTGAGATACCGACTCGCCGCTTCGAGAAGCGCGATCGTGTTTCGGTAGACCGTGACCGAGGCTTTCAGGCCTGCGGCGATCGGCTGATGCACTCCCTCGGCGCCGACGCGCCGATAGAGTTGATCGGAGGTGACGGACATCGATCAAACCCTTCCCGCGGCGCCGTTGAGCCCCGCTGCCATGCGTTTCTGATGCTCTTCGAGGTGCGTCTTGCGAAGCGTCGCTTCGATCTTGTCGCGCTCCTCTTTGGGGAGGCTCGAGAGCCCCGCGAGACCGGCTTGGATCTGCTTCTCGACCTCGGGCGGCAACGTCTCCGCGCTCGAGCCGCCCGCGGCGGGACGGATGACCGTCTCGTCGTCCTCGGAATGCACGACCTTGCCTTTGCGGTCGGCGATGTACTCGCGCACGTACGACGCCTTTTTGCCCGCGAGCGTCTTGGCCTCGTGCGGCGTGATGCGCCGCTCGCCGAGCGCTTTCGCGATCGCGTGCGCCTTTGCCTCGGCGGCGTTCGTCTTCTCGAGCTTCGCGAGGCGCTCCTCGAAGATGGCGCCCTGCGCGAGACGCGACTCCATCGCGGCGATCGCGCGTGCGCCCTTGCGTCCCGTCACGCGCTCGGCGAGCGCGAGAGCGGCCGACGCCGCCGCTTTCTCGTCCTTGTCGTCATCCTCGTCGTCGTCGTCATCCGACTCCGCCGAGGTCGAGGCCTCCTCGTCGCCGTCGTCGCCCTCTGCCGACTCGGTCGACTCCTCGGTCTCTTCCTTCGGCTCCTCGTCGGGCTTCTCTTCCGAGGTCTCCTCGTACTTGATCTTCGTCTTTTTCATCGCCTCTTTCGAGGCGTCGAGGGCCTTGATCGCTCCGCGGGACGCGTCGATCGCCGCCGTCAGCGCCTTGCGCTTCGCGGGATCTTTCTCCGTCTTGAGTGCCGCCTCGGCGCGCGCGATCTGATTCGTCAAAGCGAGCTTGCTCATGTCCGTCCCTTTTGCGTTTGAGGTTGACCCGCTCTTCTCGCGGTCTGCAACGGAATTCTGTTTGTAGGTATCCGAATTCAACAATTGAAGTAGCGCGTCAAAGCTCATGACTGCGTCGGCGATTCCGGCTTTGACGGCGTCGTGACCGAGGAAGATGCCCGCCTCGAAACCTCGAATGTCAGACACTGTCAACTCGCGCGCCGTCTCGACGACGCGATAGAACTGCAGTGCCATCTTGTCGACGCGCGCTTGCTCCGCGGCGATTGCCGCTTCGGAGATCGCGACGTGCGGGTGACCATCCGACTTGCGCGCGCCGCTCGTGAGCGTGACGACGTTGACGCCCATCTTCTCGTCGGCCGCGGTCTGATCGAAGAGCGTCGAGATAACGCCGATCGAGCCGAGGATCGCCGAGGGCGGGCACACGATCTCTTCGCACGCGCAGGCGAGCGCGTACGCGGCCGACGCCGCGAGCTCGTCGGCGTACGCGATGAGCGGGATGCCCGCGTCGGCGGCCATCTTGCGCAGCGCGAACACACACTCGTTGAGCCCCGAGACGAGCCCACCGGGCGAGTCGATGCGAAGCACGACGGCGCTCGGCGCGACGGGCGGCGGCGGCTCCTCGTCGTAGTTCTCGCGCATGTAGCGCGGCCGATCGTCCTCGCCCGCGAAAGCCATCTTCGCGCGGCGAATGATCGCCTCGTACGAGTCGCAGCCCCATCCCGGGTGGTGATCGAGCGAGCCGCGAATCGACACGACGGCGACCGTGCCGACTGTCGCGTTGTAGGGCACGGAGACGTACGAATCCCAGTACATCGCGCCGGGCTTGCCGTGCAGCGCCTCGGGCATAATGGCGAGTAGCTCGCCCGACTTGATTGGCCGTTTCGTGTGGACTGTCACTTTGCAAACCCTCCAGGCGACGGCGCCGCAGGGCGCGAGGGAGGCAGCGGAGCAATGATGATTGCAGGGAGGTTGTGGAGCCCGAAAGCCTCGGCCGCGAAACGCCGTAGTTCGTCCGAGTCTTTGAAGGTAATCCCCGCTTGCGCGAGCGCCTGTACGGCGGTCGCGAATGCCTGGAACTGCTTTGCGTTCGCCTCGTACTCTTCGCGCGGCGTGACGTCCCAGAACGTCCACGGCGCGAGGTCGGCGTCGCCGAAGTTCAGATACGCGAAGACGCGCGCGATCTGCGTGTAGATCGAGTACATCCAAGCGCGGTTATCGAACGCCGTGCCGCCCTGACGAACGTCCATATGCGACCGCGTCGCGGCGAAAGAGCCGCCCGACACTTCGGTCGTCAGGTTGACCATCATGATGGCGAGAACGATCGCCATGTCGCAGCGGTCGATCTGACCCGGGAAGACTTCCCACGCCGTGTCCACGGCCTCGACGAGCGTGTACTCGTACCCGCCGTCGTCCATCGCGTCGATCCCCTGCGGGAGGATCATCGCGGTATTAGCGCCGAGGGCGGCGATCGAATCTTCGAAGTCTTTGCGGTCCTCGGCCGTCGAGACGGCGGGCACCTTGCCGACGCGCGTCGGTTGCCCGTGCACCTCGGCGAATCGCGCCATGTCGCGGAAACCGAAGTGTCGAAGCATCCACGGCTCGGTGACCGCGCGCAGAGCTCCGCGCACCCATCCGCGATAGGTGCCGAACGGCGAGTGCATAAACCACTTACCGTTCCCGGGCTGGATCGGGATCGTGGCGTCGTTGCCGATCGCCACGAAGTGCCGCAGGTCCCAGTCGAAGTAGGTAAAGCGATTGTGCCAGGGCCGCAGCGTCGGGCGCCACACGGGGCGCGTCGTATCCCATAGGAGTTGCGCGGGACCATCGCCCATCATGGTCGAGTAGTCCTGGATCTCGCGCATCGCCGACGAGCCCGAGAGGAACGCCCACGCCTCTTGCCACGCCGTCAAACACTCCTTCGCCGCCGCCGAGTCGTTCGCCGCCTTGAATCGCACCTCGCGACCGAAGAGCGCCGTAGCGCGCGAGTTGAGCGTCGCGGCGACGCGGTCGTCGCCGAGCACCGCATCGCAGAGCATGCCCGCGGAATCCATCTGCCCCTGCATGAGGGCGTACAGCGCACCGCGCGCTTGCTCGATCGACCACGTGTTCTGAATCGTGACGAGGGGAAGGTCGCGATAGACGAGCTTCGCGCGCGCACGCGTGCTCGGATCGGGCGTCGTGATCGGCGACGCGAACGCGGGATCCTTCGCGGCGTCGTCGAAGTTCTTCGTGTGCCGCCGCGCGAGGTCCTCGAGCGAGTCGCCGACGCCGTCGGGCGGGTAACCCGGCGGCGTGTCGGCGCGACGTCGGCGCGCGGCGGGCGTGTTCATTCGGCCGCAGCCGCCTCGGGCACGACCTTACCCATCACATCGCGCGCAGAGACGGCGGGCGTCTCGGGCTTGACGATCAAGTGCGCGCGCGTCGAGAGCTTTTTCCCGACGAACATGCGCAAGTCGGCTTGCCAGTACGTCTCGTACCGCCATTGCTTGAAGTGCACGGCGAGACGCTTTGCGCCTTCGTCCTCGTAGATCGGCGAGCCGTTCGGAACGTGCCCGCCCTCGTCCTCGTGCTTCATCGACTCGGGCGGCTCGCGATAGTCGAGGAGCGCGACGACGACGCCTTGCTTGTTGACCTGCGCGCGGAACGTCGCGCCCATCTCGCCGCGACACGGCACGGGCTCAGGATCGTCGGTCACCTTGCGGTTGCGAGCTTCGCGCATGACGCTCGCGTACTGGCCCGGGAAGTCTTCGATGTGCTGCGGTCCGCGATTCGGCGGCGGCGCGGGTGCCTGCGAGGCGCCGACCTGCGCGAGCGCTGCAGCGGCGGCGGCGGTCGCGGCCGCGGTGATCGCCGCGTTGAATTGCTCCGCGGTCATCTCGATGCGTCCCGAGGACGGAGCCTCGGCGGGAGCGGTCGTAGCCGCCGCTTGGTCACGGGCCATGGTTCGATCTCCTTGTACTTTGCACCTCAGAAAGTGTCACGCGCACGCTTTCTATGTCAACCTATGGGTGACAATGGGTACCACGGACCGTTTCCTACGCGTGCAGATGCGCATGACGATCGAGGAGCGTCGGGAGCTTGAACGCGTCGCGCTCCTTCGCGGCGAGAAGCCGTCAGCGCTCGCGCGTCGCCTCGTGATCGAGGGCCTGCAAGCGGTGCACATTGAGTCGACGACGCCCGCCGCGAACATCGATCGCCGATGACCGACTTCTCGCAGCTCGGGCTCATGGACCTCGTGCCCGCGCTCTCGCCCGAGCATCAGTCGCCGTTTCACCTGCGCGACTGGGTCGAGATCCTCGAAGAGGCCGCGACGCCGGGTGAGCTCGCGTACCCGCTCCGTGCCCTCTGCGATATCCCGATCCGTCACTACAAGACGGAGACGACGCTCCACGGGATCGTGCGCATCCTCCTCCGTGATCCGACGCGTCGGATCATCTTCCTGACGCACTCGCTCGTCGCAGCTCAGAAGCGCGGCAAGAGGATCCGCGAGCTAGCGACCGAGGCGGGCGTCGGACCGACGCGCGGCTACGACACGATCGAGGACTGGAGCAACGACAAGGGCGGCGGCGTCGTCGTCATGTCCGCCGCGCAATCGCGCCTCGGCCTCGACTGTCACGTGCTCATCGTCGACGACCCGCTCGACGAGAATACGGCCGAGGATCCCGCCGTGCGCGACGCGGTCGACGCCACGATCGTGCACTACACCGCGCGCTGCATTCGCCGAGGTCGACCCGGGCCCGTGATCATGGTCATGAGCCGATGGCATCCCGACGATCCTGTCGGCCGACGCTTGACGCGCACCGCGGTGAAATGGCGGTACGTCCACCAGCCCGCGGTCCTCGACGAAGGGCTCGAGACCGAGCGCGCGTTCGCACCGAACGTCGTCTCGCTCGAGCAACTCCACTTGATCCGCGCCGAGCTCGCCGAGGCCGACCCGACCGAGCGCCTTTGGTGGGCGCAGTTCATGGGCGAGCCGAGGCCAATGGGCTCGGACATGTTCGGGCCCGCGACGTACTACGAGGAGCTACCGACGTGGGGAAGCTTCCGGATCGGTCACGGCATCGACATGGCGTTCTCGCTCGAAGACGGGAGCGACTTCTTTGCGCGCGTCTCGGGGCGCGTCTACGGCCCGCGTCTCTACCTCACGAACGTCGTGCGGCATAAGCTCGACACGCCGCTCGTCGAGGAGACGCTACGACAGGACCTAGAAACGCTCGGATGGGCACCGTTCTTCTCGTACATGTCCGGGCCCGAGATCGGCACCGCGAAGCTACTTCGTCAGGGAGGGATCCCGATCGCGGTCATGCGCGCGCGCTACAACAAGCTCGTGAGGGCGCAGCGGACGATCAAGCGTTGGAACAATCACGACATCCTCGTGCCCGTCAAAGCGCCTTGGGCGAAGCCGTTCGTGCGGCGCACGCTCGCGTTCCGAGGGCACGAGAAAGGCAGAAACGACGACGAGCAAGACGCACTCGTCTCGCTCGCCGATGGGATCATGGGGGCCAGCGTAGGGGCGCGCGTCAAGACGCTCGGGCGCTCCTACCCTGGGATGGCGAGCTACTCGTAAGCGAACGTTCCGAAGTGCTGCACGCGCTCGTCGGGCACGAGCATGAATACGCGTCCCGCCGTGCCGCCTTGATCGGGAGGAGCGCTCCACGTGTCGGTCCAGCGCAAGCAAAACGAGTAGTCCTCGCTCACGAGCTCGACGTTGTCGCATAGGCCCGCGATCGGCTCGGAGCACGTGCAGATGTCGCCATCCTCATCGAGATGGCGGTAGGCGAGCCCGAACCTGTCCGCGGTGCGCACGCGCTCGCCCGTCGAGAGCACGTCGATGTACTTGCGCGCGCGCGTGCCGACGCGCTCCAACGCGGCTCGAGACGTGAGCGTGAAGCCGAACCCGATCGCGCGCATCTCGGCGATGCCCTCGACCGGGTACACGTGCTCGCCCTTCGGAATGCCGACGAGCGTGCGCGTCTTGCGCTTGCGCGCGTACGCCGCGCCGATGACGTCGTGTCCCGACTCGAGCATCCGGCCGATCGTGCCTTTGAGGTTTTGCACATAGTTATCCGTGTCCCACCAAAGCACGTGCGTCGCGTCCGTCGTGTCGACGATCGTTTGCGCTAGGCGATTGCGCGCTCGCACGACGTCGTCGCTGAACACGCGCACGGCGAACGACCCGAACCCGAGCGCCTGCGCGCTTATCTGATCGGCGGTACCGATCGCGATCGGCGCCGACGGGTACTCGCCGTCGACGCTGACCGCGATCACGACCTTCGGCGTCACCATGTCCCGTCTCCCGTCGCCGCGTATTCCGGCGCAGCGGGTTCGATCACCGCGTCGATCGCCGCCTGCGGGATCCACGCTGCGAGCTTCCCGTCGATCCATTCGCGCGTCCATGAGCGCTCGCGATGGATCCAGTGAAAGATCACGACGTCGCCGACCTCGAAGCCGTGCGGCACCTCGACGCCTCTCGGCGTGAGCATCGGCGCGCCCTTCGCGAGCACCGTGCCGCGGTGCCACTTGCGAGCGCGCTGACGCTCTTCGACCGTCCCGAGCTCGGGAACGATCACGCGTGAGAGATGCGCCGTATCGGCGCCGAGGTCCTCGCGCACGACGACCTGTCCACGTAGCAGCCTGATATTCATGCTCCTCCTAGAACGGCGTTCACGCACTTCGCGAGACACGCCTTGCAAAGCCGCGCGCCCGTGACCGGGCTCGTGATGGGCCCGGGTGCCTGCGAGCAGAACCAACACAACTGCGTACCGGGCCCGGGAAGCTTCGGCGCGCCCTCCTCGGTCACGCGCCAGTACGCCGCGTCTTCGAGAGCGGGCGAGTCGACGTCGCGCCACGTGACGAGCGGGCGACGGTACATGCTGTACTCGTAATGGCCGTCGTTCTTGTAGGTCGACGGCAAGCCGATATCGTGGTCGATGATCGTGGGGATCGGGTGCCAGATGTCGACGCCGTCCTCGTACGACCATTCCGACAAGAGTGAATCCTCGTTCGTCTTCGCGACGCGCTCGGGATGCCTCTCGCACCACTCGACGTAACGCTCAAGTTGCCAGCAAGGGATCACGTAGCCGACGCCGATGAGCCAGTGATCGCGGTACCAGCGACGGCCCGCGCGGTGCTGCACGGGCGTGAGCGGGTGCGTCGCTTCGAGACCGATGATGCGGGTCGGCTGCGCCTCGATCATGGCGCGAAGGATTGACCAGAACCGAGGCGCGACCATCGCGTCGTCTTGGAGCTGCAGCAAGTGCGACGCGCCAGACTCGAGAGCCCACCGGAAAAGCTTTTGCGACCACACGCGATTCGACTCGCGCTCTTGAAAGGTGCAGAACGCGAACGGCGTACCGCCGCACCCGCGGTCCTTATTCTCGCCGACGAGGAGATCGGCGTAGAGACGTTGATACGAGTCGACGCGCTCGGGAACCCATGGCGTATGCGGGATCGCGAGCGCGATCGATATGGGATGCGAGAACGCGGTCACGGCTTTCTCGCTTTCCACACGCCGCCCCATCCGTTCTCGCCGGGTGCGGGCGGGCGCACTTCGAGCTTCCAAGCGGGCCCGAACATGCCTCGCACTGCGCGCTCGACGCCGGGATAGTTCGCGTTGATGTCGTGGCCCGCGATGACGCCGCCGCGTTTGAGCTTTGGCACCCACGCTTCGATCTCGCGACGTACCGAAGGCTCCTCGTGATGGTCGTCGAGAAAGACGAAGTCGGTCTCAAAGTCGAGGTACTGCGGCACGTCCTCGGACCGCGCCTGGATCCACTCGATTCGGTCAAAGAGGGGAAAGCCGCCGTCGTCTTCGTGCATCGGGAGCGCCTCGCCCACGAACCACTCGGCGATCTCGCGCGGCATACGATAGCCGTCCATGCGCCGCTCTCGCAGCATCGCTCGAAGCGCTGCGCCCATCGTCGTGCGCCCTTGGAACGTATGCCAGATATCGATCGCGAGGATATCGACGCCCGGATCGAGAACGCCCGCGAGATAGGCGAGGCTCTTGCCGTACGCGACGCCGCACTCCACGGCGACCGCGCCGGGCTTCAACTCTTTCGCCATCTCGTCGTAAAGCTCGGTGATACGAGGGCACGTCCACCCGGGGATGTCTTGCCACCTCATCGCGGCACCTGCTTGAACCAGCACGCGCCACGTTGCTCGACGCCCTCGACCATGAAGCGCTCGTGCACCGCGCGTTGCACGTCGGGAAACGAGTCGGTGAAGTCGTGGCCCGCGAAGATCCCACCCGGCGCGATCTTCGGTTGCCACGCCGCGAGGTCGTCGCGCACGTCCTGATAGTGGTGCGAGCCGTCGATGAAGCAAAAGAACACGGTGCCGTCGTCGAACATCCGCGCCGCCTGCACCGACCGCATGCGCACGAGGTTCACGTACTCGAGCAGATGCGGACACTTCTCGTGCATAAGCGTCGTGACCGCGTTGAACGGACCGCCGAGCGAGCGCCCGAGCTGCGCGTGATTCGCGCCCCACGTCGGCTTGTCGCTCTCCCAGTCGTCGACCCACGGATCGACGCCGATGATGCGGAGCTTTTTGGTGTGCTTGATCGCGAGCTCCGCGAGGTACGAGAGCGACTTGCCGAACCCGACGCCGACCTCGACGAACGTCGCGAAGTTCGGTGCGGCCTCGACGGCCTCGCGATAGAGGTCCTGAAAGTCGAACCAACCCGGAAGTTCTTCGTAGAAGTTAGCGCCCATCACTTGTCTCCAATCACCTGCGGCTTGAGCCGCTGAAAGTACGCGACGCACGTCGGCGTCGGGCACGTGCAATCAATGCAGAGGACCGTGTGGCAGAGGGGACACCTCGTCACACGGCGAATCGAGACGTTCTTGTGGCACACCGCGCACGGCGGTCCGCTAGCGCGCGCCATCGGTGATCCATCCTCTCTCTTTCAACTCGACTGCCTTGCGTTCGAGCGCGCTCGAAAACAGCGTTACGGACTGCCGCAGCGTCTCGATGTACTCGTCGTCGCGCTCGACGCGAATGATCGCCGGCGGCATCTCAGGGTGGTAGCTCATGATGTCGAGCCACTTGCGGCCCGTGATCCAAAGCTGCCCCTGAACCTGCGGGTAATATTCCGCGTCGACCGCGCGCGTCAGCAAGTAGCCGACGTGCGTGTGCTCCGCGGGCACCTTCAACTCGAGCAAGCCGTCGTCACCGACGAACCGATCCGGGCTCGCGCCGATCGTGCGCTCGTCGTTCGTCACGAATCCGATCGGCGTCGTGTCGAGTTCGCGCTGACCCTCGTAATAGAGGACCGCCTCCCCTTCGAGCGCTTGGCCTCGGTCCATCCAATGCGTCTGCACTTGGAGAACCGGGTGACCCATGATCCTCTCGGCGAGGAGCATGTGCATATACTTCTCGGCCTGCGCGCTCGGTCGCCCCTTCGGCGTGACGATTCGATCGAAAGCCGAGGCCGTCGGGATGCCAGCGCGCACGGCGAGCCACTCGGTCGTGCCCTGCTTGACGTCGTGCAGGATCATCGGCTCGCTCCTTTCTGCCGTTTCTTCTCGTCGAGGAACTTGATCGCACGTCCGTACTGCGAGAGTCGAATGTCCTCGAAGCGCTCGACTCCAAGCCATCGGCAGAATCGCGCCGGATCGCCGCCGACCTCGGCGAGCATGCTCGAGAGAGTCATGACCTGCGCGGGCGTGATCGGATCGTTCGCCGTTCCGCCTGCACCGTCGTCATCCTCGTCGCGGGTGACGAGGTTCAAGTGCATCGAGAGGAGGTAGCGCCGCGCATAGCTCGTCGTTGAGCCGACGCTTTGCACCGCGTTGCGGCCCGCGCCCGTGTCGACGGGAAGATCGATCGTCTTCGTCTCGGCGTGGCCCTCGCAGTGCGAGAGCGTGCCCGTGAATTGGATCAGGCCGCCGCCCGCGGGCTTGGAGTCGAAGGAGAATGCGAATCCCTCGGCGACATACATCGGTCGGATCACCGCGTCGATGTCCTCGATCTTCGCGAACCTGTTTCGCGGGCGTCCTTCCTTGTCGAGGATCGTGCCCGCTTTGGTGATCTGCGGGAGCTTTTCTTGGAGCCGCGAGAGCGCCGCGCGGAACGCCGTACGTCGCTGGTCGGCCAAGAGCGTTTGCTGAATCGCGAGGAGGCGTTCGAGCTTCCCAACGTCGACGTTCGGGTCGAGCGCCGCGCGTGTGATCCCTTCGAGAACCATGGCGGTCTCGCTCGAGCCGCGCACCATGGCTTTCGTATCGTCGCCGCTCATGCCTCGGCCTCGCTCTTCGCGCGACCGCGCTTCTGTCCGCCCTTGCGCCCAATCGCCGCCATGTGTTCGCGGTCCGCGCTGACCTTCGCGCCGCCCTTACGCCCGCTCGCGCGCGCCTCCTCGGGCGTGAACTGATGCGCGGTGCCCTTCGCGTGCGCCGCGCGCCCGCCCTTACCCGCGATCTCCCGTTGCTTCGCCGGGTCCATCGCCGAGAATCCCCTCGGCTTCGTCGGCTTCTCTTGAACCTCGCTCATAGGTGCCTCTCCAATCGAACGGCGCGTCGCCGTGTTTCAATGTGTGGATCGCGAGACGAAGGCATACGACCTCGTTCGCGAGCGTCTCCATGATGTCGGTATCCCCCTCGAGAACGGCGCGCGCGGTATGCGCGACTGCCACGGCTCGACGCTCGGCGATCCGAGCGCGGATCGGTACGAGGTCTAGCTTCCGATAGCGCGGCTTGAAGTCGGGATCACCCGGCTTGGGTATCGGCTTCGGATGCACGAGGCAACTCCCGAGCGGCGCTCACCTTTGCGAGCGCCGCGTTGATACGTGCAAGGTCGTTCGTCGCGCGGCACGTGTCTTCAAGCTCGACCAGCGCCTTGATTAGCGGCACGAGCGGCGCGCGCGTGCGAGCGACCTTGTTGATCGTCTCCGAGAGAGCGTGCAGGCCGTCGGAGATAACCTTTGCTTCCGCACCCGCCGCCATGAATATCTCGCGTTCGAGCTTGGCGAGCGCCGCGCCGATGATGCCCCGCGCCGCCTCTTTGGGCAGCGTCTTCGCTGCGCCCACGAACACCATCGCCAATGCG
>Ga0070689_100002777_pt1 | contig 11489 bp, 10 predicted proteins | sample KBSS23HmetaG_FD_64669 | JGI IMG/M metagenome (GOLD analysis project Ga0070689, IMG submission 64669) | Switchgrass rhizosphere microbial communities from Kellogg Biological Station, Michigan, USA - KBS S2-3H metaG | ecosystem: Host-associated > Plants > Roots > Rhizosphere ... | reverse complement strand
TTCAATTAAATCATTTCTTGACAGCGCCGACTATAAGATCTACACAAAGGTTCCAGTAAGAAAGGACACGGTAAATTTTTTTCCGGCGTTACATTCACGTTTGGCAGAAGGAGGTTTTTTGTCCAGCGACAGTATTCCCGTGGATTCAGTAAAATTAGCGCGTGCGATAAAGGCATTTCAGCAAAGCAAAGGCATTACCGCAGACGGAAAAATTGGTGACGCCACTATTCGCATGATGAACACGTCTGACCGGGAACGATTCGTACGAATAGCAATTACGTTAGACAGGTACAAAATGTTGCCCGACTCAATGCCGCCGCGTTATGTATGGATAAATTTGCCGGCATTTTACATGCAACTGATCGAGGCGGACTCCACGCTGTTTTCATCAAAGATAGTTTGTGGTAAAGACATCACGCGAACACCATTACTCACCAGCGCAATCTCCAATATGGTTACTTATCCGCAGTGGACCATGCCGGAAAGTATTATCACCAAAGAAGTTTTGCCTGGAGTCAAAAAAGATTCGGCATATTTTACAAAAAAAGGGTACAGCCTGGTCAATAATAAAGGTGATGAAGTGGATCCTCATACGGTGGACTGGTCGAAATATAAAAAGGGAATCCCTTTCAATGTAGTTCAGGGAAGTGGCGATGAAAATGCATTGGGAATTTTGAAATTCAATTTTCCCAACAAGTATGATGTTTACCTGCATGATACCAACCAGCGTTATCTTTTTGCCAGGAACATGCGGTCCCTGAGCCACGGATGTGTCAGGGTGCAGGAATGGGAAAAACTGGCTTACAATATTGTTCGATTTGACAACCAGGAAAAGTATCCTGAAACCGTATCACCAACCGAGGACTCGCTAAAAGTCTGGCTTCAAAAAAAAGAGAAACATGTTATTCCTGTGCGCAAGAAGTTACCGGTTTTTATCCGCTATTTTACCTGTGAAGCAAAAGATGGAAAGGTGGTGTTTTATGATGATATATATGGAGAAGATAAAGCACTCCAGGAAAAATTCTTCGCAGGTAAATGAACTTCTTCCTGAAATTTGAAGGCCACAAAAAAACTCCGTGTACCTCTTTTTTCGATTCGTTTTTCCCTATGTTTTACACGGTCAAAAGGGATAAACTTTTTTTCACGATATTGACCATACCCGCTATTTTTGTTTAGATTAAAACCAAAACGTTCACTGTATGAAGAAAGTTCTAGCTGCATTACTGGCTTTGTTTTTGGTTGGCCCTGGTGTTTATGCGCAGGACGACGAAATAAGGCCGGCGGCCATTGGAGTAAGCTTTATTCTCAATGATTACGTTACAGCGCAACGAATTCGCTCCAGCTCTTTGTCAAATGTTTTAAATAATAATCAGTGGGCAAAAGTCAAAGAGATGGCCCCTGGTCTTGCCTTATCATATTTCAAAGGGCTGAGAAAAAAACTTGATCTTGCCGGAACATTAGCCGGTTCCTATGTTAGTTATACAATTCCTAATCACACCCCTTCTTCCAGCGATAAATTTTTACTTGAAGGAGATGCTTCGCTGAATTTTAAAATGGTCTCCGAAAAATATTGGGTGCAGCCCTACCTGCTGGCGGGGGTGGGTGCACAAATGTATGGTGGCACTTATTTCGGGGCGTTTATTCCGACCGGCGTGGGTTTGAAAGTGAATCTCTTTGATGATGCTCATTTTTTTATTACTTCTCAATATCGGATTCCTGTAACAAAGGGATCAGTGGAATATCACTTTTTTAACCAATTTGGAATTGCCGGAAGAATTGGTCAGAAAAAAGAACCCGTTGTAAAAGCATTACCGCCTTTGCCTGTTGATACCGACAATGATGGTATAATTGATAGCCTTGATAAATGTCCTTCGGTACCCGGCCTCACGAAATACGATGGTTGCCCTGTTCCTGATACAGACAAAGATGGAATTAATGATGAAGAGGATAAATGTCCGACTGAACCCGGGCCTGCGAGCAACCAGGGTTGTCCGTTTAAAGACACCGACGGCGATGGAATAGTTGATGACCAGGATAAATGTCCAACAGTTGCGGGAGTGAAGGAAAATGATGGATGCCCGGCCATACCCGGGTTTGACGCCAAAAATGTCCAATTTGTAAGCGGAAAAGCAACCCTGTCGAAGAATGCTGCTGTCAACCTCGATGAAATGGCTGCATATCTCCTTAAATACCCGGAACTAAAACTGGTTATTAATGGACATACGGATAATGTTGGCAGTGCAGCGGTTAACCAGCGCCTATCTGAAAGAAGAGCTGCAGCTGCTAAGAATTATCTTGTTAAAAAAGGTGTTGGTGCCGATCGTATCACAACTGCAGGATATGGCATGACTCAGCCAATAGTAGACAATAACACTGCTTCGAACCGTGCGTCGAACAGAAGGACCGAATTTAAGATATCTCAATAAACTGGATTGTTTTTGACAGAATAAGCTGCCTGGTCTCAATAGGCTGCTTATTTGCTTGGGACTAATCGTTCATGTTGGAGCCGTTGATCGCGTGATTTTTTCACGCCTAAGATATCACAGCCTGGTCGCTGGTAAATTATCAGGGCATTTTTCCAGTAGTTCCGCAATTGTCTTTTTTAAAACCGGGTGAACAAAATTTGGAGCAATTTCATTTAAAGGTTCCAAAGCAAAGCGACGATATTGCAGAGCCGGATGAGGAATTATCAATAAGGAATCGTTGTGGATTTCCTTGTTATAAAATATTATATCAATATCGATATTTCGCGGGCCGTATTTTTCGCGGCGTGCTCTACCCAATTGTTTTTCTATTTCCAGGACCTGCTGAAGCAACTTCATTGGCTCGAGTGGTGTCAGGATCTCCATAGCCTGGTTTAAGAACATCGGTTGATCAGTTTTGCCCCATGCAGCCGTTTCGTAAATGGATGAAATGCTTTTGAGTTCTCCGCATATTTCAGCGATGAGATTGCGTGCCCTCTCGAGGTATCGTTCCCTCTCACCCATATTTCCACCAATTAATAAATAAGTAGTATTCATATATCAACAGATGCGATGTTCACCGGGTACCAAAGCGGAGTCGACAGTTGCAAACTGTTCTGGCCGTCACCAATTTGATTCAATAATACTCGTGTATTATCCGGTGTTAAGAAGTGATCAGGTCGTCGAACAGCCAAATATCTTTATTTTTGACGTTCACAAAGTACATATCCGATGCGTAGCTTTTTTAAATATTTTTTTGCTTCTTTCCTGGCCCTCCTGATTTTCACGTTGCTCGCAGTTTTTTTTCTCGTAGGATTTTTAGGCGGTATTGCTTCGAAAGACAAGCCCAAGATTGCCGCTAACTCAGTATTGATTCTTGATCTTGGACAGTCATATCCGGAACAAATGAAAGAAAATGCCCTGTCCATAGTGAGCAGTGAAAGTCGGGACATCCCGGGCCTGTATGATGTGGTCCGTATGATCGGCCGGGCCAAATCCGATAAGAGAATTGCCGGAATTTATATCGTTGCCAACAGTAACCCGAACGGTTTCGCCGCCAGCGAAGAGTTGAGAAATGCTTTGATAGATTTTAAGGGAAGTAACAAATTCATCATCGCTCATGGTGACGTGATCTCTCAAAAGGCGTACAATATAGCTAATGTTGCCGACAAGATTTATGTAAGCCCGCATGGCTTTTTAGAATGGAAGGGGTTTAGTGTAGAATACGCGTTTGTGAAAGGCACGCTTGAAAAACTGGATATTGAACCGCAGGTTTTTTATGCAGGTAAATTCAAAAGCGCTACCGAACCATTTCGCACGGATCAAATGACACCAGAGAATAAACTGCAGACCTCCGCGTGGATTAATGATTTGTATAGTGCCTTTTTACAAAATGTTGCTGACGCGAGAAAGCTCGATACCGGCACGTTACACACTCTCGCTAATGAAGCGAAAATTCAAACCGCTGCCGACGCTGTGAATTATAAGCTGGTTGACGGCATGAGATACGATGACGAAGTAAAGGACGAGGTTAAAGCAAAGCTGAAAATTGATAAATACGAGAAAATTAATTTCATAAATGTCAGAACCTATTTTGCAGCGACAGACGTCATCGACGGAAACAGTGAGAAAATTGCGCTGATCTATGCTGAGGGCGAAATTGTTGATGGACGGGCCGATGAGCGGGGTATAATCGCCGCTGAAAACTATCGCGATCTCGTTCGCAAAGCGCGTTTGGACAGGTCGGTTAAGGCAATTGTACTTCGGGTTAACTCGGGCGGAGGCAGTGCCATGGCAAGTGAAACTATTTTACGCGAATTGTCACTTGCGAAACAGGAGAAACCGGTGATTGTAAGTTTTGGTGACGTTGCCGCATCCGGCGGGTATTATATTTCGTGCGCCGCCGATAGCATTTTTGCACATCCCGTTACCATCACAGGTTCAATTGGCGTATTTGGAATCATACCCAATATGCAGGCGTTTTTCAAAAATAAGATTGGTGTTACATTCGATGGTGTTAAAACAGGACCGTATGCCGACGCAGGTGCCATCTACCGGCCAATGAATGAAAATGAAAGAAACATGGTGCAGGCACAGGTAAACATGATATATGCCCAATTTAAACAAAGAGTTGCCGACGGACGTAAAAAAGACACAGCCTACATAGATAGTATTGGCCAGGGCCGTGTCTGGACGGGACGAAGAGCAAAAGAAATCGGTTTGATCGACCGTTTCGGCGGACTCGATGATGCAATCAAAAGTGCAGCGCAAATGGCAAAACTTTCGGAATATAGTATACGAGAATACCCGGAACCGAGAAATATTTTTGAACAGATATTCGGCAAAAGCGATCCGTTAAACTACCTCGGTAAAATGAGGGAGGAAATGGGCGACGAGAATTTTAAGGTGTACCTCGAACTAAAGCGCGTCAGGGAAATGACAAACACAGCACAGGCAAGATTGCCGTTCCAGTTCTTTATCAATTAACCCGGTTGTGACAGGCTACGACAAGCTGAAAATTTTATCAGTTTCCTTGTTAGAAAATTCATATAGAAAAATAGCGGTAGTTTCATTTATGACACTTCTATTTTAAGCCACAAATTTCAATTCACTTAATGTCGCAGGAATATAATCAGTCAAAAGCTTTATGGGCCATTACGAAAGCCAGCTTTATTGCCATTTTTTCCAACCCGATGTCGATCGTATTCAGCTTGCTTTTCCCAATAATTTTCATTCTCATTTTTGGCGCATTTGGTAACAGTGGAATTTCGACTCAGCAAATTGCCATCCGGCCAGGCTCGGATACGATCAATCGTGTTTTTGACAGCCTTAAGTCAAACCGGTTTGTTCGTATCACACGGTATGCGGACACAATGGAAATGCATAATGATCTTGTCAGGGGAAAGCTTACGGGAATTATAGATATAGTGCGCCAGAGCGATTCATCTGGTAAACAAAAATACCGGATCGATGTCCAGTCAAGTTCTGCAAGTGGAAATTCTTTGTTCCTTTTCTTACAATCGTTGGAAAATCTCACACTTAAAATGGAAATGACCGGCAATGCAAACCGCGATCAGCAATACGTAATTAAGCCGGAAATTATTGAAGGACAGAAATACCGACAGATAGATTTTATACTTCCGGGACAAATTGGATTTTCTATTTTGTTTGCAACCTTGTTCGGCGTGGCGTTTACTTTTTATTCATTGCGTGAGCAATTAGTGCTTAAACGATTTTATGCATCTCCCGTCAATCGAATCAATATTCTCGTTGGAATAGGCACAAGCCGCTTGTTTTTCCAGATCGTAAATGTTATAGTTTTGATACTATTTGGCTATTTTTTCCTTCATTTCAGGTTGCAACACGGCATGCTCACATTTATTGAAATGTTAGTGCTGTCGGTTATCATGCTTTTTCTCCTGATGGGCGTGGGGCTAATATTCAGTAGCATCGTAAAAACGGATGCGTCAATTCCGCTGGTAATTAATCTATTTGGATTTCCTCAAATGCTTTTATCGGGTACGTTTTTCCCGGTTACGGTGTTCCCGCAATGGATGCAGGACATTTGTTATTTCCTGCCTCTGACGCAGTTTAATAATGCCATGCGTAAGATCTCTTTTGACGGCCTTCACCTTCTTGATACCTGGGAGGAAATTGGTATCCTGGCCATTTGGATCATTGTCATTTACAGCATACTCAGTAAGGTCATCCGGTGGGAGTGAAGTATGGTCACTTTTTTTTAATAAGCAAAATACGTGAAGATATTCCGGCTACTTGTATTAAGCATTGTCATCTTGTTCCTGGTAATTACCGGTATTTCTCTTTTGATACCATCGCATGTGCGAATTTCAAGGGCTGCCAACATTCGTGCAAGTGCAGACGAAATATGGTTGCAGGTAGATGACATGCGCCACTGGAAAGAATGGAACCCGTTTTTTAGCCAGGTACCGGCTTCGGAAATTCAGTACACCGATGCCAAAGGGGACAAACCTGCTGCCACGAAAATTGACGGGACGTTGATCCAGCTAAAAGAAAAAAAGCCGGATGAACGTATCTATGTCATGAACACAAAAGGGAGGAAAACGGTTATCAATGGATGGAAATTTATAAATAATTCTGTCGGCGATTCTTCAACCCTGCAGTGGTATATTGACTTTAACCTGCGCTGGTATCCCTGGGAAAAGTTTGCAAGTCTTCTTTTTGAGAGGTCATATGGCGTCCGGATCGAAGAAGGTCTCAGGAACATCAAAAAAACTGTTGAAAAAGGCCGCACATCACTTTATCAAAATTCATCTGGCAGGTTATTTGTAGATTTATCACACTTTTATCAAATACAAAAAATAATATTATGAAATCGTTTTTGCTTCTCGCTCTTACGTTCACCACGATGCTGGTCGCCTGCGGTCAGGAAGACAAGTCAAAACGTGCAAGCCCGCCGGCGCAGGCTAAGGAAACTATTTCCAGCGGTGCCACCGTTACCATTGATTATAGCCAGCCCTCTGTAAAGGGACGAACCATTGGTAAGGATCTCGAGCCGATGCCGGGAAAGGTTTGGCGCACGGGCGCCAATGAGGCTACCACGTTTGCTGTTAGTAAAGCTGTAAAGGTGGAAGGCAAAGATTTACCTGCAGGAAAATTTGCCCTGTTCACTATTGCAAACGACAATGAGTGGACGATTATTTTTAATAAAACTGCCAATCAGTGGGGTGCATTCAGCTATAAGGAAGCGGATGATGTTTTGCGTGTAAAGGTGAAGCCGCAGAAAGCATCCCAATTTGCTGAAAAAATGACCTTCTCGATAGATAAAAAGGGAGTCGTCACCTTGCTTTGGGGCGATACAAAAGTAGATTTCACCGTATCTTGAGGCTGAATTGATATTTTTCGAAGAGCCATCCTGATAGACAGGGTGGCTTTTTTGTTTAATGGCTGGTACTGCATGATCGTTTGCTGACCATAGGTACTATTACCTAAATAGGTGCCATGCAACGATAAGGGAGCCTTTATTGTCAGGATTAGCAGCAGAATAAAATGGACTACTCCAGGCTGATAAGAGAGTGCCTGAAAGGAAAAAGCCAGGCGCAACGGGAACTTTACGAGCATTTTGCAGAAACAATGCTTGGCGTATGCTATCGCTATACCCGTTCCGTCAGGGATGCTGAAGATGTGCTCCAGGAAGGATTTGTAAAAGTCTTTCATCATTTGAAACAGTACAAACAGCAGGGTGAGCTGGGAGCCTGGATACGTCGCATTATGGTGAATACAGCATTGAACTACCTTAAACGACATCGCAAATACCAGGAAGAAATGTTTTTTACTGAAGAGTATTTGCACCCGGTTGCGGATGATGATCCCACGATCCGGTTAAGTTCCAAAGAACTCGCCGACCTGATTCGTCAATTACCACAGGGATACCAGGTCATTTTCAACCTCCACGCCGTTGAAGGATTTTCTCATGTCGAGATTGGCGAGATGCTGGGGATTAGTGATGGTACTTCCCGTTCGCAGTATTCCCGGGCGAGGAACCTCCTAATTACGTGGATCGAAAAGTATTCCTCTGAAAAGAAAAATACAAGCTATGCAGGAAAATGAGTTTGAAAAACGACTACAGGAGGAGATGAGCGACTTTCGTGTTCGCCCATCCGAAGTCGTTTGGGACAAGATTGAAGAAGAGTTAAGGAAGAAAAAAAGAAGAAGGGTCATTTTCATTTTTTTCCTCCTTGCAGGCCTAAGTGTGGTTGGATATTCCGGATATGTTTTATTTACCTCTCAAAAACAAATATTACTCAAACAGGACATTGCGAAGACGGATGAGAATAAGCACGAAAATCAAAAGCCATTACCAACCGATGATGCAAAGAAAATCAGCCCCGTAAATGAATTGAGCGATCAACCGAAAAAACCACTAAACACGCCGAATAATTTAAACCCTGAAAATAAGACCCCAAATCTAGATGATGACCAACTAGCTCAGTATAGACGGCAACCTGATGATGAGTCGGAGGTATTAAAATCTTCAACAAATATCAATTCCACGGCATCAAAAAATAATAAAGCAACACCGGGCGAAAAAACCTTTGCGCTACAAAGTGAAAAGGATCGTAAACGAGGTACGGAGTCCGCAGCCATCACCGCCGATGACGCACCGCAAAAAAATATTGAGGCGAATGAACAACTATCGTCAGAAAAAAAGCAAACTAACGCTCAGGCTCCTGGCAGTGCGGTAGCAGCAATTAAGAAACAGGAACAAAAACTCCCCCCGGTACCGCCAAAGTCAGTAAAAAAGACGAATTCGTCTCTAAGGTGGGCTCTCGAGGTTTCAGGAGGTATTTCACAACTCAGCAACAAAGCTTTTTCATTTACAGGAGTTAATCAACAGGCTGACGCTTTATATGTCAATACACCAGGCAATAATACGGGAGGAAATACAGGTGGCTTCACTGTCTATTATCCACCCTCGGAAGTTGCTCGCGGCTCGGCCTTTAGAGCTGCAGTTGTTGGCGAAATGAGTATTTCAAAAAGAAGCAGTGTTTCGGCCGGGCTTGGATATGCATATTACAGCAACGAAATCAAAACCGGTAGTCATAAAGACAGCAGCTTTATATTGAGGACGATAACGGCCCAATCGGTGGCATTAAATTCTTATTACCAGGGTTCACACGTAATCGAATATAAAAATAAATACCACTTTATCCAGGTTCCAATTAATTATCAGCTCCAGCTGAACAAGGGAGTAAAAGTTCCAATTGTTTGGAATATCGGTGTTTCGCCGGCATATTTATTTTCAACCAATGCACTTGTTTATGATACGGCATCGGGAGGCATCTACTATAAGAACAAAGACGCTTTCAATAAATTTCATCTTAATTTGAATACCGGTATTTCGTTCCGGATTGGCAAACCCAACAAGCTTCAATGGTCCATCGGCCCCGAAGTATCGATGGATATGACCGGGCTGTCCAGAGATTCCGAGCAAGCCAATGCTTCTTCCATCTCCGGCAGTCAAAAGCGTTATTTCATCTACGGTGGACTCGCGGGAAGGGTCTATCTAAAAAAAAAGAGCATTAGATAGGACAACGTTCGGCGATGATCGGTTGTCAAATTTGCAAACCACAGCGCCATGAATAAGAAACTAACTGTTGAAATACTATCTTTCATGCTGATAGCAACCATGCTATCGTTTAGTGCCTGCGTTAAGGACAGATGCAAACAGGAAGTTACGTATACGTATTACCAGCCCCATTATAAGACAAAAAGCGAAGTAAGGGAGAACATAAAGAGCAATAGTCCCAGGCAAATGGAAGCCACCGGCAAAATTTATATCCGCGGCAATTATATTTTTCTTAATGAAATCGACAAGGGAATACATGTCATCAACAATTCCAATCCATCAAGGCCGGAAAATGTTGCCTTTATCGATATTCCCGGTAATATGGACATGGCAGTAAAAGGAAACATCCTGTATGCAGATTTGTATACCGATCTCGTAACACTTGATATTACTGATCCGATGAATGTAAAAGTTAAAAAAGTTATCGAAGGAGTGTTCCCACATCGATATTGGGGTGGAGGTTTCGCGGGACCGGATGTTACCAGCGAACTTATAGTAACCGAATGGGAAAAAAGAGACACTACCGTCACCGCATCCTGTGATCAAACAGGCTGGTTTTGGGGTGGAAGGGCAGATGTGTTTATGAGTGCAGCCAGCTCTAATAATCCAGGTACCGGAGGTTCGGCTGTTCCTTCGACATCACCAATCGGTGCAGGTGGTTCCATGGCAAGATTTACCATTATGAACGAGAGACTTTACACCGTAAGCTGGAGTGACCTGGACGTGTTTAATATTTCAAATGCAACAGATCCCGAACATACAAACACAATCAATATAGGAGGTTGGACCATCGAAACGATCTATCCCTTCAAAGATAAATTGTTTATTGGCTCCAGGGCAGGTATGTATATCTATAATGTCACAAATGCGGATGTTCCGGCGCCAGCTGGCCAGTTCGAACACGCACGAAGCTGCGACCCTGTCATCGCTGATGATAATTATGCTTACGTAACCCTGAGATCCGGTACAGAATGCGAGGGATTTAGCAACCAGCTCGAAATAGTGAATCTTAAGAGCAACGGTGACCCAGTCTTGGAGAAAACTTATCCTATGAAAAATCCCCATGGTCTATCCAAAGATGGCAATCTTCTTTTTATCTGCGATGGTGCGGCGGGATTGAAACTCTATGATGCCACTAATGTATTAAACCTTCAATTGTTAAATGAAGTGAATGATATAGAAACTTTCGACGTGATTGCCATGAATAACATTGCACTCGTTGTGACAAAAGACGGGCTGTACCAATACAGTTACGCTGACCTTCCTGGCTTGCGGCTCCTGAGTAAAATAACTATAGGAAAATAGGCAGGAATGAAAAAGATAACAGTAATCTTAATCTTATTGCCGCTTTGCATCTTCGGGCAGGAAAAGAAAACGGTAACGAAGAATTTCAGGAGCATTGTCGGCGCCGGCATTGCAGGTGGACAAACCGGTATCTCCCCGGTTTTTGACCTGTCAGGAGGGATTACCTACAGCAGGTACTTCACGGGCATTGGAATCGGATTTGACAGTTACCAATTTGATGCGTTCCCAATATTTGCAGATTGGCGAGTGGGGTTTGGCAAAAAACAATTGCTGTTTGCGTATGCAACTCCCGGGTATGTAATCCCTGAGGGACATAATAACGAAGGAGAGCCTTCCAGGGTAGATCGAATGCAGGGTGGTTTTTTTTTAGATGCCGGCATGGGATACCGCATTCCAGTCAACTTTATGCACCGTATTTCCTTTACTGCCGGGTATCGGCATAAATCACTCAGCCATCAAATTACTTATAACACAATGTGTGGTGCCGTTCCCTGTGTAGAGATTCCACCTACTATCTATGTTAATCATTATAAGTATGGTTTGATCACGACAAAGTTGAGTTGGGAACTGGGAAGATAGGATCCGCAACTGAACATAATCTAGCATCATTCTGC
>Ga0070689_100002775_pt1 | contig 11494 bp, 9 predicted proteins | sample KBSS23HmetaG_FD_64669 | JGI IMG/M metagenome (GOLD analysis project Ga0070689, IMG submission 64669) | Switchgrass rhizosphere microbial communities from Kellogg Biological Station, Michigan, USA - KBS S2-3H metaG | ecosystem: Host-associated > Plants > Roots > Rhizosphere ... | reverse complement strand
GCCGCGTCGCGCCGGCGGCCTGGCCGAAGCGGCGGGCCCAGTCGATCGCCGCCTCGGTGCTGTCGACCTTCAGGATCACCAGCCGCTGCGGCAGGTCGTTCTCGCCCGTGAACGGCCCCTGGCGCACTTCGCAGCCGCCGCCGCGGAAGTCGAGCCGGAAGCGCGTCGAACTGGGACGCAGGCCCTCGCCGGCCAGGAACGTGCCGCTGGCTGCGGCTTCGCCGATCAGCTGGCCCATGCCCGCGATGAGTTCGGGCGGTGGCGGAATGCCGGCCTCGTCCTTGGCGCCGGCCTTGTGCATGCAGAGAAAACGCATTCGTCGACTCCTGTGAGTGGCAGTGTGGGGGCCGGACCTGCGGTCGCAAAACCGCGGCCGGTCCGGCCGTCATCTGCCGCGTCGACCGGCGCGCGGCGGACTCGACACGACCTGGTTTTTCTTTCGCGAAGTCGGTCGGAGCCCGGCGCCGGGAGTGGCTCAGTTCTTCTTGCCGCCCGCGTCCTTGCTGCTGGCCTCGGCCGCGGCGGGGATCTTCAGCTCGTAGCCGACGCTCGCCTTCATGGTGCCGAAGGCGATCTTGAAGGTGCCCTTGGCAGGATCCTTGTCGTCCTTGTTGAGGCTCACCTCCATCGTCTCGACGACGGTGGCGGCCTTCTCGACCGGCAGCGGCACCTCGTGCGTGCGCGGCGCATTGTCGGCCATCGGCGGCCACACCCCCGCGGCCTTGCACTTGACCGGGTCGACGAACACGAGCGTCCACTTGCTGCCGCTGCTGTCCCTGGCGATGCCGAGGTACCAGATGCCGACGGGGATCGTGACGTTGCCGAACGTCATCGGCACCAGGTTGTCCAGCGTGGCCCAGTTGTTCAGTCCCAGCCGGAACAGGTGGCCGCTGGTCAGCGCGTCGACCTTCGCCTGGTCGTTGAACTCGGGCTTCCACTTGGCCGGCACGTAGCTGAGGAACGCGGCGCCGAGCGGCATCACGAACTTGTTGTTCTCGAAGACGCCGACCAGGTGCGCCGAGTCGGTGCGCTGGCCGGGGCCGCTGAAGCCGCCGATGGACTTCTGGGCGACGGCCGGGGCGGTGGCGAGGGCGGCGACGAGAAGGGAACGATATGCAGTGCGCAGCATGAGCAGGTCTCCGTGGGGAAAGGCCGGCGATGGTAATCAAGGCCGCCGGGCGACGGGAAGACGCGCGGGTGCGCGGCAATTCGACATCCAGGGCGACCGGTCGCGAAGATCTTCGCCCCGAAGCAGTGGCCCGGGTTCGCGGCCGCCCAGCGCCTGCACTGCGACGCTGCGGTATCGATCAGGTCACACTGGACTCACACCGCGCGTGAGCCCGGCTACCCGGCCGCAATGCCGTTGGTGCTCGACGGCGCGCCTGCCGGCGACGGGCCCGGCGAGCTGGGTGCACGCAGCGGCGGGAGTGGACCGGGGCCGACCTTGGCGCGGACCCGGTCGATGGCGGCGATCGTGGCCACCAGTTGGGTCGCCGCGTCGTGCAGCGAGAGAACCGCGCCACCGTCGACGATCCATCGGCACAGATCGTCGTAACCGATCAGGCCGACGAGTTGCCCGCGGTCATCGACCACCGGCAGCCGCCGCGCGCCGCGCTGCCGCATCGTCATCTGGACCGACGTCAGCGACTCGTCCGGTCGGGCGGTTGCAATGTCGCGCTCCATGATCTCGGCGACCGTCGTGTCGCCATGGTGATGGCCACTCGCGTAGACAGCCTTGCAGACGTCCCGGTCGGTGATCATGCCGGCCAGACGTCCCGTTGCATCCACGACCGGTGCGCACTCGCAGTCGTGTTCCCACAGCAGTTGCGCCGCCTCCGCCAGCGAGTCCTCGGTCCGGCAGGTGCGCACCAACCCTTGCATCACGTCTCGCACGAACATTTCAGGTCTCCTCGTTGTCGGGCGTGGTGGTCTTGCAGGGGAGCCCATTGTTTGCGAGCTGCCCTGTCTCGGCCTGAATCGGTCGGAGTCAGTCTGGTCGTGTCGCTGGCCTGCCGTAGCGCCGATGGCTGGCAGCCGGAGGTCAGCATGGAATGCCTCGCCGTGATGATGGGCAACGCGATCATCGACCCGTACCGCCCACCACGGCGCGCATTGTGTGAAGGATGAGCTTGATATCGAGCCACAGCGACCAGTTGTCGATGTAGAACAGGTCCATTTCGACCCATCGCTTGAACGAAACGGTATTGCGCCCCCAGACCTGCCATATGCACGTCAGTCCGGGTTTGACCGATATGCGCCGCCGCTGCCACCACGTGTACTGTGCGACCTCGGACGGAATCGGCGGCCGCGGCCCGACCAGACTCATGTGCCCGCACAGCACGTTGAGCAGCTGCGGCAGTTCGTCGAGACTGTACTTGCGCAGCACGCTGCCGATCGCCGTCACCCGAGCGTCGCCCAGGACCTTGAAGGCGGGGCCGTCCTGGCTGCTCTGACCGCGCATTGCATCCTGCAGCAGGTGGGCGCCGACCACCATGGTGCGGAACTTGAAGCAAGGGAACGTGCGTCCGTTCTTGCCCACGCGGGTCTGACGGAACAGCACGGGGCCTCTGCTGTCGACCAGGATGGCGGCGACACACAGGGCGAAGACCGGCATCAGGAGCACGATGCCGAGGACCGCACCGCTGACGTCGAGCACACGTTTGCTGGTGGCGGCCCACCGGCTCTGCATCGATCCGGTCGCTGGAAGGCCAGGGCGCGGGACGAGACCCAGATTCGGGACCGGGCGAAGGAATCCTCGGTGCCGCCGTTGCGGTGGCGGTCGCGTCGCGATCGCGTCGGCTCTGACCGCGGCCTGCCCAGCGCCGTGGCGACTGCTGCGAGGATCGCCGTGGTGGGTGTCCGCGTAGGCGTGTGCCGTGATGCGGGACCGCAGGACGTCGTCCACACTTGCAGCGCCCGCGCCGGCTGAACCCCACCGCAGGAGGTCGGCGGACCGGTCGGCCGTCGCCCGGTCGACGGCAGCAACTGCCAGGTGGGCGCCGGGTTGCATCCCCGGTGGCGATCCCGTTCGCGTCGCCTTCGCGTCCGGCCTGGACGAGCGTGGGAGATCCGCAAGGTCGTCAGTCACACGGCGCCCTGTAGAAACCGCGTCTGAGGTCGGGCTGAAGCCGGCATGAATTCGACCGGCGCGGCGTGCAGACGGTGGACGTGGGCGACGCCACCTGACTGCAACATCCGCGCGCAAGCGGCCGAGGACCCAGTCCGGACGGCCGCGGTACGGCACGCCGCCGTCAACGACGATCGTCAGCACGCGCCATGTCAGCCGCGCGGCAGGGCCCGGGTCGAACTCGTCGCGGCGGCCGGCATCTTGGCTGCAGTGCCGTTGGTGTCCGTCGGCGCGCCTGCGGGCGCCGGACGGCTCGGGGAGGCGCTGGGTGCCAGCAGCGGCGGGAGCGGACCGGGATCGCTGGCTCTGTTGCGGGCGCGTTCGATGGCGGCAATGGTGGCCACCAGTTGGCTCGCCGCGTCGTGCAGCGAGAGAATCGCGCCGCCGTCGTCGATCCAACGGCACAGATCTTCGCAACTGATGAGGCCGATCAGTCGTCCGTCGCCATCGACCACCGGCAGCCGCCGGACGCCCCGCGTCCGCATCGTCATCTGGACCGATGTCAGCGACTCGTCCGGTCGGGCGGTCGCGATGTCGCACACCATGACTTGGGCGACCTTCACGTCGCCATGGCCATTCGTGTGGGCAGCTTTGTAGATGTCACGGGCGGTGATGATTGCCGCAAGGCGTCCCTTTGCATCCACGACGGGTGCGCACTCGCGGTCGTGTTCCCACAGCAGGTGCGCCGCCTCCGCCAAAGAGTCTTCGGCGTGGCAGGCGCGCACGAATCGTTGCATTGCGTCTTTCACGAACATGTCAGGTCTCCTCGGGGTTCAGTGCTGTTTGTTGACGTGTGGCTTTCGCTTCGAGCGGCGTCGCGCCCACGGCGCGAGGCAGGTCGCCGAGAAGGCGGGAGACAGCCTTCGTCTCGGTCAGGATCGTTGTGGTGCCGCTCAGCTGCCATTGCGCCGATTTCTAGCCGAGGCACCGGAGGCCAGCATGAAATGCTGGTGAGATCGCATTCACGCGTTCATACGCAACGGCGGTTCATCGACCCGTGCCGCACACCACGAGCGCATGGTGGTGGCGGATCGCATGCACTCGGCCGAGGGTGATCCTCACGCCAGCCATACGCACCGGCCGTCGCGATCGGGCCGGATGTAGCAACGGCATTCCGGGCGCCGGGACGGCTGCAACTCGCCGTGGGTCGGCGACTGCGTCCATGCGGGGCGCCTTGATGCAGAGTCAAGTCAGCGTCTCGATCTGGACAACTGATCCGTGGCCCAACTGCGCCATTCCTCCGTCTCGCCACGCAGCGCGACATCCTCGAGCAATCCCTTCAACCGATCGTCCTTGCGGGCGGTGCGCAGCGTCAGTCTGGCAATAGCCTGGATGGTCCGGATGTGCGCCGGCGAGACCTCGAGCGCCGCGTTGTAGGCATCGAACGCGCGCTCGTACAGTCCCGCCCTTTCGAGCGTCAAGCCGAGGTTCAACCTGGGGTCCGGGTTGCCGGGCATGAGCTTGCGGGCCAGCTCGAACTCGTTGGCGGCATCGAAGAGTCGGGACTGCCGGAGATACAGCACCCCGAGGTCGTTGTGTGCGGGGCCGTGATAGGCGTCGGCCTGCAAGGCCGCATGCATGAGTTGCTCTGCCTGCGCGGCGTCGGTGTCGAAGAGGTCCAGAGCCTGCAGGGTCAGCTCATGGGCCCTGACTTCGTCGTGCGTCGGGATGCTCGGCGGGGACGACGTGCAGGAGGATGCCCAAGGGAAAAGCGTCAGGAACAGGGCAGCGCAACTCAGCGGGACCGTAGAGCTGGTTGCGAAATGACCTGGGATCCAGCAGGCACCAGCCTTGCTGGTCACTTTGCAACCAGTTCCAAGCAGAGCATGAAGAGCACCGTCACCCAGAGGCGCCGCACTGGAGGCGACGGTCGTCCTTTGCGGCGGGGGCCGAGCCGCGGCAAAGGTGCTCTTCGCCTGGCTCATCGGATCAGCGCGGGCTCGATTACGGGCCAGCCGGGATTTACATCGGCGCGGTGCATTTCGACGTCGCTCAGGAACTTCAGGTGCTGGAAGTCGGAGCTGCGGAGGATGCTGGCGCGGATGAACACATAGAACCGCGAATGCGAGGTCCGCGTGGACTCGGTGCTGAACAGTGGACCGATCAGGGGCAGAGTGCCGAGAAGGGGTACGCGGTTGACGGCTTCCGTCTCGCTGGTCGTTTCCAGGCCGCCGAGTGCGACGGTGTAACCGTCGGGGATCGTGGCGACGCTCTGCAGGTTGTTCTGCTGGCGAGGCGGGGGCAAGGATGGGTCGCTGGCCGGGCCCACGAATGTGCTCAGGACCACGGTGTACTCCAGCGTGAGGTGGTCGCCCTCGGAGATCTGGGGCCGCACATTGATCGTGGTGCCGGCGTCCTGCGTGCCACCGAAGCTGGTCGTGGCGATGACGGCGGTGGCGTTGGTGCTGAGGAACGGGGTCTGCAGCACCGAGCGGATCTCTGCCTTCTGGTTGGAGTTGACCAGGACTTTGGGGATGTTGAGTGCTCGCCCTTTGTTGAGTACCTGCAGTGCGTTCACCAGTACGCTGAAGTCGCCGGGATCGAGCACGACGCCCGTGAGGCCGGACAGGCTCGAGGGCACCAGGGGGGCCGTCGGGTTGGGCGCACCCAGGCCGAAGAGGGAGGAGAGGCTCAGGATGGTGCTGTCGTTCTTGAGGCCGCGGATCTCGACCCCGAGGTCGACGGCGTCGCTGTCGCTCAAGTTGACGATCAGGACCTCGAGCATGACTTGTGACTCCATCACGTCGAGCGTCTTGATGATCCCCTCGAGTTTGTCGATGAGGTTCGCATCGCCGACGGCGAACAGCGTGTTGGTGGTCTCGTCGGCGCTGACCACCAGCCTGCTGCGGTCCGCATGCAATGGAACCGCAGGCAACGGCATCTGAATCGGCGCCAGCGGCGCTGCCGGCATGGCTCCGGTGGCGGGCGTCGGGAAACCGAGGTCCTGTCTGTCGCCGGTCCTCGGGTCCCCGAGACACAGGAAGCCGGTGCCGACCAGGCGGTTCAGGAGGTTGGCGAGTTCCACCGAGTTCCGGTTGCGGATCGAGAACACCCTGACCGGCAGCCCCTCCCTTGGCGCCGCATCCAGGAATTCGAGGAGGTGGAGCACCTGCTCGAGGTTGGGTCGCAGGTCCGCGAGCAGGATCGAATTGGTCCTTCCGAGCGCCAGGCCCAGCCCGCCAGATCCTGACATCACCTGCTTGACGGTGGGCAGCACGTCCGCCGGCGATGCGTATGTGAGCTCGTGCAGCACCTTGACGTATCCGGCCCGGGCTTTGGACAGGTCCGGTTCCTCGATGCGCGCCAGGGTGCCCGCCTCGTCCATCCGGACCACGGTGATGGTCTCTTCGCCCGGCATCTGGATCGTCGTGAAGCCGCGCGACGCCAGGGCCCGGTTCGTCATCGTCCACAGGTCCCGGTCCGAGAGGCCTTCCGTGAGCCGCACCGCGACGGCTCCTGTGAGTTGTGCGGCCTCGAATCGAACATTGAGTTGCAGTCTCTCGGCGCAGAGGCTGACCAGGCGGACCAGGTCGATGCTCTCATCGCCCTGAGCGCCGGGTTGACCATGCGCCGCCGGCAGCGAGGCCGCAGTGTTGTGCGCCGCGAGGAACGACGGGAGACTCAGCAGCCCGATTGCCACCCTCGCGCACAGAAGGACCGCGGTGCGCGAGGCACGACGGCAACACAGTGGAATCGCGAGGCCAGGCGTGCACTGCTCAGGTGCACTGGATGCAGGGCAGGACGCTGCCATCCCATCCGGGTCGTCGTTGCGCACGACGACCGAGAATGGGGAGAGAATGGAAAGACCAGCCGCTGCCTCTATTTGCCCGAGCGTCAAGGGACGCTCTCTATTGCTTGAACACAACCGGGACGAACACGCTGCTGGTGTCCATCGTCACGGCTGCGGTTCGCGCCAGGGCACGTCCTGACACCCGGGTCCCCTGACTGAGGGTGATGCTGGCCATCGCGATGATGTTGCCCCGGAACGCGACGCCTGCAGCGAGCGTGGCGGAGCTGCCGACCTGCCAGAACACGTTTGCGTCCTGAGCGCCGTTGACCACCCGAATCGACGAGTTTGCCGCGGCCAGGAGCGTGCTGCCGATCTGGAAGATGAAGACCGCATTGGGGTTGCCCTGGGCATCGAGCGTGAGGGCCCCGTTCAAGGGCGCCGACGCGGCGAAGCAGTAGACGCCCGGTGTGAGGGTGCGATTGCCCAGATCCTGACCAGTCAGGGTCATGGTGCACTTCGCGCCTGCGAGCGCGTTGTACAACGCGGTCAGGTCCGTCTGGGCTTTGAGTGCGACCGCGTCACCGGCGTGGAGCGTTCCCGTCATGGTCCCCGGCGGCAGTCCGGTTACCGCAGTGCCCGGGCTGACACCCAGATCGCCGGTGATCATGGTCGCGCCGGTGCTGGTCACCGTCGAGGCACCCAGGATCGCGAAACCTTGTGCCGCGCCGAGGGACGGCGACGGAGACGGCGCAACCGCAACTGCATCAATTGGCACCGGCGACGTCGGCGTCGTGACGACCACCGATGGGATGCCAACTGCGCTCGAGTCCATCGTCACAGCGGCCGTTCGTGCCAGGGCCCGACCGGACACCTTGGTCCCTTGACTCAGGGTGATGCTCGCGAGCGCGATGATGTTGCCGCGGAACGTGACGCCTGCAGCGAGCGTGGCGGAGCTGCCGACCTGCCAGAACACGTTCGCATCCTGGGCGCTGTTGATCACCCGGACCGACGAGTTGGCTGTGGCCAGGAGCGTGCTGCCGATCTGGAAGATGAAGGTCGCATTGGCATTGCCCTGAGCATCGAGCGTGAGGACGCCGTTCAGCGGAGCCGACGCGGCGAAGCAGTAGACGCCAGGCGTCAGGGTGCGCCCGCCCAGATCCTGCCCGGTCAGGGTCATGGTGCACGCCGCGCCCGCGCAGGCGTTGTAGGCGGTGGTGAGATCGCCTTGAGCCTTGAGCGCGACTGCGTCACCGGCGTGGAGCGCTCCCGTCATGGTCCCCGGAGGAAACCCCGTTACCGCGGTACCCGGGCTGACACCCAGCTCTCCGGTGATGGCGCTCGCGGTGGCACTGGTCACAGTGGAGCCGGCCAGGACCGCGAAGTTCGCTGCCGAGCCCAGTGATGGCGCCTGCGCCGATGCCGGCGAGGACACGCACGGCAACAGGACGGAAAGCAGCAGGCCCAGAACGCCGCTCGTATGAATGCTGTCGGGCTTTGGCAGCATCTTGGTCATGGAGAGATGATTCACGTAGGTACCTTGGTTACAGACGAAGTGGAATCCCGCCTCATTCGATACCCAGGGCGGCGGTTCGGACGAACCGCGTTCGCTTGTGGCCGGGATCGCGGGGCAACTTCGCCGGTGTTCGTACCCGCTGCCCTTGAGAGCGCAGTGAATGGGGGGTGAAAAGGGTTTCAACTCCGCTCGGGGCCGCGTGCGCGGACGCCGCTCGCTGCCGCGTGCTGAACAACGGCACCAGGTCATCGCGCTGGCGTGGCTCGACGGAACGGCGGGCTGGCGGATCTGGCTGACGCTGCCCGCCGTCGGCGCAACGCTCCAACGAGTCATGGCCTCGAGCGACGAGCTGTACTCGATCTCGTCGTTTGCCGTCGAACGATCGACTCCGTCAGATGGCCGATGCGCCAAACCTGCCGGGTCCCGGCGCGACGCCTACGGCATGCCGTGTGACCTGCCGGGCGAAGCCGCGGGCGGCGGCCCTCGATGTCGCGCCGACTGCCGAAGAGCACTCGGTCGTGCGTGACGGTCGATGGCACCCTGCAGCTGATTCGCCATGAAGTCCGCATGAACCCAGCCGTTGATTCAGCCAGCGCTGGACTTGGGTACGCCATGCGTCTGCGACGTCGGCGCGACGCACGCTCTGTCTGCCACGGGTTCGGCGATCCATCGGCCGGATCGCGGCGACGCTCGAGCCCAGCGCGATCGAAGAAGCTGGCGGCGGATCGGATGGGAGGCGACGGACGCGGGCCAACTTCATCGCCGTTCCTTTCGTACGCGCATGACAATCGAGCGGCGCCGCGCGCTACACTACGTGGCCCGACAAGGGGGGCGCGTGCGGATCCTGCTCATCGAAGACAGCGCCAAGCTGGCGCGGACACTCAAGGCGAGCCTCGAGCAGCAAGGATACGCGGTCGACGTTGCCACCACGGCCATCGACGCGGACGAACTCGCTGTCGTCGAGCACCACGACGTGATCATCCTGGACGTCACGCCGCCGATCGACGGCCTCGAACTCTGTCGCCGCTTGCGCCAGCACAAAGTGGTCGCGCCGATCCTCATGGTTTCCGTGCTCGCCTCCACGGCGGACATGGTGGCGGGCCTCGACTCGGGCGCCGACGACTACGTCGTGAAACCGTTCCACAGCGACGAGCTGTTTGCGCGATTGCGCAGCCTGCTGCGGCGCTCCCCGGTGGTCGAAGGCGTGCTCCTGCGCGTCGGTGAACTGACCATGGACCTCAGCGAGCATCAGGTGGCCGCGCACGGCGTGCTGATGCGGTTGACGGCGAAGGAATTCGCCTTGCTGCAGTTCATGATGCGCAATCCGCGACGGCTGCTGACGCGGGCGATGATCGCCGAGAGCGTCTGGGACATGAACTACGAGGCGGGCAGCAACGTCATCGACGTCTACGTGTCGAGCCTGCGCAGGAAACTCGGTCACGTTCCCGGCGTGCCGCGCATCGAGACGGTGATCGGCAGCGGCTATCGCTTCCTCGAGGTGCCGGATGTCGACGACGACGCGCCGCAGATCGCGAGCGAGTGAGCCGGCCCACCTCGGGTCGCCTGCTGCCAGCACGCGGGGCCGAACCGCAGGCCGCGAGATCCAGGATCGGTCGGTCGTCAGGTGAGCGGGCCGGATCGCCGCCGCTCACCGCGCGGCAAAGCCATCGAGTTCGACCCGAAAGCGCGCCCCGACCGTCGTCTGCTCCTCGAGTTCGAGCGAGCCGCCGTGCGCTTCGATGATCTTGCGGCAGAGCGCCAGGTCGATGCCGTTGCCCCCGACCTTCGCGCCGTGAAACGGTCGAAAGAGTTCGGCGCGGCGCTCGCTCGACACCCCGGGGCCGTCGTCGGCGACCTCGATGACCAGCCGACCGGCTGCTGAACGAGCCGTCAAGGCGACGTGTCCGCGGCCATCGCAGGCCGCACCGGCGTTGTGCAGCAGACCGACCAGCGCCGCCGACATCAGCTGCTGGTCCACGGCGACGTCCGGCAGGCGTCCTGCACATTCGACTGCCACGTCCATCGTCTGCACGACGGGGATGGACTGCGACTGCGCCACGACGTCGGCGATCAGCGCGGCCGGTGCAGTCAGGTGACGGTCGAGTTCCAGTGGGCGCGCGAACGCCAGGGCCTGCGCCAGGAGGTTCTCGGCGAGATCGATGTTCGCGACGAGTCCATCGACGAGTTCGCGGCCGTTCAGCCCGATCGCGTCGCCGACGGAGTACAGGGCGAGTTGGAGGCCGGATGGCGTCGTGCGGACCTCGTGGCTCAGCAGCGCTGCGAGTTCGCCGATCCGCGCGAGGCTGCGCAGCAGCTGGCGATCGCGGCGCGGCGGGCCGCGACGAAGGCCGCGATGGCTGCGCGTCGACTCGCCGGCGTCGACGGGACCGCGAACACCGCTGCGATCAACTCGGCTGGGAATCTTCGTCGTCATGTCGAGGCCTCACGGGCGATGTCCGTCGGTTGCATGCGCGGCGAAGGGCAGCGGCCGCGGCTGCTGGGAACGCTGTGCGCGGCAGGCCCAGGGCGGGCTCGTTCGAGCACAAGCGATGGCGCGGCGACCAGGCGCAGTAGACATGCAGCGGCCGCGGATCCGCGCTGTCGGCAAGGCACCCGCGCGCAATGCCTCGCGGGCCAGGCCGCGTCGAGGCGCAACCTCATCCGATGGCTCCCGCCGGAACGACGATCGAATGGGTGGGGCTGGTCGCTAAGATCGCAGTGGACAGGATGCTCCTGGCCCTGGCGACTTCGCCGGCCGCGCCGTGGGCCATGACCAGGACCCGGTTCGCCTTCAGCGCGGATTCGTAATCGAGCACGCTGTCGCGCGGGATGCCCTGGCTGTAGAGGGCAGCGCCGAGGGCGCTGAGTCCACCCAGGACCACCGCGCCTTCGAGGGCACCGACGAGCCAACCGACCAGCGGGCCGAGCACCACCAACGGGCCGATGCCGGGAACGACGAACACGCCCGATCCGGACGGCCGGCCAAAGAGACCACCCCAGAAGACATCGAGTCGGCCCCAGAGCCCGACGCGGTCGTCGGCGTGGCAGTCGAGGACACGTTCTTCAGGCTGCGCCGCGGGCTGATGATCGCGACCGGCGATGGAGAGCCGCTGCATGTTGAACC
>Ga0070689_100002774_pt1 | contig 11495 bp, 17 predicted proteins | sample KBSS23HmetaG_FD_64669 | JGI IMG/M metagenome (GOLD analysis project Ga0070689, IMG submission 64669) | Switchgrass rhizosphere microbial communities from Kellogg Biological Station, Michigan, USA - KBS S2-3H metaG | ecosystem: Host-associated > Plants > Roots > Rhizosphere ... | reverse complement strand
ATATTCACTGTATTCCACTGCTGACGGTCGTGGAGGTGTCGTTTGCGCAGCTGCTGGTGCTACGTTAGTTCCAGGAACAGCTTGGACTTTCTTGTAAGTTTAAGTTGATGAATAGAACAAAGCGTCGGACGATTGAGATTCCGGCGCTTTTCTTTTGGTAAAATGCTTTAGTTCATCCTTGATTCTCTCCCAAAATACCTATACAAATAGATATGGATCATTCCCTTTTTAAACTTTCAAAAAGAGGATATACAACGATTGAACTGATCATTGGTATGGTAGTCCTTCTTGCGTTTGGTATTATTACGCTTATTATCGTAAACCCTCATCAACTTGTCTTAGAAGGGCGTGATGCCCAACGGAAAAAAGAAGTAATCGTTTTAGGTGAAGCACTTATCTCTTTTGCCAAAAGTAAAAATGGTGTTATTCCTCAAAGCACAGGGCTTTGGCTTTCAGATTTGGAAGGACGAGGTGAAATTAAGAGCCTTCCTGAAATAATCCCCTATGATGCCAGTGCTGCTATCTGTAAAGTAAATCAACAAAGTCAGTACTGTTATACAACAGACGGCAAACGTCCATCCAATTCAGCAATTGTCTACACAAAATTAGAATCTACCAAAGAAAATAACAAATGTAATGCATCTCTTGGAGAAACTGCTTATGCCGTATATGACATGCTTTCGGTACGAGGCGGTGTTGTGTGTACAATAGGTGTGGAACCTGTCTTTAGTACAGAAGGACAGAGGTTCCTGGATTAAAACGTATATGTTTTGGTATTATTCCTTCATCTTTCTTCTCGGTCTTGTCTTCGGTTCTTTCCTTACTTCATTCCCCTATCGACTGCTTATCGGTGAACTTTTACCAAAAGGAAGATCGTATTGCCCACAATGTAAAAAGCAAATCAATTGGTATGACAATATTCCCCTCCTTTCTTTTATTCTTCTAAAAGGAAAATGCAGAAGCTGTAAAAAGAAAATTCCTTTAGTGTACCCAATTACTGAACTTTCGACAGGACTTCTCTTTGTATTGATATCCTCGAAAGTATTGAACTGTGCTAGTTCTTCACCACTCTGTTCGATTTCATCTTTGGTAGGTTCCTGGGCACTCCCCTTTTTATTGTTTATTGCTTTTTGTTTATTAGCAATTTTTATAACAGATATGGAAGAACAAATAATTCCTGATGAATTGTCATTTATCCTTTTTGTTACATCCTTTTTTGTAATTGTATTATCTGGAACAGATGGGTTATACCTCAGACTTCTTTGTGGGTTTGCTGCCAGTTTATTCCTTCTCATTCTTCACCTCATCACCCTTGGGCGTGGGATGGGACTTGGAGATGTAAAACTTGCATTAAGCTTAGGTATTATTCTTGGTTGGCCGTATGTCGTAGTCTGGCTTATGGGAAGCTTTGTTCTGGGAGCTGTGGTTGGAGTCACCCTCATTGCGTTTGGAATGGCGAAGTTTGGGAAACATATTGCCTTTGGACCATTCCTCATCATTTCCTTTTTTATAGTATTATTATGGGGAGATACATTGACATCGATATTGGTGCCGTATCTATAAAATTTTTAATTTTTAATTTTTAATTTTTAATCAATTCTCAATTATTAAATTCTCAAATGTTTTAAACATTTAGACTTTTGATTTGATTAAAAATTTCAAATTGGTAATTAAAAATTATGCAAAATTATGAAATCTTTTACCAAACACGAATTAATAGGAGTTATTTGTATATTACTTGTAGTTGGTGCTATAACTGGTCGTGGTATGGTCATGTCTCTTCTTCGAGCTCGTGATTCACAGAGAATGAGCGATTTGGGTGCAGTTTCTGATGCTTTGGAAAAGTTTCATGAAGAGTATGGATTTTTCCCGCCAGCAGAAGATGGGAAGATTAAAGCGTGTAAAGGAGACAATTTCGATGAAGTACTTCAAAAGCTCAAAGTTCTCCCCCAATTTAACCGTGATATGTTCCTCAGTGGACTCCGTGGATGTACGTGGGGTATTGATCCTTTTGAAAATGTTGCAACCGATAATTCGTACATGAAGACACTTCCACGCGATCCGCAAACACAAAAAGGACTTGCCTATGTCTATATTTCCAATGGCAATAGGTTTCAGATCTTAGCTCATTTAGAAGAAGAATCAGACTCGGATATCTATGATGCAAAGTTGGCAGCACGAGCAATTGCCTGTGGCTCAATGACATGTAACGTCGGTAAAGCATACGCAAATACTCCTCTTGATACATCGATTGAGGAATATGAACAATCGTTATTAAAAAATACTGGTGGTAAGTAACTGATTTATGGTATAACTAAATATGCAAAAGAAAAATGGTTTCACTTTGATTGAACTTCTCATTGTTGTTGCCATCATTGGAGTACTTGCTCGGCTTGTCATTGTCTACTTCCCTGCTTCTCAAAAACGTGCTCGTGATGCCAGACGTCAAAGTGATATTACCCAGTACAGAACAGCAGTTGAAAAATATGCAAATAGTCATAACGGAAATTATTATGTTTCAAGTGGGACAGTAAACCCATCATCAGCGGCAGTTTGTAATGCACTAACAGGTTCATCTACGCAATGTTCAGCAGACCCAGGATCTTTTACGTATCAATATAACGGGACCGCAACTCAGTATGTTATTTGGGCACAATTGGAAGCTCCGAGTGCGACAACGTACTTTATTGCATGTTCAAATGGAAAAGCGGGACAAGCCGCAAGCGTTGGAAGTCCACCAACCTGCCCACTCTAACTAAAATATGAATAAAAAACACAAAACAAATTGGAAATTCGGGTTCACACTGATTGAATTATTAACTGCAAAGCAGCAAGCTCGAAATAGATCGGCTTTTACGTTAATTGAACTGCTTATTGTTATTTCCATTATCGGAATTTTAACGGGTATTTCAGTCTTTGCACTTACGGGCTCTCGTGAATCTGCCCGTGATACAAAACGAAAAACCGATCTTGAACAAATCAGAAGTGCGTTGGAAATTTATAAAGCCGATTGCAGTCGGTACCCTCTATCTCTCCCCTGGAATGCGACATTATATGGCGACGGGACGAATTGTCTTGCAGCGAATAAATATATTGAGACCGTTCCCCAAGATACGTTGACGGGTCAAGTGTATGGATATAAAACTTCAGGCACTCCACCAACGAGTTATACGCTCTGCGCCGCATTGGAAGGGGTTACCACAGCAGATGCTCGATGTTCAGGTGTAAGTTGTGGATCTGGTACCTGTAGTTACAGCGTCACAAACCCATAATCTTAAAAAATGACGAATGATAAACAAAGTTTGCCACTTCGTGGTAAATATCAAATGCCAAATGCCAAATCTCAAATTTCAAACACTGTACAAGAAAAAAGTTAGTGGTTACACTCTTCTCGAACTTCTCATCGTTGTCTCAATCATGATTCTTGTTTTTGTCACTGGATTTACGAGTTATCGAGATTATCAAAGGCGACAAAGTTTAGGTGCAGTTGTTCGTTTGATATATGCTGATCTCCGTCTAGCTCAGGAGTATTCAATTGCTGGTAAAAAACCAGATACTCCTTCCGGCAATGTCTGTACTACATCCTCATTAAATGGCTATACTTTTCATCGAATTAATAGTAATTCGTATGAAATTCTTGCAACTTGTGTTGGTGGAGACGTTCAAGTCAAATTGGTTGATTTTCAAAATAGCTTTAGCAATGTTTCTCTCTCAACATTGTCAGGTCCTTCCTCAAACGCGATAATGTTTCGTGTATTAGGTCGTGGAACTGACTACGCTGGTGTTGTTACTATTACTTTGAATGATACCGGAGGGACTACCCCTCCGCAATCGCTTACTATTACAGAATCAGGAGAAATAAAATGAACAAAGGTCAATCTCTTTTCGAAGTTATTTTTGCATTGGGAATTGCAGCTATCATCTTAGTTGCTATGGCGAGCTTGGCAACGACCTCTATTCGAAATTCGACATTTTCGAAAGATAGTGCTGCAGCAACACAGCTTGCTTCTCAAACAACTGAATGGTTAAGAAGCGAACGGGATACGAGTTGGACGCTTTTTGTTGCACGATCGACAAGTTTAGGAAAAACGTGGTGTCTTTCGACTCTTGCCTGGCCTGGATCTTCTGGAGCATGTGGCCCACAAGTTACTGGGACTATTTTTACCCGATCGGTTACATTAACTTCAAAGGATGCAGATACAAATCCCGGTGATGATACCGTTGTTGCTGATATTCTTGTTACATGGTCAGATGCCCAAGGTACCCATGACATAAAAAACCAGGCAAGTTATACTGATTGGAGAAGATGAGAAAAAAGTGCAAAGTGCAAAATTCAAAATTCAAAGTTAATTCAGGTTTTTCATTAATTGAAATGCTTGTGGTGCTTTTTGTGTTTGCGATTCTTGCAATTGTAATGACGCAAACATTGGCCCTTTCTCTTCGAGGTTCGAGAAAAAGTGAATCTTCCAGTAACACACGAGAAAACGTCCAATATGCATTAAATGTTATTGATCGAGTTTTGAGAAATGCACGAAGTCTCACCTGTCCATCCTCTACTCCAACGAACCGCATTGACTACACTGACGAATATGGAAACTCCGCATATTTTCAATGTATCTCAGGTACTGATTCTTATATTGCTTCAAACTCAGCGACACAACGACTTACTTCAGACAAAATAAAGATCTCCAACTGTGCAACCGTTTTTAGTTGTAAGGATGGAAAGAGTATTAATATCCCCGATTCTTTGGATATTTCAATTACTGCAACTGATGCTACCAATGGGACTGGTGCTGAAGGTTCAAGCGTTTCTCTCTCAACAAAGATATTATTAAGGAACTATTAAAGAATTCGTAATTGACCTGCCAAATAAGAGTTGATACACTTTATTTACGATAATACATACATGAGGAATCTGCCGAAATACAAATATCAATCTGGACAAGCATTACTCGTCGTTGTATTGATCATGGCAGTTGCTCTTGTTGTTGTCTTGTCGATTGCTTCACGATCCACTACAGATATCTCAAAGACCACCTATGATCAAAATGCGCTTCGTGCATTCTCAGCTGCAGAAGCAGGAATCGAAGATGCTCTTTTGAAAAATTCAGGTGCAGGTGCCACATCTACAGTTAACATTGATACAAATGCGAATGTTAGTTATACATCAGTTGTTGCACCAGCAACAAGTACTGATACCTTCAATCATCCAGGACCTATTGTCTCTGGTCAGTCACGCACATTCTGGTTTGTATCACATGGTGGAGATGGATCACTCACGTGTAGTGGAGGGTTACCGTGTACACGTGCCAATCAAATGGAAGTTTGCTGGGGTGCATCGGGAACTGCAGATAATACACCTCAAACACCAGCGATTGAGTTGACAATGTATTACGATGATAGTGTAGGCAAATTATCAACTGCGTCACCCAATAATTATCAGAGTGTTAAAACCTATCGTTTTGCATACGATCCACAAGCAGGAAGAAGAGGTTCAAATAGTTTTTCTTCAACTTCAGGATCCTGTAGCTTTAACCCTGGCTCATATGCATTCTCAACAGGTACTATAAACTTAAATTCATATCTTCCTGCATCGTGCCCAACGACTGCCGGAGGAGGATGTCTTGTAATGCTTAAAGTCCGTGCGCTCTATAACACCGCAACTGCACAATCCGTTGGCTTATATGTTCATAATACGAGTGGGGCAGCCGTTTTGCCTGCTCAAGGAACACAGGTAGATTCAACGGGTACCGCTGGTGATTCAACAAGAAAAGTAAGTGTTTTCCGAAGCTACGCGGAACCTCAATCTGTTTTTGATGCAGGAGTATTTTCCCTCAATGATCTAACAAAATAGATACTTGTTTCCTTCACCTTTTTGAGTGTACATTGTATATATGTCAGTCGGACTTGATATTGGTAGTAAAACGATAAAAGTAGTAGAACTTTCACCTGAAGGAAGTTCCTGGAGATTGCGTGCTTCAGGTATTGTTGGCTATAAAGGCGTTCCTCCCGATCAATGCAAAGATGACAAAGAACTTGCCCCACTTGTTGAGGTTTTAAAAAAACTGTACAAAGAAGCTAAAATAAATTCGCGTGATGTCTCAATTGCACTTTCTGAATCTTCAGTATATACACGAATTGTTAAATTCCCCCTTCTTACTGACTCAGAACTTGCTTCGGCTGTCCGATGGGAAGCTGAACAATATATTCCTATTCCGGCCGCTGAAGCGATCATCCAGCATCAAGTAATTGAACGTAGGGAAAATACTACTCCCCCTTCCGTTGATGTTCTTTTGGTTGCTGCTCCTCGACTGGTCGTCGAACGCTATGTCCGTGCTATTGAGATGGCAGGCCTTTCTCTTGCTTCTGTTGAGACTGAACTTATTTCTCTTTCAAGATCTTTAGGAGTTGATGGACAAAGTGTTTTGGTGTCTGACCTTGGTGCACGGTCCACAGATATTGCAATCGTAAGGAATGGTAAACTTGTGTTTTCGAGATCTTTTCCAACAGGAGGCGAAGCTTTTACCCGAGCAGTATCACAATATTTAGGAATCGATCAAGTTCAAGCTGAAGAATATAAAAGAACATACGGACTCATCCAAACACAACTTGAAGGGAAAGTCAGACAATCATTAGAGCCAGTAATTCATTTAGTTGGAGATGAAATGCGCAAAGCACTGCATTATTATCAATCAGAATCAAAAGGAGATCAGGTCCATTCAGTTATTCTTTCGGGTGGTTCTGCTGGACTTCCAGAAGTTGCTGCAATGCTCACACAGCTTCTTGGTGTAGAAGTTGTTGTCGGAAATCCGTTTTCCAAAATTACGGTGGATCCCGGAGCAGTTAAGTCATTGACTGGGTATGCGCCATTTTATTCTATCGCATGTGGTCTCGCTATGAGGCAAAAATAATATGGCAGAAATCAACTTACTTCCAACTACAGATAAGGCACCAAGTTCGGTGACGAAAGTATCATCACTTTCCAAAAAAATTGGTTCACTCGTATCGATTGTCCTTCTGGTTGTACTTCTCGTATATGCTTCTATTTATGCATTTTTCTATGTCAATGGATCAGTGACCACATCTTCAATCACCAGTCTAGAAAATCAAGTAAAGGCTCAAGAGGCAACAGAACAAAAAATAGTGTTATTACGTGACAGAACATCAAAGGTTTCAAAAATAATAAATTCTTCAAATTCAGAACAAGAAATGACATCATTGTCTGGTCTCTTGGGGAAATTGCCTGAAGGCGTTATGATTCGTGAAGCAAAAGTTGAACCCAATGAAATCAATGTTCTTGTGCAAGCAGACCAATCCAGTCAAATCACGGAATTCATACGGACGTTAACTGAATCTGGAATATATTCTCAAATTGAATCGACATCGATTAATTTCACTGGGAAGGAACGCTACTTAGCTGCTTTCCGACTAGCACTTGGTGAGATACAAACACAATAATAGATATGGGAATAACGAACATCAAAGATCCGGCATTTTCGTCATCCAACACTTGGGCATTACTTTTCCCTGTTAGTGTCATTGTGGGTGGATTACTACTTCTTATTTTTGTCGCACCACAAAGTTATTCGCAGATTACCGATAGAATAGCTTCATATAAAGAACAAAAAGTGTATTATGATAATTTACAAAAAAAGCTTTCAGTTCTTCAAAGTACCTCTCCTTCGATTTTGAATCAAACGGGTCAGATCGTTACGATATTGCCTGACAAAAATCCTATTCTGTCATTTATTTCCCAAATGAAAAATTTAGCTGTTGAGAAAAATGTCGTTATTACTGATATCAAAACAGATACAATTGCAGATAATGACGTCAAGGTGCTTGAATTTGAAATTGGGGTAACTGGGGATTCTATCGATAGTATAAATGCATTAGTAAAAGACTTATATCATCGTGCTCCGGTTGTAACAATTGATGAAATGGCAATTTCTGATAATGGAGAAGCAAAAGCAGGTAAAGTGAAAATGTCAGTCTACTGGGCCGATCTCCCAACATCACTCCCTGCTCTCACTGACCCACTCCCTCCTTTTTCACCTGAAGAATTAAAAACGCTTGATCAATTGCGTGCATATCAAGTACCTGATTTCTCGACACTTACTCCTGCGGATACACTGCCCCGAGACAATCCATTTAACTAATATAAGGTAAGGGTGGTTTACTCAAACGAAGATGAAACTACTGAAGTACTTTATTGAGCTTCCTGATCAACAACGCGGATATAGATAAACATATTTTCTTTTCGTGCACGAACTCTCATTATTTCTTGAATAGCTTTAATTGTCTTACCAGCCTTTCCAATAACAAGTCCGATAGTCTCTGTGTCTGGAGATATCTCAAATACCATTCTTCCCTCTTCTTCAGTTTGAGCAACAGGAATATCCTTTCCTGTTATATTTTTAAGTAAAAAGCGTAATAGTTCTTCCATATTATGCAAGAAGTTTTTCAACTGTTTTTGATGTTTGTGCACCTTTGTTGATCCATGCTTTTACCTTTGCTTTATCAAGCGTTTTTGTGCCATGTTTAGGGTGCCAAAACCCTAATATTTCCAATACTTTTCCACTGTTTCGTTTGCCTTCTTCAATAGCAACGATCCGGTAAAACGCATTGTTTGTTGCACCTTTTCGAGTAAGTCGTATTTTAATCATATATAAGTGCAATTGTAGCGTGGAATTGAGATAAAAACAAGATCATAGAATTATGTGTAGACCTCTAATGCCTTCTCTGCTGCTTTTTGTGCACCTTCACTCTTATTTTTACCGGTTCCTTGTGCTATTGGCTTGCCATCAACTAATACTTCTATAGTAAATTCTTTACTATGATCTGGTCCATTTTCGTGTGCCACGATATATCGCGGTGCTGGTAAGCCTTGCGATTGTACAATCTCCTGTAATCGGCTCTTAGCGTCCTTGAGAGGCATTGCTAAAGTCTCATCGATTGTTGCAAGAAGTTGAGTTTGGATGAAGTCTTCAGCCTTTGCAATTCCCCCATCTATAAATAAAGCTCCAATGATTGCTTCAACAGTATCTGCCAAAAGTGATGTATTGGTTCTCCCCCCTGTTTCTTCTTCCCCTTTTGAGAGCAATAGTTTTTCCCCAAGTCCGAGTTTTTGTGCCAATTTCGCAAGATTGACCGTATTTACCAAATTTGCTCGAAGTACTGTGAGATATCCTTCTTCTTTATCGGGAAATTGTTTGAAAATTTCTTTCGAAACAATAAATTCTAGAATAGCATCTCCTAGAAATTCCAGCCGTTCATTTGATTCTCTGCTGTTGGCATGTTCATTTACCCAAGAACGATGCGTAAGTGCGAGTGTAAATAATGATTGATCTGTAAATAATGATTCTAATTTCATGAGGTGTATTCATGTGAGGAGAGACTTTCAATAAGTTCTCCCACTGTTGTAATCGACGAAAGATCTAAGTCTTCAGTTTGGAGTCCTTTATCGGCAAGTTCTTCAAGAAAGTCTGAAAATTCAGTGGGTATCATATGAAGATCTTCCATAAATGTGTCATCGTCATTGATATCCTCTACGTTGATGCCAGCATGATCTGCGAGACATGTCTTTACAATGGTTATTGTTGGGTTCTCGTCATTCATATTTTTCTTCATGAGAAGTAGCGTCGGTACCTCTTGTATGAAGTGTTGCCAAAACTCCATTTACAAATCCTGCCGAACTTTCTGATCCAAATTCTTTTGCAAGCTCGACTGCTTCATCAATAATTACTTTGGGAGGTGTTTGCTTCCCTACTAATTCATACACAGCAAGCCGTAAGATTGCAAGGTCTATTTTATTTATCTTATCAATCGGCCAGCTTGGTGCCGCCTGTTCTATTTCATGATCAAGTTCCTTTTCTTGAGCTACTATATGTTTTGCCAATTCGGGAAGAGTTTCTTGATGAGTAAAGCTTTCTGCAAAGAGTGCTTTTACTGCATCGCGTCTGACTTGATGGCGTGGGTCATGAATAGTTTTCATTTGAGTGTGCGGGTGGACGCTGAGGGATTCGAACCCCCGACCCCTTCTGTGTAAAAGAAGTGCTCTAACCAGCTGAGCTAAGCGTCCTAAATAATTATATCTGAACGCTTGGCTCAGATGGTCAAGCTCTGCTTATCCAGCTGAGCTAAGCGTCCATGTATAATATTTTACTAAACTTGAAGCCGTTTGCGAAGCAGTACTTTTATTCTCTTGCTATTCCCCGTTTTATACCGTTATTATGAATATGTGAAGATATATTCTAAAAGAAATCACTCGAAGGTAAAACATCCGGGGATTGTATTATCTGTCATTGCATTTTTAGCTCTTTCTATAGGAGTCACGGTATGGTCATTTAATACCTATAAAAGTACACTCTCGCATGCACAAACACCTTCAACCACAACTATAAACAAAAAAGTCTTTACTCTTGTCTTTAATCCGATCATGCCTGATGGACGGGATCTTATTTCATACAAAGGATGGCAAGATGCTTCTACATTAATGTTAAACTATGATTCATATATCCGAAATGTAACAGGGAGTCGTGTCCAATATGCATTTGTTGGGACACAGGTTTTGCAATATTTCCCAACCAAAACTGACGGATTTACATATACACCTCAAACATATCTTGATGTTCTTTCGGGAAAGACTCCTCACCATTCTCCTGACTATGCAAATTATTACCAATTTTTAAACGACCCGAAACTGGATTTATGTGGAAGAGTCAATCGAGGAGAAGTTGATGAAATATGGCTTTTTGGCGGACCATGGATGGGATTCTATGAATCAACGTTAGCTTCTTCATCCTATGCTCGAAATGGTTTTACATATAATGATTCTGGTGATACCCATAATAAGACTTCTTGCAATAAATTGGTCCCCGTTATGGGTTTTAGTTATGAATTAGGCCTCTCTAATATGGTTCACGACTTGGGTCACCGTACAGAAGCAACAATGACATACCTTTACGGAGATAATTGGCCACAGACTCGTATCGCGAATAATTGGGATCGATTCACCATTACTAAATATAAAGCAGGTAGTAATTATTCGCATTATGGTTGTGGATATATTCATTTCACACCGAATGCATCTTCTTCTTCAGATGATGCAAAATTCAATCTAACTAATAGTGTTAATTCATACTGTGATGATTTTAATAATTATCCCACACTGGGGTCCCCTCTTCTTGTCTCGAAGTCAATAAATTGTCAGGTATGGGGGTGTAATGAAATTGGTTATTATACATGGTGGTTTAAACACATCCCTCATTTTGTAGGGACCGGGTCTGATGGGATACAAAATGATTGGTGGCAATATATTATTGATCCAAATAAAACACCTGCCAACCAACCTTCCTATAAAACATTTAGTGGTATGTCGGCTACCCTGGCAAAAAATCTTGCTACTTTTTCTTTTGCGTATACAGGATGGTCTGCATTGTATCGGGTAGATCTTTCAACGGTGGCAAATATGTCAACCGATGTATATAGCAGCTTCG
>Ga0070689_100002772_pt1 | contig 11497 bp, 12 predicted proteins | sample KBSS23HmetaG_FD_64669 | JGI IMG/M metagenome (GOLD analysis project Ga0070689, IMG submission 64669) | Switchgrass rhizosphere microbial communities from Kellogg Biological Station, Michigan, USA - KBS S2-3H metaG | ecosystem: Host-associated > Plants > Roots > Rhizosphere ... | reverse complement strand
CGACGTGCGCATCATCGTGCCGCACGATATCCGGCGTGCGAAGGTTCGCTACACGCTGGTGCAGGTCGCGGACGGCAAGGTGTGCAGCCACGCCACGGCAGACATCGAGACGCTGCATCCTGCGGAGCAAGGGCTGACCGGCTTCCTTGGCCACGCGACGGTGGCCGATGCGTTGTGCATGAATGCGGCGAAGCCCACCGATCTCGACATCGTGTTGTTGCGCGATGCCGGCGATGTGATCGGCGCGTGGCATGTTGCGGGTGAGGAGCTCACCACGGTGAAGATGCGCAGTGGACCGGCGGTCGCCGGGCCCGTGAAGACGGCGAAGGCTCCCGCCGGCGAGACGCTGAAGTCGGTGCAGGCTCTCGCGGAGGAGAGCTGGCGGAAGGATACGAACACCGACGGCCACTACGCCGATGAGAAGCTGACCCAGATCCGCGCCGAGGGAATGCTGTGCGCGCTGGCGAGCTATCCGCGCGCAACGACTGTCGTCGCGAGCTTGGCCGAGCTCGATCACCACGCGATCGATTCGGCCGATCGCTACGCGCGTGCCGAGGATGTGCTCGCTAGCAAGTACAGCACTGCGAAGCAGCGCGCCGAGGCGCACACCGAGAAGCAGGCGATGATCTCGGGAACCACGCGTGCGACGCCGGTGGCAAAGAAGCTCGCGAACGAGCTCGCCGCGATCGTGAAGCGCTATCCACGAGGCTGCTTCCGAAAGCTGTACCCGTCCCAGTTCCAGCCGTTTCTGTAGCTCGGCTGCTACGTCTCGCGGCGGAGGATGGTTTCGATCGTTACGTCGATCTGATCGGCGAGCACGCGAAGGATGCTCTCGACCTCGGTCGGGCTGATCTGCAGCCGCTTGCGCAGCGCGGTCTTCGTGCCCTTGACGAGATTCTCTCGCGCGCTCGCGAGCCAGCGCGACGCGGTCGAGCGATGGATGCCGTAGAGCTCGCCGATGCGATCGACGCCATGGCCGTCGAGCACGCTGTGACGGAGCAGGTTGCGCTCGCGTGCCTCGAGTGCGGCGAATGCATCGGCGAACGCCAGCTTGAGCTCGGGGCGGTAGCGCGCGCGCAGGTGCGCGAGCTCGATGTCCGTCGAGGCATCGACGAACGCGTCGAGGTTCGGCTCGTCGATCGCGATCTCGCGCTTGGCTTCGCGCACGATTCGGAGGCCGGCTCTCACCGCCGTGATCGTGAGCCACTTCGCGAGCTCGCCGCGCCCCGCGTAGTCGAGAATGTGCGGCCTTTCGCCGACGAACAGGTGCTCGCGCACGCGCTGCATCGCTTCGCTCGCGACGGTCGGATCGAGCTTGCCGCGCACGATCGACTCGATCGTCGGGAAGTAGCGCGTCTCGATGATCGAGATCGCGGTCGCATCACCGGCGCCCGCGGCACAAGCGAGCAGCAGATCCTCGGCTGGCAGCTCGAGTAGCCAGCTCGCGTCGACGCCAGCAGCGCGCTCGCCGAGGAAGCGCATGAAGCTAAGATCTGCAACCTCTATCTCGTCGCAATCGTGACGCGCCGTCGCGACGATGCTCGCGAGGACGCCTTCGAGATCGACAACTTGCCAGTGCTCGCGCTCGTCGACGGGAACGGCGCGAAGAAAGTGGTCGGCAAGCATCGTTACTACTGTAGCTGGTCTTCCCCTTGCAGGTCATCGCCTCCATGCCGTGCCTGGGTAACGATACGATTCTGCACCTCGCGGCAGATCGATCGGCCGATCGGCTGGCTCGCTTCGAGGCGCACCTCGATGAATGTGCAGAGTGTCGCCGGCTCGTCGGCGAGCTCGCCGAGCTGTCGTGGATGCGCGTGTCGCGCGGGACCGAGCACGACGCGCCGTCTGCGGCGCAGCGCACCACGCTCGCGCGAGGCCGCGTGATCGATCGCTACATCATCATCGAGCTCCTCGGCGCCGGCGGGATGGGCGTGGTGTACGCCGCATACGATCCGCGCCTCGATCGCAAGATCGCGCTCAAGGTGCTGCGGCCGGATCTCGATGGCCACGACCGCGGCGCGCGCTTGCTGCACGAGGCGAAGACGCTCGCGCGGCTGCGGCACCCGAACGTGGTCGCCGTGCACGACGCGGGCACGTTCGAGCAGCAGGTGTTCGTCGCGATGGAGCTCGTCGATGGCATGACGCTGCGCGAGTGGTTGCGCGAGCCGCGTGACTGGCAGGAGATCGTCCGCGTGTTCCTCGAAGCGGCGCGCGGGCTCGAAGCCGCACACGCTGCGGGCATCGTGCATCGCGACTTCAAACCCGACAACGTGCTCATCGATCTAGCGGGCCGCGCCCAGGTCGCCGATTTCGGGCTCGCGCGCTCGAACGCGGATCGTGCGAGTGCCGCGGTCGTCGGCACGCCCGCATACATGTCGCCCGAGCAGCGCCGCGGCGAGGCCGTCACCGACAAGAGCGATCAGTTCAGCTTCTGCGTCGCGCTTCACGAGGCGCTCGGCAACCGGCGCGCGCCGGCTCGCATCACGGCCGCGGTCGCGCGCGGCATGCACGAGGATCCGGCGCGGCGGTTTGCCTCGATGCACGACCTCTCGCGCGCGCTGCGCCGCCGGTCGCTGATCGTGCCCGCCGTTTCCGCGGTCGCGGCCGTCGCGTGCGTCGCGCTCGCCGCGATCGGCGTCATCCGTACCGCGCACAGCCAGCCACCACCGTGTGGTGACGCGAAGGCCAAGCTCGCGCACGTATGGGACGGCTCGATGCGAGAGATGCTGCGGTTGCGATTCGTCGCGACCGGCCGCGCCGATGCGAACGAGCAGTTCGCGACGATCGCGAAGCGCCTCGACGACTACACGATCACATGGCTCGCAGAGCACACCGATGCGTGCGAGGCCACGCATGTACGCGGCGAGCAATCGCAGCAGCTGCTCGATCAACGGATGGGCTGTCTCGACACGCGCCTCGGCGAGCTCGCGACACGCATCGACATCCTCCACGAGGTGACTCCCGATAACCTCGACACGCTGCCGCATCTGTTCGACGCGCTCGTCGAGCCGAGCACGTGCAAGAGCCGCTCGGTGCTCCGTCGTACCGCTGCGGCGCCGCCGCGCGGGCTCGTCAGCACGTTCGACGCCGGCACGCTCGCGACGTCATTCGGCGCCGGCTGGAGTGTCTCGACCGACGCGATCATGGGCGGGCGTTCGCGCGGCGAGCTGCACGTCGCCGGCAGCGGCGACCGCACGGCGCACGCACTATCGGTGACCGGCAGCGTCGAGCAGGCGCAGAGCCCGATCGCGTGGTCGGGGGCGATGTTCTATCCGGGCGGCGGACCGATGGCGCCGGTCGATCTCTCGGCGTTCCACTACATCGCGTTCTCGGCGCGCGGCGACGGTGGCAACTACGAGGTGCTGTTGTTCTCGCAGAGCAAGGGCGACCTGCCGGCGTTCCAGCTGTTTCCGACCGGGCCGGCGTGGAAGCAGTACCGCTTCGCGCTCGCCGATTTCGATGGCGTCAATCCAGGCGACATCAAGGGCCTGTTGTTCGCGAGCAATCGCACCGGCCCGTTCTCGCTACAGATCGATCAGGTTCGGTTCGAGTAGGCGCACGTAGCCGCGCGAGCAGCGCGCGCCGCGTACCTGTGCATCGTCGCGCACGAACCCGTGCGCCTCGTAGAACGCGATCGCGCGCGTCATCTGCTCGACCGTATCGAGCACGATCCGCGTGCCGCCGTGCTGGCGTGCCCAGTCGATCGCGGTGGCGAGCAGCGCCTTGCCGAGGCCAAGGCCGCGCGCATCGGCGTCGAGGTACATCTTGCGCAGCTCGAACGTGCCCGCCGCGAGCGGGAACAGGCCACACGTGCCGAGCACGCGGTCGGCATCGTCACAGGCAACCCAGAATGCGCCACCGCGCGCGGCGTACGACGCCGGCAGCGCGTGGAGCTCCTCGTCGGTGGGCGAGCCCTTGCCGAACTCGAGCCCGAACTCGCCGAGCACCGACGCGACAAGCTCGAGCACCGCCGCAACATCTCGAGGCTCGACGGCGCGGATCACGCACGATCCATAGCAGAGCGATCGCGCGTTGGGATCTGTACCGGTCTAACCCTTGGCCGGCTGCTTCGCGACGACCTTGTCCTTGATCTTGTTGTAGGTCGCCTTCGGCACGATCTTCTTCGAGAGCAGCTGGTCCTTCTTCGCGTACGGGCGACCCGCGATGATCTTCTTCGCGTACGCGTCGCCGACGCCCGGCAGATCCTTGAGCTGAGTTTCGGTCGCCGAGTTCAGATCGACCGGGTCGGCCTTCGCGGCCGCCGGTGCCGGTGCGGTCTTCGCCGGCGCCGTGGTGGCGGGCTTGTCCTTCGCCGGCGCGGTATCGGCGAACGCCGCCGAGCCAACGAGGAAGGAGAACAGAAGCAGGGTGGAAACGAGCGCACGTTTGATCGTCATGCTCTTTCCATAACACGAGACCTCAATGATCCAAGGTAGTTGGGGCAACTTGCCCCGCGCTGCAATCTTGGCGCGGCTAGGTTCTTCGGCCGCGCGCCAACGATCACGTTCGTGTGGTCTCGATGTTTCGCTCGATGGAACCGTTCGCCGTGCTGCAGCCGGTCCGCGACGACCCGGCGTGGTCTTGCGGATGCGCGACCGGAGCTCCGCGATGAGCTTGAGAAATCCGGGCGCCAGGAAAGCCTGGCGCATCGCGGATCTTGCCGAGATCGAAGGCACGAGGGGCGCGCGTGCTCTACCATGAGACGGCGTGGAGGCCGCTTCCGTCCACATTGCCGTACTCGCCATCGCCGATCCGGCGAATGCCGATCTCGCCGCGTCGAACGCGGTGATCGAACGCGCCACGAGCGCGGGGCATCAGGTGGTCGATCAGCAGGTCGTGCCCGATGTCGAGACGACCATCCACGACCAGCTCGTGCGCTGGATCGCGGATCCGGACATCGCGGTCGTGATCGTGACCGGCGATACGGAACGGGTGATGGCGGCGCTCGCACCGGTGATCCTCGAGAAGCTGCCCGGCCTCGGCGCGCGTTGCGAATCGACGCTCGTCTTCACGCTGCCCGGCGAAGCACGCACGGCGCGCGATGCAATGGACGCGCACATCCTGGCGCACCTCAAGGGCTCGGTCCCCGTCGCGGTGAAGAAGGAAGTCACGGCGGGCGGCTCCGGCGTTCCGCCGAAACAGCCGGCCGCACCGATCGTCGCCCGCGACAAACGAACGACCGGCAAGAACGTCATCCGCAAGGACTTCGACCCGCCGACGAAACCGATCGATGTCGCGAAGCTCGAGCGCCAGATCGCGCTCGCGAACGCGGGCCACGAGGACGTCACGAAGCAGATCAACCTCGCGAACAACGACGTCACGAAGCGCGTTGATCTGGCGGAGATGCTGCCACGCGTGCCACCGGGGACCGACGAGGAGATCCTCGAGGATGGCTGGCTCGAGGAAGTGAAGGAGCCCGCTCCGCGCCCGCAATCAAAACCGGTCGGCATCGCGAAGAAGCCGGGCCAGGCGCGCGCAAAGCCACCGACCCAGCCGCCGCCGGTGCCCCCGCGCAGCCGCACGAAGACCGGCTCGAACCCGGTCGCGCCACCGCGCGACGAGGAAGTGCCCCCGACGCGCTCGTGGAGCTCGTTCGTGCGCGAGGCGAACAAGCCAGAGGAGGAGGAAGAGTCGCCTTCGACGTGGGCGCGCTCGACCGCCGCACCCGCATCGACGTGGGGCACGCGGCCGAAGTCGTCGACGGAGGATTGGCAGACCAAGACGTGGGGTGCGCGCGCGGCACCGGCGCCGGCCGCGCCGACGGCGCCCGTCACGCCGACGAAGCCCACGCCGGCCAAGTCGACGCCGGCGAAGCCGGTCACGACGGCGAAGCCCGCGACACCGACGAAGCCCGCGGCGCCGCTGAAGCCGGTGGCGCCCGTGAAGGCGACGGTGAGCTGGGAGCCCAAGCCCGCGGTGGAGCGTGCAAAGACTCCGTCGAGCGCACCGCCGGTATCGACGGAGCGTGCGAAGACACCGTCGAGCGCACCCCCTGTGGCTGCGACGCCTGCGCCGGAGCCGGTGAAAGAACCGACAGAACCGGCGCCCCCCACGCACGAAACGGCCGTGACCGAACCGGCGCCCGCCGCCGAGTCGCCGGTTGCGTCCTCCGCGCCGGAATCCGCGCCGGAGTCCGCGCCGGAATCCGCGCCGGAATCCGCACCGGAATCCGCGCCGACCGCGGCCGCCGCCGACGTGGCACCTGCCGAGGAGCCCGCCGCCGAGAGCGCGTTCGCGGCGCCGGCACCCGCGCGTCCCGCGAAGCCCACGCCGCCGCCTTTCGACTACGTCGATCTCAAGGCGCTGACCGCGGCCACCGATCTGCCGCATGGCGAGATCGATCAAACGTTGTCGCTGCGCAAGTCGCGCCTCGGTCCGAAGCTCTTGTTGCTCGCGCTCGCGCTCGCGCTTGGTTTTGTCGCGGTCGTCTACATCATCCCGATGTTCACGTCGCAGAGCACGCAGAAGACCGCGCAGGTGACGCCGCCGGCACCCACCACGCCGCCGAAGCCGGTCGAGACGATCGATGCGGCTGCAGCGGTCGTCGAGGTCGATGCGGCGCCGGAGCCGGTCAAGACCGAGCCGGTCCACACCGAGCCGGTGAAGACGGAGCCGGTCAAGACGGAACCGAAGCCGCCGCCCGAGAATCCGCCGACGAAGCCCACGAAGCCAGAGAAGACGCGGCCGGATGAAGCCGGTAGCGATACGCCGAGCAAGCCGGTCGCGCACAACCCGACCGGTGATCCCGAGTGCGACGAGGTCCAGTGCGTGATGTCGAAGTACGATCGCCCGTGCTGCGAGCGCTACCGGCCGCGCGAGCCCAACGCCAAGCCCGGGATCCCCGAGGAGCTCGACAAGCCGCTCATCCGCGCGGGCGTCGAGACGATCAAGCCGCGCATCATCGCGTGCGGCGAAGCCGCGAGCACGAAGGGCACCGTGAAGGTCGATGTCTCGGTCAGCGATGCGGGCGTGGTGCGCGAGGTGTCACTCGTCAACGCACCCGAACCCTCGCTCGGTCAGTGCGTGGTCGAGGCGATGAAGCACGCGCGGTTCGCAAAGACGATGAACGGCGGCACGTTCGTCTATCCGTTCGTGTTCTGATCACCAGGTGTCGGGCCACTGCATCGTGCGCATGATCTCGGCGAGCTCGTCGGGAGTGTCGGCTTCCGCGTAGATCACGCCGGTCGGCACGCCTGCCAGATAATGATGCGCGGGCATCCACGACGGCGAGCGTGCGCGGGGCGACAGCGAGTACGGATCCGTCATCAGCTGGCGAATTCTGAACTTGCCGTCCTGCTCGAGCACCATCACCGGTCCGCACGAGAATGGCAGCTCGCCCGCGACGACCTTGTCGATTGCGGCTTGTCGTCCGATCGGTGGAGCCATGGCGACACCGTACCGCGAAACGGGTTGACCTTGGCGAGCTCACTTGGCAGCGTGATCGGATGAGCAAGCTCGAACGGAGCGAGCTGTACGGGCTCAAGGCACTGCACAACGTGAGCCTCGATTCGGTGGAGGAGCTGCTCGACGCGTGCGAGCTGCGCCGGCTCGCGCCCGGCGACGTGCTGCTGACGATGGGCCAGCAGAACAGCTACATGTACATGATCCTGTCGGGCGAGCTGAGCGTGCACCTCGAAGGGCCCGCGAGCGAAGCGGTCGCCACGCTCGGGCCCGGCGAGACGGTCGGCGAGCTCAGCGTGATCGATGCGGCGCCGGCGTCGGCGTTCGTCGTCGCGGCCGAGCCGACGCGGCTACTCGCGCTCGACGAGCCGAGGTTCTGGAACCTCGTCAACGCGTCGCACGATTTCTCGATCAACCTGCTGCTGTCGCTCGCGAAGCGGCTGCGCGCGAACAACTCGACGGTCTCGAACAACATCAAGCTGCAACGCGAGTACAAGCGCAACGCATTGATCGACGGGCTCACCGGGCTCTACAACCGGCGGTGGATCGACGAGTCGGTGCCGCGCTTCGTGGCGCGCTACAGCCGCGGTGGCCAGCCGCTGACGGTGCTGATGGCGGACGTCGATCACTTCAAGACCTTCAACGATACGTACGGCCATCCGATGGGAGACCAGGTGCTCGTGCGCGTCGGCCAGGCGCTGCGCGCGCACCTGCGGCCCACCGACCACGTCGCACGTTACGGCGGCGAGGAGTTTCTCGTGATCCTGCCCGACACGAACGAGGACGGCGCGCGCATGGTCGCCGAGCGGCTGCGCGGCGCGATCACCGAGATCGAGCTCGCGATGCCCGACGGCACGCCGCTGCCACGCGTCACGATCTCGCTCGGCGGTGCCGCGCTGCGGCCCGGGCGCACGATGAAGACACTGCTCGGCGATGCCGATCAGGCGCTCTACGAGTCCAAGCACGCGGGCCGCGATCGCGTGACGTTCTCGGGCTGACTGCTATCCTGTCGTCGTGCGCGTCGTCGTCTACGATCGGACCTGCGTGCGCACGCGCGGCCGGCTCTCGCCGATCTGGGCGACCGGCGCGCGCCTGTATCGCGGGCTGCGCCGGATCGATGCGGCGCTCGGCGTCGCCAGCTGGAGCGAGGCGATCGAGTGGCTCGCCGCGCAGCGCGAGCCGATCCGCGAGATCCAGTACTGGGGTCATGGCAAATGGGGCAGCGCGCTCGTCGGCGAAGAAGCGCTCGACGCCCGCGGCATCGAGCGGCTCGCGGCGCTGCGCGAGCGGCTGGCTCCGGATGCGCTGCTGTGGTTCCGCACGTGCGAGACCGTCGGCGCGAATCCGGGCCACGACTTCGCGCAGCGGCTCGCCGACTATCTCGGTGCGCGCGTCGCTGGCCACACGTTCGTGATCGGCTTTCATCAGAGTGGTTTGCACGTGCTCTCGCCGGGCATGCGCCCCGACTGGCCGGCCACCGAGGGTCTGGCCGCCGGCACGGCCGAAAGGCCCGAACGCGCGAAGTGGTCGCGCCCGTGGGAGCCGCGCACGATCACGTGTCTGTCGGACGCGATCCCGACGCGGTGGTTGTGCGCGGATGTGCGTGCGCGCGGCCATGAGAGAAACAATTCTGTTGGTTGACGTGGGCGCGCGTACTCGCCGACGATGTGCACATGATGGGCAAGGTGCGCACAGCGCTGGTGTGCTTGTTGGCAGTCGGATGTGCGAGCAACGATGTCGATGACACGGACACGGCGCTGACCCAGCCCAGTCCCTCGCAATACCAGGCGCAACAAACCGCGAGCGGCGATGGGCTCGCCACGTTCAGCGGTCCCTTCATCGCCGGAAGCAACGGCCAGCACTACCTCATCTATCAGAAGGCTCCGTATGGTGCCGGCGCCGAGAAGTTCTGCGTCGGGCAGGGGCTCACGCTGTCGTCGTTCGAGACCGCGCAGCCCGGATCGTCACGCGTCGCGAAGGCGTCGTCGGTGGCCGCCGACTGGCTGTTCTCGTCGGCGTCGAATCCGACGGTCGTGTCGAGTGTCGTGTGCGTGGCGCCGCTGCCCGAGGTGTCGATCACCGCGACGCCGACGAACGTGGCGACGAACGGCAGCGCGACGCTGTCGTGGACGAGCACGCACGCGACCGGCTGCACCGCATCGGGTGCATGGGCAGGCAGCCAGCCGCCGACCGGCTCTGCGAGCACCGGTCCGCTCGCGCAAGACAGCACGTTCACGCTGACGTGCGCGGGCATCGGCGGATCGACCGAAGCGTCGGTCACGGTGACGGTGGGCTCGACGACGCCGGCGCCGACCGTCACGCTGTCGGCGAGCCCGAGCTCGATCGCGTACGGCGCGAGCTCGTCGCTGACGTGGTCGAGCACGAACGCCACGTCGTGCAACGCATCGTGGGCCGGCTCGGTCGCGACAGGCGGCACGGCGAGCACGGGCGCGCTGACGTCGAGCACGACGTACTCGATCACGTGCACCGGCGCCGGCGGCTCGGCGAGCACGAGCGCAACGGTCACCGTCTCGGCGGCACCGACGACGGTCGCGCTGTCGGCGAATCCGACGGCCGTGTCCTACGGCGGCAGCTCGACGCTATCGTGGTCGAGCTCGCACGCGACCTCGTGCAGCTCGTCGTGGGCGGGCACGGTCGGCACGTCGGGCTCGACGAGCACGGGCTCGCTCACCGCGACGGCAACCTACTCGATCACGTGCACAGGTGCGGGTGGGTCGGCGAGTGCGAGCGCAACGGTGACGGTCGGCTCGGCACCCGCGCCGACGGTGTCGCTGTCGGCGAGCCCGACCTCGATCGCGTACGGCGGCAGCTCGACGCTGTCGTGGTCGAGCACGAACGCAAGCTCGTGCACCGCATCGGGTGCGTGGTCCGGCGCGCAGGCGACCTCCGGATCGACGAGCACAGGCTCGCTCACCTCGTCGCGGACCTACACGCTCACGTGCACCGGTGCGGGCGGGAGCGCGAGCGCGAGCGCGACGGTGACGGTCGGTCCGCCGCCGCCGAGCGTCTCGTTCTCGGCGAGCCCGACCTCGGTGTCGTACGGCGGCAGCTCGACGCTGACCTGGTCGAGCTCGAACGCGAGCTCGTGTAACTCGTCGTGGGCGGGCGCGGTCGGCACGTCCGGCTCGACGAGCACCGGCTCGCTCACCGCGACCAGCACGTTCACCGTCACATGCACCGGTGGTGGCGGCTCGACGAGCCGCTCGGTCACCGTCACGGTCGGCGCGGCGGCGGTACCGACGGTGTCGATCAGTGCGAGCCCGATGGTCGTCAAGGCGCTCGCGACCACCACGCTGACGTGGTCGAGCACGGACGCCACGTCGTGTGTCGCCTCCGGCGGGTGGGGTGGTGCGCAGGCGACGTCCGGCTCGGCGACATCGGCGCCGCTCAATCAGGATACGACCTACACGCTCACGTGCAGTGGGCCAGGTGGCAGTGCGAGCGCATCCGTGACCGTGACGATCGATCCGAACGATCCGTGTAACGGCTGCTGGGATTATTAGCGCTCGGCGAAGATCAACAGGCCGCGCAGATCGTCGGCGACGTAGATCAGGCCGTCGACGAGGCGGATGCCGAGTGCGCCCTCGAAGCCGCCGCCGAACGCGGTCTCGGGATCCCACGTGTTGTAGTGCGCGACCTCGCGCGGCTGCGCCGGATTCGCGAGATCGACGATGCGCACGCCGTCCTGGTAATACGCGATGTAGGCGCGGTCGCCGTGCAGCTCGAAGTTGTGGATGCCGACCTCGGGGCGCGTCTGGTAGCGAGCGACGAGCTGCATGAACATCGGCGACGCGGGATCGCCGTCGAGGATGCGCAGGTGCGCAGCGCCGTCGGGCGTGCGTGTCATGCCCTCGTCGCCGTGCAGGATCAGCGAGCGTCCGCCGGCGGTGCCAGCCCAGCTCGCGTGGCTGTAGCCCTCCACGTCGTGGCCGAGCGCCGTCGCGGTTGCGAGATCCGCGCTGACGTCGAACACGACGAGCCCGGCCTGCGTGTTGTTCGCGTAGATGCGCTGGCCCGCGACGAACAGATCGTGGACCCCGCTGATGTCGCCGGGCACGACCGCGCGGCCCTGCGG
>Ga0070689_100002766_pt1 | contig 11511 bp, 9 predicted proteins | sample KBSS23HmetaG_FD_64669 | JGI IMG/M metagenome (GOLD analysis project Ga0070689, IMG submission 64669) | Switchgrass rhizosphere microbial communities from Kellogg Biological Station, Michigan, USA - KBS S2-3H metaG | ecosystem: Host-associated > Plants > Roots > Rhizosphere ... | reverse complement strand
CGTCCGCGAATCGATGCGCGACGCGACCTGCAGCGCGATCCGGCTGGGGAAGTTCGCCTTGATGAGGCCGGTGATGACGTCGACCGACGGACGCTGCGTCGCCAGGATCAGGTGCAGGCCCGCGGCGCGCGCCTTCTGCGCGATCCGCGCGACGCTGGTCTCGACGTCTTTCGGTGCGACCATCATCAGGTCGGCGAACTCGTCGATGACGATGACGATGTAGGGGAGCTTGGTCGGCTTTTCGTCATTGGCCTTCTCTTCGGCCGCCTTCTCCTGCGCGGCCTGCACCGCCGCCGCCGCGTCGGACAGATCCTCATCGCTCGGCGTCTCGTAGCCGACGATCCCGGCCGTGTCGCCCTCGCCGTCCGCCAGTGTGATCTCGGCGTCGGCGTCGAGATCGACCTCCTGCTCCGTGCCGTCGGGGCCTGCGATGACGACGCGGATCTTCTTCTCGGACTTGCGCCCCGCCGAAGCGGCGTCCGCGTCCTTCTTCTTGTCGTCGGCGGAGCCGGCGATCTTGGCGTTGTAGCTGGCGATGTCGCGCACGCCCGTCTTCGCGAGCAGTTCGTAACGCCGCTCCATCTCGTCGACCGCCCAGCGCAGCGCCAGGTTCGCCTTCTTCGGATCGGTGACGACCGGCAGCAAGAGGTGCGGGATGCCCTCGTAGATCGACAGCTCCAGCATCTTCGGGTCAACCATGATGAAGCGGACGTCCTCGGGCGACGCGTTGTAGAGGAGGCTGGTGATCATGCCGTTGACGGCGACCGACTTGCCCGAGCCGGTCGTGCCGGCGACCAGCAGGTGCGGCATCTTCGACAGGTTGACGCTGACGGGCGCGCCCTTGATGTCCTTGCCCAGCGCGACCTGCAGCTTCGACGACGCTCCCGAGAAGCTGGCGTCCTGCAGGATCTCCTTCAGGTACACCATCTCGCGCGTCTTGTTCGGCACCTCGACGCCGACGACCGCCTTGCCCGGGATGGGGGCGACGATGCGGACGGCCTGCGCCTCCAGCGCCATCGCCAGATCCTTCTCGAGGTTGGCGATCTTGCCGGTGCGCGTGCCGGGCGCGGGCGCGAACTCGTACATGGTGACGACGGGACCCATGTGGATCTCCTTCACCTTGCCGCGCACGCCGTAGTTCGACATCGCCTGCTCGACCCGCTCGGCCATGTCGTAGAGCGGCTGCTTGTCCATCTCCTGCCCCGTGGGCGGGATGTACTCGAGCAGCTCGGTGGCGGGGAGCTGGAACTCGCCGTCGCTGAGCTTGATGAAGCCGCGCTTTTCGTCCCGCTGGCGCGCGAGCTCTTCCGCGGTGAGCTCGACGGGTTCGGCCACGGCAGCCGCTTCCTGCTGGCGGAAGCGCGCGATCGACAAGGGCTCGACGATGATCGGCGCGTCGGCAGCGGGCGGCGGCGGCGGAGGCGGCGTGCCGATCGTCGGCATCTCGTCTTCCACAGGAGCCTTCGTTTCGACGGTGGGCTCCGCTTCGGGCGCGAGGCGCTCGACCGCCGCGACCTCCGCGACGATCGCCGCCATCGCCGCGCGCTCGGGATCGACCAGCTTCTCTGACACGGCCGTCTTCGCCTCGCCGACCCGCACGCCTTCGCTCTCCTCTACGTCGGTCGCTTGCGGAACCGCCTCTTCGTCGACGACCGGACGGGCGAAACGCACCGGCGGCGCGTCGAGATCGTCGGGGTGAATCTCCTTCGCGGGGTGGATCTGGATCGACGACTCGTCCTCGGCGGCGGCCTCGGCATCGGACTCCTCCGACTCGGGCTCGCGGCGGTCGCGCCGATCGTCACGGTCGTCCTTCTCGGGGAACGCCGCGCGCATCACGCGCCAGGATCCGCTCGCGCCCGCGATCAGACCGCGCGCGGCGTGCTTGCTCGCCCAGGCGAGCACGACCGCGACCTCGCGCGTGCTCACGTCCGTGATCATCAACAGCGAGACGACCAGCGTCGTGGTCGCCGCCAGCGCGGCGCCCACACTGCCGATGAACGCGGAGCTGATCCCGCCCAGCCACTCGCCCAGCATGCCGCCCGGCCCGTGCGAGGCGAAGCCGCCGTCCGCGAACGGAAGGTGCAGGAGGATCGCGATCGACCCCAGCAGCAAGAACGTCCCGCCTGTCTCGCGCGCGCCGTCGAAGATCTGCCGCCCGCGGAAGCAGCGGACCGCGGCGACCAGCATCCCGGCGACGACCAGATACGACGCGAGGCCCGCGACCGCGTACAGCGCGCCCGCGATCGCTTCGCCGCCGATGCCCATCATGCGGTCGTCGCCCGCGTGGCGCGAGATCAGCGACAGACCTGCGAACAACCCTCCGGCCAGCAGGAGGATCCCGCTGATCTCGCGGCGGCGGTTCTGGCGTCCGGTGCCTCGGGTCGACTCGGAAGGCGGCGTCTTGGCGGGCATTTGCGTCCTCGGGTTCGGAGGTGGGATTACACCTACATCTGAATACCTAGCCCGACACCCGTCAAATTTCCTGCCTGTCGCTCGCGCAACTAGCTGGAACTACACAGATTCAACGCGCCTGCCGAGGACGCTACTCGGGCGGCGTACCTTCGGCGAAAGCCGCTTCGATCGCCTGCTCTTCCGCGTGGGGTTGTTCGGCGGCGGCCTGTTCGGCGGTGGGCTGGGGCTCGGTGACGCCGGACTCGAGGGGTTGCTTGGCCCAGTGGGCGAAGACGGACTCGGCGGCGGGGCGGGTCATGCCGGGGACGGCCGCCATTTCATCGACGGACGCTTCGCGCACGCGCTTGATGCTGCCGAAGTGGCGCAGCAGCACGCGCTGGCGGCTGGGGCCGATGCCGGGGATCGACGCGAGCGCGGACCGCAGCGTCAGCCGGCGGCGCTGGCCGCGGTGGAAGCTGACCGCGAACCGGTGCGCCTCGTCGCGCAGCGCCTGCAGCACGAACATCTCGGCGCTGCTGGGGCGGATCGGGATCGCGTCCTTCGCGTGCGGCAGGAAGACGCGATCGGGTTTCTTCGCCCCGTTCTTGTCCTTCGCGCCCTTCGCGGTCTTCGCCTCCGTCGCCTCCGTCGCCTCGGGCGGCGCGGCCGGCGCCGCGACGGGTTCGGTGCCGTCCGCCGGAGGCGGCGCCGCGGCGGATTCCGCCCCGTCGGCCGGTGGCCCGGCAACAGCGGCCGCCGGCGCGCCGTCGTCGTCGCGCTCCTTCGCCAGCCCCACGATCGGGAGCCCGACGCCGGGACGCACGTCGATGCCGACGTCGCGCGCCGCCGCCAGCGCCATCCCCAGCTGGCCCTTGCCGCCGTCGATGACGATCAGGTCAGGCAGCTTCCAGGCGACGGCGTCGTCGCCACCGTCGGCCTGCCGGGCGCGCCGGAACCGCCGCGACAGCACCTCGTACATCGACGCAAAGTCGTCGTTCTTCCGATCGCCACGTCCGGCGCCCGCCGTCGCCGGCGCGCGGACCTTGTACGTCCGGTAGCGCGCCTTCTCGGGCCGCCCGTCGACGAACACGACCATCGACGCGACCGTCGCGAACCCTTGAATGTGAGACACGTCGTAGCATTCGATGGTGCGCGGCAGCCGCGGCAGCTTCAGCCGCTTCTGCAGCTTGCCCAGCGCCAGCTCGGTGTCGGCGCGCGCGTTGCGGCGCGTGGCGAAGCTGGCCGCCGCGTTCTTGCGCGCGAGATCGATCAGCTTGCGCCGATCGCCGCGCTGGGGGACCAGCACCTCCACCTTCTTCTTGCGCGTGCCCGCGGCCGCCTGCGCCACGCGCTTTTCATTCAGCCATTCGGCCTTCAGCGCCGCGTCGTCGATCTCGATGGGCAGCAGCAGCTCGTCGGGAATCGACGCGCCCATGTCGTAGTAGAGGCCGACGAACGACGAGATCAGCTCGGCGTCCGGGAATTCCTGGCCGGTGAACGAGAACCCGCGGCTGCCCGACAGCTTGCCGGCGCGGATCGACATCACGACGATCTCCAGCGCGATCCCGTCGCGGTGATAGCCGACCACGTCCTGGTCGACGAAGTCGGCCGACACCACCCGCTGTTCTTCCAGCGTCACCTCCAGCGCGCGGATCTGGTCGCGGATCTCCGCCGCCAGCTCGAACTCGGTGCGCCCGGCCGCGTCCTTCATGCGCGCCGACAAGCGATCGAGCAGCTCGTCGCTCTTGCCTTCGAGAAAAAGGCGCACGTCGCGCACCTGATCGTCGTACTGCTCGGGCGGCACGGGCAGCACGCACGGCGCCGGACAGCGCTTGATCTGATACTGCAGGCACGGACGGCGGCGGTTGTGCAGCACGTGATCGGTGCAGGTGCGCAGCTGGAAGTGGCGGTTCACCACCCGCAGCGCCTCGCGGCATGACGTCGCCGAATGGTACGGGCCGAAGTAGTGCGCGCCGTCGTCGCCCAGCCGGCGCACCACCTCCAGGCGCGGCCATTCGGCCTTCGGGTCCAGCCGCAGCACCAGGTAGTTCTTGTCGTCCTTGAGGTTGACGTTGAAGCGCGGCTGGTAGCGCTTGATCAGCGTGTTCTCCAGCAGCAGCGCTTCCTTCTCGTTCGAGGTGACGACCGTCTCGATGTCCGCGACGATCCCCTCCAGCAGCGGGACGAAGTCGCGGATGTCGCCCGTGTTCGGCTGGAAGTACTGGCGGACGCGGTTGCGCAGCACCGCCGCCTTGCCGACGTAGATCGGCTTCCCGCGCGCGTCCCGCATGATGTAGACGCCGGGCTCGGTCGGGAGCCCTTCCAGGATCTCGGCCAGCGTCTTGCGCGGCGGCGCCACCTCGGCGTCGCGCAGGCTCAGCGGCTGCGGCTCGTCGCCGTTTGCCGGCGCCGCGTCGCCGTTTGCCGGCGCGGGCGGCTCGTCGCCGTTTGCCGGCGCGGGCGCCGCGTCGGGCGCGTCGGGCGGAGGTGGCGCTTCCTCGGACATCGCGTGAGTTATCATGCCACGCCATGCGCCCCCACCTCCTGCGCGCGCTTCTGCTCGCGATCCTGCTGGCTCTTCCGGCGCACGCGCGCGCCGCGGCGCCCGCCGGCAAGCTGACCTGGTACGGCCAGGCCTGCTTCCTGCTCGAGACCGCGGCCGGGACGCGCATCCTGATGGACCCGTTCGGCAAGGGGATCGGCTACGAGATCCCGCAGGGGTTCAAGGCGGACATCGTCACCGTCAGCCACGAGCACCCCGACCACAACAACGTCGCCTTCGTCTCCGGCAAGCCGCGCGTGATCCGCGGCCTCACCGCCGACAAGAAGGGCTGGACGCGCGTCGACGAGAAGGTGAAGGACGTCTCGATCCGAAACGTGGGCGTCTACCACGACGATGCGCGCGGCGCGACGCGCGGCCTGAACACGGTCTTCATCTTCGAGGTCGGCGGCGTGCGCATCGCGCACCTCGGCGATCTCGGCCACGTGCTGAACGACGCGCAGCTGGCGGCGATCGGGGCGGTGGACGTGCTGCTGGTCCCCGTGGGGGGAACCTTCACCATCGACGGCTTGAAAGCGACGCGGGTGATCGAGCAGCTACGCCCGCGCATCATGGTGATCCCGATGCACTACAAGACCGACGCGGTCACGATCAAGGAGCTGGAATCGCCGGCGCTGTTCCTCGAAGGCAAGCAGAACGTCCGCAAGGAAACGTCGAACACGATCGCGCTGTCGCCGATGAAGGCGCGCCCCGCCGCGGAGATCGTGGTGCTGCGCTACCGCTGAGTCGCGCCCGTCACCACTGGCCCGGCATGGGATAGCGGCCGGTGGTGCCCTTGCCGACGGCGGCGGGGACGTAGTTGCCGCCGGAGATCAGCAGCTTCAGCGCCTCCTGCGGGCTCATCTCCAGCCGGATGCAGCGGGTGGTGGGGACGAAGTGAAGCCTGCCGGTCGTCGGATTGGGCGAGCCGGGAACGAACACGCACGACAGCCCCGGATCGCCCTCGATCGCGTGACCGCTGGTGAAGCCGAGGACGATGCCGCGGCCCGCGTCGTCGGGCACCAGCACCACGTGCGCGAAGATGCCGACCTGCGTGTCGGCCAGCGCCACCTGCTTCCACGCTCGGTACAGATCGCGCAGGCCGGGAACGCGCCGGATGACGCCGTCGAAGAGGTGCAGCACGAACCGGCCGACGACGCTGGTGACGAACACGCCCAGCGCATAGATGAAGCCGAGCGCGATGGCGATGCCGACGAACGGGTAGCGGACGTGCAACAGGTCGCGCGCCTTGCTGTCGACGTACCAGACGATGAAGATCGTCACGGCGACGGGGATCGCCGCGAGCAGCCCGGCGATCAGCTTGTTGCGCAGGTGCGCCTTGAGGCCTCCCATGGTCCCCGATTAGACGCCGAGACGGCGCGGACCGCCAAAATTGCGTGCTGACGTCTACTCGGGGCGCGCGAACTCCAGGTCCTTGTCGGTGAAGACCCGGACCGGTTCGTCGATGGCCACCAGCACCACGGCGTGGCCATCCCAGCGATATCGGTAGGTCCGGGAGTACGTCGCCAGCTGGCGACCGATGGTCTCGCGCATCCGCAGCTTCACCTCGGCCAGATTGCCGCCGTTGCTGAAGCGCACGTCGTCGACCTTCCACGTCCAGGCGGATGCGTCCTCGGGGCGCCCCGCCGGCGTCTCCTGATACGTCGCCTTGCACGCGTGCAGCGTCACCTCCGTCAGCGGGCCGCGCGGCCACGGGTAGACGTGCTCGCAAAAGTTCACGGTGCGCATCCCGTCGGACGCCTCTTGGGACGGATCGCGACGCGGAACGATCGGCATCGCCGCCGACATCGCACACCCGGCCAGGGTCGCGATCGCCGTCAACCCCGCCAGCCCGCGCATGGCCCCGATTCTACGGCACCAGCAGCGTGCCGACGCTGCCCGGATCGACCAGCGAGGTCGCGATCTCGGCCGGCGCGACGATGTGGACCGCGCCCACGCCCGCTTCGAGCGGCCCGAACGCCTCCTCCAGCTTCGGGATCATCCCGCCCTGCACGGTGCCGTCGGCGATGGCCGCCTTCGCCTCCGCCACCGTCAGGCGCGGCAGCCGCGTCGCCGGATCGTCCTTGTCGCGGCGCACGCCGCCCACCGCCGTGCAGGCGACCAGCGCGCCGGCACGCACCGCGCCCGCGAGCTGACTGGCAACCACGTCCGCGTTGATGTTCAGCACCGTGCCGCCGGCGTCGGCGCCCAGGCAGGCGATCACCGGCAGCGCGTCGCGCGCGTCCAGCGCGTCCAGCAGCTCGACGTCGAAGCCGTCGATGTCGCCGACCAGGCCGAAGTCGATGGGCGTGTCGCCCGCGCCGGTGACGATGCGCGGCGGGCGCCGGTGCGCGCGGATCACGCCGCTGGCGCCCGACACGCCGAACGCGGGCACGCCGTCCGCGCGCAGCGCGGCCACCAGATCGACGTTCAACCCCGAGATGACACGCTTGACGACGGCCAGCATCGGATCGTCGGTGATGCGCCGGCCGGCGACGATGTGCGGTTCGATGCCCAGCCGCCGGGCGAGCGCAGTGACTTGCGGGCCGCCGCCGTGCACGACCAGCAGGCGCCGCCCGGCGCGCGCGCGCGCGATCTCCGCCGCTGCGTCCGCCAGCGCCTCACCCTCCAGAACGTCGCCCCCCAGCTTGATGACCGCGTCGACCGGGCGCGCGGGCGGTGGGGCTACGGCCACGGTCCGGGATCCTCCAGCGATGCGGTCTCGGGCAGGCCCAGCATCAGGTTCATGTTCTGGATCGCCTGACCGGCGCCGCCCTTGATCAGGTTGTCGGCCGCGCTGACGATCGCCAGCGTTCGTTTTCCGTTGCCCAGCGCGGGCGCGCCCAGCGTGAAGCCGACCTCGGCGTAGTTGCTGCCCGCCACCGCCGCCACCTCGGGTGGCCGATCGCGCACGAAGCGCACGAACGGTTCGTGCGCGTACGCGTCGGCGTACAGCGCGGTCACGGATTCGGTGGTGGCGTCGGCCGGCAGCTCGACGAAGCTGGTGGCGAGGATCCCGCGCGACAGCGGCGCTGACACCGGCACGAAGCCCAGCTGGACGCCCGCCGCGCCCGCCGCCGCCAGCGTCTCCAGGATCTCCGGCGTGTGCTGGTGGTCGAGCACCTTGTACGGTTTCAGGTTCACGGCCCGCACCGGATGGTGCGTCCCCGCGGTCGGCGCGATGCCGCTGCCCGACGAGCCGGTCATGCCGACGACGTGCACGCCCGCGCCCGCCAGCTTGCCGGCGCGCGCCAGCGGCAACAGTCCGAGCTCGATCGTCGTCGCGAAGCAGCCGGGCGACGCCACCGCGCGCGCCGACCGGATCGCCTCGCGGTTCAGCTCCGGCAGACCGTAGACGAAGCTGCCCAGCAGCTCGGGGTGCGGGTGCTTGGCGCCGTAGTAGCGTTCATAGGCGGCCGCGTCGCGCAGGCGAAAGTCGCCCGACATGTCGACCACCTTCACCCCGGCCGCGACGATGGCGGGCGCGTGGTGGGCGCTCACCTTGTGCGGCAGAGCCAGCAGCGCGACGTCGGCGCCGCGCGCGGCCTCTTCGGGCGGCACGTTCTCGAAGCGCAGCGGGCTGCGGCCGGTCAGCGGGGGGTGGACGGCGCCGAGCGGCTCGCCTACATGGTCGACCGCTACGACGCGGACCAGCTCGACGTCCGGATGGATGAGCAGGCGCCTGATGAGCTCCGCGCCGCCGTATCCGGTGCCGCCGATGACGACGGCCTTGAATCGCTTCATCTAATTCCGATTGTAAGCCGGGCGCACCGCCAGCGCCCGTGCCGCCCGCGCGTTCGAGCTACGGGCAGGCGGTCCCGCAGAACGGCTGGCCGTTGCAGTAGATCGGCGCCTTGCCATCGCAGGGGTCTGGTATCCCGCCGCCCGCGCCGCCGATGACGTTGCCGTCCTGGTCATAGCAACTGAAATCGGGCGTCGATGGGCAGAAGGGCTTGGTCGGGCCGCAGCTGGACACCGCGATCATGCCGACCAGGCCGCCCAGCGTGCAAATGCCTAAGAACCACTTCATACGTCCGATGATGGTCAGTCCCGCGTATCCCTGTCAAGCCGATGTGCGACCTGCGACCACCCGGTGTTTCCGGGCGAAAGCCGCGAAGGCCGTTTGACGGGCAAAGACCCATCCCCTACCCTCAAGGCTTCGTGCGACGCGCTGGTTTCTCCGTTCTTCTCACGGCGCTGACTTCGCTTTTCGTTTCCGTGTTGCTGGCGGGGACGTCGCGGGCCGCGCCGGCGGCGACGTCTATGTCCTCCACGGGCGGTGGCGGCGGCGTGCGCCTGCGCGCGATCGTGCCGTCCGGACCGCCCCCCGCGATCATGCCGCTTTCGGAGGTGAAGGCGGGCATGGTCGGCGAGGCGCGCACGGTGTTCCAGGGGACGAAGCCCGAACCGTTCAAGGTCCGCGTCGTGTCCATCCTGCGGAACTTCCTGCCCAAGCAGGACGTCATCCTGATTCGCGCCGAGGACCCGCGCGTCGAGCACAGCGGCATCGTCGCCGGCATGAGCGGCAGCCCCGTCTACATCGACGGCAAGCTGGTGGGCGCCGTCGCCTACGCGTGGAGCTTCGCGAAGGAGCCGCTGGGCGGCGTGACGCCGATCGAGACGATGCTGGCCGAGCGCCAGCGCCCGCGCCGCTCCGGTAAAGAAGTTCTCGCCGAGGGCTGGGCGTCGCCCGACATCGCGCCCAAGGCCGTGCGCGCCAGCGATGGCGCCCAGGTTCCGCACGCGTCGCTCGCGCCGCGCAGTGAAGGTCCCGCGGCGCTGGCGCGCGGTCTGGGCCTGCCGCCCGCCGCGCCCACGCTGGCGACGGGCGAGCCGCGCCTGCTGCGCGCGTCGGTGCCGCTGTCCGTCTCGGGCTTCACGGCGCGCACGGTCGCCGAGCTGGGTGACGCGCTGTCGCCGACGGGGCTGGTGCCGTTGCAGGCGGGCGGCGGTCGCAAGCCGGGTCCGCCCGCCGCCGGCCGCGTCGAACCCGGATCGGCGATCGGCGTCGAGCTGGTTCGCGGCGACATGAGCACGGTCGCGACGGGCACCGTCACCTACGTCGACGGCCGCAGCGTGCTGGCGTTCGGTCACCCGCTGTTCGGCATCGGCGAGGTTTACCTGCCCATGGTCGACGCGCAGATTCACGCCTTCCTCCCCAGCCTGGCCCAGTCGTTCAAGATGTCGTCGCCGCTGAACGAGGTCGGCACGCTGGTGCAGGACCGCCAGTCCTGCATCATCGGCGATCTCGATTCGCGCAGCACGATGATGCCCGTCGACGTGCGCGTCAGCGGCCCCGGCGTCGAACCGCGCCACTTCCACGCCGAGGTGGCGCGCAACCGCCGTCTCACGCCGATGCTGACGTCGATGGTCGTCGGCAACGCGATCGCCGACGCGGAGCCCGACGTCACCGACATGGTCGTCACCGTCACGTCGAAGATGGGCGTCAAGGGCTACCAGCCGCTGGAGCTGCGCGACCAGATCTTCTCGCCCGAGGGCGTGTCCAGCCGCGCCCTTTCGATGTCGCGCGGGCTGCGCGCGATGGGCGAGCTGATGTTCAACCCCTTCGAACCGATCGTGCTCGACCACGTCGACGTCGACGTGCGCGTCGAGTACCGGCGCGACGTCGCCGAGATCATCGGCGTGTCGCTGCCCGGCCAGGAAGTGCGCGCAGGCGACACGGTGCCGCTGCGGGTGACGCTGCGCCCCTACGCCGGCGCCGAGTACACCGAGACCGTACCAGTCGTCATTCCGCGCACGGTCGCGGGCGAGCTGATCAAGATCGAGGTCGCTTCGGGCTCGCTGGTGCGTCCCGACGTGCCGCAGGCGGAATCGCTGCGCGTCTACATCGACAACATGCGCAAGTACTACGGCGCGTCCACCATCGTGGCGACGCTGCAGACGGCGGACGCGGGCGCCTCGCTGCGCGGGCGGCTGATCCAGGGGTTGCCCGCCTCGGCCATGGACACGCTGCGCCCGTCGCATCAGACCAAGCGCGCCGACTCGTACAGCGTCGCGGACCGCACCGTCTACCCGATGAAGCAGCTCGTGAGCGGCAAGCAGGACATCCAGATCCTGGTCAAGTCAGACGTTCTCGGAAAGTAGCCCTACTCCAACAGGGCCGCTGCTTTCGCGAGCGCTTCGGCGATGACTGCGTTCGCCGCGCGCTCGACAAACGTCGCTTGGCGCGCGCGCCAGTCGAGGCTCTTCACCTGGTCTGCCAGCACCACGCCGGTGATCTTCTTGCCCGCGGCGGTCTTCACCTCGAAGGGATATCCCTTCACCTTGGTCGACACGGGACAGAAAAGAGCCAGACCGACCTTGCGGTTGTAGTCCCGAGGCGACATCACCAGCGCGGGCCGATGGCCGGCCTGCTCATGCCCTGACTGCGGGTCGAAATCCAGCCAGACGAAGTCGCCGCGGTCGGGGACGTAGCTCAAAGACGCTCACGGCCGACCGGACCGCCGAAGCTCACCTCGTCGTGGAGGTTCGAGGTGCGAACCTCCGCCAGCAGGTCGGCAAGCCGATAGCGGCGGGGCCGCGCGCGCGCGACGGTCAGCTTGCCCCGCTGCACGGACAGC
>Ga0070689_100002760_pt1 | contig 11521 bp, 16 predicted proteins | sample KBSS23HmetaG_FD_64669 | JGI IMG/M metagenome (GOLD analysis project Ga0070689, IMG submission 64669) | Switchgrass rhizosphere microbial communities from Kellogg Biological Station, Michigan, USA - KBS S2-3H metaG | ecosystem: Host-associated > Plants > Roots > Rhizosphere ... | reverse complement strand
ATGGCGGAGCCGCAGGAACGGTGACTGGCGAGGAGCGCGTCCGGATTACTGAAGCGCTTGATGCCCACGCGCTCCGCCTCCTCGAGCTTCCCATCGGAACGGCGTACCACATCGATCCGTCCGCCCGTGCGATCCGCGTTCGGCATCGTTACAAGACCATCAATCCGGAGCACCGGGATCTCGCGCGAGAGGCCCACCGCATTCAGTTTGTGCGGCTGCATGTCGAAGAACGCTTCACACCGCCCGTGCACGCGGAGACTGCACCTCCACCCGTGACCGACGCCCCGCAACTCCCGAAGACGCGGAAAGACCGGGGAAGGAAAGACCCGAAGCGACGTACCGCCGTTGACGAAGGAGGCGAGACGCCCGCATGACTAGCGCTGATCCCCTCGCGTCTCCACGCATGTCTCTCCCCACGCGCCGATCCCGCTACCACCCGTCCGCGCCGCGCTCGCTCGTCCTCCAGGCGCGTGATATTGCGGTGCTGGTCGATCTCTTCCACCTGCGATTTGCGAAGGCGCAAGCGCTCTACCTCTCCGCGTATGCCAGCGGGGAACTCGGCATGGTGAACTGGATCAAGCGCCTCACGGCACTCTTCAATGCGCGCTGGCTCTCCCGCTTCGACCCGAAGTTCGGGCGCTACCTCCCCGGCTCCCGGCATTTCTATTACACGCTCGAAACGGGGCGCGCCCAAGAAGTCGCCCGCCTCCGGATGCACTACCTCGCGCTTCCAGACGAACAAGCCGAGGCGGTGGCGAAGACCGCAGCCCCGCTTCGCAAGCGGCTCCTTGAGATGCTCACGGAACAAGGACTCCCTGCGGATCGCGTGGACGCCATGCTCCAATACAACACCGACCTCGCCTTGAAGTTCATCAGCGACGAGCCCTCCGATGTGCGCCACCGCATCCTCGCCTCCACAGTGCTCTCGATTCTTTGGTTCGGTGCCCGGCAGATGGGCGCGGCGGTCGAGAACATCCTTGGGGACGGTGCCGTGAACCTCTCCTTTGAGCATGACGGCAAGCGCCAGACCATCGAGCCGGACGGGTTCTTCACCATCGGAGAGTTCGGCTTCGCGCTGGAAGCAGAGACGGGAACATCCGCGCGACACAAGATCATCGAGAAGGTTGATCGGTACTTGCTCCTCAACCGCGAGAAAGGCGTTGAAAGCGTCGCGGCAATGACCGGCGCGCATGGGATGACCTCATTCCGCGTGCTCTTCCACTGTCAGACGGACGCGCACGCGCGGATGATTGAAGACGTGATTTCCGAAAAGCTTCCCAAGAAAGGAACGGGCCTCTTCCTCATGACCCGTTCCGCTGATCTCCACTTAGGAGACGAGCCCACCGGAGAGAAGTGGAGCCGCGATCATTTCCTGAAAGACCTGCCCGTTGCAGACGGGACGCCGATCTTTGCCCATCTCGCGTCTCGCATTACCGCGCCCGTGTTCTCACAAGTCACCGGCCGCAAAGACGACCGGCCGATGACGCTTCGCCTGCCCCTCTTCGTCGCGTGACCTCTACGATGGTGAGACGCGTGGAGCCGCCTGTGTAGCATCGGTGCATGCCGCTGACGCTTGCTGATGCACTCGCCGCTCATCGAGACGTTGTGTTCGCGCCGCTTCGCGCGGCTGATCCATCTTTTACCGTTCCGCCAGCTACACAAGCGGAAGCCGACGAAGCGTTCTTCATGGCGCTTGCGGACCACCTTCGCTCCCTCTCCGCTGATCTATGGGCCCAGTTTGTCACGCTGACGCTGGCAGACGACCTCCCTGCCCTTGATCGATTCCTCCGTCAGCACACCGAAGATGCCGATACCATTCTTCGCAAAACGCTCACACAACTCGCTCCGCGCAACATGACTTCCCACAGATAAGGGTCGAAAACACTCACCAGAATACATCCCAATTTTTGTGGAAAACTCGTGCATTCAGCACCTTCACAAATCCTGTCAGAAGCGTACAGTGAAAGTGTCTTCACCTCCCACCTCCGATGTCCGACGTCAACACCGCGACCAACATCCTCCACGATCTCTACCGCAAGGCCCTCGCCACTGACGACGCTTGGATGGCCGAGATCAAGCGCGCCTTCCCCTCCGAGCGCGCAGGCGACGTGCGCTACACCGAGAAGGGGCATGGCGAGCCGGGTACTCTTCTCGCGGACGCATACGCCGCATTCCGCGCCGCGTCAGACGCGCTGCATGTCGCCACGCGCAAGGCTCGCGCTGAAGCCACTTAGTCGCAAAAGTACTTCACCTCCTCACCACCACCCCTGTGTCACATCCCCAAGCTACGCACGACTCTGGCGAAGCCACGCTTCCCGATGACGCCGACTGCAAGCACGAGGATTTTGAGTGCGTCGATGAACTGAAACCCGGCTGGGGTGTCTTCTCCTGCAACGACTGTGGCCACGAGTGGCAGGCGTCAACCCTCGCAGACCTCGCGGACGCAGCCGAGCTGTCACGCTAACGGCACGCCCGATGCCTGACGTTCAACCCCTCCTCGTCCCCGCCACTCCGCCGCAAGTGACTTGGCGCTACGACGAATACAGCGACTGGTCGCGAGTCCTCGCATCAAATTACACACGGCGCGAGCTTGAACTCCGGCTCTCCGAGACTGCCGGAGAACTCAAGACGGCCGCTGCGTCCCACGAACGTGCGATTCGGCGCACGCACTCGATGACGTCCCAGTCCGCTGCCAGAGCGCATGGTCGCAATCGCGTAGCTGGCGCCTGGGAGCAGGAGAACGCGCTACGAAACGCACTTGAAATCTATGACTTCTACCCAGCACATACGAAAGAAGGCCTTAAGGGCTGCTCTAGGTGCGTTAACGCAGGTCGCGATGTCTGATGTGCAACTACTCCTCGGTGACTGCCTTGATCGGCTGCGGGACATTCCTTCCGGGTCGGTGCAGACATGCGTTACATCGCCGCCGTACTTCGGCCTCCGGGACTACGGTGTTCGGGGGCAGCTAGGCGCTGAAAACACCGCTGACTGCTTGGGGTGGGCCACTCGGGACTCCTGCCGCATCTGCTATGTCTGTCGGCTCGTCTCCGTCTTTCGAGATGTGCGGCGTGTCTTACGCGACGACGGCACCCTTTGGTTAAATCTCGGTGACTCGTACGCGAACACCACGACAGGCGGCAACGGGGCAACCGGAGGACGCGACAAATCGACACTTCGTTCTTCTATGCCGCCGATCAACACGAATCCCGTCAGACGTGGGAGGCAAGTCGGTTTGAAGCCGAAAGATTTGCTCGGAGTACCCTGGCGCGTTGCGCTTGCCCTACAAGCGGACGGCTGGCGCCTTCGCCAAGACATCATTTGGGCTAAGCCGAACCCGATGCCTGAAAGCGTGACAGACCGTTGCACGAAAGCGCACGAGTACATCTTCCTTCTCTCGAAGTCCCCGCGGTACTACTTCGACACTGCTTCCATGCAGGAACCCGCGTCGCGTGGCTCCGCTGGCAGCGAGTTCCACACTGGAAAGACAGGCGCACATCAACTAGGCAGAGCCTCGATGAAGCCTCGCATTTCTGGCAACAAGAGTCATAAGTACGTCAACGCGTACGACGCGTCGGCCACGGAAGAACATCGGACAAAGGCGGGGCTTCTCAAGGTAGCTAACGTCCCTTGGCTTACTCGAAATCGCCGCTCGGTTTGGTCGGTCGCCTCGCGGCCGTACAAAGGCGCGCACTTCGCCACGTACCCACCGGATTTGATTCGTCCGTGCATTCTCGCTGGTGCTCCGCGTGATGGCGTCGTAATCGATCCCTTCATGGGAAGCGGCACGACCGGCCAAGTTGCGCGCGAAGAAGGTCGTTCCTTCATCGGGATTGAGTTGAACCCCGATTACTTGCGACTCGCAGAACAGCGCATCGGCGTTGCATCCCCGCTGCCTCCGCGTTCGTCATTGCCTTCGTCTCCAAACTTTGAGCCCCACATCCAAGTCGTTCCGTATCAAATACCTCTCCTCGACGCCGCGTAACGCATTGACGCGCGTTTCGACGCGCCCCCACCTTTGGGGCTAGAGGCCGACGCCGCCTCGCCCCTTCACACCTGACGCATTCCGCGTCAGCCCACCTCACCACGCCCAAAAGGAGTGCCTACGATGCGTACCTTCGACATCGACGGGACGAAGTATGTCCAGATCAATGGCAAGTCGTTCTACCTGATCCGTGGCTACCGCGTTCGCTACGACAAGTGGGCGATGGTGCAAGTTTTCGGGACGGCACCGCTCACGAAAGATGATCTCCCTGAAAAGAACTGGGAACTGATCGTCGCAAAGGACGGCAACCGCCGCGTCTTCACCGCATGGAAGCCTGCGTACTTCGATGGCACGAACGACAAGCGCTTCTTCGTCGGCGCGACGAAAGAGGCGGGGTTGCGTCTGCTCTTTGAAGCCCACGGCATCCCCGCACCCGACATTGACCGGGCGATCCGCGCACTCTCCCACGAGTACCCGTCGTATCACTCGGCCGGCATCGACAAAACGGAAGACGACGGCAACTCCAGCGTCCCCGCCTACGCGCTCGACCGCCCAGCAGCCCTCACGTACTGGCTCCGCGATCTACAGAAGGAGAACGCATGACAGACCTTGCGCCTGATCTCGCGTTCTCTGGACGCGACTCGAATCACAACCTCGGCTTTCGTCGCTGGAACGCCAGCAGTCACGCGAGCTATTACACGAGCACCACGATCTGCCAGGTCATCGCGGACGCGGTGCTCGGGCATGTCACGCAGCCGCATCGCGGCTACAACGGCAACGGCCGCGCGACAGTGACGACACCCGCCGATCTCGTCGTCTTCGACCCGACGTGTGGCTCCGGCCGCCTGCTCTTGCCGTTCCGCGCGTCCGGCGCGCAGGTGCTCGGCGTCGAGATGGACGAAGACTCGGCGGCGGTTGCGAAACGCAACCTACTCTCGAAGAACGTCCGCGTCGGCGATCTCCTCTTGTACCGGAAGATCCTCAAGGGTCTGCCGTACGACGAGGGGGCGAACGTCATCGTCACGAATCCGCCCTTTGGCATCTGGTGGAACGTCCCCACCACCGAAGGCTGGGAGACAGTGAACCAGCACGGCTCCGTGGAGTCTCAAGCGTTCACGCTCGAACTCTGCGCGCGTGCGCTCACGCAGAACGGTCTGCTCGTTGCCATCATCCCGTCCTCGACGTTCGAGAACGGGAAAGATGCCGCGCTGCGGACCACGCTCTATAAGCAGTTCGACCTCCGCGCGCGCATCACGGTCGCCCACGCGTTTACCGAGGAATACGGCATCGACGTCTCCGTCGATCTCGTCGTCGCCACGAAAGCGGGACACCGCGAGTACGGGCGGGAGAGCCGCGAGCCGACGCTTCACGCGCTGGACGCGCTCACACACAACTTCTCTGACCGCTTGGGGGTCGTCATCAGTGACGCGATGCCGGACTACGGTGTTCCGCTCGTCACCGCGCTCGATCTGCCGCAAGTGAATCTCTTGGTCAGACTGCCGCAGACGAACGCCGTCACGCTGTCCGAGAAGGGCATCACCGCTGACCTCTCGGCTAAGGCGATGCTCGACTTCCTGAACGCCACCGTGCAGGTGTATTCACCCGTGCAAGGCGTCCGGGTCGGAGTTATCGATGCGTATTGTTCACCACCCGCGCTCATCAAGCGCGGAGCGGATGAAGCGCTCGCGGCACTCTCGAATCTCGGGTTTGAACCGGCCATCACGGAACGAGCGAAGGAGAAGATCGCGCGGCAACAGAAACGCTACACGCGTCTCTCGATCCCGCTCTACCGCCCGAAGCCGCATCAGCTCATCGGCTACTTCGACGACAAGCCGTACCCCGCAATCGCGGATGTCTCCATGGGTGTGCGCGCCACCGACACCGGCGTTGCCCTGATGCCGGGCGCCGAAGCATCCGTGCTCTGGCGCGAAGGCGTCTCGTATCGCATTCACCCGACGTGGATTCGCAAACGCGAGACCGCTGCGGAGGAGACGGTACGGAACGAATCGAAAGACCGTGACGAGCGGGTGATTACCCAGATCGACCGCGGCTACCTTCTCCTGCAGGTGGAAACGGACGCGGGCCTGCTCGATGTCGCGGAAGTCGATGAAACCGCCGTCTCGCTGTTCCTGCGCGCCTTCGCGCTCCCCGTCATCGAGGACGTAGATGACTTGCTCGCCGAGGAAGTAGAACGCAACCGCGACCTGCTCTCGCGACAAGCGCCGCATCTGTTCGACTACCAGAACGAAGACGGCGCGCGTCTCATCACGAAACCGCGCGCCTACATCGCTTGGGAAGTCGGGGGAGGCAAGACACCTGTTTCTACCGCCGTCGCCAAAGCCCGGCAGTACCAACGCACCCTCGTCATCTGCGAGTCACGTCTCGTGGAAAAGTGGCTCGAAGCCTGTCAGCAATTCGGCGTGGTCGGGCATCGGCTCGACACACACCGTGCCGTTTCAGACCTGCGTGAGCAGATTCGCTCCGGCTCGAAGCCAACGGGGTTCTGGATCACCAGCTATGAGTTCCTCGCGCTCGATGGCAGCAAGACGTTCGAGCCGTGGGACTGCGTGAAGTTCGATAAAGACGGTGCCGTACGTCACGAAGCGACGGGCATCACATCCGAAACCTGCGAGTGCGGCACCGAATATGAAGTCGCTGTCCGTTCCTGTCCAAAGTGCGAAGACGCGGAACAGTGGACGGGCCACGTCTGCCACGCCTGCGGCTTTGTGGCCTACAGCTACGACGGCGCACGCCGCCAGCGGCCGGCCTACAAATCCTTGTCCAAGCTCTTCTCGTGCGTCATCGCGGACGAGGCGCAAGTCGCCAAGTCCAAACTCTCGCTGCGAGGACAAGCCCTCCGCTCGTTCAAGTCCAAGGGTCGGTACGTCCTATCAGCCACGTTGTTCAAGGGTTACGTCACCGACGTGTTCTGGACGATCTCCTGGCTGCTCGGTTGGGATAACCCGCTGTTCCCGTACAGCTACAAAGGAGGATCAAAACGCTTTCTCGATTGCTACGCCACGTTCAAGTTCGTCACGCGCGAGTACGAGGAAACCTTGCACGTCGGCAAGGCATTGATGCTCCCCGAAGTCTCAAGCCTCAACCTCTTCTCTCGGATGATGGCGCCATTCATGGTTCGGCGCGTGGACGGCGAGATGGCAACGCTCCCGACGAAGCACCCGCCCCAGATCGCTCGCTGTGGGATGTTCTCGGATCAGGCGCAGCTTTACGCCGCCTACGAATCATGGTCAACGGATCGCATCAACCGCGAGCTCGCGCAGCATCAGAACGAAGACGTGAACATGGGCGTGATCTCACAGTGCTTGTGGTCACTCCGTTTCGCTGCTTCCGATCCCACGGCGCGAGAACATCTTGTCCGCGACCATCCCGAATGTCCGCAGATCGCGTTGCCGAGCGGCGCGACAACCGCAAAGATCGAGGAGACGTTGCGGCTCATCCGCGACATCCGATCTCGCGGCGACAAGGTGATCGTCACCTCGCCCCTTCGACCACTCCTCGCAGCGGTGGGTATTCGCCTCAAACGTGAGCGCATCGGCTTTACGCAGGTTACCGCTGGCGTGTCCATGAAGAAGCGCCACGAGCTGATTAAGGAGTTCAACCGCGACGAGACTCCGGTGCTCCTCGCGAGCATGGGAGCCATCGCGCGCGGGCTGGACATCATCGGCGCGAACCACATCATCGTGCTCGCGCTCGAGTGGTCGCCGGAGATTCTCAAACAGGTCTGCGGTCGCATCCACCGCCCCGGCCAGGTAAAGGAGTGCTACGAGTACATCCTGCTCTCGGGCGGCACGATTGATGAGGACATGCATAACCTATGCGGCGCGAAGTTCCAAGCGCTCCGAGAAGCCATCGACGGCACGGCGCGGTACGCCACCGTCGCAGACATCTTGGAACGCGCGACGAACGCCGCCCAACTCGAAGTCGCAAGGCGCATCACGAAGAAGCCCCGCGCCGTCTACGTTCCCGGGTCCGTTCTCCCGGTTGCCCTAGTCGTCGATCCCGAGCCGGCCATCATCCCGGTTCCGATCACGGCCGCAGCACAAATCTCATTGTTCTAACCGTTCCTGTTGAGGGGCGTTGGCTTTCCGGCCTTCGCCCCTCTTTGTTCTGTCCCGAACGGCGGTTCACCTTGCCTGACTTTTGCAGTATTCTTTTCTTAGCTGCCAAATATGGCATGGGTCGGCTGCGAGTGGCCGACAGTAGCGACCGACACTCAATCGTCTTGATGAGAAAAGGGAGTCGCTAGGACGCGTCGGAGGTCAGGCAGCCAGCGACCCACGACGCAACAGGTAGCTCATTGAACACGCCACCCGCCCGACGGGAACATCCAGCGCGACGCCCCTCCGTTAGCGAGCCCGCGTCACAGGCGTCTGACCCGCGGCTTACGGGCCTGTTCATGTAAGTAGAACCCCTGGTCTGCTCATCACTCGCCAATTCATCTCCGAGTCTTCGGCTCGGTAGGACATTGGAGCGGATCATGGCAGAACCGACGCGGACGCACCCGTTCAACCTCCTTCGGAGTGCTGTCCATCTCATCGAACGCGCGGGAGCCACGCTCTTCCTGCTCGTCGCGATCTACTGCGGCCTGACAGAAGCTGTTGCATTCACCGCCACGGTCGCAACCCACGCGCTCCGCTTCGCCCGAGAGCGCACCCACCATGCCGCGCAAGCCGTGGCCGGACTCACCGAGGAACTGCGAGCATGGCGTCCCTGACCGTTCGGAATAAACACTCGCCATTGCCCATTCCGATTTGCAGGTCGGTCGCGTGTAGTGGGTTGCGACTGACCGAGACGACGGTTGTGCTCTGGTACGCCGGAAACCAACCATCATCGTCTCGGATCGTGCGGCTACTGCTACGGTGGGATGCCGCGAGATGCATGGCTACTGGCAACCCCCTCGGGGGCGGCGCAGCTCTCTCGGGGGCAGGAAGGCGCCAGCTAAGGGCGATCGGTTCGCCGATTCCATCTTGATCCGCTCGTACCCACCAACTTCCGGACGGGTCTCTTATCCGTGCCGGTCTTTGGAGCGGAGCTATGGACACGGCGCAGATCGACACCACCATTACCTTCCTTACAGCGGTCGCTCATGCCCTTGAGTACGCGGGAGCGGCAACCTTCCTCATCGTCGCTGGGTACTGCGCCGGGATGCACGCGCTCGCACTCTTCTTCGTTCTTTTGTGTGCCGTGCTGAAGTTCGCGCGCCGGTGCACCGTACATATGCTCAAACACCTGCGGGCCGTCCTTGAGGAACTCCACAAATGGCCTTCCGATCTCCACGCGGCCTTGCATGCACCGCAAGAGAAGCCACGAACGACCCCGGAGGCCCCGAACGGGTGAGTGTCTCGACACCATCAGAATGTTCATAACTCGTGGATATGTGGTCTTGTAGTACCCGCTGGAAGGCGTATTGTTAGGTTGTTCTTCACCCACGCCTCACGTGCCGCAACCCACCCTCGAAGTCATCACCACTCGCGCCACCATTCGCATCTACGCTCAGATGGAGTGCCCGCAAGGACACACCTTCCTGGCGGAGCCGGGCGATACCACAGGGATCAACTGCCCGAAGTGTGAGGAGAACCGCAAGGCCGTGCATCAGCAGAAGAAGCTCGCGTCCTCGAATACCTAACCACAAAGAACATGAAGTTCATCGCCTCCCTAACAGACGAAGGCTTGGTGAAGCGCATCGCAGAGTGCCGCGACAATACGAGGACGTCTGCCAACCGTGCGCGTACCGGAGAAATCGGCTGGATGATCGCGCAGGCTGACAACAGCTCGTACATCGAGGCGCTTGAGGAACAGGTGACACGTCTCCAACGGCAAGTTGCAACCCTGCGCCTTACAGAGTTGCCTATCGGCTGGGTGGCCGCGCCGAAGGAGTATTACTTGTCCGTACCAGCTAGTCTCTCCAATAGCTAACCACCAGCACACGTGGCTAACCTCGACAACGCGGCGGAGTTTCTAACGCCGTTGTCTGACGAATATATCAAGGCCACGTTCGGCAACGAGGCCGACTGGAAAGCACAGGTCTCGCATGACCTGTCAATGCCCGCGCCTCCGCCGACTCTCCTCACGTACAGACTTCTCGCGCGCATCGCGCAGCAGCGCCGTGAGATTCAGATTCTCCGCTCTCCACGTCTCCTATAACGCCTCGCATATCCATGCGGACTTTCAACACTCGCACCCGCGACGACGCGCTCGCCAATGCACGTGGCGTGGTAGGTGAGGCGCACGCCTACCTGCAAGCGTCTTCGCAAGCCCCGCGAGGCCACGGTGCTGCACTCCTTGTCGCACGCCTAAAACTCGTTCTGTTGGAATGCTTGGCCCTTGAGGGCGACGCTTTCACCCAAGGCCGAAAGCAGGGATGGAAGGACGCCGGTCTCTCCCTCGACGCGCAAGAGACGCTCGCTCGATCCATCACGCCACACATGCATGTCGCTGGACACGCCTGACGACGCCGATGGTGACCGCCTGCTTGATGGCCCGTCACGTGGCCCACTCACCGAAGAGGACATTCTGTGGGCCGTGGAACTAGCCGCATCAAACATCGAGCATCGCAGCATCGAACGGGCGATCCGCGCGGCAGCAACAGACGCAGACGCTATCGCCCTTGCGAGAGGCCGCTGCCGCTGGTGGGGAGGCACACGCGAGCGCGCTATCTTCGAGGGATCAACGAAGGGGCTTTGGCTTCGCTACGAGGATCGAGAGGGTGTGATTCCCTGGTCAGAAGTCGCGGCCCGCATCCGTGGAACCCATACTCCTCCGGCGAAACCTAGCGCCATACAAGTTCCCCTCTTTTAGCACCCTCCGCATGAAGCCCTATATCGCTACATATCCAGACGGCACGACCATGTATCTCACCAAAGACGAAGCGGTGACGGTCGTCAGTAATGCCCGCTCCGCTACCGAGCCGAAAGGGATGCAGCGTTCACATGCCGAAGCTCGCGGACTCCTCACGCTGTTCGACGAAGGGCTGGATGGTCTCTACTTCGAGAACGTGACGATCATACCGACGCGCCGCGCTGCCATCCGTGACGCAGTACTACTCATCGCATACCTCACAGGACTCACAGCGCTGGCATTCGAAAGCCCGAAGGCCGCCGCTGCGTTGCTTGCGTTTTCCTGCTTCCTCTTGCTCCTCAACGCGGGCCCTGCCAGCCGCGAGTAGGGTCGATCATGCGGCGCAGCCATACCTCTCGTGGTATTCTTCATCCAAGTTTGCAGGAACGGGCCGCTTGGTTTCGAGTTCCAGGCGACCTCCGCTTGCAACGCATGTTCGCCTAGGGTTCCCTCTCCTCGTCGTTGTTGCCCTTGGGATGTCCGCAGCCTCGCTCAACTCGTTAGGTTCTCAAACGGAGGACGGAGCGCATGCGCGAACATCCATGGCTTACCAAACTCATTGAACACGCGTTCGCTCATCCTCTGCCCGCAGCCATCCTCGCGCTCTTCTTCATCTTGACCCTCGGTCTCGGCGTCCTTCACGACCTCCGGATTCTCGGTGATTGCTTCGTCGTCTTGCTC
>Ga0070689_100002758_pt1 | contig 11525 bp, 10 predicted proteins | sample KBSS23HmetaG_FD_64669 | JGI IMG/M metagenome (GOLD analysis project Ga0070689, IMG submission 64669) | Switchgrass rhizosphere microbial communities from Kellogg Biological Station, Michigan, USA - KBS S2-3H metaG | ecosystem: Host-associated > Plants > Roots > Rhizosphere ... | reverse complement strand
ACGGTGATTTCCTTGAAATCACTTTTATCAGAGATACATCAGGTTTAGTGAAAAGTAGTTTCTATTGAACCCGAAAACTGTAATGAACAGTCAATTCCGGTGTATGTCGATTTAAATGTAAATAATTATGGCAGAATCTTCTAAAGATAAATCCAAAAGTAATTACGCTTTAATCAAGCGGTTTACTCACGACTTCGTCTTTCTTTACCCAAAGACCTGTCTGTCTATCGGATTATTTTTAATTTTATCGATTCTGCTCCAATTACCTATTCCCCTTCTAACAATGCGCTTGATTGACCATGCGGTTAATAAGCAAAGCATCAATATAATTACACAGATCGCTTTAATAGTGGTCGCCTTAATTATTGTCAGACATACTTTCAGTTTGATAAACGAGCTTTTCACTCTGCATTTACGGGAAAACATCGTTTTAGCGGTTCAGCGAACATTGATCCAGCACATTCAGAATTTGCCCCTGAGCTTTTTCTCTTCAAAATATTCCACCTATTTACAGAGTCGCGTAATGAGCGATGCCCGGGCAACTGAAGGGGCTTTAATCAGAACTATCATTTCAATCGGAATCGACACTCTGACCTTCGCGGCCGGGCTGGTGCTGATAATGCATATTCGATGGGAAATCGGCTTGATGGTTTTATTGTTCATAGGTCCATTTGCTCTTTTGCGTTATCAAACCAATAAAAAGATGCGCGTTATGAGTCAAAGCATGCAGGAGACACAAGCCGTTACCTCTGCCGTGATAAGCGAAGATTTTTCAGCGATTCGCACTATCAAAGGCTTTTTGCGCGAAAGTTATCAGTTAAATCTCATAACCGACCGTTTGGACGATGTTAAAGACATATATGTAAAAACGAATCGCTATGGCATAGTCAGCTCAATCGGAGCGAGTTTTATTTCATCGCTTTGCTTGATTGCCGTTTTGTGGTACGGAGCCCAAGCCGTTATTGCCGGACAGATGACGGTAGGTGAAATTTTTGCTATCACAGCTTTCTTAAATTTTCTTTATACGCCCGTTAACAGTCTGGTTACGAGCAATCTGCAAATTCAAAAAGTAACCGCCGCTTTGGAAAGAGTGTATGAACTGCTTGAGGAAAAACCGGAGAGAAGCAACGGGATCGAGATGCGCGATTTGGCGGGAAGAATCGAATTTCGAAATGTATCTTTCAGTTATGACAGCGAAAAGGTTTTAAAGGATGTTAATTTTGTGATCGAGCCCTACTCGACCGTAGCCATCGTCGGGAAGACAGGCGCGGGCAAAAGCACACTTATTAATCTTTTACTCGGTTTTTATGAAACCTTCGACGGCACGGTCTTGATAGACGGTCATCCGATCAACGATATCTCTCTAGCATCGCTACGTTCAAGAATCGGTGTTGTAGATCAACAAACATTTTTATTTAACGGCACTATCTGGGACAACATTCGCTTCGGTAAACCGAAGGCTTCCAGAGAAGAAATTCTGCGAGCCGGCCGACAATCTTATATCGATGAATTCGTCGAATCGCTTCCGAACAAATACGACACGATTGTAGGCGAACGCGGGGTTCGACTTTCGGGCGGACAGTGTCAGCGAATTGCCATCGCGAGAATGCTCTTGAAGTCACCCGAGATTCTTATTTTGGACGAGGCTGTTTCCGCCATTGATTCGGATTCCGAAAGCTATATCCAAAAGGCATTATCTGCAGTTACCGATTCTCGAACCACAATAGTTATCGCTCATCGACTTTCATCCCTGCTCACGGCGGATCACGTTATCGTTTTAGATAAAGGAACGGTTGTCGAACAGGGAAATCACCACGAATTGCTGGTTTCCAGCAAAGTCTATAACAATCTTTTCCGCGAACAGTTCGCGCCAGAGATTAAAGCAAATGTCGCCGGCAAATCGCCGCTTAAAGTTATCCAAGGAGATTAAAAATATGTTTGAACCAATGGCTTTCGGAGCAAATTTAATGAATGTATTTGAGACTGAGTGTTCATGTACGTGCGCTTGTAGTGATGGAGCCGGCTGCGGTTCCGGTGCCGGTCAAGGATATAACAATGGACATCCGATTATTTTCGGCGATTGCGGAGCGACCAATACCTAAGTACGACGATAAGGAGAAGTGATGAATCTAAGCACGAAAATTGTTTTACCGCCGAGAATTCGGGTCTGGTCCAAAGATGATTGGCATATATATTTTGATCCGCATAACTTTATTTGGGTCAAGGTAAATGAGAGCGGTCGTTTTCTGATGGAATTGTTTCGTCAACATTTCTCAGTTACAGAAATCGCTGCCATCACTTCTCAAAAATTCAATCTTGCGGTTGAGAAAGCGGAAGAGGCTGTTGAACTATTCGTTCAGACGGTTGTCAAAGCAGGGTTTATTCATTTGGGAGAATATAAGGAACAGGAGCGGCGCGGATTCGCGCAGCTGGAATTTCCTCAATATGTCTATGTTCACTTGACCTATAACTGTAATCTTAAATGCCCGTACTGCTACAACAAAACCGACCGTGAAACCAAAATCGAGCTTCAAAAGGTCGGACTTGTTCCTCCGACTTTGAGCACAGACGAATTCAAACACGTTATTCGCCGGATGATCGAATCCGGCGTAAGAAGATTAATGTTTACCGGCGGCGAACCTCTGATGCGCCATGATGCACTCGAATTGATTGCTTATGCACGTGAATGCAGCGAAAAGGTTGAGATCGAAATTTTAACGAACGCGATCCTGATCGATGATAAAGTGGCCGAACATCTTTGTAAGTATGTCAACGCCGTAACTATCAGTCTCGACGGGCATGAGAAACACATTCACGAATACTATCGCGGTAAAAATACGTTTGCTCCGACGATACGCGGCATTAAAACATTAGTTAATAAAAGGCGTGAGATGGGACAAAGAAATCCTTACATTGCCATAGTTCCGGCGCTCACCGAGAGAAATATCATAAATACAAAAGAAATTTTTGAATTCAGTCTCGACGAGCTTGGAGCAGACGGATTAGCTCCTATTATATTTCAAGCCGGAGATCATCAAAATTTAACTATTACACAAATTCCTGAACTTTCCGTTTACATCGAGGAAATGGGACGCACGGTGCAGTATTTAAAGGCGAGAACTGCGCAGAGAACCAAAGAGAATAGTGCGCCTGCCAAAGTACCGCCAATCGCTCCTCGCAATCATTGCGGAGTCGGACACGGTGAAATAAGCCTCGACCCCGGCGGTTTTGTCTATCCTTGCCAATCTTTACATTACGACGAATTTATTTGCGGCAATGTTCGGGAGGACGACATTCAAGAGATTTTCGTGGAATCTCCGGTGATGAAACGCATGCGCGGAACAACGGTTGATAAAATTCCGGTATGTTCACACTGTGACATTCGTTATCTATGTAATGCAGGGTGCCGCGCGACAGCTTACAACGTGTACCGCGAGTTTGACGCGCACAACGAAATTTACTGCAAATTTCTTGAAACAATTGCAATTGAAAAATTATGGGGAGCGACGCTTGTTTCGCTTTCTCCAAATTAAAATAAAGACCAGCTTTTTGAAATTAATCGCTTTTGTTCGAATAAACAGCTTGTGTTTTTGCTCCTTTCGAAACCGATGCTCTTACCGGGAGAAACCGGAAAATTAGTGTGAGTGCCTCGCGTTCGGATGAAATTCATCGGGAGAATCAAAAGCCGGATTTGCTGCGATTAAGTATTCAAAGACAAGTTCTCGAAGGGTCAATCCTTCGGGATTATACTAAATAAAAGAGGAGGATAATACCATGTTTGATCCAGTAGCTATGGGAGCTGAAGTAGCTGATACTTTGTCAGCTTGTGCTTGTGGTTGCGCTTGCGACGGTGGAGCAGGCGGCGGTGGCGGCGGCGGCGGCGGTAGCCAAAGCGACGTGCCTTCAGTCTAATAATTAACTAAACCCCAAGGATCTTAAATCAATTGGGTTCCGGGAGTCTTCATTGAAAGGTAACTTTAAATGAAGACTCCCGAAAATAGAACAAAGCAAAAAAGTGAGGATAGCAAAATGTTTGAGCCAATAATTATGGTAGCTAATTTAGCAGATGCGGATGGTTGTAGCTGTGATTGCGGTTGCGGAGGCGGAGCGGGCAGCGGTCAGGGCAGCGGCGGCGGTCAACCCGATCCTATGGGATGTCATTGTCAAAACGGGGCAGGTGCTGGATCAGGATCCTCCGTTTAAATAGAGCCATTTAAATTTCAATGTCTTTTTCAAGATATTGGTTAATAAAATTTTTAGGAGAAATAAACTTATGCTAAAAAAAGTTTTTTTAACTATGGCACTTATGACGGCGACACTGGGCGTATTCAGCACCGGTGCTGTTTTAGGTCAGAAAGCTGATCAGGAAAGTAGTTCCATCAAACTCCAGAACGGGCAGCTTTACTTTGATAGTAAGCTCATTCGTTCCGGATTTTCCGTTTATCAGAACAATTTCGTTTTTCTGTATTTTTATGTGCCGTCACGGGGCTTATATACAGTCTCCGACAAGGAGTTTTCCGGGGCTTTACAGGCAGGAAAATTTGAGGGCAAAACATTGTCTTTTGAGATAGATCAAAACCAAGTGCTGTTGGAGTCATCGTCCCGAATGCTGCAAGCCGATAACCGAGCTTGGGTCAAACACGATCCGGATTTCAAATTGCCGACAAAAACGGTCGTATTGGGATACGGCAGCAGTATAGATGCACCGTATAAATGGCCAGAGCAATGGGCTCAGCGAAAAAACAATGGAAAATAGAATCCCGGAAATGACCGTCAATCAAGGACCGCTCATAGGTGATCTGCTTGCGTCGAGCGGCATATCAGCTAAAGATTACAGTAATAAAGGCGGTTATGAAACCTTAAAGAGAATAGTAAGTAGCAACAGTTTCGATGAAGCCATCGGTAAACTGGAAGAAGCGAGACTGCGCGGACGAGCCGGCGGCGGATATCCGGCCGCACATAAATGGTGGTTGACAGCCAAATCCGAATCACCGCAAAAAATCTTTATTTGTAATGCTAATTCCGGCTCTCCGGGGAGTTTCAAAGAAAGATTTTTATTGCGCTCGAACCCTCACCAAATTGTGGAAGCTGTCGCCTGCGGAGCTGCTGCAATCGGTGCGGAAACCGCTTATATCGCTCTTCCGCCGAATATGGGATTCGAGTTTGATTTGTTGGAAAAAGCCGTTACGGAAGCGGAAGAAAATAATTTTTTAGGTGAAGAAATTTTTCAATCCGACAAGAGCCTGCGCGTAATCATTTATAAAACACTAAATAATTATATCGTCGGAGAAGAAACGGCGCTTCTTGAGTTGATCGAAGGTAAACCGGCTCGACCGCGCGGGAAGCCGCCGCTTCCGACCGCCAAAGGCTTATTCGACCAGCCGACCGTTATTAATAATTTGGAAACGGTTCTCCACGCGCATTATATCTTTAAATATGGAGCCGATTCGTTTCGCCGGCACGGAACTTTATCTTCTCCCGGAACGCTTATATTCAGCTTGAGCGGGCAGATTAACCGTCCCGGACTTTTCGAGTTGCCGCTAGGTATTTCGTTGCGACAGTTACTTTACGATTACGGCGGCGGAATAAAGGACGAACAGGAGTTTAAAGCGGCATTCGTCGGAGGTATCGGTTCGGCAGCAGTCACAAAAGACAGGCTCGACATACAACTTGATTATGATTCCTTATATGACGCTAACTTAAGTCTGGGGTCCGGCATTGTCATTTCAATAGGACAGAAAGTCGATATGAGCAAAGTTGCGCTGCGAGCCGCCGATTTTCTAAGTGCCGGCTCGTGCGGAAAGTGTCTGCCGTGCAAAGACGGCACGCACCGCACAAAAGTAATGCTCAGTCATCTTGACAAGATCGGTGAGAAATCAATTGACAGGATCGATAAAGTATTGCCGCCGACGTTGCGGAAACGTACTTTGAACGTGATTAATCCGGTTGGCGGAGTCAGTTATACGGACACTGTGACGGGCGTAGAAAAAATCGTTCATTTGTGTGAATTTTATAAGCATCGAGGAGACTGTCATCACAGTTACGAATCTGCTACAGCAATTCAAAGTTTGGTAAATAATTTTCGTTCGGAGTTTGAATCTTCGCTTCTCGATAAGACGGTTGACCGACCGGCGGAAGTTATTTTATCGTAAAACTCTTTGCGCAGCTCCCTGAAATTAAAAGTAACGAAACGAAAAAAGCTTTTTCGGAAGCAACAAAAAATTTTCTGGAAACAATCGTCCTATGATATTCCTTGATTTAAAAAACGAATTCGATCTTCTGATGCAAAAACGCCTGCGTCCTCAAGCCGCATTATTACAGATGCTCCACAAAATAAATGAGAATAATGAACTGCTTGATGAACAAAAAATTGCCGTTTTGTCGGAACTGTGTCAAGTCTCGCCCGCTGTAGTCAATGAGCTGTCGAGAGAACTTTTAACATCTCGGCAAAGCTCGGAATTTAATCTGATTTGTATGGATTTACCCTGTTATATAAACGGTGCTGATGAAATTTACGAAAAACAAAGGGGAATCATCCTGAAGAGCGAGCAAAGCATTGAAAAATTTCAGCCAAGTCGCTGTTTAGGACATTGTTATTCGGCTCCCGTCGCTGTTCTAAGCGACGGTATGCTTTGTCAAATCGGAAAGACTCCCGAATAATCGATTCTTCTTGATTTGAATTCTAATATCGAAAATTTATTTTCGATTCAGGTTTTTATTGGCTGAACAAGCTATACGATATGAAAATTTAACTTAAAAATTTTCCAGAAAGTATGAGGTTTATAAATTATTCGTATGCCGTGATAATGATTTTGATTCTCGCAAACGTCAGTTTCACACAAAATACCGGAAGTCTACGCGGGGAAGTAAATGATAGTTTAGGGGCGGTTGTTGCAGGAGCAGAGGTAACGTTAACAAATATTGACGGTGCGGTTTTGAGAACCGCCACTGATCGGCAAGGTAAATACGCCTTTTCCAATCTACCGGTCGGACTTTATACTCTTCGAGCGACTGCCGACAATTTTACCTCATTTGAACAGTCCGATGTGCGTATACTTGCCGGAAAATCTACCGAAGCCCGAATAGAATTGACAATCGCCGTCAAAATCGAAACGGTGACAGTTGACGATCCGGAACGAGTCAGCACCGACCCGGCGAATAATCGAAGTGCTACCGTTCTAAAACCGAGCGATTTAGCCGCCTTTTCCGAGGACTCCGAAGAACTGGCGGAACAATTACGGGCTTTAGCCGGAACCGGTGCAGGACCTTCCGGTCCCGATATATTTATCGACGGTTTCACTGGCGGACGGCTTCCGCCACGCGAATCTATTCGTGAAGTCCGCATCAATGAAAATCCTTTTTCCGCCGAATATGATCGGGTTGGTTTCGGAAGAATCGAAATATTTACCAAGCCCGGTTTCAATCGTCTGAGCGGACAAGCGTATCTCAGTTTCAATAATCAGTCTCTAAACTCACGAAACCCGTTTTCTGCCAATCGCGCTCCAAGCAGAAGCTTGCTTTACGGCGGAAATATATCAGGACCAATAAAAGAGAAAAAATCTTCTTTCTTTACCGACATCGAACGTCGTGACATTAACGACAATGCGGTTGTAAATGCCACGATTTTAGATAATGCTTTTAACGAAGTACTGTTTAATCGAGCTTTTATCGTCCCGCAACATCGTTTCTCAACCAGTCCGCGACTCGATTATGCTTTTAACGACCGGCATTCAATAATCTCGCGATATAGTTTTACCCGTAACACCGGAGAAAATCAGACGGTTGGGAATTTGATTCTGCCGTCGCTTGCCACTCAATTAAAAAATACCGAACAAACGTTCCAGTTGACCGAAAATTCTATTCTTACCAATACTGTCGTCAACGAAATACGCTTTCAATATATCCGCCGCCGTCTTCAAAATACCGGAAATAATTTAATGCCGACCGTTAATGTTGCCGCCGGATTTATCGGCGGCGGAGCTCTTGTCGGTTCAAATTTTACTGAAGACGACCGTCTTGAGCTACAAAACTATTCAACTTTGGCAGCCGAAAAACACACGCTGCGGTTTGGCGGACGATTGCGAAGCGTCTGGCTGAGAGATCGTTCCGAATCGAATTTCAACGGAACTTTTACTTTCAGCGGAAGACCGCCCGTATACAATACCGGCGGACAAATCGTAGCACCGGCGCTCTCATCGATTGAGCAATATCGGTTGAAAGTGTCAGGCAGCAACGATCCGCGAGCAAATCCCAACTTGTTGGTGATTGCGGCGGGCGAGCCTTTGACGGATGTGCAGCAAAACGATTTCGGGGCTTTTATAAATGACGATTATCGTCTTTTGCCTAATCTCACTTTGAATTTCGGACTGCGCTACGAAATTCAAAACAATATCAAAAACGGGCTGAACTTTGCGCCCCGCATTGGTGCTGCTTACGCCTTTAACGAAAAAGGAGCGTCGCAGCCGAAAACAGTCGTTCGTGCCGGTTTCGGAATTTTTTATGATCGTTTTTCCGAGAACCTGGTTTTGCTGGCGACACGCTTCAACGGGACGCGTCAGAATAATTATGTGATAAACGACAACGATCTGATAAACGGAGAAATCGCTCGACAAATTTTAGCCCAGCCGGTTTTTACTCTGAATGGTGTGACAAATGTTCCGTCCGCCGCTCAACTATCGACGATCTTTCCGAGAGCTAACGCAATTCAGCAAGTGTCCGATAATTTAGTGTCTCCCCGCACGTTTCAGGGTGCTGTGAGTCTGGAGCGTCAGCTTCCGTTCAGCACGACGCTGAGTCTGACATATCTCGTTTCACGGACATCACATCTGCTTCGTTCGCGTAATATTAACGCTCCGCTTCCGTCCACGAACTTTACTTCTCGCCCTGACCCGACACTCGGCAATGTTAACGAATACGAATCGACGGGAGTTTTAAATCAACAGCAGATCATAATTAACTTTAATACTCGCTTAAATCCACGATTCAACGTTTTCGGTAATTATCGGCTGAATCGGGCTAAATCCGATTCCGACAGTGCCGGAACTTTTCCGGCAGACAGCTATGATTTGACCGACGAATATGGTTATTCGACGTTCGATTTGCGCCATAATCTGTTCTTGGGAGCCTCTGTCGGCGCTCCTTGGGGAGTTCAATTAAGTCCGCTGATAGTCGGATTTTCCAGTCGCCCTTTTAACATAATCACAGGCATCGACAGCAATGGTGACGGGCAGTTTACCGAGCGTCCGGCTTTCGCGACGGATTTAAGCCGTCCGAGCGTGGTTTTAACGAAATACGGTGCATTCGACCTGGTGCCGTTGCCTGAACAAGAAATAATACCGCGTAATTTCGGTCGAAGCCCGACATTTTTTAATGTCAATCTCACTCTCAGCAAAACCTTTCGTTTCGGAGGCAGCCAATCTTCCGGCAATAATTCCGCAAGTGCGGCTCCGCCACCGAATAATCCGTATAATCTGACTCTGTTTATTTTGTTCCAAAACTTGCTCAACCGAAACAATCAAAATATCCCGATAGGAAATTTGAGTTCCTCGCGTTTCGGCGAATCTTTCGCGACATTCGGATTTTCCGGCGGCGGATCGAGTTCAGGCAATCGACGAATTCAATTACAGTTGAGATTCAGTTTTTAGTTCTTACGATTTACAAGGTATGATGCAAAAAATTTTAGTAATATCGGCATTGCTTTTCGGCTTTTCAACGATTCAGGCAGTCGGTCAGAATCCGTCTCCGTCTCCAAGCATTTTGTCCGGCGAAGTTACAAATATTGACGACGGCGCGGAACAGATGATAATAGCAGCCAAAGAAGGCAGCACGACTCTCTATTTTGACAAAAACACGCAATTCAAACGCGTTTCGCCTCAAAGCCCGAATATAAAAGATGCGGTTCCGGCAAGTCGAACCGATATCAAAGCAGGCGACAAGATAGTCGCCGTTGTAATTTTCGGCAGTGATAAAAAAGTTATAAAACAAACACTTCTCATAGTGTTGATGACCAAAGACGACCTTGCCAAAAAACAGGACGCAGATAAAACTCGCTGGCTTTCAAATGGAATCAGCGGAATCGTGACGGCTATTAACGCGACCGCCGGTGAGCTAACCATTTTGCAGCACTCGGTCGGAACTTCACCCGAACAGACAATCACTATTGTTTCCAACCGCAACACGCAATTTCGCCGTTACGAAAACAGCTCGATAAAACATAGCGAAGCAAAAACGAGTAATTTTGATGCCGTTAAGATCGGCGATCAAGTCAGTGCCGTCGGTGAAAAGACTGCGGACACCAAGCGTTTAACGGCTGAAGAGATTTTTTTCGGTTCATTCATCACTGTTGCCGGTAAAATAGAAGCGGTCAATCCTACCGATTCCGAGGTCACAATTAAAAATTTGCTGACGGACAAGTCGATAACCGTCATAGTTTCCAAAAACACTTTGCTGCGACGCTTCCCATTGGAAATGGCTCAGCGTATGGCTCAACCGCAGACGAAAGAGAAATCGCCCGCGGAGAAACAAGACGGCACAGCAGCACGCCAAGACGCGCAAAAAGGAATTAGTTCAATGTTTGAATCATTGCCCGCTTTAGCCTTGACCGAGTTGAAAGTAGGTGATTCGATAGCAGTTTTAGGCAGCGTAGGAAATTCGCCGGATCGCATAACGGCAATTAAATTCGTCGGCGGAGTCGAGCCGTTTTTGGTTACAAAGCAAAATTCGACAGTTGGCGGCAATAAAACACCGGCATCTATTTCAATCAGGATTCCGGGATTGGACGGTTCGATCATTCAATAACAGACTCGATTGAATATTTTGGTCGATAAATCCTTTTAAAGACTTAATGATGTTTTTGAAACAGCGAAATCGGGTTATCTTAAAATTCCATTGATGAATCTTTTGCACGAATAAAAAGCAATTAAAATTACACAAAAACCGTAAAACTCTGGACGAATTCGGTTTTGAGCCAGTTTAAGAATATTCTAATCGCTCTGTTTTCGTTTATGTTCGCGGAGTATGGAATGCAGCGATTCGGAAGCCAATCCGTGAAGCAGTAATCGGTAACCGGCACCCGTTGTCGGCAGCGGAACAAGCGGATGTTTATTGTTCAGAAGCCCGAGGTATTGATTGCTGCCGAGAAGGCGCGAAACATATAATCCGACGGTTTCATCAAGCTGCAGCGAATTAGCGGCTCGCCAGAAATCACGTCCCGGCAAAAACAGTTGATAAATCGGGGTATATAACTCAATCGCCGATTGCACGTCGAGAAAATTCGACCAGCTTTTCGGAAAAGTTTCGATGGCAAACTGCCCGTCGGTTATACAGTCGAAGTTCAATCTTTCCGGCGTTTCAATCTCGCGGTTTTGCCGCCGCAGTTCGGTATTCAAGTTAATAATGAAATTAAACAAATTCAGATCGTGCTTGAGAAAAATTTCATCCAGAACATCTTCCAGCTTTGCAGGTCGAAGCGGGTTCAGTTTTATCTCAACGTCCGGAACATTCGATGCGATAAAGGCGAGAATTTC
>Ga0070689_100002753_pt1 | contig 11534 bp, 10 predicted proteins | sample KBSS23HmetaG_FD_64669 | JGI IMG/M metagenome (GOLD analysis project Ga0070689, IMG submission 64669) | Switchgrass rhizosphere microbial communities from Kellogg Biological Station, Michigan, USA - KBS S2-3H metaG | ecosystem: Host-associated > Plants > Roots > Rhizosphere ... | reverse complement strand
TCCGCGTGCATGCAGATGAGACCGCCACGCTGACCGGCGGCTGACATCGCGCGGAAGATCGTCGCATCGTCAACCAGAAATACGCCCGGGTAAGCCATGAACATCTTGAAGCTCGTCACACCTTCGTCCATGGCGGTGTAGAGCTCTTCGATCTGTTTGTCTTCGAGCTCGGTGGTGATCAGGTGAAAGCCGTAGTCGATCGCAGCTTTGCCGTGGGCTTTCTTGTGCCAGTTATCGATGCCTTCGATCAGCGACTGGCCTTTGTACTGCACAGCGAAGTCGATGATGCTGGTGGTGCCACCATGCGCGGCAGCGATCGTGCCGGTGCGAAAGTCGTCTGATGATTCGGTCCCGCCGAAGGGCAGCTCCATGTGCGTATGCGGATCGATGCCACCGGGGATGACGAGTTTTCCCGCGGCGTCGATAGTGTTGTCCGCTTCCATATCGAGCTTGGCCCCTATAACGGAGACGCGTTCATTCTCGATCAGGATGTCAGCTTTGTAATCATCGACCGCAGTCACGATGCGGCCATTCTTGATCAGAGTTTTCATCGTTTTATCCACAGATTACACAGATTAATTGCGGCTCTTGAGACATGGTTTGGTTGTGGCGGCGTCGGCGGCGCGACGGGCGTCTTCGTTTGCGCTGGCGCCAGGCGGAATCTTATCGGTGACGCAAATCTCGCTCGCAGTAATCTTTGCCACAGCGAGATACGACGTCAACTTGTTGGGCTGCTCGGGATCTTCGCTGGCGTTGTAGCGAATGATCAGGGCCGTGGGTTTCTGCTTTGACATGCGCCATTCGGCTTTTGGGCCGACACTCGAAAAGCCGCCGCTGATCACGTCCCATAGATCGAGTGAATGCTTCGTGCCTTTAGGGGTTACAACGGTAATGTTCTGACGCAAATCGCCTTCACTCAGCAGCAAAGTGTATCCGGCAGTGCCACTACAGCGTCCCTCGTAACCGTCGTCACCGTCCATTGCAGATTTGACGGTGCGACACTGCTTCTCTCCGAGGGATGTGTAGACACTCTGGTTCGTCTGCGCTTTCGCCTCAAGAATTTGTAAGCCGCAAAAAAGCACAAAAAACACAAAAAGATTTCTTGTGTTAATCATTAGTAGAGATTGCCCTCGCGTTTGCGGCCGGTGTAGTCGACGTAGACCACTTTCAACTCGGTGTAGAAATCGAGCGCCGTTGAACCTTGTTCACGATCGCCGATGCCGGTGCCTTTGCTGCCGCCAAAGGGGATATGCGCTTCACCGCCGGTCGTCGGCGAGTTGATGTGAGTCATGCCGGTTTCGATCTCGTCCACGAAGCGAAAGATGCGCGACGCATCGTTGCTAAAGATCGACGATGACAAACCGTACTCACAGTCGTTCGCAACTTCCATCGCCTCTTCAAAATTCTTCACGCGCAGCACTGACAACACTGGTCCAAAAATCTCTTCGCGTGCGATGCGCATGTCGGGCGTGACGCGATCGAACACTGTCGGATGCACAAAGTAACCCTTGTCCAGACCGTCGCCTGTGGCGCGCGAGCCGCCACAAACAAGGGTGGCGCCGTCTTCACGACCGATGTCGATGTATTTGAGAACTGTGTTGAACTGGCTCTCATCAACACTCGGACCCATCTCCGTGGCCGGATCCGATCCAGGACCGAGACGCATCGACTCAGCTCGCTTCGACAGACGTTCAACAAACTCGTCGGCAACCTGGTCCACGACCACGGCGCGACTCGTCGCTGTGCAACGCTGCCCGGAAGATCCAAACGCGCCCTGCGCGGTCGATTCGACGGCGAGGTCCATGTCTGCATCTTCCATAATCACGACCGGGTTCTTCCCGCCCATCTCGCACTGCACTTTCGCGCCGCGTCGTGACGCCTGCTCGTAAAGGCGGATGCCGACTCCGTTTGAGCCGGTGAAAGAGATCGCCTTGACGGCCGGGTGATTGATGATCTCGTCGCCGGCCTCCGAACCGGAACCGAGCACGAGGTTCAATACCCCCGGCGGTATTCCGGCGGCTTCGAAGAGCTCAGTGATGCGAACCGCAGTTGCGGGCGTGATCGATGCAGGCTTGAAGACGACGGTGTTGCCGGCGACCAATGCCGGCGCGACCTTCCAGACGGGAATCGCGACAGGGAAGTTCCACGGCGTCACGCACGCAACCACACCGAGCGGCTGTTTGATCGTGTAGGCAAAGTTCAGCGGCAACTCGGAAGGGATCGTTTCGCCATTCATGCGTCGCGACTCACCCGCGCAAAACTCAGCGACGTTGATGGAGCGTTGCAGTTCGCCGCGTGACTCGGCAATCGTCTTTCCTTCCTCGTGCGTCAGAAGTTGGGCCAGCTCTTCTTTGTTCTCTTCCATCAACCGTGCAGCCTTTGCGACGATGCGCCCGCGTGTCGGCGCCGGAGTCGAGCGCCAGCCGCGAAAGGCGTCAGCGGCAGCTTCAACCGCCGCGCGTGCTTCCTCGCGCGTCGCCTGGCGAATCGTGCCAAGGATGTCGTCAGTGTTGGCAGGGTTGATGTTTTGGGCAGTGCGTGTGGAGGCAGATTCGAGCCATTTGCCGCCAATAAAATTGCGATAAGTATTCATAGAAGTGGAATGGAATATATCCCGCAAAGGCGCAAAGGCGCAAAGTAAGATTTAGTTCTTTCTTTGCGCCTTTGCGCCTCTGCGGGGCAACTCATGCTATAAAACGAGCGTGACTGCGGAACTACGAAGCATCCCCGAACTGCTGCAACAGCGCGTCACCGCGACGCCCGAAAAGCCCTTCCTTTTCTCAGAAGCCGACAAACGCCAGTTCACTTACAAAGAGTTCGAAGCCGCCGTGATGCGCACCGCCGGCCTTCTCGCCGCGAACGGCATTCGAAAGGGCGACGTCGTCAGCCTGTTGTTACCAAACAGCGTGGAATACGTCATCGCCTACTTTGCCTGCTGGCAGCTTGGCGCGCTCGCCGGCCCGATCAATTCGCTGCTCAAGTCGCAGGAGATTGCCTACGTAATCTCAAACTCGGAAGCCAAAGCGCTGCTAGTAAACTCCGAGTTTCTGCCAGTGATCGAACCCCTCCGTAATGAACTTCCGGCGATCATCCACTTCGATAACGAAGCCGAAGCAACACGCGCCACGGACACGAAACCGACCACCGAAATCGATTGCGAACACGAAGCCATAATCATCTACACCTCCGGCACCACCGGCAAACCGAAAGGCTGCCTGCTTACTCACGGCAACGTCATCGCAAACGCACGCCAGATCAGCAGCTGGCTCGGCTTCACCGAAAAAGATCGACTACTCACGATAATGCCGTTGTTTCACATGAACGCCGTTTCCGTAACGACGATGTCGGCGCTCTATGCCGGCGGCTCAACCGTCGTGAGCCCGAAATTCTCCGCCTCGCGTTTCTGGCAAATCATCTCCGATTACGAGATCACTTCTTTCGGTTCAGTGGCGACGATGCTGTCGATGCTGTTGAGCACATATCCCGACGGAGTTCCCGCGGGACTGAAAACGGATCAGTTGCGTTTTGCAATGTGTGGCTCCGCGCCTGTTCCCGCCGAAGTGTTGCGGCGCTTTGAAGAGACGTTCAACTGTCTCGTCATCGAAGGCTATGGTTTATCAGAATCAACCTGTCGCTCGACTTTCAATCCGCCCGATCAACGCCGCCGTCCCGGCTCCTGCGGACTTCCGATCGGCAACGAGATGAGCGTCGTCGACGAAGAAGATCGCGAAGTGCCTGAAGGTGAGTTGGGCGAGATCGTTTTAAGAGGCGAGAACATCCTGAAAGGTTATTACAAAAACGACACCGCCAACACCACCGCCTTTCGTAACGGCTGGTTTCACACCGGCGACATCGGCTATCGCGACGCAGACGGCTTTTATTACATCGTCGATCGCAAGTCAGACATGATCATTCGCGGTGGCGAGAATATCTATCCGCGCGAGATCGATGAAGTGCTTTACCAGCATTCGGATATTGCCGCGGCTGCAGCAGTGGGTGTTCCGGATAATCTTTACGGCGAAGAGGTGGCGGCAGTGGTCGTGCTAAAGCCGGGAGCTAAAAGCTCGGAGCAGGAAATCATCGACTATTGCAAAGCGCGACTCGCAGACTTCAAGTGTCCAAAGACTGTCCACTTCGTCGACGATATTCCAAAAGGTCCGACAGGGAAGTTGTTGAAACGAGAACTCGCTAAGATGTTATCGGCGTAACCTGTGACGGAATGTGCTCAGTTTTAGCTTTGCCACGTCGATCGATCAACCACGCGCCCAATAGCCACAGAGCGCAGATCGAGATCATGATCAGCGAAAACCATTTGCCGTAGAGTCCGTCGGGTGAAAACTTCTCGGTGGCTTCGTGCAGGAAATCACTATTCGGCAACAACCCCGTCTCGGTAAACTCGTGAAAAGAGTAAATGCCCACCTGGACCATGAAGAGCAGTAAGAAGATTCCGGTCACCTGGAAGAAACGCCTGATATTGATCAGATGACCAAACTTGGCCCAACCCCAGGCAAAGGCAATCGCGCCCGCAAGACCTAGCAGCGCGCCATTGATCATGTTTGGGTTCTTGACCTGCATCAACATCAGCGCCGTTTCCATTCCTTCGCGAGTAATCATAAGGAAGGTAAAAAGAAACACGCCTAACACTGCGGCCACACGCGAACGCTTCGTCGAGACCGCACTGAGTCGCTCGCGCATTCGTTGCTGAACTTTGGGACCGGTGCGCCACATGTGAATCACGAGCGTGCCGACCATCACTACTGCTACCGCGCCGAGTATCGCCTCTCGCAATGCCTCATTCGCAAAGAACTGGCTGATGTAGCCGCCGATGAACTCGCCGAAGATGTTCTGAACGGTGGCGTCATCGACACCGGTGTTGAGCAGGTAAGCGAGGCCGCCGCTCGCCGCCAGCGCCAGGGCGATGGCGACGTAGACTGAAGAATTCAGCCATTTTTGTTCTGACTTACGCAGGTAAGCGAGAATGACGGCGACGAGAAGGAAGGACTCAAAGCCTTCGCGCAGTACGATGATGAATGAGTTCAGCATAGCGCGCCGCAGTATATCCCAGTTGAAAACCGATTTCAATTTCGACGGCACGGATGCCGCGGATGTTTTTAAAAACGATTAGCACGGATCGGATTATTGGGGGGTCGTGGGGAGGATGGCGAGGTCGGCGCGGAGTTGGCCGAATTTGGTGATGCAGGTGAAACGCAGTGGTAGACGTTGGTTGTCGGCGCTGATCCACATGCGCAATTGAAACTTATCAGGCTGCTGGTCGTCGGTGGTTATCTTTAAAGGAATGGCTGGCACTTTTCGATTTCCCAGATCGATCGTCTCGCGCGGCAGTGAATCGACAAGCATTGTCTTCGGCTTGTTTTCCACCAGCATCGAGACCGCACTCTTTTTGTTTGGGGCCAGGTTGATGGTTCGGAGTACGTAAAAAAAGGAAAGATAGTCGTGCGTGCCGGCGGGCACATCGATCCGCAATCCCTGGTCGCTGGTAGCAACTCCGGTTTCCTGGTTGAACCTCAGCGTCTGGTTCAGACGCCGTTGACCTTCAGACAAATTCATCACCGTACGATAAGGCAGAAGTGCTTTGGGATCGACATACGAATCGATCTGGTCTCGGGCGACGAGGAGTCGCGCGGCCGCGCCGGTCGTTTGTGCCGTTACTGTTAGAAACAATCCGTCGCGCTCGAAATAACGCTGGCGCCCGCGCACTTTAAAACTCGCAGAACCAAGCGGTGTATTACTGTTGCCGACGAACACTTGATAGTTGAGCTCTTCGCCGAGTTTGAATGGCAGGTTTGGACTCAAAGGCGGCGGCAGCGCCGGCGTCGGGGTCGGAGCGGGCGCGACAACAATCGGCGGTGTGGGAGTAGCAGTTTCTGCCGGCGGCTTAATAATCTCGGAGCCCGCGAGCTCAGCAGTCAAGTCACCTGATTTCAGGCGAGCGATCATAAGCACCGGCACGTGCCGTTCGTCGTCACTGAAATAAACCTTGAGGCTCTTCAGTGGTGAATTATTGACTTTGATCTGCGTGACGATCGTCGGAAACGATCCGACGTTGGTCCTGATCATATCTCTGCCAACCACTCTCAACTCTGCCTGGTACTCAGCCCCTTCGCCCCGCACGGAAAAGTTATAGGACGCACCGTTGGCCAGCGGCAGCGCGCGGGCGCGATAAAAGACGGAGACGAGATCGTATGTACCGGGAAAACCTTTTTGCTTCGGAGGGATTGCTTCGTTTCCGCCAGGTTGACTGAAGTCGTCCACCGAGTCGGCGCTTCTTATCGCATCGCGAACTGTTTCCTGGAAGCGAAAGGGAAGTCCCGTGGCCGGATCGACGTAGCTCATGTAGTCGTTATTGATCGCGAACAGGGCGACGTTAATGACGCCGGTTGTTTCGACGTGCGCTCGCAGTTGAATGGCTTCACGGCCAAAGTGAGTGCCGCGTGAAACGACTTCCACTTCGACGTGAGCGGCGCTGGGAAAGTTTGAAAACGAAACGTTGTAGGTCAGTTTTTCGCCTACTCGATAAGAAGACGCAGAAAATCCTTGCGCCGAGACCCCATCACCTTGCTGAGCAAATAATGGAAAAACGAGTGCGAAGAGGAGGATAAATAATGTGGAAATGACCGGGGGTTTCAAGCTGCGATTCACCGTGGCATGATAGTTTCAAAACAGTAGCTGGGGCAAATAGAGGTACGCGACCAGAGTTTACACGCTACCTTTATCGAACAGTTCCTTTCGTTTGTGAAGCGCTCTGCATCTCCGCCACGATGGCGTGCGCGGCGGCGAATGGGTCTGGCGCGCCGGTGATTGGTCGTCCCACGACGAGATAACTCGCGCCCGCGGCGATTGCGGCTGCGGGTGTTGCCACGCGTTTTTGATCTTCGCGCGTAGTTTCGTTGTTTGCGGGTCGTATGCCTGGGGTAACGACCAAAAACTTTGGATTCGGAACCGCTTGCCGGATGGATTCGATCTCCTGCGGTGAAGCGACGACGCCGTCGACTCCGGATGCTTCGGCCAGCTTTACGAGACGGTTGACGGATTCGGGGGGCGTGGAGGTTACACCGATTTGCGAAAGTGTTGTGGCGTCCATGCTGGTGAGGACACTGATTGCGAGTACGGCTGAACGTGTACCGCCTTTCTGTCCGACTTCGGCGACGGCGTCGACTGCCCGGCGCATCATTTCGCTGCCGCCGCTGGCGTGAATCGTGAAGAGCGAGACGCCGAGCTCCGCGGCCGAGCGTGCGGCGCCGGCGACCTGGTGCGGGATGTCGTGAAACTTCAGGTCGAGGAATACTTTTGAGTCGAGCGCGATGATGTCGCGGACGATTTGTGGCCCGGCGGAGGTGAAGAGTTGCGACCCGACCTTGAACATGCCGGCGACGCTGTAGAGTTGTTTGGCTAAGTCGAGTGCTTTAGTTGGTGTGTCAACGTCGAGTGCGATTATCAGTTTGTCTTTTGCGGTCAATTGCTCTCTCCTTTCTTTTGCCACAGATTTACACGGATGCCTACGGCCTCGTCGATATTTTTCAAACCCTCGCGGGCGAGGATCGCGGCGAGGCCTTCGTTGATTTCACGAGCGATGTTAGGGCCCTGGTAGATGAAGCCGGTGTACAACTGTACGAGGCTGGCGCCGGCGGTGATCTTTTCCCAGGCATCTTCCGCGGTGAAGATGCCGCCCACGCCGATTAGCGGGATGCGCCCGCCAGTTAGTTCGAAAAGCTCCGCGATCATTTTTGTCGATCTTGTTTTTATTGGCTTGCCACTGAGACCACCTTCTCCGCAGGCGGCAACGCGACGCGCGTCGGTGCGCAGGTTGTCGCGGCTCGTGGTTGTGTTGGTCGCGATAATGCCGTCGATTCCTAAACGCTCAACAACTTCGACAATCGTTTCGAGCTCGCTGCGCTCGAGATCCGGCGATAGTTTCACCAGCAAGGGTAGCGGTTGCTGCAATTTTCGATTTCGCTCCTGTAGAGCAGATAGCAGGGAAGTTAGTTGTTGCGATTGCTGAAGCTCACGCAATTGCGGAGTGTTTGGCGAACTGACATTCACCGCAACGTAATCCGCGACTTTGTAAACGAGCTCGAAACTCGCAAGATAATCCTCGGTCGCGTTTTCGAGTGGCGTGATCTTGCTCTTGCCGATGCTCACGCCGAGCACGCACGATGGTCGATGCTGCTCCACTCGCCGCGCAAACGCAGCCGCGCCGTCGTTGTTAAAGCCTGCGCGATTAATCAACGCCTCGTCTTCACGCAGACGAAACAGACGCGGTCGTGGATTGCCTGGCTGCGGATGGTAAGTCACAGTGCCCGCTTCGATAAAACCAAACCCGAGCGCCGCGAGTGGTTGCAGTGCGACACCGTTCTTGTCTAACCCTGCCGCGAGCCCCACCGGATTCGGAAACGACAGACCAAATCTCTCAACCCGCAGCGCCGGGTTACTGTAAGACTTCGCGAATAATCTCGCAGGGAGCAAAGAAAGGGAATGCAAAGCCAATTCGTGAGCGGTCTCCGGTGGGAGACTGAAGAGGATTGGGCGTACCAGCGAGCGATACAAGGCTTATAAGAATAACCTGTTTTGCCCTTTGCGGGAAACACTGCTTCTTGCTAGTATCCGCGCAAATGGAATTTGTGGAGAAGGCTCGCATCATGGATGGCCCGCGCATCAATCGCGCATTGGCCCGCCTTTCTTCCGAGGTAGTGGAAGAAAACCATGGCGCCGGAGACCTGTTCCTGGTGGGAATCAGGCGTCGCGGCGTTCCGCTTGCCGAGCGCATGGCGCAGAAGATCGCGGATCTCGAAGGTTATCGCCCGCCGGTCGGCGTGCTCGATATCACACTCTATCGCGATGACCTTTCAACTGTCGGCGCAAAGCCCGTCGTCAATCGCACCGATCTTCCCGGCGACATCGAAAACCGCAACATCGTTCTGATCGACGACGTGCTCTACACCGGTCGCACCATTCGGGCCGCGCTCGATCAACTAATCGACTTCGGCCGCCCGCGACGCGTGCAGTTGGCGGTGCTCATCGATCGCGGCAAGGAACATCGCGAGCTGCCGATTCAAGCTGACTACATCGGTAAACTGGTGCCAACAAAGAAGAGCGAGATCATCAAGGTGATGCTTCAGGAGTTTGATGAGGAAGAAGGAGTGGTAATCGTCGAGCGACCGTCAGAGACGGCGTAAACGAAGCGGCCAACGGGCCGCTTTTTTTGTGTCAGATCAAATTCATGCAGACAACTTTTAACCGTCGCCATCTGCTAGGTATTCGTGAGCTCCAGGCCGGAGAGATCAATCACTTACTCGACACCGCCGAAACCTTTCGTGAGGTTTCTCAACGCCATATCAAGAAGGTCCCGGCGCTCCAGGGCCGCACCGTTATCAATCTCTTTTTCGAACCTTCAACCCGCACCAGAACTTCCTTCGAAATTGCCGCCAAACGTCTGTCAGCCGACGCTATAAACGTCAGTGTTTCCACGTCCAGCGTCACTAAAGGCGAAACACTGCTCGACACGGCGAGAAATCTCGAAGCAATGGCGCCCGACTGCATCGTCATTCGTCACTCGATGGCTGGCGCGCCCCTGCACCTCGCGCGCATGACGAACGCGCCGATCGTCAACGCCGGCGACGGCGCTCACGAACATCCGACACAGGCACTGCTCGACGCATTGACGATTCGCGAATACAAAGGCCGGATTGAAGGATTGAAAGTCGCGATCGTCGGCGACATCCTGCACTCGCGCGTCGCTCGCTCCAACATCTACTTACTCACAAAGCTCGGCGCGACCGTCAGCGTCGGTGGACCAGGAACGCTCGTTCCCGACGACTTCGCCGAAATAGTCGATAACGGATTGCGCATCGAGAAACGCTTCGAAGATGCAATCGAAGGCGCCGATGTCGTAATGATTCTGAGAATCCAGCGCGAGCGCCAGGACGCCGCGTTCTTTCCGTCGATGCGCGAATACGCCGTTCACTACGGCTTGCAACCGCGACATCTCGAGCGCGCCGCGCCGGATGCCATCGTCATGCACCCCGGACCGATGAATCGCGGCGTCGAGATCTCCTCGGAGATTGCGGACGGCAGCCGGTCGCTGATTCTCGACCAGGTCACAAACGGAGTAGCGGTGCGCATGGCGGTTCTTTACCTGCTCGCGGGCGGAAGCCACGCCGAGCACGCAGAAGAAAAGCCTGCCAGAAAACAAAAACGAGAACGCAAATGAAGCTGCTGATTGCAAATGGTTACATCATCGATCCGGCGCAGCAGGTCAACACCGGTGGTCGCAGCCTTTTAATAGAAGACGGTCGTGTGGTTGGCTTGGTCGAACGCGGCGAGCCGGTTCCCGAACAGGCGCACGTGATCGACGCGACCGGATTGATCGTCGCTCCCGGCTTTATCGATCTGCACACACACTTGCGCGAACCCGGTCAGGAGTACAAAGAAACCATCGCGACAGGCGCGTCGGCGGCGGTCACGGGTGGCTGGACCAGCATCTGTGCGATGCCGAACACTGATCCGGTTAACGACAACACGGCCGTAACACGTTTCATCATCGAACAAGGCCAGGCAGCCAAACTCGCAAACGTCTTTCCCATCGGCGCGGTCACAAAAGGAAGCAGCGGCAAAGAACTCGCGGAAATGGGTGAGATGAAGAACGCCGGAATCGTCGCGGTTTCAGACGACGGGCGGCCGGTGCCGACGCCGGCGATGATGCGCAGGGCAATGGAATATGCGCGCGGTTTCGATCTGACGGTGGTCGATCACTGTCAGGATCAGTCGTTGAGCGCGGGCGGCGTGATGCACGAGGGACGCTGGTCATTGATTCTCGGTCTGCGTGGAATGCCTGCGGCAGCAGAGGATGTTGATGTCGTTCGTGACTGCGTGCTGGCCAAACTGACGAAAGCGAAAGTTCACATTGCTCACGTTTCAACAAAGGGCGCGCTGGAAGCGGTGCGCCGTGCGAAGCATGACGGACTGAACGTGACCTGCGAAGTGACTCCGCACCATTGGACACTCACCGACGAAGCAGTCGCCGAGTACGATACGAACACAAAAATGAGCCCGCCATTGCGGAGCAGGGAACACGTCGACGCGGTCCTCGAAGCAATGAAAGACGGAACGATTGACGCGATTGCCACGGATCACGCACCTCATCACTCGGATGAAAAGGCGCTGGAGTTTGACCAGGCGCCGTTTGGAATCACTGGTCTGGAGACTGCGATTGGCCTTGCGTTCGATCTCGTACACACCGGATTGATTGACCTCGAACGTGTCGTGCAGATGTGCGCCACGAATCCCGCGCGGATTTTCGGCCTGACCGATCGTGGTTCGCTAAAAAAGAACGCGCACGCCGACATCACACTTCTCGATCCCAACCTCGAATGGGTTTTCGACGTGCACCGCTCCAAATCAAAGAGCCGCAACACGCCTTTTGATGGACGGCAAATGCACGGCGCGGCAGTCGCGACGATTGTTGGCGGCCGGATTGTCTACGTCCATCCCGACTACACGCGCATCAACGAACCGAA
>Ga0070689_100002751_pt1 | contig 11538 bp, 9 predicted proteins | sample KBSS23HmetaG_FD_64669 | JGI IMG/M metagenome (GOLD analysis project Ga0070689, IMG submission 64669) | Switchgrass rhizosphere microbial communities from Kellogg Biological Station, Michigan, USA - KBS S2-3H metaG | ecosystem: Host-associated > Plants > Roots > Rhizosphere ... | reverse complement strand
CGATTCGCCCGAACAGGAGCTACTCGTGCTTTATACCCTGGACGAGGCTCAAGGCCCCGATGCGGAAGCCGGAAACGTCACCCTGCAGGCGGCGGCTCTGACAGCGCCCGGGGCCAACAATCCGCCAGTCGTCCGAATTGACGCGCCCCTCAACGTCCCCGCGAGCGATGGGATCGCGGAGGTTCCGCTTTCGGCCATGGCTCAGGATGTGGATGGCAGCGTCTCGCTGCTGGAATTCTTTGCCGGCTCGGTCAAAGTCGCGGAATCAGCCAACCCCCCATTCTCGGTGAACTGGAGCAATGCACCCGTCGGGCGGCATGTTGTCACGGCGCGCGCCACCGATAACCTGGGCGGGACGCGCGTTTCGCAACCGGTGAATGTGTTCATTTATGCCGGCGGAGGCAGTTTGGGAGGGACTCGGACATCGCCGCCATCGGCGGTTGATCTGTCGACCGAAGGCACGAGCGACTGGGCGCACTGGGGCCTGATAAGGCGCTTCGACTTTAACCACAAGGAAACAGGAGGCCGCCAACTCTCCGACCTGGTGATAGTTGGCCCGAACAGGCTGGAGCAGCAGAGCACAGCGCCCACTGCTTTTTCATGGAATGACGGCACGCCCGTCGCCAGCGTCACCCAAAGTTTTTCGGGCGTGTATGTGACGGGCTTGAGCAACGGATTTGAATTGAGCGCGCCGGCTGATACGGCGGCTCGCACGTTGCGTGTTTATACCGGCATTTATGGCCAGCAGGGAATTTTTCAGGCGTGGCTCAGCGATTTCAGTGCGCCGGCCTTTGCCGATGCTTCGGTCAGCAACATTTTCGGTAGCACCTACCCCGTTTACACGTTGAACTACCAGGCGGCGGAACCGGCGGCGCGCATCCACGTCAGATACACCTCGCTGGACGCGTTCGATTTCGATTACGGGAGCGTGGGAATCCAGGCGGCCACCCTCGGATCCTCAGTCGCCTGGCCCCCGCGATTGCAGGACGTGAGTCATACGGCGGGAACGATCACGTTCTCGTTTCTTACTGAAGCCGGACGCCGTTACGTCGGCCAACATACGCTGCAGGCGGGAGACACCAATTGGCAGTCATTCACCAATCTCCTGGGCAACGGCGTGGTCGTCTGGATGAGTGACGAAATCTCCGGCGGCGAACGAGTCTATCGCGTGGTGGTCGACCCGCCGTAGGCCTGAGAATACCGGCCTGACGATCACTGCGGTTTAGTTAGAGCTTAAGCCGGCGGAAAATGAAGTTGTCGAACGGTTGCTGCACCTTGGAAAACGTTCTCAGCGTAAAGGCGACCACCAGCCAGACTGCGCCGCTCAGGAAAAGCGCCAGCGCAACGAGCCGGCACCACTGGACTCCACCCAGATCAAAACGAATCCAGAACACGTTGAACAAAATCCAAGAAAACTCCGCAGCCGACAGCAGGATGGTGTGTCGCGTTCGTCTCATGAAAAAAAACGAAGCAAACGCAGCGCAAACCAGAACGATGGAGAGCACGATCGTGGCGGCGTGCCATTGCAGGAACCAGGAACCATCCAGTGCGAACCACACTGCCGTATAAACCGAGACGAGCGACGAGAGCGCCCGAGCCTTATTCATGGTCGGTCACAATACATCAATCGCCCGAGGGAGCATTAAATTTCTTCAACTACTTTTCTTTTGCCCAAACACCGCCTATCCAAACTGGTGATTACAGTCGGGCGATCGAAGCTATTCGTGATACCGTCGCGCTGCATGGTGTCCGAATCTCTCGAAAACGTGCTGCGCGCCTCCCTCTCCCCTCAATGGGGAGAGGGCCGGGGTGAGGGGTGAGGCGGTTCGTTAGGCACTCAGCCGCGACATTCGTTCGCCTCCATGGTTTGGATGCGCAGGTTGAATTCCCACACGCCTCCAAACCCGGGCTGGCCTCCTGTCTCTGCCTCGCTATGCTCCCGCCGTTATGCGCATCGTCTGCTGGATGACTGTCCTCGCCGCGTTCAGTTCAAGCGCTGCCGATCTCACCACCGCAAGCAACAGCTTTGTCTTCGCTTCTTCACCCCCGGTCGCCCCCATTGCTCTCCTCGCGGAATCGCCTTTCGGAATCAACACCGCCTTCAATCCCGGAACCGCCGATTTGGACGCGCGCCTGCGCGCCATGCAGCAAGCCGGCATCAAATGGGGTCGCCAGGATTTCACCTGGCGGCGCATTGAAAAGGTGAAGGGCGAGTACGATTGGTCCGGATACGATGCCCTGGTGGAAAGCTGTCGCCGGCACGGCCTCCAGCTTTTTGGCAATCTTACCTACAACCCCGCCTTCCATGACATGAAGACCGCCGAGGGCGTGGAAGCTTATGCGAAATTCGCGCGCGCCGCCGTTCAGCGATATGCCGGCAAGGTGGACGACTGGCAGATCTGGAACGAGCCGAACCTTGGCTATCTCGGCGGCGACGTTGACCACTACGCCAAGCTCCTGACCGCGGGCGGCCGGGCCATCCACGAAAGCAATCCGCGCGCGCGCGTGCTGGCCATGAACATGGCGTTCTGCGACGTGCTCTGGGCCAGCAACGTCATGCAACGAGTCCCTTCCAACACCTTCGACATCGTCTGCTTCCATCCCTATCGCAACCCCAATACTCCGGAAGACAAATTCGACTGGTGGGTGCTCGATCAATACGTCAAACGGTTCCATCCAAACCTCACCACCAACTATCCGCTCGTCCGCATGAACTTCCTGGAACAGACTGAGGAACTCATCCGCGCGATGAAATCGTTGGGCGTGACCAAGCCGCTCTGGGTTACGGAAATCTGTTTCAACACTCACATCCATCCCTACGGGCTTTCGGAATTTCGCGAGGCGGATCTGCTCGTGCGCTTCTATGTCCAGGCGCTCGCCTCGGGAAAGATTGAAAAGATCTTTTGGTGGACCCTGAAGGACGGCGGCGGTCAACAATTCGACGCCGCGGAAATGGTCGGCCTGATGCGGGCCGACCTGACTCCCAAATACGCCTACCAGGCTTACGCCGTGATGACACGGATGCTGGAAGGCAAACGGCGGGTGCGCAATGATGCCTTCGGACCGGACATCTACGCGTGTATTTTCACCGATGAAGCCAGGGGTGAAGATACAATTGTGGCTTGGGCCAACAAACCGTTCGCTTATGCTCGCATCAATAACACCGAAGCGGGGCTAGCCCAATATGACGTCCTGGGCACGCGCCGTGTGGTGACCTACAACAAGCAGCGCACGGGCTTCAACCCGTTTCCCTTCAGCGAAAGCCCGGTCTACATCGTGGGCCCGAAAGGCCTAAAAGCGAACATCCGGCCCGATCCCGGATGGTGATCTCTCCCAGGTTCTCCAATTCCTAAATCCCAATTCTCAATTTCAATCCCCAATTCTCCAACTCCCAATGCCATGAGCCGCGCCGCCACTGAATTCCGTTACGAGAAGCTGACCTGGCCCGAAATCAACGATGCCATCGAACTGCGAAAGGTCTGCCTCATTCCCTGCGGCGCCGTCGAGCAACACGGCGCTCACCTTCCCCTCGATGTTGATATCGTATGCCCGACCGGCATCGCCCACGGCGCCGGGCGGCTCGTCCCGGATCAACTCCTGGTGCTGCCGACCGTGTGTTACGGCTACACGGGGCATGTCATGGATTTTCCGGGAACGATCAATAATCACTTCGAGCACTTCATCGATCACGTGCTCGACATCACCAAATCGCTCGCCTACCACGGCTTCAAAAAAATCATCCTCCTCAACGGCCACGGCTCCAACATGCCCAACCTCGATCTCGTCGCTCGCCGGACAAATCTCGAGACCGACGCCGAATGTATCCTGGCCGCGTGGTGGAACTTGCTCACCGTCGACAAGGAATTTTTGCCGAAATGGCGCCAGAGCAAATTCCCCGGGGGCTGCTCCCACGCCTGCGAACTGGAAACATCCCTGTATCTCTACCTGGACGGCGACAACGTGAGAAAGGATCAGATCCGCAGCGACGTCATCAGCTTCAACGAAGAGAACAGCCCGTTCAACTGGGTCGATCTCTTCGCCGCCGGTCCAGCCACACTGATCTCATGGACCAGCAGCTATTCGGAAACCGGAGTGCTCGGCGCTGCCGAACTGGCCACCGAGGAAAAAGGACGCGCCGCCTACGAGGAAGCCGCGCGGCAACTGGCGCGATTCATCACCTGGTTTCGAAACCGGCCGAAGGATGTTCGAAGAGATCGGCATCGCCAGCCGCCCACCATGCCGATGCCATGGGGACAAAGGCCGGTTTGACTCGCCGTTTTTATTCCACATGAAGGGCAACCAGCACGTTCGGAGCGCGGCTCTATGAGCCGCAGCACGCTCGAACTTCAAGCCGCGCCAGTCCTTCGCAATCGCGCCCGGCCCACCTCACTCGCTGCAGGTCACAAACCCGCGCTCCGGCGATGACCCCATCACGCTACCGCTACGGGGTTCTCGCCGTCCTCTGTTCGCTCGCCTTTCTCACCTACCTGGACCGCATCTGCATCATGCGGGTGCAAGGTGACATTGAGCGGGACCTGCGCCTCACCGAACTAACCGCCGCTGACGAACAGCTCCTCCGTCAGCGCGGGCAAGCCGACGACTCACAAGCCCGAACCCGGCTTTCGCGCGACCGGGCCACGGAGCGCATGAGTTGGATTTTTTCGGCGTTCGTCGCCGGATATGTCCTGTTCGAAGTTCCGGCGGGCTGGCTCGGCGATCGATGGGGCGCTCGCGCCGTTATCTTCCGCATCGTTCTCTGCTGGTCTCTTTTCACTGCCGCCACCGGAGGTGTGAAAGGCATCGCTTCGATTTTCTCCGCCAATCCCGGCCCGCGGGAATGGCTGGTTGTCATGATCGTTATCCGATTTCTGTTTGGCCTGGGAGAAGCCGGTGCCTATCCAAACATCGCCCGGGCCCTCGGCCGATGGTTTCCGTTTCACGAGCGGGCCACGGCCCAAAGCTTCATCTGGCTGGCCAGCCGTCTCGGCGGGGCGATCGCCCCGGCGGTCATTGGGGCATTGATTCTTCTCGGGGGCACCTGGGAGCGCGCCTTCTGGATTCTCGGACTGGCCGGCATCACCTGGGCCATCGGCTTTTTCCTCTGGTTTCGCGATCGACCGGAGGATCAACCCAAGGTCAACGCTCCCGAACGATCGCTCATTCAGGGCAGTGAAGATGGGCCAGGAACAATTTATGATGACTCCACCAATGCCGCGCGTTTTCGCTGGATGGAACTGCTCTCGCCCAATGTTCTGGCCCTCGGCCTCGTCTCGTTCTGCGTCAGCTTCTGCTTCTACTTCTACATCACCTTTCTTCCGAAATATTTGAAGGACCAGTTCCAGGTTGAGTATGCCCAGTCTCAATTCATCAGCGGATTGCCGCTGCTGGCCGGCGGCTTGGCCTGTTTGCTCGGTGGTATTCTGTCGGACTATGCAATTCGAAAAACCGGCAGCAGACGCTGGGGACGCCGGCTCCTGCCCGTCGTCGGCTGGACGGGTGCCGGAGTGTGCGCATTCGCTGTTTCCCAGCTTCACTCGGCGACGGCCGTCATGGCGCTAATCGTCATCGCATTCGCGTTTCAGGATCTTGGCGTGCCTTCCATGTGGTCACTGCCGACCGACATTGGAGGACGCTTCGCGGGCACGGTGGGTGGATGGATGAACACGGCGGGTGCAGTCGGTGGGATGCTCAGCCCGATTATCGCGGCGAAGGTCGCCATTGCTCATGGATGGAATGCGACATTTCTTGTTTTTGGCGCGGTCTATCTGCTGGGCGCGGTCGCCTGGCTGCGGGTAGATGCAGGCCAGACCATCCGACCAGGCCATTGAGGAACCTTCCCCGAGCCTGGCTAATGAAAGCAACCGCCGCTCAATCGAACAACTTCTCCCCGCCTATGTACTTCGCCAGTGCGTCGGGATTCAGCCGCAACCCGAGCCCCGGCATCTCTGGGATCGACAGCATCGCGCCGGCATCCAGACGCCACGGCTCCGCCACGATGTCGTCGATGAAAGGAGAACCGTTCAGGTACTCCACCAGATCGGTGTCCGGAAAGGCCGAAGCCAATTGCAGGTCAGCGGCGAGTCCCACCGCCGTATTCCATCCGTGCGGGATAAATCGCACGCCATGTTCGCGCGCCATCCAGGCGATGTGCCGTTCCTCACTGATGCCGCCAACCTTGGTAACGTCTGGCTGCACGATGTCGAACGCGCCCGCTTCGAGCCACGGTTGAAACGACTGGCGTCGCGTCAGCACTTCCCCGCCCGCGATGGGCACCCGGCTGTGCTCGCGCAATCGAACGTAGTCGGGCAGGGCATCCGGCGAGAGCGCCTCTTCAAACCAGGCGACATCGTAGTCCGCCAGCATTTCTGAGGTGCGCAGTGCCCACTTATACCCTTGCGACCAGTAGGCATCGCTGGCGCCCGCGTCCACCATCAGGAGGCTGTCTGTTCCAATCGATTCCCGCGCCGCCCGCACAATCGCTTCGTCCAGGGAATGGTTCTGGCGCCCGAAGGGTCCCCACCCGATTTTGAAAGCCCGAAAACCGGTCGCCCGGATTGCGCCAAGTCGGTCGGCCATGCGCTTCGGTTCTTCCATGAGCACCGAGGCATACGGTCGCACTCGATCGCGATAACGCCCGCCCAACAAACGCCCGACCGGCTGGCCGGTCGCCTGGCCAAGCAAATCCCACAAGGCGATATCGATTCCACTGATCGCGTGCGTCACAGACCCGCCTCGGCCCTGCCAGAACGTATTCTGATGCAGCTTCTCCGTCACTCGCTCGGGCTCCAGGGCGGATTCGCCCAGTAAAAGCGGTTCGAGGAGTTTTAGCGCTCCGCGCACCAATTGATCGCTGGTAAAGACGCTGCCAATCCCGGTGAGGCCCTGGTCGGTGCGAACGGCGATGAGTGTATGCACACAATCTTCGGGCTTCAGCTCATTGGTCCAACCTCCCTCGGGAGTGGCGCCCCGCAAACCGGCGCAGCGGACAGATCGGATTTTCATAGTCCGCGCAAGAATGCGCAACAAAGGCACTGCTGTCACCTGTTGGGTAGGGCTGGCCCGCGTGGGCCGGCCCCGCCGCGTATAGCGGCGGAATCCTTTCGTGCACCATCCCGGGGGCAATTCCTCTGGTGCACGCAGAAGCTTTCCGTCCACTAAACGCGGACCTGCCTATTGCATCCGCTGCGTGCCCGTTTCATAATCGCGCCATGAATTCCAACCTCACGATTGCCGGGACGCCCGCGTTCAACATCAATCGACGTCGATTTCTTCAGACCGCTTCTGCGGCCACTGCTTTGGCCGCACTCCCTTCCTGGGGCGCGGACGCGCTCGATGTGGTTAACGGGAAACCCAAACGCGTCGGACTCATCGGCGCCGGTTGGTACGGCAAAAGCGATTTATGGCGGTTGATTCAGGTCGCACCCGTCGAAGTGATCTCCATCTGTGACCCCGACAAAAAGATGCTGGACGAAGCCGTCGAGATCGCGAGCCAGCGCCAGAAATCAAAACGAAAACCGCGGACTTACGCCGACTATCGGGAAATGCTCAAGGAAAAGGATCTGGATATCGTCCTGATCGGGTCGCCGGATCACTGGCACGCCCTCCATTGCATTGCTGCCGTCGAATCCGGCGCCGATGTTTACTGCCAAAAGCCCATCAGCCGCGACGTGCGGGAAGGCGAAGCGATGCTCGATGCCGCTCGCAAACATAAGCGCGTGGTGCAGATCGGGACCCAGCGCAAAAGCACGCCTCACCTCATTTCCGCCAGGAAACAGGTGATCGAAGCCGGGCTTTTGGGAACCGTCGGGCAGGTCGACTTATGTTGCTATTTCCACATGCGAGCCAATGGGAATCCCCCGACTCAACCGATTCCCGATCATCTCGATTACGAACTGTGGACCGGGCCGGCTCCGCTCCGCCCCTACGACGGACTTCCACACAAACGTTGGTGGCGAACGTTCACTGAATATGGCAACGGGATCGTCGGCGACATGTGCGTCCATATGTTCGATACCGCCCGCTGGATGCTGGGCCTCGGCTGGCCGAATCGAATCACCTCCGCCGGCGGCATCTATGTTCAAAAGGATGGAAAATCCAATATCAGCGACACCCAGACGGCCACCTTCGAATACGACAAATTCAACTGCGTCTGGCAGCATCGCACGTGGGGCACGCCGCCCGACCCGGATTATCCGTGGGCCTTGTTCATCTACGGGGACAAAGGAACGCTCAAAGCCAGCACCATGCGTGCTGATTTCATTCCTCTCGACAAGAATGCCAAGCCGCTGCACTTCGACTGCGTTTTCGAAAAGGAAAAGTATCCCGAGGACGTGACGGAGAAAGACATCGAGTTAAACGCTGCGCCGGCCACCCGGCTTCACATGGTGGATTTTCTCGCCGCCATCGGGAAACGCAGCCGCCCGGTTGCAGACATCGAAGAAGGTCATATCTCCACGGCAAGTTGCATCCTGGCCAATGTGGCCATGGACCTTGGTCGACCGATCATCTACGACGCGAAACGACGTCTCGTCTCCGACGATCGCGAGGCGACAAAGCGATTACGGCGTGATTACCGCAAGCCGTGGAAGTACCCAGCCGCCTGAGCGGGTCCAAAATCGCACACATCAGATAGGAACGCTGCTCCGTGCCCTGAGCTAGCCATGCCACCAATCACGGGCATGCGCTTTTATCGCCTCCAGCTTCCGCATGAACTGCAACCGCAGAATGCATGACCGCGGCTTTTTGTTGAAAGGGCTGAAAGAATCCCGCCGGTTCTCTGTATGTATGCGTAGCGGGTGGCGCGATATCGAGCGGCGCCCGATGCGACGAAAACGTTAACTGTGATTTAAAGATGCCTAACCCATTGATTTCATGAAGACCACCTTGCTGTGCCTTGCGGCCATTGTCTTGTCCGGTGGCGGCTGTTCCACGCCCCATCGGGCGCCTGGATCGGCGCAGCCCAACGCTGTCTGGTGGATGACCGAACCCGGCTTTCATGATCGAACGGTCACGAAGATTGCATTGGAAAGCGCCATCCGGTCCGGGGACAACGAGGTGGCAGCCGCTGCGGAGTACAATCAGTTACACGTCGTAATTGCGGAGGAAAACGAAACGAAGGCGGACGCGGCCCTCCAGGCCCTGGCCGCGGTTGGGGATGACTACTCGATCGTCTGGTTGGAAAGTTTGGAACACCGGTCCGATCTGTCTCATCGGGCGGAGCGATTCGCGGCCACGCGTGCCAGGATTCGGCTGCGAATGGCGAGCAGCCCGGTTCCGGCAGCGAGGCAAATCGAGGAGCGATTTCTGCGAGCCGGTGTCGCGCGCTTGTGCAATCCGTTGGAGCTGTCGCTTCCGGCCTATACGAGCCGATGGGCGCAAGGCAAGTTGGACGCGCCGGGAGTCAGGACCGAGCTCGTACGGTTCAGTGAAGCGAACCGAAGTGGTCAAACGAAGTCTCGTCCGATGGATCGGATCGTTCGCGACATGGCGGCGAACCTGGCCCAGGGACTTCCCAAATGGCAGCCGATGTTTCGCTGAAAAAGAAATTCTGACATCTGCCTGCCAATCTGACACCGCACCTGCGGCACCCCATTGGCACTCCTCTTACCCCTTCCCGAACCAATCCGGCACCGCACCTGCAGCACCCAATTGGCACTCCTCTCACCCCTTCCCGAACCAATCCGACACCGCACCTGCAGCAACCCCATTGGCACTCCTCTCACCCCTTCCCGCACCAATCTGACACCGCACCCGCGGCACCCCATTGGCACTTCTCTCACCCCTTCCCGAACCAATCTGACACCGCACCTGCGGCACCCCATTGGCACTCCTCTCAACCTTCCCGAACCAATCCGACACCGCACCTGCGGTGCCGGATTGGCAGGACAAGCGTGAGAAGTTGTTCCGAATTTCGGGGAAATCGGGATTGCCAGATGGGCTCTTGTCCAGCACCATTTTCTCCTTGTGCGGGAGAAAACCAAGGAGTTGCTCTACCTACTACTTTGGACATGTGAACGGATCGCGTGGCCAACATTCCGGAATTTGACCGAATCCTGGGAGGGATGGGCTTATCGCAAAGGCTTGCTCCGTCAATTGAATCGATTGAGTTCTCGACAACTCGTCGAGTCGCGCAAGTCCGGGAAGAGCGATCAAACTCCCGCCTGGCGACTCAGCGAATCTGGACGAATTCTTGCCCTCGGAGGACGCGATCCAATAAAGGAATGGGCGCGGCCCTGGGACGAACGATGGCGCCTCGTGATCTTCGATGTGCCGCTCCAACGGAACCAGGCTCGAGAACGAATACGACAACGATTGCGTGCCCGTTGTTTCGGTCGTTTACAGGAGAGTGTCTGGGTATCCCCTCATTCGATTCCCACAGTCTCCAATTGGTTGCCTGATCCAGGTCCCGATGGTTCGGTGCGATTCCTTCAATCGGAGCCCTGCAACGGCGACAAACATGAGGACATTGTGAGCGCGGCGTGGGACTTCGCGCGTATCAACGAACTCTACTCCGATTACATGGCGATCCTCAAAGACCAGCCGGCTGCTCCCATTCACGACGAAGCTTCAGCGAACAGGATGCATGCTTGGATGACCCTCGAACGCCAGGCGTGGCTGGCGGTGGTGACGCTAGATCCCCTGCTTCCCGACCGCCTGTTGCCGCCGGATTATCTTGGAAGAATTGCCTGGGACGCTCGTGCAACAGCTTTAAATGCGGCCGCCAACTCATGGACTGAATCATCATCCGTCTTGCGCCGCACTCCGCGGAAGCGAACTCAGCGGGAACCGCTCCGCCGCCGTGGCAGCGGGTCCTAAACGAACACCCTCCAGGCTTTTCCGACCCGCAAGTCTTTCCCGACATTCCCGCGGGCATATACCCCGCGGAACTTAAAAAATGAACTCCATTTCATAGCCAATCTGACACCGCACCTGCGGCACCCCATTGGCCCCCTTTCACCTGCTCCTTTGCCAATTCGACACCGCACCTGCGGCATGCCATTGGCAATCCTGTAGCCCAGCCCTTTGCCAATCGGACACCGCACGTGCAGCATCCAAATGGCAGACGGAGGCCGACTTTCTGCCAATTCGGTGACGAAGGTGCGGCGCGGGATTGGCACGATTGGATCACCCTCCGGATTCGCACAAAGCGTCAAGGTTCGGGCGTCGGGGAAGTCGGCCAGCCGGTATTTTCCTACCGGCCCAGCAAGAAATTTGCTAGTTTCGTTACTATGCCGCAGATGTCTGGAGCAGGCCAGGACGCCGATGAAACAGGGCGACGAATTTTCGCCACGACGCACTGGAGCGTCGTCCTGGCCGCCGGTGACACCGACTCGCCCCCCGCCCGCACCGCCCTCGAGACACTCTGCCGGGCCTACTGGTATCCTATTTATGTCTACGTGCGGCGCAAAGGATACGGGCCGGAAGATGCGCAGGATTTAACCCAGGGGTTCTTTGCGCACCTCATCGCCAAGGAACATATCCGCCTCGCGGATCCTCAGAGAGGCCGCTTCCGGACATTCCTGCTCACCATGCTCGATT
>Ga0070689_100002750_pt1 | contig 11539 bp, 7 predicted proteins | sample KBSS23HmetaG_FD_64669 | JGI IMG/M metagenome (GOLD analysis project Ga0070689, IMG submission 64669) | Switchgrass rhizosphere microbial communities from Kellogg Biological Station, Michigan, USA - KBS S2-3H metaG | ecosystem: Host-associated > Plants > Roots > Rhizosphere ... | reverse complement strand
CCGAGGGCGTCGGCAAAGACATCGACCTCGTGATCGGCAACGGGTACGCGCACGAGCACGCCGCGCACTCGCTCGCGATGATGCGCGACCTCCCCGACGTCCGCGCGCTCTTCGAGCGCCGCTACACGTCCTGACGCGATCCCGGAAGGAGCAAAGAGGGGCCATGATCACGGTGCACCACCTGAACAACTCGCGCTCGCAGCGCGTCCTCTGGTTGCTCGAGGAGCTCGGCGTCCCGTACGAAGTGAAGCGCTACGAGCGTGACGCGAAGACGCTCCTCGCGCCGGCGACGCTCCGCGCGGTGCACCCGCTCGGGAAGTCGCCCGTCATCACCGACGACGGCGAGACGATCGCCGAGTCCGGCGCGATCGTGGAGTACCTCGTCGAGCGGTACGGCGAGGGCAAGCTCGCGCCCGCGCCGGGGAGCGCGGATCGCCGCCGCTACGTCTACTGGCTCCACTACGCCGAGGGCTCGGCGATGCCGCCGCTCCTCCTCAAGCTCATTTTCGAGCGGATGAAGACGGGCCCCGTTCCGTTCTTCCTCAAGCCGATCGTGCGCGGCGTCGCGCAACGCGTCCTCGACACGTTCGTCGACCCGCAGGTGAAGCTCCACATGGACTACCTGGAGAAAGAGATCGCGCGCACCGGCTGGTTCGCCGGCTCCGACTTCACGGCCGCCGACATCCAGATGAGCTTCCCGATCGAGGGGGCCGCGGCGCGCGCCGGCACCTCCGCGCACCCCGAGCTCGGCGCGTTTCTGAAGCGGATCCACGCGCGCCCGGCCTACTCGCGCGCGCTCGAACGCGGCGGCCCGTACCAGCTCATTCGCTGATCGTTCCGCCCAATCTCGAAAATCATCGGGCGGCGAGGGCGCGATCGTGCTTTCACCGAGGTCGAAACGAAAGGAACCACCGCGTGGACGTCACCATTCGCATCGTGTACCCGCTCGAGTCGGGACGCATCGTCCTCCGGACCGAGGCCGACTGGAACGCCGACGTCGAGGCGGTCAAGGTCGACGCGGCGCGGACCACGTTCGAGTTCGTCGTCCACACCGACGCGCCGTTCTTCGACTTCAAGCCGTGCATCGCGGACGACCACGGGCTCCACTGGTCGATCGGTCTGAACTATCTGGCGATCGCAGGCGCCGCGGACGGACGCGAGGTGTACCCGCACTTCTTCGACGACGCCGGCGGATCGATCACGCCGTCGTTCGACATCCCGGCCCCTGACGGCGAGCCGCCGCGCGCGGTCCGCGTGTACGTCCCGCCGGGGTACGAAGAGAACACGCTCAAGCGGTACCCCGTCCTCTACATGCACGACGGCGCGAACCTCTTCTTCCCCGACGAGGCGTTCGCCGGCACGGCGTGGGACATCGACGGGACGATGGACCAGCTCGACGCGATGAGCGTGACCGACAAGGTCATCGTCGTCGGGATCTACGCGCACGACCGGATGTACGAGTACACGAAGCCCGGCTACGAGCGGTACGGCCACACGCTCGTCGACGCGATCAAGCCGGCGATCGATGCGCGCTTCCGCACCCTCGGCGGCCCGTCGAACACGGCGGTGATGGGGTCGTCGCTCGGCGGCGTCGTGTCGCTCTTCCTCGCGTGGCAGTGGCCCGACGTCTTCGGAAAGGCGGCGTGCATGTCGAGCACGTTCGGCTACAAGGACGACCTCCGGCAGCGCGTCTCCAACGAGACGCGCCGGCCGCTGCGCGTCTACCTCGACAGCGGCTGCCCCGGCGACAACTTCGAGACGACGCGCGACATGCGCGACGAGCTCCTCCTCCGCGGCTACGAGCTCGGGAAGGACCTCCTCTACTTCGCCTTCCCGGGCGCGGAGCACGACGAAGCGTCGTGGGCCGCGCGATGCCACCTCCCATTCCAGTTCTTCTTCGGGAAGACCCCCGCGGGGCGGTAGGAGGTCGCGCCGACCGCCGATGGAATTCGCGATCTCGACGTGGAGCGGCTGGCTCGCGGCGCTGCTCATCACCTGCTCCGCGGCGCTCCCGGCCGTGCACCGCCTGCGCGCGCGGAAGCGCGCCGCGCTCGGGTCGCCCACCACGCGCGCCCACGTCGCGCTCGGCCTCGCGACGTCCGCCGTCGCGTTCCTGCACACCATCATGGTCCTCCCGTCGCTGGGATCGCCCGCGAGCATCACCGGCGGGCTGGTCGCGCTCCTCGCGGGGGCCGCGGCGTTCTTCCTCCTCGTCGCGCACGCGGGGCTCGGGCTCCAGCTCCGCGATCCAAAGCTCCGCGCGCGGACACAAAAGCGGCGAAGCCACCTCGGCACCGCGATCGCGATCGCGATCGTCGTGACCGCGCACGCCGCGGCGCTCTTGCGAGGCAGTTGACCCCTCCACGGCGACCGACCAGGGTAGCGGCCATGGACTTCCTCCCCCGCCCCATCGCGCAGGTCGCCGGAGACCTCGGCCTCGGCGACGACGACGTCGAGCTCTATGGAAAGACGAAGGCGAAGGTCGCGCTCGCTGCGCTCGAGCGGCCCCCCACCGGCAAGGGGCGGCTCGTCCTCGTCACGGCGATCAACCCGACGCCGGCCGGCGAAGGGAAGACGACGACGTCGATCGCGCTGGCGATGGGGATGCGCCGCCTCGGGAAGAACGCCGTCCTCGCGCTCCGCGAGCCGTCGCTCGGCCCGGTGTTCGGCGTGAAGGGGGGCGGGACCGGCGGCGGCAAGGCGTCGCTCACGCCGGCCGACGACATCAACTTGCATTTTACAGGTGATATCCACGCCATCACCACCGCGCACAACCTCCTGAGCGCGCTCATCGACAACGCGATCTACTTCCGCGACCCGATCGACGACGCGCCGCCGCCCGAAGGCTCCGCGGCGCGCGCGCCGCTGGGGTCGGCGGTCGATCCGCGGCAGGTCACGTGGGGGCGCGCGCTCGACATGAACGACCGCTTCCTAAGGCGGTGCGTCGTCGGGATGGGCGGGAAATCGCACGGGACGCCGCGCGAGGAGCGCTTCGACATCACCGCGGCGAGCGAGATCATGGCGATCATGGCGCTCGCCACGAGCCACGAGGACCTCGAGGCGCGCCTCGCGCGGATCGTCGTCGGGTCGACGTACGACGGGCGGCCGGTCACCGCCGGCGCGCTCGGCGCCGCCTCGGCGATGACGGCGCTCCTCCGCGACGCGCTGAAGCCGAACCTCGTGCAGACGCTCGAGGGGGGCCCGGCGTTCGTCCACTGCGGGCCGTTCGGCAACATCGCGCACGGGTGCAACAGCATCCTCGCGACGCGCCTCGCGATGCGCCTCGGCGATTACGCGATCACCGAGGCCGGCTTCGGCTTCGATCTCGGCGGCGAGAAGTTCCTGAACATCAAGGCGCGCCTCGCCGGCGTGTGGCCGCGCGCGATCGTCCTCGTCGCGACGCTCCGCGCGCTCAAGATGCACGGCGGCGCGCCGGTGAAGGCCGCGGGCGAGCCGAACCGCGTCGCGCTGGCGAAGGGGATCTCGCACCTCGAGAAGCACCTCGAGAACGCCGCGGCGTACGGCCTCCGGCCGGTGGTCGCGATCAACGTCTTCCCGCAGGACCGCGAGGAGGAGCTCGCGCAGGTCGAGGCCGCCGCGGCGCGCATCGGGGCGCGCATGGGGCGGAGCGAGGGGTTCGCGCGCGGCGGCGAGGGGGCGATCGATCTCGCGCGTGTCGTCGCCGAGGTCGTCGACGCGACCGACGCCGCGCCGCCGAAGCCGCGGTACGTGTACGAGCTCGACGATCCGCCGAAGGAGAAGATCAAGAAGATCGCGCGCACGATCTACGGCGCGAAGGACGTCGCGTTCACCGGGTCGAGCGAGCGCGATTTGAAGCGGATCGCCGAGCTCGGGTACGAGAAGCTCCCGATCTGCATGGCGAAGACGCAGCTCTCGCTCACCGACGACCCGGCGCGCCCGGGGCGGCCCGACGACTTCGTCGTCACGGTGCGCGAGGTGCGCCTGAGCGCCGGCGCCGGGTTCCTCGTGCCGCTCACCGGCGAGATGATGACGATGCCGGGCCTCCCGAAGGTCCCGGCCGCGCGCGGCGTGAAGCTCCTGCCGAACGGGCAGATCAAGGGGCTCATGCAGAACGATTGAGATCGCGGCCGTTCTCGTCTTCGGGCTCGTCGCCGTCGAGCGCGGCGACGGGCAGCTCGACGAAGAAGGTGCTGCCCGCTCCGACGCAACTCTCCACCCAGACCCGACCGCCGTGCATCGCCACGATTCCTTTCACGATGGAGAGGCCGAGCCCCGTGCCTTGCCGGGCGGTGCGACGGGCTTGCCAGAATCGTTCGAAGACGTGAGGGAGGTCTTTCGACGGGATCCCGGCGCCGGTGTCGGCCACGGAGAGCCGGACCGCGCCTCCTGCTTCCTCGGCGCGAACGGTGATCCGGCCGCCGGCCGGCGTGAACTTGACCGCGTTGCTCAAGAGATTGGCGACGACCTGCTGTACCCGGCCGGCGTCGGCGAAGACCGCGGGGAGCTCGTCCGGCAGCTCGCGCTCGACGTGCAGGGACTTGCTCGCGGTCAGCAGCTGCATGGCCTCGATGGTCTCGTTGACGAGCGGGACCACGGCCAGCCGCCGCCTCTCGAGAGACAGCTTGCCAGCTTCGATGCTCGCGGTATCGAGCAGGTCCTGAATGAGGCGGTTCATGCGATCGGCGGAGCGCTTGATGCTCTCGACCTGCTTGCGTGACCTCCGGCGGTCGTCGCTGGCGGCGATGCTCGTTATCGCGGCGGCGTTCAGGAGGATGACGCCCAGCGGGTTCTTGAGATCGTGGGAGACCACGGCGAGCAATTCCTCACGCGCGCGAGTGGCCCTCTGCGCCTGCTCGTAGAGCCGGGCGTTGTCGACGGCGAGGGCGGTCCGGCGGCCGATCTCCTCGGCGAGGCCGAGCTCCTTCGAGGAGTAGCGTCGGTCCGACTCCGCCGCGATGAAGGTGAGCGCGCCGAGCGTCATGCCCTGAGCGACGAGAGGCACCACCATCATCGACCTCGTCCCGGTCGCGCGAAGGAGCTCCGCGTCTTCGTCGTCGTGAGCGACGGCGGCGAGCTCCGGGCCCTGGTCGAGGAGGAGCGACCTCCCGGACGCGAGGACCTTCGACTGGGGCGTCTCCCGTCCAGGGAGGGGAGCGGAGCGGCTCACCCTCTCCGCGAGATCTCGCTGCTTCTGCGCGTCCGCGAAGACCACGTCGAGACGCCGCGCCACGCCGTCCTCCCCCACCTGGTCGATGAAGCACAGGTCGGCGAGGAGCGGGACGAGGTACCGGACCACCGCGTGGAGCATCTCCCTATGCCGCAGCGAAGAGGCGAGGATGGCGCTCACGTCGGCGAGCGCGCGCTGCTCCTTTTCGGCGCGCTTGATGTCGATGATGTCTCGAAACGCCAGGACCGCGCCCGACACCTGCCCCGCCTGCCGGAGAGGGGCGCACGTATAGCTCACGGGGAACGCGGCGCGGCCTCGGCTCGTGAAGAGACTCTCGTCGCTTCGCATCACCGCACCTCGGCGCATCACGGCCGCGAAGGGTGACTCTCCTTCGGTGAGCGGCGTGCCGTCGGCGCGGCGCACCTGAATGACGTCTTGAACGCGCATCCCCATCGCGTCGTCGGCCGCGAAGCCGACGAGCTGCTCGGCGGCCGCGTTGAAGAGGGTGACTCGACCCTCCAGGTCCGCGGCGACGACGCCCTCGCCCAGGCTGCCCGTCACGTCGCGGGCAAACGCGAAATCACCGCGAATGCTCTCCTCCGCTCTCTCGGCGGCCGCCCGCCTCGCCTCGGCGTGCGTGCGCGCCATCTCGGCGGCGGCGTGTCGAGCCTCGAGGATGGAGTTTCGGTCGACCGCGATCGCCACCTGGTTGACGACGGCGTCGACGAAGAGCAGGTCGAGCTCGTCGAACTCGGCCGTCCCCTCCAGGTGAAGGGCCCCGAAGATCGGGGCCTTGTCGACCGCGAGCGGAAGGGAGATGTAGTTCTCCTTGGCCCTGAGGTCCTCCGCCCGATCGGGAGGGCCCTGGTCATGTCGGCGTCGGTCGCGATCCACGTCCGTCTCTGCCGCGTCCGGTTCGAGGTCGACGCCGGAGCGCACGAGGTACGCGTACGAAGCCTGGGCGTGCGCCTTGGCCATCCGCAGCCGCTCCGCGGTCTCCACCTCGGCCTGCCAGATCATCGCGCGAGGCTTGCCCGGCGTGTCGGTCTCGAGGAGGAATATCGAGCTGCGAAGGGGGAGCGTCCGCACGACGAGGGCGACGACGGCCGGGATCGTGCGATCCACGCCCTCGAAGCGCGTCAGGAGCTTGCCGATCTCGTAGAGGTGCCGGAGCCGCTCGTACGCGAGCCGCGACCGCGCCGGCTCCGGGCCGCTGTCCGCGACCGCCAGGTCCGTCGTCTCTTGGAGGCGCTTCGTCTCGGGGTGGCGCGCTTCGCGCAGCTTCTTCTTCTTTCGGCCGCGAGCGCTCATGCCGCCGCCTACCCCGATCGATTCTGTTTGGGTTTGCGCTTCTTCGCCGTCGCACGGCGCTCGCTGTCGGTGCGGGCCCCGACGCGGAGGCCTCCTTCGGCGATGCCGAAGAAGTAGGTGCCTCGGTCGTGCCGAGTACCTCGGGCCTTCACCACGTTCAGGGTCGGCCGGAGCTCCCCCGGCGATCGCCGGTAGCGCAGCATGACGAGGTTGTCGGTGATCGGTGAGAAGCTGCGCTCCGTCACCGTCCCCGTCGAGAACAACGACTTCGACTCGAGCGTGAGGAGGCTCGTCACGCCGAGCGTCTTGAAGCGCGTGACGAGAGCATGGAGGAGCTGCCCGAGCTCGCCGCCGAGCACCTTGTCCTCCGCGAGATAGCTCACGCTGTCGAGGACCAAGCGGCGCACGTTCTTCGCCTGGATCTTGTCGGTGAGGATCGTGAGGAACTGGTTTGCGCGAATGTGCTCGCGCGAGAGGTAGATGAGCTCGACCGTCCCCTCGTCGACCGCGCCCTGGAGGGGGATCCCGAGCCCGTTGGCGCTCTCGAGGATCTGCCCCGGTCCCTCCTCGAGCGCCACGTAGAGCCCCGGCTCTTCGTGCTTCACCCCCTCCGCGAGGAACTGGAGCGCGAGGGTGCTCTTGCCGATCCCGGCGCTGCCCGAGACGAGCGTCACGCTCCGCTCCAAGAGCCCGCCGCCGAGGAGCTCGTCGAGGCCGGGGACGCCGGAGCCGAGCCGCCGTATCGCCTTCGACGGAGACCGCGGCGCGTCGGGCCATCTCTCGACGCTGTAACGAGGAAAGATCGTGATCCCTCCCGGCCCGATGAGCATGTTGTGTCGCCCCTTGAGGTGGGCGGTGTTTCGCAGTTTGTAGATCTCGATATACCGCTGGCGCTCGAGCCCCTCCTCCACCGAAGAGAGGAGGATCACGCCGTCGACCACGGTCTCTTCCACGCCGAATCGGCTGATCTGGTTGGAGCCGTAGGGGACGTCGGTCGCCAAGAAGCCGACGGCTTGCACGTTCTGGATGACGCTCGCGAGCTGGAAGACTTTCTCCCGGTCGATCTGCGGATCCTTGATCTTGTGGAGGAACACCGAGACGGAGTCGACGGCGACTCGGTTCGCGCCCATCGCCTCGATCCGCTCCTTCATCATGAGGAGGTGCCCTTCGACCACGATCTCGGGCTGGGGTATGAAGACGATCTCGACCATGCCGCGCTCGATCTCCCGGTCGAGGTCCCATCCGAGGCCGCGCGCAGTGGCGAGGAGCCGCTCGCCCGTCTCCTCGAACGAGAACATGATCCCCTTCTCGCCGGCCTTCGCGCCGCGGTAGAGGAACTCGAGCAGGAGCACCGTCTTGCCCGTACCCGCGACGCCGCCGACGAGGAGGCTCGATCCGCGGGGGATGCCGTCTCCCAGGAGGTCATCGAGCCTGGAGAGCCCGGTCTTGCAGCGCTCCCTGGACGAGGTGCTCTCGCGCTTGATGATCACGCGCGGCGCAAAGACGTCGATGCCGTTCGACGTGATCAAGAACGGGTGCTCGTCCCGGCTGTGATCGGTCCCGCGCATCTTCACGGGTTGGATGAATCGCTGTTGCTCTCCCGACTGCTCTCGCTGCCTCAGCGTGATGAGCCCGTCGACGATCGAGAAGAGCGGGTTCGTCTGGATGTCCTCTGGACCATACTCTCCCAGGAGGAGCGCCGTGCTCTCCCAGGCCATGAGGTTGACCGCGATCTCGTAGCCGAACTTTCGGAGCTCCTCCTTGGAGCGCGCGAGATCGTCGAAGACCTTGAAGCTGTCGATGACCACGATGGCGGGCTTGACCTTCCTGACCTGCTCCATCAGGAGCGCCGAGGCCTCCTCGAGCCCCTTCGACCGGAGGATGACCCCGAGATCGACGAACTGAAGATCGGCGTCGAGCTTCTTCGGGTCGAAGAAGCTGAATTGGCTCATGTAGCGCAGCGTCTTCGCCGTGGGCTCCGAGAGCGTGCTGAAGTAGAGGACGCGATTCGTGGCCGATGCGTTGTGAAAGCATATCTGCTGCGCGAGGATGGTCTTCCCGGCCCCCGGCGACCCGGCGAGGACGATGACCGTGCCCTTCGGCGGCCCGCCGTTGAACAGCGCGTCGAGATTCCTCACGCCCGTCTCGATGCGCGGGACGCCTCTCTTCCTCTTCATGACTTCGCTCCCTCGGCGTCCTCGGTCTTCGGGTCGGCGGGCGCGCCCCGCGACTCTTCGTCGGCGACGGAGCTTCGCTCCGGCGCTGCGCTCAAAAGCTCCGCGTGGAGCGCGGGGGTCAGGACCTCCGCCGTCAGGTTCCCGAGGACCGTAAGGAACTCCACCAAGACGAACCGAATCCCCTCTTCGACCTGAGCTGGATTCAGACCGGCCGCCCGAATCATGAGCTCCTGAAAGCGAAGCCCGTCCCCGTCCACCGTCAACGACGAGAGGATCGGGAACCTCTCCGCCGCGTTGTAGAGCACGCGGTCGACGATGGCTGCGAGCGTCACGTCCCCGAGGGTCCGCCGGGAGCGCCGCCACATGGCGCCGAAGGCGTGCTCGAGGGCTTGCAGCGACTGCTCGGGAGGCAGTCCCCTCGCAGCTCGTTCGAACCAAGCGTTGACGCAAGCGCCGTGGTCGGCGTCATCAACCATATGGATCGCCGCCACGCTCGACGCGCGAGGGGCGCCGGACGATCGACGGCCCGGTCGAATGGACCGTGGATTCAGGCGACACCACGGAGGCGCCGCGCCGCGCCGCGAGCGTCTCCGATCCCGTAAACGGGAATATTCGAAGGCGCTTCACCGAAGAGCCGTTCATGTGCCTTTGACTACCTCGTTCTCCCGAGAGTCGTTCAGGCGCCTCGCCCCTCGGCGAGGGAGGCTCGCTGGAGAACGTACGGACCGTTCCGAAAAAGCGCTACGCGGCCCAGCATGGCGTGCTTCCGAAAACGGCGCAACGGACAGAATCGGCTTCATGTCGAATAGATGGCGCGGAGCTTAGCCGCGTTTCTATTCCATCCAGGCCAGACGACTCGTCATGGGCTGGATGGGGCTCGCCCCGAGCCGACCGGACGTGCAGTCGCTACGAAGTCCGAGAAGCGAAGCGACGCGAGCCCGCACAGATCGTCTCGATCGACGCGGACGTATCGCCACTCCGCGTCGGTGAGCGCGGTCGCGTTCTCGCACCAAGCGAGCGCCGCGCGATCCCTCTGCAGGGCCTCCGCCGCGATCACGATTCGCTTCGTCTCGAGCAGATAGGACCGGCCGTCGTCGACGCGCACGACCCAGCCCGGTTGAAATAGGCGGAGGTTGCCGCCGTCGTCGAGGTGCTCGATCGCGAAGCCGAACGCCGGCGGCAGCTTCGCGAACGCGACGACGTCGGCGGCCGCGTCGAGGAAGCGCGCGAAGGCGAGCTCGTGCTCGTCGTCGCACGCGACGCGATCGAAGACGGTGCGACGCGCCTCGACGACCATTTGGGACCAGGGGAAGGGCGGGCACGTCGAGAGCGGGCGCGGCGGAGAGAGGAGCGCGGCGCGCGCCGGTGCGGCGGCGACGGCCCGGAGCGCGCCGGCGAACGCGTCGATCGCGAGCCTCCGGGCCGCGGCGCCGGCCATGGCGCGGACGACGTCGGGGCGGTGGAGGTCGACGCGCTCGCCGAAGAAGCGGTCCGCGAAGAACGCGCGCACCTTCGGCACGAGCGCCGCGAACTGCGACGGCAGCTTGAGCTCGCGCGCGATCAGCCGCGCGTACGTCCCGATCGCCTCCTCGGCGGTCCGCGGCTCGAACGCGTCGCGGTCCGCGGCGGCGAGGCGGAGCGGGGGCTCGGGCAGATCGAAGCCCATGACGTCGAGGCTCGCGATCTCTTCGGCGAGGCTCCTCCTCCGCACCCGCGCGGGCGAGAGCAACGGCAGCGCGATGTCGAACGGCGCGCGCTCGGGGCGCGGCGCGATGGTCGTGATCCGGACGCGGTCCTCGCCGAGGTCCACGCGATCGAGCTCGATCCCCTCGAGCCTCTCGAGCTCGTCGATGACCTCGAGGAACGCGTCGTTGCCGATGACGTCGACGCGCTCCGCGTAGCCCGCCCCCGGCTGCCCGCGGAACATCGGCCGGAGCCCGCGGCCGATCGCCTGCTCGGGGAGGATCTCGGCGCGCGACGTGAACGCGCGGAGGCCGAGGACCACGGTGACGCTCCGCACGTCCCACCCTTCGCGGAGCATCAGCACCGAGACGATCGCGCCGACGTCGCTCGCGTCCTCGTCGACGCCGCGCGCGAGCGCCCGCGCCTCGGCGGCGCCGGCCTTCGTGACCTCGCCCGCCGCGTTCGTGTGGATCACGAGCGTGCGGCGGCCGCCAAGCTCGTCGGGGTACGCGCTCCTGAGCCACGCGCCGACGTCGTCCGCGTCGCGCCGGCTCGCGAGCATCACGAAGAGGACCGGCTTCCTCCCGAGCGGGCGGAGCGAGTCGCGGTACTGCCTCCACCTGTCGACCGCCGCGGCGAGGTAGCCCTCGTACCGGATCGACGCGCGGTCCGACGCGACCTCCTGCACCCTGGCCACACCGCGCACCGGCCGCTTGACGATCCCGTCGAGGATCGCCTGCTTGAGCGGGTAATCGGAGATGATCCACGGGAAGAGGGCGCCGCTCGGGAAGCGCGGCGTGGCCGAGAAATCGAGCTGCACGTTCACCGGCGTCCGCTCGTGCAAACGGGCGATCGCGGCGCTCCACTCGCCGTCCTCGGCGTGCGTGTGGTGCGCCTCGTCGTTCAACACCATGAGGCGCCCGTCGCGCCGGCCGATCCGTTCGCGGAAGCCGCGCGGCTCGAGCCTCGCCGCGGCCGGGCGCGGGCCGAGCAGCGCCGCGAGCGCCTCCGGCTCGCTCGAGGTCTCCGGCGCGCGCTCGTAGAGCTGTTGCACGTTCGTGAGGAAGAGCGCCCCCTCGGCGTGGGCCCGATCGCCGTCGCCGCGCATGACGCAGTCGAGGTCCCAGAGCGGGCGCATGTCGCGAGGGATCACCGGGTCGGCGTCGAAGACGCGCCCGCCGGCGAAATCGAGCCGGAGGCGCTCGTGCACGATGACGTT
>Ga0070689_100002748_pt1 | contig 11541 bp, 18 predicted proteins | sample KBSS23HmetaG_FD_64669 | JGI IMG/M metagenome (GOLD analysis project Ga0070689, IMG submission 64669) | Switchgrass rhizosphere microbial communities from Kellogg Biological Station, Michigan, USA - KBS S2-3H metaG | ecosystem: Host-associated > Plants > Roots > Rhizosphere ... | reverse complement strand
ATTATGCTGGCCTATGCCATTACGACTCACAAAGCCCAAGGCTCGCAAGCTGACACGGTGGTCATCGTCGTGCATCATGCTGTGAAGGGTCAGTTGAGTCGCGAATGGCTCTACACGGCTGTCACACGTGCTCGGCGTCGCGTGGTCATCCTGTCGACTCGCATGGGCATGAGCGTCGCAATCAATCGGCAGCAAATCTTCGGCAAGACGATGAGAGAGAAGGTGAATCGTTACCGTCAGGTGATGAACGCCGGCAACGTGTTCGTGCGGCTCGAAGCCTATAATACGACTCTCGAAGGTACTGTCGATCGTATCGACGCGCCGGAAGTCGAAGAGGAGTTCGATGAGGACTCCATCAATATGGAGGGTTGAGAAATGAGTTCGTTACTAGATGAAGGTCGATTCCCGGCAGGCGAATTTAGCGTTTGGCAGGATTTCTCGAACGGGACGCGGGAACAAGTTCGACTCCGCGTTAGTCCTGAAGCTGCTATCGAAGCTTTCAAGCATTATACTGATTGTATCGGCAGTCGACTCGGCATGACTGAACGCGTCATCATTGTTGATGGTGACGATTATGTAAACATGGAATGGAAGCACGGCGAAGGAATCGTGTTTCCTCCAGAACTCAAGGGGAAATGAAATGGAGATTCTACCAACACCAGGTAGTCCTGTGACCACACAGAAGATTTATCCCGGCGCGCGAATCCACATCCAAGGAGACAAACTATTCTTGATGTGGGACGTGCTCAAGCCAGGAATCATGGGCAAGATCGATCACGTCGCCTACATGGTAGTCGAGGGCGACAAATTCGTCGAGAAGGGTTTTGGTGAATCCTTCGCCGACAAAGAGGCCCAGCCACTTATTGCGCTCGGCAGTGCATTACGGCCGCGCGTCGAATCCTCGGTGATGAACATCGTCAACAACTTGGTACAGAATCAACAGAACCTCGCTCCTTATGCTGCGTGGCAGATCGACATGGCGCAGCGCGAATGGGCTGTCAGTGAGGACTATCCACACGAAGATATGATCGTGAATCGGATTCCTGCCGATACCGCCGACAACAAATTGAAGTATCAGCAGCTTCAACTTGGCGACAAGAATCGATCGATCGCGGAATTGGAGAAATACAATTCCCAACTCCAGAAAGAGTTGGTCGACTTGAAAAGGGCCGCTGCAAGAACAATCATGGACTCTAGCGGTCTAGAGTCTAACGAACAATAACAGCTTTGGCCGGGCAACATGACTCAACCCCCGAAGCCCGGCCAGGGTGGCGCAGGTGACTCTGTATAGGATCGTCGGAGTCACAACCATGCAGGACAGTGAGGTAAAAACCTCGCGGTAGGAGAGTCAGGGCTGGCTCCCATAGTCCGTCGGAAACTGTAACCGACGCGCCAACTAATTAGAATCAGCAACGGAGAGTAACATGGTAAAAGCACTTGTGGTTTACTACGACGATAATGAGTACAGAGCAAAAGTGTGTAATTCTGATACACCCGATTCATCAGTCGCGTGGGTATGGGGATTAAATGAGAGCGATCAAATCATCGCCGTCGTGGTGATCCCGCCGCGAATCGATTGGGAGAGTCAATGTCAAGTTTTCATTGACGAGCAGGAAATCAAACTTTGATTCTCTCAGACGAGTCGCTGGCAACACCGGCTCGTGTCTTGGAATCAAAAAGGAAGGGTTGAGAAATGACCATGCGAGAGTTGAAGGTCCGGCAGTTCATCTGTAATGGATGCAATGTCGAGAAGAGCGAAACGAATCCCACGATCGAGGCGCCAATCAATTGGTACTTTATCAAGATACACGAGAATCGTGAGAGTGGGTCTAGCACAGCGACTTACCATTTCTGCGGTAAGGATGAGTGTGGTGATGGAATCAACAATCTGATTGCCAAGACCGTCACACGCCAAAAGCTAAACAAGCCGCATCAACAGTAGCGTTCCATTCGGGTTTGAGCCGAAGAACAGGAGAACGAAATGTCTATAGATTCACAGGTGGCGAAGCTCGTGCAACTCACGCCTTCGTTGAAGTTCGACAATGACCGGCGCTTCGCTCATGACTTAGTTTCAGCGTGGCGTCGTAAACATCGACTCAGCCAAGCCCAGCAACTCTGGGTCGATAAGTTGATCGATATGGCTGAAGCCCGAATCGAAGAACTGAAGAACCCTCCGGAGCCGCAAGTTGATGCCATTGGAATCGACATGTCGAAGCTTCATGCATTGTTCGACAAGGCGCGCGCTAAAGATGTACAGGTGCCGCGACTCCGGGCAATGATGGCGGATGGAACGAAACTTACGTTCGTCGGCAAGAAAGATGTCATTTATATCAATAAGGGTGACTCCTATTACGGCAAGATCGACAAGAGCCAATGCCTCATTCGCTATCGTTTGATTCCTGAGTGCCAGGAAGTGACCGACATCGCAATCGCCATCGGCGAGAACCCGGCTGAGTTCGGCAAAGCGCAGGGCCAGCGACTCAAGTGGTGTATGTTCTGCGGTACAGAATTGCGCACGATCGAGTCTCTGTACTACGGCTACGGACCCATCTGCGCCGAGAAGTGGGGACTCCCTTGGGAGGACGGCCGCGAGAAGCACCACTTGCAGAAGTTCGCTGAAGCCACTGGTGGATTCGATTTCCAGGCAGCCGTAGATAAATGGAAGGACGCGTTGAAGTAATGCGACTCATCTTATGCGCGTACTGCGGGCGTACGCTCAGACTTTGGAGCCATCCATGTTCTGGCTTCGAAGACCTAGCTTACAGCGATCGACTCGATGTATGGTTCCACCCATCGTGCGTTGTCGGTATCTGTAATACTGTGAATATCAGCGTGGAACCGGAATCAGCAATAGACTGGGAACCTTTATTCAAGTGGCTCGGTCTACCGGAATATGAGAAGGAATGTTATGAGCGAGAATCAGCAAGAAGGGCCGAAATCCACCGATCCGTCGTCGAGGCAAAGCGATACCTCGCCAATCATGCGATCGAAAACGAGTCACGACGGTCGACCGCTACAAACCATCATCACGGAAAAGGCGATTCACGGCGCGGTGCCAACGGAGTACGCCTTGATGAAGCCTTCCGTCTGGCATTCAACGCAGTGGCAATTCGAAGAGACGTTGGCGGCGGTGCGATTCAGCGACGGGTCGACGACGTATCTCCAACAGGGTCCGATCGACGAAGCGATGATTCAAGCTAGCAAAGACGCCGCTCGTCGAAAGCAGAAACCTGCGATCGGCAGTCTAGAGGACGATGTCGGTAAGGCTTTGGCTGAATCCTTGGGCGCCGGTCATGACGAAACCTGATCTCTATTGGAAGGACTATCGTCACATCGCCGCCTGGAATCGTTTCATGGGCACCGATGAGAACACTGAAGAGGATCAACGCGCCGCAGCGTCGGTTCAAGCACCAATTGATTCACTTTATGTCGATGACATGTTCGGTTATGTCACATTTAGTGAGTTGACCGAAACGGGTGTGAAGCGAATCATCGAGAACTTCATAGAAGATAAGAAAGACGAGCAGTAGCCATGCCTATGGTACCGATCAAAGACTACAATCCCGGATTCGTGAACGGCGTCACGCACGTCCTCACGGGTGCTCAGACTCTGTATTATCTTTTCAATGCATGGGCCGAGTACGAAAATCTGCCAGTCATTCTTTGGTACCGCAAGGGCGAGGCTGAGTTCCGAGTCAATGCCATCCGAGTCGCACTCTCGAAGGAACGCAAGTTGCGTGGACTTAAGCGTACCTTCGAGCTGCGATTCAGTGACACCTGGCCTCATACTCACGAGGGAATTAAGGGTGAGGCAATCAAAGTCGAACGAGTCGCTGGCACCTTGCAGACGCGAGTTAGAGCCGCGCTCATCCAGATGAACCAACAACGTCAAGCTAGGGGTTGAGTCTATGACAAAGAATCCATTTGAGGCCTTCATGAAGGTTTCCACGAGTCCGAAACGACCTGATCCAAAGCCGGAGCCGGCACCAGTGGTTGATGAGGCAGCGATGCCGACGAATCCCATGAGTCAGCTTCTGGGTCCAGAGGTTCCAGAGACGCCAGAGGCAACACCAGTCTACGCGGACACTGATGCCATTCAGGCCGACTCCGTGTATGAACTGGCCGCGGTGAACACCGAGTCCCTGGAGCCCGTAAAGATTCCAGAGAACGCTATCGCCCGTGCAACGCATCTCCGCGAACGCATGATGACGTTGAAGACTCATGAGTCTGTGAAGGCCCTTTGCGATGACATGGATACTCATATCGTCGCGAATCCATTGCTCAAGGGGCCGGTCTTGTCCATCCTTCGCGCGCACGTTTCATCGCTCATGGTGACTCTAAAGCAACATCCAGAGTTCGACAGTGTGATGATCGATAAGGACGTTCACAATATCATGACATTCGTCATGGCGACTCGCGATGAGGCCGTAGTGCTTCGTGACGTGAAAACGGACAAGAAAGCGAAACGCGGCGCGACCAAGGAGGTGAAGGCGATCAAGGAGTCAGCCTTCGCCAGTGCATTTGCCGCCGTCATGAACGCTCAGATGGGTCGCAAGTCATGAGTGCGATGACTCGACCGATAGGTGTCCCAAACCTAAATTTGCACGCGGTCGTGACCTCCCACTCGATCGATGCAACATTCGAGTCGTGCCCTCGCCGTTTCGAGTTCGCGCATGTTTGGCAGCAAGTGCCAGAAGGCGGAGCTACGGGATTCGCTGCTGAGGTCGGCACTGCATTGCATGAAGCGGTTCAGGCATGGGCTAGGCTCGCGCTACTGCCCGGCAGAGATCGGAATCATAGGTCCAAGATCGCGCTGAATGAGGGATACAAGTCTCTTCTTCGTTGGTGGCCGTGGGCACTCGAAGCCGCTTCGATGGCAGCGAAGAAGACGGGAATCAAACAGCGTTCCCTTGGTGAAGCAATCCTGCTGTACGAGGAAATTATCAATGCCGAATTCTGGGAATCCTGGGAACTTATTCCAATTGGCGATTTCGGCCTCTCGATTGAAATCCCCTGGCGAATCGGTTTCGCTTCAATGGGAACTTTTCCTCTGCCCCAAGGGGGACTCGGGTATCTTGCTCGACAAGGGAAGATCGACTTCGTCCTGCGGAATCGGAGCACTGGGGAGGTTCGAGTCTTTGACCTTAAGACAACTGTTAAGGACGAACGGGCTCACGAGGCGGCATATAAATTCAGTGGACAAGGACCTGATTACGCTATTGTCATCGCCTCTGCTCTGGGATTCGATTGGCGAGTACATGGACTCAAGATGTCTTATGTTGTCTCAAACTTCGCCAGTGCAGACGGTAGTGAAGATGCCACAGTGCGACTCTACACTTATACTTATACTCCATCGGATATCCAAGACGGGATAGACTTGAAGTTCGAACGAATGAATCGCATGATCGACATGGCCAAGAAAGGCCATTGGCATCGCCGGACTCACGGTTGCGACTCTTATGGCAGTCCTTGCCCATACATGGGAATCTGTCCGAGGCGCGACAAACCGTTCATCAAGGCATGGTTCGCGTTCAACGACTATGAGGTCCGTCCGCGAATCTATGCACCAATCTGGGATTTGATAGCTTAAAGGAGACTCACTTGGAAATCGATATGAAGAAAGATGTGCAGTTTCGCCAGCAATGGCCGCTGCCACATATGGAGAATCCACAAGGCACTGGCGGTCTATTGCCTATGACTAAGGAAGCCGCTGCATTGTGGAATTTCTTGCAGGGCGCGATGGCCGCGATCGCGAAGATACCGGCCCAGACGACTCTCGAAGGTGCGCCTGACGCCAATGTCAGCCTTATCCAGATCGCGACATCAGTGGCGCAGGTCTACGGAGTCAAAACCGAAGACATGTTCAACATGGGTCTCGTGCATTGCGCTAAGCGTGAGGCGGCTCGTTGTGGACTCGTCTGGTTCGATCAACTTGACGCCTGGATTGCTTCGGGCGGCAAGGCTTACAATGATCTGACTCGCGATCCTGACAAGGTATTCCAATGAGCGGAGACACTCTCTATGATTTGCCACCGGGGCAGGACGATCCGATTCATTTGCTCGCGGTCGCGGACACGAAGATGGGGAAGTCGGTGTACTCGGCACAAGCTGCGGTGGACGGCTTTGGAGTCATCTACCTCGATTGCGATAACGGTCGCACGGCTATCGAGTTTGCGCTCAAGGGCAACGACGCTGCAAAGAAACGACTCCGGTACTATCCGTTTGGTCGTCCATCCGCGTTCTTACAGAATCTCTTCCGCTCCACGGCCGTTGCCCCGATGCGATGGATACCGCGCACAAACGGGTTATGGGGGCCAATGGCAGTTGGACTCGAAGAAGACGATGTGGTATGGGAGTTTAATATCAAAGCTATTCCCAGTTCCTACGTCTTAGTGATCGACGCCTGGACTCCTGTAGCCGCCGATGCACTTGGGATCGGCGATGCGACTCAATCAGCCGTCCTACTCGAAGGCACTGACCAGCAAATCTATGGCGGCGCCAATGTCAATTTAACCTATATCGTCAACATGATTCAGAAGCTGCCGTGTCATGTTATCGTGCAAGCTCACGGGACGATATTTGAGCGGTATGAAAAGCCACTCAATGTCAAAGGCAGCGGCATGAAACAAGGGGAGATGATTCTACGTGAAGTCAAAGATGTACCGGTATCCTCGAGTCGTGCGCATGGTGAGTCAATGGCGACAAGATTCAACCATATTGGTTGGATGTCGGTTGACGGCGCGGGTGAAACTACAATTGATTTTACTCGAAAGGCGACTCGTGTTGGTGGGGGCCCGCCGAATAAAATTGCGAAAGCTAAGGACCTTCCTTTCAGCAAACTCGTCTCGCGAATCCCTGATTACGTCGAAGTCGAAGGTTGGTTCAAAAAGACGACTCACAAAGAGGTTGTCGCAGCAGTCGCCGCGGCACGAAAGTCGTTTAGTCTCCCGCCGGCACAGAGTCAAATAAAGGCGCCAGCGTTAGCCACACCAACTACAACTCAAAATCCAGGTCTAGTAGCTTCAAGTCTACTGACTGCAAAGAAATAAGGAATCAGCAATGTACACAGACTCGAATGGAATGAGCCTCCTTGAGCAAATCTCCATGATGGAGAACATCAAGGAAGAGATGAGTCAACTTCAGGCTCGAATCAATTATTTGCAGCCACGCGCCGAAGCCTATGGCGTGGTAATTCAGGTTCTGAGTCTTTCTGGTGGTCGCATCATGGGAGCCGAGGAACGCCCAGCCGATCGCATCCTTCGCACGATTGAGAATCGACTCGATGAGCTGAAGAAGAAGCGCGAAGAAAATAAGGCGATCGCGCAAAAGGCGGCTCAAACCGGAAAGGATCGTACCGGACTCGAAAGAGCTGATATGCAGCTGATGTCCGATAAAGAACGAATGCTGTGCGCACTCCTTGACAATCTGCAATTACCGCACCGCTCGCAGATGGAGATCGTCGGACTCGTGCGTGCCACGAAGAAACAGATGGCGGCCGAACTGGACGCGGTGAGGAATATCACTGGCGGCGGAATCGCCGGCGCCGGATCGCAGGACAATGGCGGTCTGACTTCCGATCGCCCAGCCATCAATACCGATTATCGCGATTAACCGATCGACTGAATCGCCAGCACCCGCTGGTGGATGCGTGGGGACAAGCGCTTCTTGTCTCTTTGTAACTGACTCTTAACCAAGGACGACTGATACCATGTCTGACCAAGCTAATAACGCTACGACTGAATCCAACTCGACTCTGCTCGGAGACGACGGAGCCGCCGGCGCCAACGTGAATATGATGGCCGGATTCGACAACCTGATGTCCCTCGCAAGTTTCGACACCAGCGACCTCCAGGCGCAGATGTCGCGACTCGCTCGCGAAGGCATCTATCTGATCGAACTCGGCAAACTCGGATTCACGGAACAGGCGCCGACGCGGGACCCGGCCGATCCGATGAACTACCAGCTAAATATCCCGGGGAACATTCTTTCGTTCATTCCCTTGGAGGTCAGCGCTGATCCGACTCTCGACGACCTGACTGGACGGAGTCTCAACGAGAGATATTTCGTCTATGGCAAGGACATCAAGGAAGCGATTCAGCTTCTGATGGGCAAGTTCAAGAGCGCCGGCTTCCGTCACAAGGGTGTGATGGGCGGCGTCGAGGGCTCGGCTCCGGGCTGGATCGAAGAGGCGATGGGCAAGCGAGTCGTAGTTCGAGTCCACCACTATAAGCCGAAGGATGGCGAAGAGCGGGCACAGTTCACCTGGCTGAATCCGTTCCAGCTCCAGAAGGCGAACATCGATTTGGCGATTCTCGGTCGTGACTTCCTCGACGAGTTCGGCCGTCCGATCGAAGATCCGATCGCGGCGTTCTCGCGGACGAAGAAGGCCGCAGCCTGATTCGGTGAACTTAGGGAGGGCGCAAATGCCCTCCCACTTTTAAGGGAATCTACATGAGCGATCATTTCAAGTTCGATTTCAACAATCCGAATCTCCTGCTCCAGAAAACGGCTGCGAACACTCAACGTCGCGCGTCGGGCACGGTATATGATTCGGTTGCTCACGGGATCGTTCATACTCCAGCACCCGACTCTACGATTCATCATGTCGTGACCGCGGCCTGTCCGCATCCGACGCGAGAGTTGGAGATGCGCGGAGTCTTTTACCGTGTGGCCTACGTCTCCGTGCCGTTGTCGTGGATCGTCGCGATGACTCCGGAGTTCGCCACACGCTGGGATGTCACGTTTGTTGGTCCTGCGGGATCGATTCAGAAGCTGCCTACCGCCTTCCAGGATATGGAAGAGCTGCTTGGCGCTCGCGTGTATATCGGATTCGACTGGCGCTGGCTTGGCGACAATATGAAAGATCAACCTACGGTTGAGCGGATGAAAGATCAGCTAACGCGATTCGTTACCGAGCTTCGATCGGCACTGCAACCGAACCTGTTGTAGGAGAGGAAGGTGATTCTATGGTATATAGACCGCTTCGGCCTACCGGGCAAATACTATACTACGTGGCTCATCGCGATCAAATCCGCTGGAATCGAAGCACAATCTACTCGGGTCATCTCCTTGCACAAGATATTGAACCGGCAATTGTTGCAAAGATATGCGAGTCGCAAGGCCCCGACATGGATTCCCGAAGCCGAGACTGTTATCAAGTCTACGATGCGGAACTTAAACGAATCGCTGAAACCTCAAGCCGTAGTCCTTTCAAGCCCCGAGTCTTTGGCCGTTCTTGGCCTCCATCCGGACCACGCGACTCTTCATAAGTTGCGTGGTTCAGTATACGACATAGACGGGATTCCACATATCGTCATCCTTCCGATAAGTGCGTGGAACGTAATGGTGAACCAGAAGGACATAGGAGCCGCGAATTATGGTTTCGAATCTGTTGAAGACTTTAACTCTGGCATCATCACTGCTCATGCTGACGCTTCCGGCACGTTCGGAGTCGCCGGACGAACTCTTCGTCCGAGTATGTCGGGAGAACGTGACAGCGATGTACGTGGGAGTGATGATTCAGAGCGAGAGGCAGGACGTCTTGACGATCAAACAGTGGTCGAAGATCTTGGCGGAGATTCCGAAGAAGATTCGGATGAAGGAGAAACAGGCGACGTACATAGCGAACACGGACGAGGTGATGATGACGTGCGGGAGGATGTGGATTCAGACCCATCCGACGGACTAGTCGATAAGGAGGATCAAGTCGAAGACGCTTTCTTCTACGAACCTGTCCTATCCCCTGTAGGACGATTCACAATCACCGCCGACATCGGAAAGCTTCGGCGAATCATTGATAAAGGATGGAATTCTGATGGCCCCACGTCGCCCATCGTCCTTCGGTACAGGTGAACGGACTCGGGATGTCGAGATCGAATGTGAATTCGTATTCTACTACGGCATCAATGACAGTATCAAAATCCGCAACGGTGAGACTCAAAAGAATGAACTCGGCAAAGACGTGCCGAAGGAATTCTGGGTTGACTGCCAGAAGATATCTGACTCGACTTACGACCATCCATCCGAGTTATCCCGGGGTGAGAAGATCGGCATTTTCATTCCCGAGTGGTATGCCACGAAACTAGGACTCGTCTGATGTGGCGTGATCGAATATTCGGAACAATTGGAATCATCATGACAATCGTCTTACTTGGTGGTTGCGCGGTCGTGATTTACCTTTCGGCAGTGAACATCGGCCCATGAAAACGATCTGCAATACACCCGCCTTGATTCAACAAGCAGAAGCTTGGCTCACAAAAACCGAGCTTCTGGCTGTTGACGTTGAGACGATTCCGTACCGTAAGCGGAAAGATAAAAAACGCTATCCACATATTATGACGGTGATCTCCTACAGCGGAATCATCGGCGGAGAGATTAGAAGTTATGCTTTCCAGCTTGCACGCACTAAGGATGCTTTTAGCCTTGTGCATCCTCTTGCTGAGTCTGCCATCCTGGCCATTGCACGGATTAACGCCTGTGCGGTGCGGAAGACTCTCCACAATGGAATCTATGATTGCGCTTGGTTTATACGGTACGCTATACCGCTGTATAATTACGCCTATGACTCAATGACTCTTTGGTGGTCGCGTTATCCCGACCTGCCGAAAACACTGGATTTCGTGTGCTCGATTCTCCTCGACGACCACTCATACTGGAAGATGGGCCGGAAGGAGGAAGATTTCACGACTCACACTTTCTACGCCATGGCCGATACCGAGAACACTCTTCGCGCGACGATTCGTCTGCTGCAATGGGCTCTCGAAGACGAAGCTATGCTGCGCAATTTCCACGAGGCCCATATGCGGAATCTTATCGGATTCAGTATGTCGATGAAGGGGATGCAAATCGATGAAAAAATGTTCGCAGAAATGGAAGAAGAACTCGCGAAGAAAGCAGATAAAGCTCTTGCGCGACTCCGCTATCTCATCGCAGACGAAAAGTTCAACCCGAATAGTGTACCGGCCAAGAAGCGACTCTTCTACGACCTCCTTGGCGCTAGACCTCGAAACGCGAAGGGTCGGGAGCTTAAGCGAATCACTGGGAATGCTAAACCCAGCGTTGGATTTATTGTTCTACGGGCGTTCAAATCTGAGCACCCTATACTCCGACGTATTGTTGAGGGACTCACTGATGCCCTTGAGCCAGCTAAACAGATCAGCAATGTCATCGGATTACAATTCTATCGCGATCGATTCCATACCTCCTATGACGGTTGCGCAACTACAACGACTCGTTATGGTTCTAGAAAAGACGCCTTCAACTTTGGAGGAAACGCCCAGAATATCCGAAAGAAGTATCGACGATTCATTCGAGCAGAAAAACGACCAAAATCATTCATCATAGAGGGAGATTTCAGCGCCGCGGATGACGTGTTCATCAGCTACGAATCAGAAGAGCAAAAGAAGATTGATGTCATTGAACGGGGACTCGATACACATGCCTGGAACGCCGCGGAAGTTTACTTCCCGCACTGGACATATGAACGAGTTGTGGCAGGTAAACATCATGAGTCTGAAGACTATGTACTTGTCACCGACCCTA